>Ga0335075_10008858_pt1 | contig 15394 bp, 12 predicted proteins | sample Lox_Sample_24_FD_206723 | JGI IMG/M metagenome (GOLD analysis project Ga0335075, IMG submission 206723) | Soil microbial communities from Loxahatchee National Wildlife Refuge, Florida, United States - Lox_Sample_2.4 | ecosystem: Environmental > Terrestrial > Soil > Wetlands | place: USA... | reverse complement strand
CGGTCATGGCGGAGGTGGGGTAGCAGAAGACGATCGGGTGATCGGCGATGCGGCTGGCCTTGCGCTCCATGGCGTCGTTGTTCAGCCCGACGCCGAGGATCTTGCCCGGCCGCACGGGAGGCAGCCAGCGCCGGGTATCGTCCAGGGCGGCCAATGGCTCGGCGCCGGCGCCCGAGGTGACCGTCGCGTGCACCAGGGCCTCGGTATCCGGCCAGCCCTCGATCAGGTCCGCCATCGCCGGTGGGGCTGGATGCCCGGACGCACCGCCAGCCGCGGTGAGCGGGATAACGTGATCGCCGATCACGACACCGGGGGTGGGACGGCCGTTGACGGCGTAGGTGACGAAGCGCATGAACCTTCCCTCAGTTTCCCGGGACGGCGAACGTAGCGTCGGGTGCGACGAAGAGCGTGACGATGTCGCGGGAGGCGATCAGCCAGCGTCCGCCGGCGAGCTCAAACTCGTCCCGCACGTCGCCGACCATCGTCGGTGCCGTGCCGACGTGCGGTGGCGTCCCGTCCGCGGCGTATATGGTCAGCGCGGAAAGCACCGACGCACGGTCCGGCCGGCGCTCGAGGAGGCGGACGTTGCCGATCAGGTGCCGCGCCGTCCTCGGCCCCCTGGCGTGCCGAGCGGCGTACAGGGCGTCGATCTCCGCGGTTCCGCAGACCTCATGGCCGCCGATGCGCAGCCGCGCGGTGGGCGAGAACCAGGACGACACCCGGCTGCCGTCGCGGTGGTCGATGTCGAACCAGATTTCCACCAGGGCATGATGACACTGCTCAAGCACCTCGGCGTCCGCGGGCCGGGCGGTGCTCATCGGTGGTGGCGGGCGTAGTGCTGCCGCAGCAGGTCGCGGCCGTAGTCCCCGCCGTTGGGGGTCCGAACGATGGTGTGCACGTGAAACGGCTCCGGTTCCTCGTTGTCGAGGAAGACGCCCTGATGGCAGTCGAACTCGATCAGCAGCACCGGACTGTGCACCTTGTAGTAGAACGCGTCGTTGTCCCCGGCGCCGCCGATCCACGCCAGGTGAGCCTGATCCTGGTGCGCGCGGAAACGCTCGGCAAGCGCGGCCGCCGGCGCCTCGGGGAGCCGGGCCGCGTACGTGCCCACCAGGTCGGCGAGCAGGTCCCTTTGCCCGGGGGACAGGTCGCTCGCGGGGATCCCCTCGTAGGGGACGACCCGGTTGTCGCGGCCCGCACCGCCCTGGTGCCTGCCGTCGACGAAGTTCACCTTGTCGGGCGGGAGATCGGTGCTGAGAATCGACCGGTACAGGACCGCGGCCGATTCCTGGGCCGCGCTGAGGCTGCGCCGCAGCGCGAGCCCCGCGGCACGTTCGGCGTCGAACAGCCGGGTGCCCGCGTAGCGCCCTCGGTCGGCGATCACCGGCTCGGCACCGATGAACGTCGGCGTCAGGACGATCTGCCCGCCAAGGACGAAGCAGTGCACGTCCAGGTGATGGCCCCACAGTTGCCAGCCCCACGGGCCGTCGGCGGACGGGTCACCGTACATAGCGAAGAAGTAGGCGTACTCGCGCAGCGTGTCGGGATACTGGCCGATCAGCTCGCCGAGCGCGCCGTTGAGCCGCATGGCGGCACGGGTATCGGCGAAGCCCTTGGCGGACAGGCATGCCTGGACGACGTCGAGGGCGGCCGTGCGCCGCGCCGGGTCGAGGTCGTCGAGGAACAGCCCGTGCGGCTCCCACAGCGGGAAGGCGTTGATCCACCACCGCCACTGTTCGGCATCGATGTCGAAGCGTGCCGCCGCCTGCAGTTCTGGAGACAGGAGGGACAGGAAGCCGCGGGCCGCGGCCACCGCGCCCCGGGAGTCGAAGCCCTCGTCCTGCAGCGTGAACAGGTCAGGCACGACGACACCGTCGGTAGTGATCCCCGTGAACGGCTGCTTCGCTGCCGCCAGCACCGGCGGGAACAGTCCGGTGAGGACCGGCGGCAGCTTTTCCGGATCGAGCACCGCCTTGGTCAACGGGAAGAAGCCCTCGGGGCGCGGCCCGTAGCCCATGAACCGGCGGTCGTCGAGGGTCGTCACGTGATCTCCTGCGACCGGCTGGTGATCGGGTTGGTGGGCCAGCCGGCCGGGACGAGGACTAGGTCGTAGGTGACGTCGAAGTACGGGCCGGGCATGCCGTTGGCCTGGATCTGCGCAGGATCGTCCTGGACCTGAAAGTCCAGCACAAGCCCTTCACGGACGCCGAAGGCAGCGTCGATGTCGAGGTAGGGGTCGCCGGCGACGAACAGGTGGGTAATGAGGGGCCGGCATCCCTCGGCGTCGACTCGGACGTGGATATGCGCCGGGCGCATCGGCTGCCGGCCAGCCGCCCGCAGCCATTCCCCTCCTGGACCATCGGTGGGCACGGGATAACTGCACGGCCTGACGGTACGGAACCAGTAGCTGCCGTCCGCTGCCGTGGTTAGCAGGGCGCGCAGGTCACCCGCCTGCATCTCGTCGTCCTGGACGTCGTAAAGACCGACCTGGTCGGCCTGCCAGATATCGATGCGCGCGCCGGCAAGCGGGCGGCCGTCGGTGTCAAGCACCTTGCCGTGCATAAGCGTCCAGTCCCCGCTGGCCCACTGCTTATCCGTCGCGATTATCTCGCCCATCTGCCGGGCCGGAGCGGCGGAGTGGAAGGGGCCCTCGACCGTCGTGGGAGTCATGTTCGCCGGGCCGACGTTGTTCAGCGTGTCCACCAGGCTGGAACAGCCGGAGGTATCCGACATGAGGATGAACTCATTGCGCGCCTCACTGGTCCAGTGACCAACGCGCGCCAGGAAGTCCAGCCCGGTCATCCACTCATCCCAGCTCACGTGATTCTCCCGGATGAAGTCGTGAAGGTGTCCGACCAGGGACCTGGCGAGCGTGTTGATCCGCGGATCGGGTCCGTTGATCTGCGACAGCACGGTGGCGGTGATGCGGTCTGGGCCGAGGTTGCCCGGTGCCGTGGCCGTCCGGGCGGCCACGTCTGCGGTCCTGGGAGCTGGGGTCTGGTTCACGAGCGGTCACTCCGGTGCGTCAAAGGATGAGGGTCGCTGTCGGGCAGGACGACCGCGGCGCGCGCCGCGCTCGGAGCGGAAGCAGTCGTCGCTTCGGCGGGCGAGGTCACCGGAACATCCCGACGAACGTCGTTCCCTCGGGTAGCCCGTCACGGGCGACGTCCCGGCCGATGAGGTCGTCGCTGTCGAAGCCGAGCTCGTCGAGTACGGCGCGCGTGTCGGATCCGGGCGGACCGACGGGCCGCCCCGGCCGCGGCGGCGTCAGGGAAAGGCGGCGCGACGGGCCGGCCATCCGGGCGCGCCCGAAGCCCGGGTGCTCCCGCTCGATGGACAGGCCGCGCGCGCGGGCCGTGTCGTCGTCCATCAGGTCGGGCTGGTCGACCAGGACGTGCGCGCCGATACCCGCGGCGGTCAGCCGGTCGACCCAGGACTGCGCTGGCGCGGTGCGGAAGGTGGTGACCAGGTCTTCCTCGCCGAGGCCGGCCAGCTCCGTGACCGCGTCGAGGCCGGCAGGAGCGCACAGGTAGAACCAGCGGTCCGCGGCGGGGTAGAGCCGGTCAAACGGGCCCCGCCCCTTGGCCGCCTGACCGCTCGGCTCGTCCCATACCCGCCCAGCGAACGCCACCATGTACGGGATCTGCAGGAACGTCGCGGAATGGGTCAGTGAGGACTGCACGTGCTGGCCGTCACCGCCGCGCATGCGGTGGTAAAGGGCGAGGAGCACGGCGAAGGCGGCCAGGTTGCCTGAGCCGTAGTCGTTGTAGGGATAAGGCGCCATGCGCGGCGGGCCGTCGCCGCCGAGGCGGGTTTGCATGCCGGTGGGGCCCTGGCCGAGCTGCTCACGGCCGCGCCAGCCGCCCCGGTAGCCTTCGTGCCCGAAGGCGCTGATCGAGGCGTAGACCAGCCCGGGGTTCCGCTCGCGCAGGGCTCGCTCGCCGAGGCCCATCCGGTCGGCGACGCCGCGGGTGAAGTTCTGCGTGAAGACGTCGATGCCGTCGCTGAGCCGTTCGAAGACGGCCATGCCGTCGGGGGTCTTCAGGTCAAGCATGACCGAGCGCTTGCCGCTGTTGGTGTACAGGTGCATGCCGAGCTGGCGGTCGGTGAAGCTGTGGATCTTCACCACCTCGGCGCCGTACTCGGCGAGTACGCGGCCGATTGTCGGCCCGGCGAGCACCTGGGCGACGTCAAGGACCCGGATGCCCGCCAGCGGCTGCGGGACAACGCCGGCCGGGGCGGCCGGGGCCGTCGGGGGCGGGGCGGGGTGTTCCAGCTCGCGCAGGATCTCGGCCCGGTCGGCGTCGAGCGGGCGGCGCGGGAACGCGACCGCGGGCGGCGTCACCGACATGCGGATGGGGAAGCCGGCCTGAGCGGTGCAGCCCAGCTCGGGGTCGTCGAGGTCGATCACGGCTCCGGAGTCGCGGGCGTGCGCGTCCTCGGTGAGCCACTCCTCGGCGCTCTGGCATAGCGCCGCGGACGCGCCGCTCTCCTCGTTGATCGCGATCTCCCAGTCGCGGGCCGGCCGGGTGGCGAAGAGCTCGGCGTAGCGCTTGCGGGCCCGCTCCTGCAGGTCAGGGTCGGTGAGCATGCGCACGGCGTCGGCCATGCCGTCGGCGATGAACTCCGGTGGCAGGAAGGTGTCGGCAAACCACCGCAGGTGGGTGTCCTGGAAGAGGCACAGCTCGAGCCAGCGGCCGTCGGCGCACTGGTAGTGGCCGAGCTGGGGAAGATCGGGGAGCATGCGAGGGCCGCCGGGCGGGCGCGGTGCGTCGGTCTGCATGACGCCTGCCCCGATCAGCTCGAAGCAGGCGTCGAACAGCGGCACCTCGATCCGCTGGCCGAGCCCGGTGCGCTCTCTGGCGATCAGCCCTGCGGCGATCGAGTGGGCCGCTACGATCGCCGCGTACGAGGACGCGGCGGGGATGGCGCTGTAGATCGGCTCGCCGGTCCGGTCGCCGATATAGTCCATCGGCGAGCACCCCGGGTACAGGTACAGCCCGGCCGCGGCGCTGACAACGCCTTCCCAGCCCGGCAGCGCCGCGCGGGGATCGTCGGCGCCGAATCCCGGCAGCGAGCAGTAAAGCAGCCGCGGGCTGGCCGCGAGCATCGCCCGCGGCCCGAGCCCGAGGCGGTCCATCACCCCGGGCCGGAAGTTTTCCACCACGACATCGGCCCGCTCGATAAGAGAACGCGCGACCTGGCGGTCGGCCGCGTTCTTCAGGTTGAGCACGATGCTGCGCTTGCCGCGCTGCAGCATCGCGTTGGCCGGGTGGTCCCACCGCGGTCCGCCGGGCGGGTCCACCCGGATCACGTCCGCGCCGGCGTCGGCCAGCCACGTCGCCACCAGCGGCCCGGCCAGCCACTGGCCGAAGTCCACCACGCGCAGCCCGGCGAGTGCACGGTCCACGAGATCCTCCAGCACTTCCCTTGGGTCAGTTGTCGTGCCAAACCGGGTCCGGCGGCTTTCTTATCCGAGAGCCGCTGTCACGGCGGCCTCGATCTCGCGCTGGACCGCGGGATCGGGGGCGTAGTAGAACAGCGACCATCCGGCGGAGCGGCTGACCCAGAACCGTCGCGTGCCGACGCCGTCCCAGCCGAACGTCCCGGCGGGAAGGGACTCGCCTGCGGCGACCGGGTCCTCAACCATCGCGACCGACAGGCCGAAGCCGATGCCGGGGGCGGGTTCGCGCCCGTTCAGCCCCGGGCACAGGTCACCGATCTGGTTGGTGGTCATCCGCTCGACCGTCTCGGCGGACAGCAGGCGCCGGCCCTCGTGGACTCCGCCGTTGCGCAGCATCTCCGCGACGACGAGGTAGTCCTCGGCCGAGCCCCACAGGCCGGCGCAGGTGCTGTGGAAGGTGTCGCCCTGGATGACCGCGTTGCCGGCGAACATCGGGGGCAGCGGCATGGCGCCGTCCTGTCCGGCCCGGCCGAAGCCGATGGACGGCACGCCGAGCGGTTCGAGCAGCCGGGTGCGCAGGAAGCTGTCAAGGTCCTGACCGGAGACGATCTCGATGACGCGGGAGATGACGTCGTAGGACGCGCCGTTGCTGTAGGCCCAGCCGCGGCGCGGCTGGAAGTCGCGCACCAGGCTGCCGAGCGACGGCACATACCCGGCGAGGGTCTGGCCAGGTACCGGGGGAACGTACTCGGGGTTCCAGAGGAAGATGCTCTGCAGGCCGCCCGTGTGGGTGAGCAGGTCGAACAGGGTCAGCTCCCGCTCGGCCGGGACGATGTCATACTCGGGGAGCGGGTCGGGCGGCGGGCCGAAGGGCATGCCCATCGGGGACGGGGAGCCGGGCCGCAGCACCCGGACGCGGCCGGGGACGGCGAACTCGGGGATGTACGCGCTGACGGGGTCTTCGACGCTCACCCGGCCCTCATCGGCCAGCGTCAGCAGCGCCGCGGCGCCGATGACCTTGGACAGCGAGGCCAGCCAGAGGATCGTGTCGGGCCGGAGCGGGTAGCCCGTCTCCGGGTCAAGCACCCCGTGGGCGCTGCGGTGCACGACCTCGCCCTGGGACCTCACGACGACGACGGCACCGGGAATCCTGCCGTCGGCCACCGCTTTCTCGGCAAGTGCGGTGACCTCATTCAGTTCTGTCATGTTCCTGCTTCTTCGCTGCGACGCTCAGGGATTGATGAGGGTGTCCTGCTCGGGGAGGAGGAACTGCCATCCCCTGGCGAGCCAGTCGCTGACCACGTCGACGAATGCCTCGGCGCGGTCGCCCTGGATGTCGTGGGCGGCGTCGTGCACGAGGATGAAGCAGCAGTTGGGCAGCAGGCGGCGCCACGTCCGGCCGTTCTGCGCCGGGATGATTCCGTCCCGGTCACCGAACAGCACGAGGGTGCGCACCCCCAGCCCGGGAAGCTGGTCGGCGAGTTCCTTGTCGAAGTCGGGGCGTGAGCCGAGCAGGCGCTCGACGAGGGGCCAGGTCCGGGCCATGAACTCGGGGTCGGGGGGCAGGAAGGCGGGTACCCGCTCGGGGTGGGTGCGGAAGCGGCCGAGCATCTGCTCCGGCGGGATCTCCGCCGGGTTCGTGGAGCCCTCCCGGAAGGCCGCCGGCCCCTCAAGGACCAGGGAGATGACGCGGTCGGGGCGCGCGACGGCCAGGTAGGCGGCGGCCGCGCCGCCGAATGAGGTACCAAGCAGGTGGAAGCGGTCGAGCCCGATCGCGTCGAGGACCAGGGCGACGCTCTGCGCGAGTTCCGCCATGGTCTGGTGGGTCTCGTTCGGCTGGTCGCCGAAGCCCGGCATCTCGATTGCCAGCACACGGTACTGCTGCGCGAGCAGGTCAAGGGCCCGGCTGTGGCGCAGCCCGCCGGCCCCGTGCAGGACGACGAGGGCCTCGCCGGCACCGGATTCCGCGTAACGGACGGTAAAGCCGTCGGCCTGGACGGTGCGCTCGGTGAACCCGGCGCCCGGGGTCTGCTGCGCGGCGCCGGGCAGCGTGGGGGTGGTGGACACGGTGGTCGCCTCTCGGGTGGTCGCGGTGATTAGCTGACGGTGGCGGCGCCGGCGTGGACTGCGGGAATGACCGCCTCGCCGGTGAGCTTGATCGAGCGCACGACGTTCTCGTGGCTCATGGCGTTGACGAAGCCGGTGTAGATGAGCTCCACGCGTCCGATGCCGATCTGCTGCTCGGCCTGCCGGATCTGGTCGATCACGGCCTGCGGGCCGCCGACCCACACCGGGCCGAAAGGGTTGGGCGCCTTGGACATGTCGGGCACCACGCCCTTGGGCACGCCCGCCATGGCGGCACCCGCCATCCCGATGACCTGCATGAGCTCTGGGTTCCTCGCGTTGAACATCCCGCTGCCCGTCGGCCAGTTCATCTCGGCGACGTCCTTGGCCGCCTGCTCGTCGGTCTCGGCGACGTAGGCGAACTGCCGGTAGAGGATGTTGTCGGCGGTGGGCTCCCAGCCGGCCTCGGCGGCGGCCTCCCGGTAGATGGCCACGTTCGCCGCGCAGGCTTCCGGGTGCATGAAGCTGAACGCCAGGTCGCACTTCATCCGGCCGGCGAAGCGGGCCGATGAGGGGCTGTTGCCCGACAGGGTGATCCGCGGGTGCGGCCGCTGCACCGGTGAGGGGAACAGCGAGATGTTCCTGAAGCGGAAGTAGCGGCCCTCCCAGCCGAACGGCTCCGTCTCGGTGAAGCAGCGGATGATCAGCTCCACGGCCTCCTCGAACTTCGCCCTGGACTCCCACGGGTTGGTGCCGTAGGTCATGTACTCGTTCGGCGTGCCGCGCAGCAGGGCGAAGCGCAGTCGGCCGCCGAGCAGGTTGTCCAGGGTGGCGTACTGCTCGGCGATGTTTACCGGGTTGTGCAGCGGCAGGTCGGTGCCCAGGATCGCGATCTGCGCTTGCGGCAGTCGCTCGCCGAGGGCCGCAGCGAACAGGTGCGGCGCCGGTGTCATCTGCGCCGGGGAATAGTGGTGCTCGGCAAGGTTGAGCGAGTCGAACCCTGCCTCGAACGCGGCCTCGAACTGCTCGAAGCCCCGCTGAATCGACAGCGTGCCCCGGTCGCTCTCGAACAAGCGAGTGGGCAACGGCCAGTCTGAGACGGCGGACGCCGAGCCGTAGTAGTTGACGGGAGTGAAGATCTCGACCTTCATCGGCCGGCCTTTCTGCGATGACGACGATGTCGGCGCGTCCGCGCCCGGGGAGCGGGGTGCGCCGTGGCGCTTGCGTGCCGGCGGGCTGCCCGCCTTGGCGTATGGCTGAGCCGCAGCCGGTGATATTTCACAACGTAGCGACTAGCACATCACCCGTCAATGCGGGGATACGAAAATGTGCGCCGGCCCGAGCGGCGGATGAGATTCCGGCCGTCAGGCCCTGGGAGAGCCCGGCTGACCTGCGGAACGGATGGGGATGACCTCGCTGGCGATCACCGAGGGCCAGCGGCTCAGGATCCGTAGCACGCGATCGTGCGACTGCTCGATGTAGCGTCGCGCATAGTCGGCCGCGGCTACGCCGTCCCGATGGCGCAGGATGTCGGGCCACGGGTTCTCCTCGACGAAGCTCGAGGTCGCGGCCAGCTCGTTCTCGTACACCAGCGCCCAGACGCGCGACATGTCCCCGGCGAGCCGGCGGTAAAGGCCGAGTAGGTAGTCGTTGCCCGTGGCCTCAGCCAAGACGTCGAAGGCGTTCCCGGAAATCTCGATCCGGCGCAGCGCCTCCTCAGCGGCCGTTGCCGCCCGCTGCCGGACGTCGACGAGCGACGCGAACAGGGCGTCGAGCTGCGCCAGCTGCTCAGGCGTCGCGCGCTCGACTCCAAGGCGTGCGATCTCCGGGCCGACGATCCGCCATAGCGTGAACAGGTCGTCTACTGTCTTCACCGTCAGCGGGCTGACCTGGTAACCCTTCCGCGGAACTGTCTTCACCAGGCCGTCGTGGTCGAGGCGGGTGAGCGCTTCCCTGATCGGGGAGATGCCGAGCCCGGTCTCCACCGCCAGGGCCCGCTCGGTCACACGCTGTCCCGGCGCGAGCCGACAGGAGATGATGTCGGCGCGCAGGCGGCGGTAGGCGGTCTCGCCGAGGGAGCCCCGGTCCTCAGGTGCGTCGGTCACCGCCAGGCCCTCCTGGTCATCGCGCCGTCAATTGACACCGTACAGCGACTCACGGAGTTCCGTTTCTTGTCCCCCTTACGCGGGCTTGTGGGACGGCGGGCAAGCCTGAGTCGAGCGTCGCTATGCTCGACGGCCGGTAACCAAGAAGGCTTCTACCTGCTTGATTACAGCTCGGCATCTGCCGCCAAGAAGTATTGCAACTTTCTGACGATCGATGTAACTATTGACTAGCTTTAGTCGGTAGACCTTACTTGGGGTGCCGGTACAGGCAGAAGAGCGGTGGCCCGGCCACGTCGTGACGCGCGGGTGCAATCACGCAGGCGTGAAATCCGGTGCTGCGAGGCAGCCGGCCAGGGAGGGGTACCGAGGTTGTCGGCATTCATACAGCTACTTGTCCTCGGCATGGCCACGGGCGGTTTCTACACGATCAACGCACTGGGCCTCGTCGCGGTCTTCAGGAGTTCGGGGGTGATCAACTTCTCGAGCGGCGGCATCGCGATGCTGGGCGGCTACCTGTACTGGGAGTTCGCCGATCAGCTGGGCTGGCCCGTCGTCGTGTCAATTCTGGCGGCGGTTGCCGCATCGGCCGTCATGGGGGTTGTCGTCTATGGAGTGGCGATCTGGCCACTGCACCGCGCATCGACGCTAACCAAGGTCATCGCTACCCTGGCGGTGCTTGTCAGCCTTCAGTGGGCGGTCGTGCTGATATTTGGCCCGCTGCCGAAGCTGCCGACACAGTTCCTGCCGACCCGGAGTATCCACCTCGGCCCCATCGCGATCGGCGAGAACTCCCTGCTGTTCCTCGGGTTCACGATCGTGCTGACGCTGGCGCTGTGGGCGGCTTACAAGCGGACCCGGTTCGGGCTTGCCACCTCGGCGCTGGCAGAGAACCCGCGCTCGGTCGGGGCGCTCGGCTGGAGCGTTGGCCGGCTGCGGTGCGCCAACTGGGCGCTCGGCGGCGCGCTGGCCGGCGTCGCGGGCGTGGGGCTGGGCCCGTTCCTGCAGCTCAATTCCATCAACTTCACCTCGATGCTGATTCCGACGCTGGCGTCGGCGATCCTCGGCGGGCTGCAGTCCTTCCCCTTGACACTGATCGGCGGCCTTGCCGTCGGGGCCGCTCAGACAGAGGCGGAGCGTTACATCAGCTGGAACGGCGCGGGGGACGCGGTGCCGTTCATTCTCATCATCCTGGTGCTGATGCTGCGGGGCCGTTCCCTGCCATTGCGCAGCTTCGTTCAGGAGCGGCTGCCGCGCGTCGGCTCCGGTCAGATTCCCAGGCTCCGCGTGGCGGTCTGCCTGGTCGTCGTCGGGGTGGTCGCGTCGCTGGTGAACGTCAACTGGGTGATCGGCGCGACGATCACGCTCTTCGCCGCGATCATCTTGCTGTCCCAGGTGGTCATCACCGGGTACGCGGGGCAGCTGTCGCTGGCCCAGCTGACGATGGCGGGACTCGGCGCGATCGTCGCGGCCAAGATAGCGGAGTCGGCCGGTACCCCGTTCCTGCTATCGATCGTGATCGGGATGGCGGCCACCATACCGGTCAGCCTGCTGCTCGGACTTCCGTCGCTGCGGGCCCGCGGGGTCAGTCTGGCGATCGCGACGCTCGGGTTCGCGGTGGCCGTGAACTCCGTGGTGCTGAGCAACAGCGCCCTGACGGGCGGAATCAGCGGGCTGACGCTGAGCCCGCCGTCGCTGTTCGGCTGGAGCGTCAACCCGATCACGGAGCCGCTGCGCTACTTCTACGTGACGCTGGCCGTGTTCGCGCTGCTGGCGATGGTCGTGGCAAACCTGCGCCGTGGCCGCACCGGCCGTCGGCTGCTTGCCGTGCGTACCAACGAAAGGGCCGCCGCGGCGATGGGAATCCACGTCAGTGGAGCGAAGCTGTATGCCTTCGCCGTGGCCGGCGCCATCGCCGCCGCCGGCGGCGCGCTGCTTACCTTCTCCCAGCCGCTGCCGCAGTTCACCACTTATGACCCGATGTCGTCGCTGTCGAACCTCGTGCTGTCTGTCCTTGGCGGCGTCGGCTATGTCCTCGGTCCGGTATTCGGTGGCCTGTTCGCCGGCTCGGGCCTGCCCAACAGCATCATCAATGCGTGGACGAGCCAGTGGAGCTGGTGGAATGAGATCTTCCCGTTCTTCACCGGCGTGGCGCTTGTCGCGCAGCTGATCGCCAATCCCAACGGCGTCGCCGACGCCTTCGTCCGTGGCCCGGCGAAGGCGCGTCGCCGGTTCGCCCGATCGGAGAAGCCGTCGGCCGAGCAGGCGGATCACCGTGACATCCCGGCCAGTCTCACCCGGCTGGGCGCGTTCACGCCCCGGGCGATGCGGCAGGCGCGGGAGGCCCGCGAGACCGCCAGGCTGCACGCGGAGATCGAGCGGGCCACGGAAAAAACGCGCAGGCCGCGCGGGAGCACCCTGAAGGTGGACGGCCTGCGTGTCGTCTTCGGGTCCGTGGTGGCGCTCGACGGCGTGAGCCTCACCGTGTCGCCCGGCGAGGTGCTCGCGATCATCGGCCCGAACGGGGCAGGCAAGACAACGCTCATGGACGCGGTCACCGGATTCGTCGCGGCCACCGGGTCGGTGGAACTCGACGGGGTGGCCATTCACGGGTACTCGCCGTCGCGGCGGGCCAGGGCGGGACTGGCCCGTTCGTTCCAGTCACTCGAGCTGCTCGAGGACATGACGGTCATCGACAACCTGCGCTGCGCGTCCGAGCCGCAGGACCTCACGTCTCTCTTCCTCGACCTGGTCCACCCGAACCGGGGCGAGCTCAACGCCGCCACCGCAGCGGCGATCAGCGACTTCGGCCTGGAAGACAAGCTACGCAAGCTGCCCACCGAGATCGGATACGGGGACCGTCACCTCGTGGCGATGGCGCGGGCGGTCGCCGGGGAGCCGTCGGTCCTGCTGCTCGACGAGCCCGCCGCCGGACTGTCGGAATTCGAGCGGACCGAGGTGGCGCGCCTGATCACCATGATGGCCCGCGACTGGAACATAGCCGTGCTGCTGATCGAGCACGACGTATCGCTTGTCCGGCGAGTCGCCGACCGGGTCATCGCCCTGGACTTCGGCAAGCCAGTCGCCTCAGGCACCCCCGATGAGGTCCTCAGCCACCCGGCCGTCGTCGATGCCTACCTGGGAGGAGGCGTCCCTGAAGTTCCAGAGCTGAACGCGGCGCCGGCAGCCGAGGCCTGAACCCCTATCCGGCACTCAATAACAACACGTGAAAAGGAGGGTTAGTCACTGATGAGACTAACGAAGATAGGAGCGGCCGCGGCCGTGGCGGCCGCGGCCGCGCTGGCCGTCGGGTGCAGCAGTTCAGGCAGCAGTTCTACCGCCGGATCTGGTACCAGCCCGGCCGCCAGCTCAGGTGCGGCCAAGGCGCCGATCAGGCTCATGGTGGACACTACGATGACTCCGGCGGCGGCACTCGGCGGGCTCTCGTTTCCGTACCCGGCTGTTACCGCTAAGGCCGCGGCCGCTGCCCTGAACAAGAATGGCGGCATCGACGGCCACCAGGTCGTGATCGATGTCTGTGACAACCAGGGCAATCCGAATCAGTCGGCCGCGTGCGGTCGGGAAGCCAAGTCAAACGGTGACATCGCCGTGGTCGGGTCCTGGGATGTGGACGGGGCTACCGAGATCCTGCCCGTCCTCCAGGCAGAGGGCATACCGTACATCGGCGCACTCGCTGCCAGCCCGGCCGAGGTGACAAGCCCCGATTCCTTTATTTTCGATGACGGCGCTGTCCTGGCCTCTTACGCAACGGCCGCCATGTGGTCCTCGGAGGGCTGCAAGAACGTCGTCGAATTCGGCGTCAGCGGGTCTGCCGCGTTCACAGAAGAACTGGCGGGCCAGCAGAAGATCGCCGCCGCGGACGGGTACCAGCTGCACGTGGTAGACATCCAGGTCGGGCAAACCGACGTCAGCGCGCCGATCAGCACGGCCCTGTCCATGCACCCGGACTGCGTGTCGTACGAAGGCGACGGGCAGACGACCGCCAAGCTTGTCGCGGGCGTTCGGCAGGCTGGCTACACCGGCAAGTTCATCACCGCGATCGGCAGCCTCCTGCCGCAGTTGCTCGCGTCGCTCGGCGAGGTAGGCAACGGGGTCCTGGTGCTCAACACGACGCTTTCGCCGTACTCGAACGACCCCCTGGTGACCGATTTCCGCAACCAGGTCACCGCGTACGTCGGCAGCGCGAAGGCCGCCGCCGTCGATCTCAACGAGTTCGGTCAGGACGGCTGGTCCAGCGTGCGCCTGGTGGACCTCGCGCTCTCCGGTACCGGCGCCTACACCTCGGCCGAGCTGCTGAAGAAGCTCCCGACGATGTGCGACGTCAACGTCGGCAACGTCTACCCGAACGTGGACTTCTGCAAGCCATCCGTGCAGAGCCCGGTGTTCCCGCGCATCTTTAACACCTACGAGACCTACTTCGTGGCGCAGAACGGCGTCTACGTCCCGGTACCCGGGCAGACCTGGCACGACGTGTCAGCTGACGTGCAGCAGGGCACGTGAGCTAGCCCGCCTGGCGGGGGTGCGGGCGCGGTCGCGACCGCACCCCCGCGACTGTCGCTGGGACCAGGAAGCCCACGGAGCTTTCTGAAGGCTCGTCATCTGGAGGCGTAGGCTCATGAGCTGCATCATCGAGACGCGCGAGCTGCGCGCGGGATACGGCGACGTGCCGGTCGTGCACGACCTGGAAATGCGCGTCGAGGCGGGTGAGATCGTGGCCCTGCTCGGCGCCAACGGAGCCGGGAAGACGACCGCGCTGCTCACCATCGCCGGCGCCCTGCCGGCCCTCGGCGGCCAGGTCATCCTTGCGGGACAGCCCGCGCCCGCCAGCCTGCATTACCGGGCGAGGCGCGGGATCGCCCTGGTGAGCGACGACCGTTCCATCTTCCGCGAGCTGACGGTCGCGGAGAACCTGCGGCTCGGCGACGGGGACCCGCAGGACGCGGTGGCGATCTTCCCCGCGCTGCGCCCGCTGATGAACCGGAAGGCCGGCCTGCTGTCCGGCGGTGAGCAGCAGATGCTCGGCATCGGCCGCGCGCTGGCCCGCAAGCCCAAGGTCCTGCTGGCGGACGAGCTGTCCCTTGGCCTCGCGCCGATCATCGTCAAGAACCTGCTCGCGGCCGTCCGCGCGGCCGCCGACGCGGGTACCGCCGTCATCCTCGTCGAGCAGCAGGTCCGGCTTGTCCTCGACGTCTGCGACCGCGGCTACGTGCTCGACCGCGGGCGGGTGAAGATATCGGGGACCGCCGCTGAGCTGCGCGCGCGCCGGCACGAAATCGAGAAGACCTACCTGTCAGACGCGACCGAAGAGAGCGACGCCTCGTGATCACCCAGAATGATCAGCGGTTCATGCAGCGGTTCGCCGCAGAGTTCATGGCCCCCATGGCGAAGTCGATGTCCGAGGAACCCAGCACTCCAGAACGTTATCGCTCGGCGATGGCAGGACTCGACCCGTGGAAGAACGAGACGCCGGTGCCCGACCCGGAACTCGCCGCTTACCATCCGGCGGTGGAACTGCGACCGGGGCTCAGCGCCGCGATCGCGGTACCGAAGGGTGAAGGCCCCTTCCCTGTCTTCGTGATCGTGCACGGCAACGGCCTGGCGGCCGGCAGCTCGCGGCTGTACCGGCGGCTGACCAAGGACATCGCGGCCGGCGGCTACGTTGCGATCACTCCCGACTCCGGCTGGCGCCGGAGCACCCCTTCCCGGCCGGCTACGACGACATTGTGTTCACGCTGTCCTGGGCGGCCGAGCACGCCGCGCAGTACGCGGGCGACGGCTCGCGCATAGTGCTGTGGGGCGACTC
>Ga0335075_10008857_pt1 | contig 15395 bp, 13 predicted proteins | sample Lox_Sample_24_FD_206723 | JGI IMG/M metagenome (GOLD analysis project Ga0335075, IMG submission 206723) | Soil microbial communities from Loxahatchee National Wildlife Refuge, Florida, United States - Lox_Sample_2.4 | ecosystem: Environmental > Terrestrial > Soil > Wetlands | place: USA... | reverse complement strand
CTGGCGCTTGCCGCACGCACGGTTCTCGCCGGGCGGGGTGCTGACCAGCCGGCGGCCGCGGTGCGGGCACACGTTGTGGAACGCCTTGAGCCTGTCGGGCGCGGCGCGCACGATCAGGATCGAGTCATCGCCGATCTCGTAGGTGAGGAAGCTGCCGACCTCGGGGATTTCCTCGACGCGGCCCGCCATCTGCCAGACCTTGGCCCACAGCCGGTCGGCTTCCGCCTTGGCATATTCCCGTGAAAGGAAGGCATCGAGCGGATAGGTGACCGGCTCGGACAGGTCCTCGACGCTGACGTTGGGCGTCTTGCTCACGACGCTGATATTCGTCGGCTTGTTCATAAGCGCTCTCCTACCCCGCAGCCCGAAACGCGTGTACAACGATGTTGATCAGATACAGAATGGATGTCAAATCCGAGCAGCGCTCATCCGGTCGGACGAGTCCGCTTGTGCGCTGCCGCGACTTGCGGTACCGGCCGCGCGCCAGCGGCCGCACGCTTAGCGCACGGGAAGCGCGGCGGCATGCAGCGGCGCGGCCATCTTGTGCACGACCGGCAGAACTTCCCTGGCAAACAATCGGGTGCTCTTCTGCGCCTCGGCATAAGTCATATCGCCGAACTGCGGCACGAGCGTGATCTCGCAGAAGGAACAGGCTTTCTGGGCGGCCTCGATCCGGCCGATGACCTCATCCGGCGTTCCGATCATGAGGTTGGAAGGATGATAGCCGGGCGTTTTGGGCTTCGGGGCGCCTGCGGTCACGGCCGAAGCAAGCACCGCCGTGGCGGCCGCTTCCCGGTCCGCATAGGCTTCGTAGCCCTTGACCCCTTTGAAATTGGAGGCGTCCGCGAACCCGTAGTGAAGATTGACGTCGACATTGGCCTGGTTGATCCAGTCATCGACCTTCGCGGCCTCCTGCGCCCGCGATGCGCAGTACATGAACAAGACGTTCTTGGGCTGGCAGGGCGGCAATCCGACCCCCTGGCGCACCGTGTTCACGAACTGCACCTCCTTGCCGGCTTCCTCGATCGGCTTGTTGCCCACGAACAGCGGCACCAGCCCGCGACGCGAGAGTATGGCCAGAGAATCGCGCGTCGCCGAGGAGCCGTGGATGCGCGAAAACAGGTCGCGGCTTCTGGGTGCGGGGCGAAGCGACATCTGCGGAATCTTGAAGATCTTGCCCTCGTAGGAAAATCGCTCCTGGGTAAAGGCGAGCCTCAGGATATCGAGCGTCTCGTCGAAGCGCTGCCGGCTCTCCTCACGCGGCACTCCCACGGCGTCGAACTCCGATTTTGCGACCCCGCGCCCCAGCCCGATCGTGGTGTAGCGGCCCTTCGAGACGATGTCGAGATAGGCGATCTGGTGCGCCAGCCGCACCGGATGCCACCAGGGGGCGACCGCGACCATGGTGCCGAGGCTGACGCGCTCGGTGCGTCCCGCGAAGTAGGTCAGCACCTGCAGCGGATTCGGCGTCATCCCATACGGGGTGCCTTGATGCTCCGGCGCCCAGATGCCGTCAAAGCCGAGCGGTTCGGCCAGATCGCCGAGCGCGAGTCCGGCCTCGACGAACTCGTGATCCGGTGTGCCGGGAGGCCCGCTGAAGTCTCCGCTCATTACCCGCTCCCAGTCCTTGGAGTTGTGCGCGAAAACGCCGAGATTGACTCTCATTGGAGCATCTTTCCCTCAACTCGAGGCCCGAGTTAGCATGGGGTGAGCGCAACCTCTTTGAGCCCCGACTTCGGGAGGGACCACATGACCCTGGAACGAAACAAGCAGACCGCCAGGGAGTTCCTGGCGGCGAGCGCCAAGCATGATGCAGATCGTCTCGCCTCTCTGATGACCGATGATGCGACTTACTGGGTTCAAGGTAAACCTCATCTGTTTGCGTACGCGGGCGAGAAGACCAAAGCCGAGATATACCGGTACATGCAAACCCCGAGCATCTTCAAGGATGGGCTGGCACAGACGATAGGCGCGGTCACCGCAGAGCAAGACCGAGTCGCCGTCGAAGTCGAGGTCAATGGCATCGCGAACACCGGAAAGCGCTACAACAACACCTACCACTACCTGTTCATTTTTCGCGACGGCAAGATCGCGAAGGTCAAGGAATACGTGGACACCTACCACGCCGCCGAGATCTTCTGCGGTCTGAATCCCCGGATGCCGGGAGCCGAACTTTCGACCTAAGCGAAGATCTCCTCGAGGAACCCGCGCAACTTCGCCCAGGACCGGGCGTCCGCCCTGGCGTCGTATTTCAAGGCCGGATTCCCCTGCTTGTCGGCCTCTGGGTTGGTGAAGCTGTGCACCACGCCGCCATACAATTCCATCTGCCAGTCCACGCCCCCGGCGCGCATCTCTTGCACGAATGCCTCGCGCGGCTCGGCGCCTATCATCGGATCGTCCGCTCCGATGCAAACCAGCACCTTGCCTTTGATGTTGCCGGCATCCTGCGGGCGCGCGGTGCCGAGGCCGCTGTGAAACCCCGCGACGCCCACCACGGCACTGCCACTGCGAGCAAGCTCGAGCGCCATCGTCCCGCCGAAGCAATATCCTATCGCCGCAATGCGAGCCGCATCGACCTCGGGGCGCGCCACGAGCGCCGCCAGGCCGGCTTTGGCGCGCGCCCGGGTTCCCGACGGATCGGCGATCAGCGGCCCGATCGACGCCATGAGGGATTCCATGTCCGTGAGGATTTTCCCCTCGCCATGCAGGTCACTGGCGAGGGCCACATACCCCAGCTCGGCCAGGCGCCTCGCCTTCGATTTCGCATGCCCGCCGAGCCCGAATGCCTCCGGAAACACCAGCACCGCAGGCCGCTTGCCGGTCTTGGTCTCATCGAAATACAGATGGCTCTCGAACCGCAGGCCATCCGCCTCATATTTCAGAATCTCAGTGTGCATACGAGTCCTTGCCTTCTGTGGTCGGTCACTGGGGAGGACGCGAGATCACGCACTCCCACGCATCGCGCGCCTCGCCGATTTGACATCGCCCGGTGGGTATCATTCAGGATTAGAAACAGATCACGAGACGGTGTCAATGAAGCATGATCGCACGATGCCGCATTGCCGCCGGGGCGACATTGCCGCCGGGGCTGCGCGAACCTCAGGCGGCGCGCCAGGCCCGGTCGCACGACTGTGCTTCGGTATACTCCTGCGGTGAATCCCTCGCTCGTCCTCGGCGTCCTTGCCGCCCTGCTGGCCGCTTTCGCGTGGTCGTTGAATTTCATCGTCCCGATCATCATCGGCGATTACACGATCTTCGATCTCGCGCTGTTCCGGTTTCTCATTTCCGGGCTGATCGCGTTGGCTTATTTGATGGCCAAATGGCGCGAAGTGCGGCAGCTTCGCACCGCCGACTGGCTCGTATCTTGCGCTCTCGGACTCGTGGGCTACTTGGTGTACTTCCAGGCCTTGGCCGGTGCCGCACTCTACGCGGGCCCGGTGATCGCCCCGGCGTTCCTGGCGCTGGTACCCGTGGTCCTCGGGGTCGCCGGGAACCTGCAGCAGCCGACGATAGCCTGGCGGCATCTCGCCTTTCCGTTCGCCCTTGCGACCGTCGGCCTGCTGTTCGTCAATGCCGGCAGCTTCGCGCAGGCACGTCTCAACGAGGCGCCTGCGCTCGTCGCCGGGATTGCGCTCGCGGTCTTGGCGGCCGCGTGCTGGGTGTGCTTCGGCCTGCTCAATCAGAGCGCGCTGGCCAAACGGCCGCAGATGCCGGCCGGTGTCTGGACGGCGCTCATCATGGTGGGCGCCACCCTGGGCATGCTCGTCTTCGTCCCCATCGGACTCCCGCTCGATGCATTCGCCGCGCCCCGCTTGGGCCTTGGCTGGCACGCCGCCTCATCTCTATACGTCTGGGGAACCGTCCTCGCGCTCACCGCCTCACTCGGCGGCGCGTTCGCCTGGACCTTCGCCTCGCAACGCTTGCCGGTGCCTCTCTCCGCGCAATTGATCACCATGGAAACCGTATTCGGAACGATGCTCGGACTTCTGGTGCGGCGCCGCTGGCCCACCTTGATCGAAGGGGTCGGAATGATCGTCCTGCTGGCCGGCGTCGTGATCGCGATCCGGATATTCCACGGGCAGCGACAGAGGGTGGCGGCCGAAATGGTCTGACCCCGGTCGCAAATGCTCCCGGCAGTGGCCGCGCTGATGCTTGCAGGGACAGGCTGCGCCGAGCACGAGCCCCAGGAACGGTTTTCGCGCTATTTTCCATCCCGCCGATCCTTCGTCAACGTCAAGCTGTCGAACAGCTCGTAGTTGGCCGTCGGCGTACGATCCGCGCCGATCGCATGATAGTAGCGAAGCGTGACCGTGGTTTTGCCGTGCCGTTCGCCGGGATCGAGATCAAATACGCCGATGCCATATCCGGTTTGCGTATCGCGCCGCGCCGACCAGATCGCATCCTCGCGCGCATCCGCGCCCGGCTTGACGAAGATTCCCGGATCGGGACCGGGCGCCGGACGATTTGGTTTCGTGATGACCTTGGCCTCCGGCAACCCGCTCCTCGCATTGACGCCATACACATCGAGCGGCGCGCTCGTGCCGCCGCCGCCCAGGATGAGATGAATGGTGCCCAGGCTCGCGTCGAACTTCCCATCCGGCGGCTCGGCCGTGACGACCGGCCTGGGCTGACAGGTATCGACTGCGCCACCGGTCACGGCGTCCCGCCCAACGTCGTGATTGCAGCCGCGGACGGGCCAGCTTCTCTCGTAGTCATGGTCATGACCGCACAGCACGAGATCGACCCCGTAGCGGTCAAACAGCGGCAGCCAGGCCTCGCGAATTCCCCTGTCCGAGCCATTGCCGTTCTTGGAGGAGCTGAGCGCATCCTGGTGCATTTGCACGATGATCCAGTCGATGCTCTCATCCTTGGCTGCGCCGGCCAGCGTCTGCTCCAGCCAGCGTGTCTGTGCGCCCCGGCTGTAGCCGCGAATATAGAGCGACGTGCCCGGCGCGATCGCTGCGTTGCCCGTGCTCGGAGCGGGCCGCAGCTCTTCCGGACCCGCCACAAAGGCGCCGCTGTCCTGGTAAATCACGTCATCCGCAGAAAGGGAAATGAACAAGGCCGAGCCCACCTGGAAGCGATACCAGAGTCCCGCAAAAGAGGTGCCGTTGCTCGGGAGAGAGTAGCGGGTCAGATAGGAATCGAACCCCAGCGCTCCGTTGCCGAACTCGATCTCGTGGTTGCCGGGGCACGGCATCCAGGGCCGATTCGCCGCGGACACCTGAACGTTCCTGCCGAAGTCCGCCCACACCGCCGGTTGAGCCGCATGATTCAAGTTCGCATAGCAAAGGTCGCCATTCAGCAGGTGAAACAGCGGCTCGAATCGCTCGACCGCCTGCACCGCAAATCGGCTCTGTGGCGAGGAAAGCAGCCAGGAGCCCACCGGCGTCGACAAATCGCCGTAGCTCGTCCAACGAAACGGCACGCGGCCCCGGGGAGCGGTCTGGAACGTGGCCGAGAAGGGCGTCGCCCTGTTGCGATCGTTGTCGGCGGTGACCGAGTAGCGATACCGCGACCCGGCATCCAGTCCTTGCAGCTTGGCGTGGTAGGTGAACACCGTCTGGCCATTGAGCCCGTCGGTGTAAGCCCGCTGAACCGCGTGTACGACGGTCTCTGCTGATTTGCCGCCCAGAAGAACCCGCGGCTTGATGGCTTGAGCCGGCGACACCCAGGAAACGAATACGCACCGTGCCGGATCGTCGCCGAAAGTCAGGTGAATCTGCTCCGGCGTGCCGTCGGCCGCGCCGCCGCTCTCGGCCCCGAGGCTCAGGCTCGATGCGACGGCGGCGAGTCCCGTCATTCCGGCTCGCGTGAAAAATCCGCGCCGGGCCAGCGAAACGGCGGAATGCCCGGAGCGGCGTTTGCGCCTCAATGGTGGCTCCCCTGTCCGGGTGGGTCAGCGGTCCCGGCGAGCAAACGCTCGAGGGTTGCACCGAAGTCGTGGGTCTGCCAGAAGCTCATCAACACGGCGAGGATGTGCAGGTTGTTGCGAGCGGTCTCACTCTTGCGGAAGACCGGATCCAGAGGCCCGGATGCGCCAGCCGCCTCCGGCAGCCGGAACAGGATCCGCGCGGGGCTTTCGAGAAAATACGCCAGGCCCATCATGGCGGCATGCAGCTCCATTCGCAATTTCAGTCCCGCCACGTCGAGGCGCGGTCCGCCATGGTCGCAGAGCTCGCGGACGAACAGGCCAAGCAAGCTCTCGAGGTGCCGACGCCAGATCTCGAGGGGAGCCGCGCTCAGGCATCCCCACAACGCAAAGGCGACATTCATCTGACCGACGTGGCCCCAGTCGAAGAGGCCGCACTGGAGCCTATCCGACGCATCGCGCCAGAACCAGGCGTTATCGATGTGGGCATTCCAATGACAGAGCGCGATGAAGTCGGGATCGGCCTGCAGGAAGCGCTTGATGGTCCTCTGGTGTTCGAGGAACAGGCCCACCTCGCGGTCCAGTTTCTCGATGAATGCCCGAGAGACGATAGCGGGAGGGAGCAGCCCCGGACAGCGCGCGGCGAAATCGCCGTATTGCGCGACCAGAGCGTGCAGCCGCCGCTCGTCGTGGCAGATCGGATCGCGGGCGGCCGCGGCTGCGGGATCAAATGGAAAGCGCGCGTCGATATCGGGGCCCAATCGCTGCGATTTGTGCGCGGCTGCGATCCGGGCGAGCGCGCTCACGATCGCCTCGTAGTGAGCCAATGGATCGGTCAGCTCATGATCCAGGCACTTCTCGTGATGCGGCTCGATCCCGCCGGTGCCGAAGGCGATGCGCTCGGTGATGAGCAAGCCCGTTCCGGAGTCGCGGTGATAATCGGCGAAATAGGCGGCAGGAACGGTGATCGGGAATCCGGGAAGGCGCGAGACTGCGGCGAAGCGCGTCTCCGATTCCATCTCATGTTTTCCGCGATTGTCGCGAATCGGATCGCCGAAGTCGCGGGAGAACTTCACGAACAGATCGGTATGCAGGCCCGCTTCGGGCCGCTGGTACTCGACGGAAAGGAGCAGCTTCTGGCCGGTACTGCCGCCGGCGCACCCGTCGACGCGCGTGATCCGCGCGACGCGGTTATCACGGGAAAGTGATCCAAATATGCGCAAGGCCTGCGTGAGAAAGGCCTCGCCCCCGGCACGCAGCGCTGCGACGTGCGCCGGGATGAGAACGCCCGTCGCATCGCCGCGAACGAAATCGATCGCCGCAGGACCGAGACTCGCTCCGCTCACGACTCGAGCAGCAGCCCCTCCAGCTCACCCTTGCTGCGCCAGTCGCCCAACAGCTTCTGGAATGCGTCCCAGCCGGGACCGTAAGATCGAAACAGGGCCCACGGCGCCTTCACCTGGCCCTCATTGGTGAAATAGCTCGGCGTGCATTCGCGCTGGAACTGACTGCTATCGAACTCGACTTCCTTGAAATGGTTGACGTAGGCGTCCTGCGCCTCCTGGGTGGGCTCGACGGCCTTGAGGCCGCGCTTCAGCGCTTCGCTGATCACGTAGGCAATGTGATAGCCCTGGCGGCTGAATTGCTCGGTCGTGCTGGAGTTCAAGCCGCCCTGGATGTAACCGGTGTAGAACTGGTTCGGGAAACCATGCGCCATCACGCCGTGCAGCGTCTGGGGACCGTCGGCCCAGTGCTCGTAGATCGACTTGCCGCCCCGGCCCTGCACCACGCTGATGCCCCAGCGGCGATCGAGGTCGCTCGACACCTCGAAACCGCTGGCGAAGATGATGCAATCGACTTGGTACTCGACGCCATGCGCGATGAAGCCTTTCTCGGTGATCTGCTCGACGCCCTTGGTCGCCGACACGTCGATGAGCTTCACGTTGGGGCGGTTGAAGGTCGGATAGTAATCGTCGTTCGACAGGGGACGCTTGCAGAGGAAGCGATACCAGGGCTTCAATGTTTCGGCCGTTTGCCGATCTTCGACGCTGCTCAGCGCCCGGTTGCGCAGGCGCTCCATCACACGGTAATCGACCAGCTCACGGCGCGCCATGAACTGCTGCGGGGTGAGCGGCGGCCAGCCTTCGGCGGCGAGCTCCGCTGCGAGGTTGCGGCTGATCTCGGTCCAGATATCGCAGACCAGGTCCGGTTCGCCCGGCTTGAAGAATTCCATCGCGGCGCGATGAAAATTGGCTTGCCGCTCCTTCTGCCAGCCGGGCTTGAGGGACTTGGCCCACTCGGGGTCGGTGGGCGGGTTCGGGCGCTCATCCACCGTGGACGGCGTGCGCTGAAGCACGTACAGCTGCCGGGCATGGCGGCCCAGATACGGGACTGCCTGGATGGAGCTCGCGCCGGTGCCGATGATGGCGACGCGCTTGTCGGCCAGCTTGTCGAGCACGGGATTCTTCTGGCTCCCCCCGGTGTAGCCATAATCCCAGCGCGCCGTGTGGAACATGCGACCCTTGAAGTCCTTGATGCCCGGGATACCCGGCAGCTTCGGCGTGTTCAGCACGCCGTTGCACATGATCACGAAGCGGGCGCGAATCTCATCGCCGCGGTTGGTGCTGACCCGCCAGCGCTTGATGTTCTCGTCCCAGCGCATGGCGGTGATCAGGGTGTGGAACAGCGCGCCCTGGTAGAAGCCCCAGCGTCTTGCCACCTGGCGGCAATACTCGAAGATCTCCGCGCCATCGGCGAATTTCTTCGACGGCATGAAGCCCGTCTCCTCGAGCAGCGGCAGGTAGCAGTAGGCGTCGTTATCGCACTGCAGGCCCGGATAGCGGTTCCAGTACCACACGCCGCCGAAATCGCCCGCGTGATCGATGTGACGGAAGGTGCTGACGCCCGCCTGTCTCAGGTGGTAGGCCGCCATGATGCCGCTCCAGCCGGCCCCGAGGACGGCGACGTCGATGTCCTCCACGACCGGATCGCGGGAGGCCACGGGCATGTGCGGGTCGGCCTCGTAGCTGTCGGCGAACTCGCCGACCGGCTGCACATACTGGCGCTGTCCCTCGCTGCGAAGGCGCTTGTCGCGCTCCTCGCGGTACCTCTCCCGCAGCTCGGGAATGTTCACGTCCCTAGGAGTCTGTGTCGGCGCACACTGCATATCTCACCCTGTCAAATCCCACGATTCATGATATCTGTAATCAACAATGTTGTCTACTGGCAATCATCCGCCCTGGCCGGCGCAGCTGCCGCCAATCAGCGCCCCTGCCACCGCGGCGGGCGTTTCTCGGCGAACGCTTTCGGGCCTTCCTGGGCATCCTCGCTCCGATAGGCGGCCTCCGAGGCATGCCGCGCGGCGCGCAACGCGGCCGTGCGGCCCATCTCCGTCGAGAGCATGACCATCTCGCGCGCCGCCCGCACCGACAAGGGCGCACCTTCCAGGATTTCACCGGCGAGCGCGAGGGCGGCGGCCATGAGCGCGTCGGGCTCGGCCAGCCGATTGACCAGTCCGATCTCGTAGGCGCGCTGCGCGCTGATCGGCTTGCCGGTGAGGACGATCTCCATCATGACCCGCTGCGGGATCATGTGGATCAGCGGCGCCGCCCAGGGCGAGCTCCTGCCCACCTTGACCTCGGTGATGGCGAATTGAGCGCGCGTGCTCGCAACGCACAAGTCGCAGGCCTGGGCGATCATCCAGCCGCCCGCGAAGGCCACGCCGTTGACCGCGGCGATGGTCGGCTTGCTGAGCTCGATGTTGTCGCCGGGAACGGGAAACATGCCGCGCGGCGGCACGGCCAGCGCGAGCTCGGTCATCTCCTTCAGATCGCCGCCGGCGCAAAATGCCCTGTCGCCGGCGCCCGTCAGGATGGCGACGCGCAAGGCGGGATCGCGCTCGAAGCGCTCCCAGGCGGCGAACAGTCCCGCCCGAATGTCCTTGCCGAGCGCGTTGCGCGCCTCGGGTCGATTCAAGGTGATCAGCGCGATCCCATCCTCGCGCGCATCGAACAGCACGGCCTCGCTCATCGGAATCTCCTGCAGAACTCGCTCGATCAGAATCCTCGGCGCCGGATGACCTGCGCCGAGCGCTCCAGCTCCTCTCGAAAATCAGGATGCGCGATCGCAATCAGGCGGCGCGTGCGCTCGGCGAGCGTTTGCCCCTTGAGCTCGGCGGCCCCGTATTCCGTGACGATCACATCCACGTCGCTGCGCGCCGTCGTGACCGGACCGCACAGAGCGGCCGCGATGCGGCTCACCTGCCCACCCTTGGCCGTGGCAGGCAGGGCAATGATGGAGCGGCCGCCCGGCGAGCGGCTCCCGGCGCGCACGTAATCCACCTGCCCGCCGGTACCGCCCAGATACTGCTCGGCGCTCTGCTCGGCATTCACCTGGCCGGTCAGATCGACCTCGATGGCGGAATTGACCGTCACCAGCCGCGGCAGGCGCGAGAGCACCGCCTCGCTGTGGGTGTAGGAGGCGCGGCGCATGCCGATGCGCGGGTTGCGGTGGGCGAACTGGTACAGCCGGGAGGTGCCGATGAGCGCACCGGTGATGGAAACGCCGGCATCGATCGGCTTGCGGGCATTGGTGATGACCCCCGCCTCGACCAGATCGACCAGCCCGTCGCCGATCATGCCCGAGTGAACGCCCAGATCGCGCCGATCCTTGAGCAGACGCAGGATGGCGTCGGGCACCGCGCCGATCCCGACCTGGATCACCGCGCCGTCCTGGACGTAGTGGGCCGCGGTCTCGGCAATCGCCAGATCCGTCGCGCCGATCTTGGCCGGGGCGACCTCGACCGGCGTGCGCGCCACGTGCACGGCGCAGTCGATGCGCGCACCCGGCAGCACCGCATCGCCCAGCGTGAAGGGCACGCGCTCGTTCACTTCGGCGATGACCACTCGCGCCTTCGCCACGGCCGCTTGTACGAAGTCATTGATCAAGCCGAAGCTGTGATTGCCCTCGGCATCGGGCGGACTGACCTGCACGAAGGCGACATCGCAGCCGATCAAGCCCTGCTCGATCATCGGGCCGATCTGACTGACGTGACAGGGGATGATGCCCAGCCGCCCGGCCGCCGCGACCGTGCGCAGCGCGCCGATGGCGCCCATGCTGGACAGATCGAGCTTGTGCGCGGCCTCCGCATCCAGAATCCCGGAGAAGCTCGTGGCCGCGAATGCCGACAGCCGGCCGATGCGCCCGGCTTGCGCGATCAGCGCCTCGATGAGCGTCGTGGGCTCGCCGCATGCCTGGCCCCATACGATGTGATCGCCCGGTCGCAAAAATGCGCCGAAGTCGAGCCCCGCCACGTCGGTCGAGAGGGTCACCGTCGCGCAGCGAGCGCCAGCAGCGCCCTGGCGCGGGCAAGATGCGGGCGATCCAGCATGGCGCCCTTGTGGCCGATCGTGCCGGCGCCTGGATTCGCCGCGAACAGATCCACGATCTCCTGCGCCGATGCGAGCTCCTGCGCGCTCGGCGTGAAGGCCTCGTTGATGATCTCGACCTGCGCCGGGTGAATGGCGAGCATGCCGCGATAGCCGTCGCGGCGCACTTGCATCGCCCGCGCGCGCAGGCCCGCCTCATCGCGAAAGTCGCCGTGAATCGTCTCGATGGCAGCCACGCCCGCCGCCGCTGCGCCGAGCAGGCAGAGGCTGCGCGCGAGCTGGTACGTGAACGCATAGCTGCCGTCGGCGTTGCGGTTCTCGCTTGCGCCCAGCGAGTCCGCGAGATCCTCGGCTCCCCAGCTCATGGCGGCGAGCCGCGGCGTGCCCGCATAGCTTGCGGTGCTGAACATCCCCTCGGCCGTCTCGGTGACCAGCACGATCACCCGCGTCGCGCCCGGATCGATGCCGGCGGCGGCCTCCAGCGCCGTCAGATAGTGGTCGAGCAATTCGGCATCGGCGCGGCCGCGCGACTTGGGCAACATGATTCCGCCCGGGCGCCCCTGGATCACCGCGGCGAGATCGGCGAGGGCATGCGCGGTCTGCAATGGGTTGATGCGCACCCACAGCCGCGCGCGCTGCGCCGGATGCGCCTTGAGGAACGCGCTCACCATCGAGCGGGCCTTGGGCTTCTCCCCCTCGGCCACGGCATCCTCCAGGTCGAGCAGAACGATGTCCGCCGCGCCGGCCGCGGCCTTCTCGGTCTTGCGCTCGCTGTCGCCCGGGGCGAACAGCCAGGACCGCGCATTGATGCTTTCTGCAGTCGCCATGTGTGGTTGCATCTCCCGTCGATCAGCAGCACTCAATCAGTACGGCACGGCCGGTGCGACGCCGCCGCTACGGCGCGGCCGGCACGGCACGCTCAGTACGACCGGGGCAGCTCCAGGACCTTCTCGGCCAGGAAGCTCAGGATCATGTGCGGGCTCACCGGCGCCGTTCTCGGAATCAGGCTTTCACGCAAATAGCGCTCCACGTGATATTCCTGGGCATACCCCATGCCGCCCAAGGTCAGCATGGCAGTATGGCACGCCTCGAACCCGAACTCCCCGGCCAGATACTTGCCTGCGTTGGCCTCGACGCCGCATTCCAGACCGCGGTCGAACAGCGTCGCGGCCTTCATCGCCATCAGGTTGGCCGCCTCGAGCTGCGCCCAGCACTTGGCAAGGGGGTGCTGGATGCCCTGGTTCATGCCGATCGGGCGGTTGAACACGATGCGCTCGCGGGCATAGCGAGCCGCGCGCGCGATGGCCGCACGGCCGATGCCGACCGCTTCGGCGGCGATCAGCACGCGCTCCGGATTGAGACCGTGCAGGATGATCTTGAAGCCCTCGCCCTCCGGACCGATGCGGTCCTCCTCCGGAATCCAAAGATCCTGGATGAACAGCATGTTCGAATCCACCGCGTGGCGCCCCATCTTGTGGATGAGCCGCACCTCGATCCTGGAGCGGTCGAGCGTGGTGTAGAACAGCGACAGCCCGTCGGTCTTGCGCTTGACCCGATCGAGCGGGGTGGTGCGCGCGAGGAGCAGCATCTTGTCCGCGACCTGCGCCGTGGAGATCCAGATCTTCTCGCCATTCACCAGATACCCGCCAGCGCGCCTTTCCGCCCGCGTCTTGAGCTCCGTGGTGTTGAGTCCGGCGTTGGGTTCCGTGACCGCAAAGCACACCTTGTGCTCGCCGGCGATCACCGGCGCGATGATTCGCTCCTTCTGCTGCTGCGTGCCGAACAGCACCACCGGCTGCAGGCCGAACACGGGAAGATGCACGCTCGATGCCCCGCTCATGCACGCGCCCGACTCGGCAATCGCCTGCATCATCACCGCCGCTTCGGTGATGCCGAGGCCCGAGCCCCCGAACTGCGCCGGCATCGCGATCCCGAGCCAGCCGGCCTCGACCAGCGCGGCGTAGAATTGCTGCGGAAACACGCCGTCGCGATCGCGCGCAAGCCAGTACTCGTCCGGAAAACCGGAGCATAGCCTGAGGATCGCCTCCCTGATGTTCTGCTGATCCGCCGTGAGTGAGAAATCCACTGCCCGAAGCCAGAAAGCCGAAGAATAACGGCATGGCCAAGTCTACAGCCATCGCCCATCATCGCAACAGCGCGGCGCGGTAAAGCGCAAGCCCGTCATCCTCTTGACCATATTGTCCGGACAATTGCAGACTTTACTTGCGCCCGGGCGCGGATAAAATATCGGGCAACTGGATCGCTCCATCGTGGTTGTACAGACAAGGATTTCAGGCTCGACCACCCCGGGTGAACGATATGACCGACTTCGTCGTTGCGGAAAACGCCATCCGTCAGCTGCACGCGCGCTATGTCGATGCGGTCTGGCGCAAGGACTATCCGGCCTTCGGAGATTGCTTCGCGCAGGATGCGGAGTGGCGGATCGCGGGCATGGTGATACGCGGCCGCCCGCAGATCGAGGCGGCCCTGCAACGCTTCATGCAGAGATTTCACCGGGTGCTGATGACCTTTCGCACGCCGATCATCGAGGTCGGGAATGGAACCGCCGTGGGCAGGACCTACGTCACCGAGCAAAGCGCCCTCCTGAATGGCCGACCGGGCGCCACGATTGGCATCTACTACGAGCGCTTCGTGGACGAAGGAGACCGCTGGAGATTCAGCTGGCGCCTGTTTCAGCTGCACTACATGGGCCCGGCCGACCTGTCGGGCTCATTCTTCGAGCAAGCCGACTACGGCGCCCCGCCGGCGATGCCGGACCTGGATGCGCCCACGATCAACTACTCGGGCCTCGGTGCCGGCTGAAGGGAGAAGTACCGATGGATAGCCCCGCCCAGCGCAAGGGTCCGCTCGCGGGCGTGCGCGTCATCGATCTGACCGCAATGGTCATGGGGCCGTACTGCACCCAGATCCTGGCCGATCTCGGTGCGGACGTGATCAAGATCGAGTCGCCGAAGGGAGACGATACCCGTTACATCTCGGTCGGCCCGGTGCCCGGCATGAGCGGCGTTTTCGTCAACGTCAACCGCGGCAAGCGCAGCGTCGTGCTCGACCTGCGGTCGGAGGCGGGCGCCGCGGCATTGCGTGCCCTCATCGGCCGAGCCGACGTATTCATCCACTCGATGCGCGCCCGGGCGATCGCCAAGCTCGGATTCAGCTATGCGGATGTCGCGGCCATCGCCCCGGCGATCATTTACACCAACTGCTACGGCTACGGCCGACGAGGCCCCGACCGGGATCTGACGGCCTACGACGATACCATCCAGGCGGAATGCGGAGTGCCCGCCGTTCAGCAGATGCTGACCGGCGAAGCGAACTACGTCGGCACGATCCTGGCCGACAAGGTGGCGGCCCTGACGGCCGTGTACGCGACCATGACCGCGCTGTTCCACCGTGAGAGGACGGGTGAGGGCCAGGAGGTGGAGGTGAGCATGTTCGAAACCATGGCAACCTTCATGCTGGTCGAGCATGCCAATGGCGCGGTATTCGAGCCTCGCCTCGGCCCGGCCGTGTATCCGCGGGCGGTGGCGCCCAACCGCCGGCCCTACCGCACCAAGGACGGTTTCATTTCCGCACTGATCTACAACGACAAGCAATGGGCGGCGTTCGTCGAGGCCGTGCGGCCGCCGTGGGCCGGCGATCAGTACGCGACGCTCGAGCGGCGCGCGCGGCACATCAACCAGGTGTACGCTCTGCTGGGGGAGACGCTGAAGGAGCGAACGACGCAGGAGTGGCTGAGGCTGTTCCGCCAGCTCGACATACCCGCTGCGCCGGTGCGCACGCCTGACGAGCTGTTCGACAATCCGCATCTGAATGCAGTCGGCCTGTTCGAGACCGTGGACACGCCGCACGGCCCGATGCGCTTTCCCGGCGTGCCGACCTGGTTCTCCCGAACACCGGGCCGAGTGGGCGGGCCCGCCCCGCAGCTCGGTGCTCACACGCAAGAAGTGCTCGAGGAGCTCGGACTGCTCCCGGCGCCGGCCGAGCCGCGCAACTCGCGCTAGCGCAGATCGCGGCTCAGCGAAATGCCGGGATGACTTCCTCGGCAAAGACGCGTGCATATTCGACCAGGCTCGAGGCCGGCAGTCCGGGCGGCGCCATCATCATGAAGTGCTCGA
>Ga0335075_10008856_pt1 | contig 15395 bp, 15 predicted proteins | sample Lox_Sample_24_FD_206723 | JGI IMG/M metagenome (GOLD analysis project Ga0335075, IMG submission 206723) | Soil microbial communities from Loxahatchee National Wildlife Refuge, Florida, United States - Lox_Sample_2.4 | ecosystem: Environmental > Terrestrial > Soil > Wetlands | place: USA... | reverse complement strand
ACCCATCATCGAGCACCCGCTCCTGCTCGCCGCGCTCATGCGCCGGCGCCGCGACCGGGAAGAGGACGAACCCATCATCGAGCACCCGCTCCTGCTCGCCGCGCTCACGCGCCGGCGCCGCGACCGCGGCGAGAGCCTGATCGAGCACCCGCTCCTGCTCGCCGCCCTTATGCGTCGGCGCCGGGAACGTGAAGGAGGCATCGAGCATCCTGTACTCGCGGCGGCCTTGCTAGGGCGGCGCTGATGGCTGGCGAATCGGCGCAGGACACGGGAAACGAACAGACGACAGAGACGCTGATTGACGAGGCGATCCGCGCCATCTTGAACGAGGCCACCGGTTCGGCAGAACCCTCCGGGCGCGGCAAGGCCTCGGCCGGCTCTCTTCTCGAAACCGCTGCCCTCGCGTCAACGCTGACAACCTCGAGAACCTCGATGCTCGAGCGCCTACTCATCGCGGAGGCTCTCGGCTCGGCGCTGGCCGACGCGCTCGCGCCTGCAGTGGCGGAACAGCTCGCACCAAGGCTCATGAAGTACCTGGAAGACGCCATGGCCAGCGCGGCGGCCGAAGAGTCGCCGGGCAAGGGGCAAGCTCGTACAGCCGGTTCGAGCGGTTCATCCAGCTCAAGCGGCTCAAGCGGCTCAAGCCGGAAGTCGGAAACCGGTTAGCACAGCACCGTCCGGCGAAGGCGCCGGTCAACGATCAGTCTCGGCCGGTCAGCTCTTTGCGGACCGGCCGAGACTGACGCCAGCGGCGAGCAACCATGCGTACCGGGCGCAAGACCGACGAACAGTTCGCCGCGTATTGAGCGTCCAAACCATACAACGCGGCCATCATCGACGGACTCCCCGCGCTGCCGCTGCCGCTTCCGGCCCGCAGCAACTCAGCCCTCACTCATCATCCGCGGCTGACCGCCCCGCCCAGATAGAGCGCGCCGATCTCGGGGTTCTCCAGCACCTCGCGTCCCGTCCCGGCCAGCCGCACGCGGCCGTTCTCCATCACCACGCCGTGGGTGGAAAGCCGCAGGCCGGCGCGGGCGTTCTGCTCCACAAGCAGGATCGTGGTGCCCGCCGCGTTCATCTGCCTGATCGCGTCGAACACGGTCCGCAAGATCTTGGGCGCCAAGCCCATCGACGGCTCGTCGAGCAGTAGCAGCCTGGGTTCGAGCATCAGCGCGCGGGCGAACTCCACCAGCCGCTGCTGACCGCCGGACAGGCTGCCGGCCTTGTACTTCGCCCAGTCGGCGATCTGCGGGAACACCTGGTAGACGGCCGCGAGCCTGCGCGCGGTCAGCGCCCGGTCGGACAGGATGTAACCGCCCAGCTCCACGTTCTCCCGGACCGTCATGTCCCGGAACAGGCTGTGGTTCTGCGGCACCTGCACCACGCCAAGGCGCAGGATCTGCCGCGGCGACCGGCCGACCAGATCCTTCCCGTCCAGCATCATCGACCCCAGCCGGGGCCGCAGCAGCCCGCTGATCGCCGCCATCAGCGTGGATTTGCCCGCGCCGTTCGGGCCTACCACACAGGTGATGCCGCCCTCGGCCACCTCCAGGGAGACCCCCTGCAGCACATCCCCGCCGCCATACCCGGCGACCAGCCCGCTAATTTTCAGGACAGAACGGGCCGTGGTGCTCGTTCCCGGTCCCCCGGCTTGCTCCGTCATGCGTCCTCCGCCGGGTCCACGGGCCCCGGTTCATCCACGATGTCCTCGCCGAGGTAAGCGTCGAGAACCCGGCGGTCGGTCCGGACGATGTCGGGCGGCCCGGCAGCCACCACCGTACCCGAGTCGAGCACGGTGATCTCGGCGCACAGCCCCATCACGAATTCCATGTTGTGCTCGACGATGAGGAAGGTTTTGCCCGCCGCGTTAAGCTCGCGGATGCGGGCGGCGATGTGATTCACCAGCGAAAGGTTGACGCCGCCGGCCGGTTCGTCGAGCAGGACGATGGCCGGGTCCGCGACCAGCACGTAGGCGAGCTCGAGTAGCTTGCGCTGGCCGTAAGACAGCGTACCGGCCAGCTCGGCGTGGTGGCCGGCGATCCCGACGAACTCGAGTTGGTCCATCGCCTGCCTGCGGGCTCCGGTCCGGGAGTGCCGCGAGGCGACCAGCATGTTCTCCATCACGGTAAGGCTGGGGAAGATCCTGGTCAGCTGGAAGGTCCGGCCGATGCCGAGCGCGAACACCTTGTCCGGGGCGCTGTTGGTGATCCTCCGGTCGGCCAGGTACACCTCGCCCGCGTCTGCCTTCGCGTAGCCGGTGATGACGTTGAACAGGGTGGTCTTGCCGGACCCGTTCGGGCCGATCAGCCCGGCCACCGTGCCCTCGGCGACCTCGATCGTGCACATATCGAGGGCGCGGACGCCGCCGTAGGACTTGTTCACGCCCTCGGTCCGCAACAAGACGTTGCTCACAGTGCTTTCCCTGCTCGCCTCCGGGCGCCCTTTGAGGCGCCTCCTTCCCTCATCGCTCCTTCGTCGCTCCTCGGTCCAGTCGACGCCGGCGCGCTCTGGCTCGCGGGATTGGCGGCCGGGATGGCCGAGCGGCCCCTGGTGGTCAGGCGGCGGAGGTATTCTCCGCCGGTCGGGATGATGCCGCGCGGCACGAGCAGCACGGCGACCAGGAACAGCGCGCCGAGCAGGATCTCGCTGAAGTACCCGTTGGTGAACGTGACGGTGAGGTACAGCTGGCCCGGCTCGATGATGAGCGCGCCGAGGACCGGTCCGGCGACGGTGCCGAGGCCGCCGAGGAACGCCATCAGCACCACCGACAGGTCGAACAGCGGGTCGAAGCCGGACGGTGGCTGGACCTGGGTTAGGTAGAAGAACCAGACGGCGCCGACCAGCCCGGTCACCGCGGCGGATATGACGAACGCGGTCAGCTTGACCCGCATCGCGTGCACGCCGAGACCGCGCGCCCGGTCCTCGTCGTCCCTGATCGCCCGGAGCTGCAGGCCGAACCTGGAGCGGCGGATCAGCCAGGCCAGCGCGATCATTCCCACGGCGCAGCCCAGCGAAATGTAATAGAAGGGGTTGTTATAGGTCGCCGCCGGCCACGGCAGGAACGGCGCGTCCACGCCGGTGGAGCCGCCGGTGAAGGAGAAGTTGTAGGCCATCAGCTGGAAGATGAAGAACACCGCGATCGTGATCACGATAAAGGTGTGCCGCCTGACCCTCAGCGCGATCAGGCCGAACGGCACCGCGATCAGCGCCCCGACGGCCGCCGACAGCGGCAGCAGGCCGAACGTGGCGACCCCGGTGACATGCCAGTCCCTGGCGGCGATGCCCAGGGCGTAGGCGCCGCTGCCGAAGAACACGGCGTGGCCGAGCGATATGTAGCCGGAGAATCCGGAGAAGACATTCCACGCCGAGGCGACCGCGACGAAGACCAGCGTGAACACGCCGTAGTTCGTGGCGACGGGGCTGGGGAACAGGACAGGGAATGCCAGCGCCACCGCAAGCAGGGCGACCAGGAATGCGATCCGCACGATATCCGGCCCGCCGAGCCTGCTGCGGCCCCGCAGGCCGGCGCCCGGGGACTCACTCACTGGGCCCGCACCGCCTGGCGGCCGAAGAAGCCGGTGGGTTTGATCAGCAGGACGAGGACGAGGGCGGCGTAGAATACGACGATCGCCCAGGTCGGCTGCCAGATGTCCACCAGAGACTCGAGCGTGAGCATGAAGATCGACGCGGCGAGGGCGCCGCCGATGCTGCCCAGGCCGCCGAGGATGATGATCGCCAGCAGCCGCGAGATCAGGTCGTAGCCGCTGTTGGGGTCGAAGGCGTTGGTCGCGCCGTACACCATGCCCCCGGCCGCGGTCACTGCGACGCCGATGCCGAAGGTGATGGCGGCGACGCGGTTGGTGTCGATTCCCACCAGCCGCGCCGCCGTCTCATCCTGCATGGTCGCCCGCACGCTGCGGCCGAAACTGGTCCTGTACAGCAGTGTGTACAGGGCCGCCACCAGCGCCAGCGCGAGCGCGAAGCCGTACAGATAGATGTAGGGCAGGTAGAACCCGAAGAGGTGGACGCTGGAAATCACGTACGACGCGCTCAGCTGGCGGTCGTCCGCCCCGAAGGTCTGGTAGAGGATCCCCTCGATGATCAGCGCGACCGCATAGGTGACCAGCAGCGTCATCGATGTTCGCTCCCGGCCGCGCAGCGGCCGGATGAACACCCACTGGATGACGACGCCGATCACGAACATGGCGGGCACGGTGATCAGCAACCCGACGAACAGGTCGATGTGCAGCCGTGCCGCCAGTTCGTAACTCAGATAGGCGCCCAGGATCACCATGATGCCCTGGGCGATGTTGATGATGTCGAGCACGCCGAAGATCAGCGTCAGGCCGACCGCCATCAGGGCATAAACGCCGCCGATCAGGATTCCGTCGACGATGGCCTGGTAGATCTCGCGCGCCACTCATTCTCCTCGAAATCAGCTGGTCCAGGCCGGCTTGGTCGCGATGATCGGCACAGATCCGGCCGCGCTTGACGGCAGGACCTGGTTGAACTCGGTGCCGCCGTCCTGCCACTGGAAGACGAACGCAGCTGACGCGCCGTTCTCGCCCAGCGAGTCGAACTTCACCGGGCCCTGCACGCTGGTCAGCGTAACTCCGCTGTGCAGGTAGGCGATGATCTTGGCGTTGTCGGTGCCGCCGGTCGCGGTCACCGCCTGGGCCATGACCTGGCCGACGGAGTAGGCCTCGGCCACGTCGGCGTTGACGCCCGACGGCGTGCCACCGTATTTGGCCACGTATTCGTTCACCACCGCCTTGCTCGCCGCGTTGTCGTATCCCGGGTACCAGCCGTCGGGCACCATCATCCCTTCCGCGTTACCCTTCCCCACGACGGAGATGAACGCGGCACCCTGGTCGGGGCCGGCCGCGGCGATGAACAGCTTCGGAGTGTAGTGCTGCTGCTCGAACGCCTGCATGAAGGCGCTGACGGTCGGCACGTCGGTGGACCCGAGTACCACGATCTGCGCGCCGGAAGCGGCGACGTCGTCGGCGGGTGCCTTGTAGTCGGCGACCTCCTCGGGGAAGATCTTCGAGTACACGGTCTTGACCCCGAGGGCCTGCAGCTCCTGCTGCGCGAGCTGGACCGGCGGGTCGGCGAACGGGTCGTCGGCCATCGGGTAGGCGGCGGTCTTCGGCCGCTGGCTGGGCGGCAGCGACGCGATGTAGTTGACGAACGGGACCATTTCGTCCTTGATCGGCAGGCTGACGTCGAAGATGTTGTGATCGGCCTCGTTGGCCGGGCTGTCGAAGACCGTCGGCGCGCCGCCGGCTCCCTCCACGAGTGCGTAGCCGTAGTGAGCCACGACGCTGTCTGCGGGCGTGGTCAGTAGCGAGGAGAACGGCCCGAACACCAGGTCGACGTGATCGGAAGAGATGAGGGTGGTGTAGTTGGTGTCGACCTGGGTGGGTGAGCTGTTGTCGTTGAGGATCGTGAGTTTGACCTGGCGGCCCATGATGCCGCCGTGCGCGTTCACGTCGTGGGCCCACAGCTCGTAGCCCTTTTGGTATGCCTGTCCGTCGGCCGAGAAGTCCCCGGTGAGTGACAGCGACGCGCCGATCGTAATCGGCGCTTTCGAACTTGGGCTTGAGGTCGAGCTTGTGCTCGTGGTGCTGCTCGAACTGCTGCTGCAGGCCGCCACGGCGCTTGCCGCCAACACCGCCGCTCCGACCAGCGCGAGGGTACGACTAGGGAGCCAGGGAAGATGGGGTCTCACGCCTGGTTCCTCCTTCCTCACTTGTTCCGTCAATACGGTTCATGTCTGCGTTGCTCAGTTACTCACTGGTATCGAGCCCGTCGGACACTTCCGCGTGCTCGCTGACGAGGGCTAGGCCGGCCGACTCCGCCTGCTGCTGCAGGAGCGCGGCGAAGTCGGCGTCGCCGAACCCTCGCCCCACCAGGCTCTGGATGAGCTGATGGACGATCGCAGCCACCGGCATCGGCACCTCGTGCTCACGCGCTGCGGCCAGGCCAAGGTCGAAATCCTTCCGTAGCAGCGTGGCGGTGAACGTGGGCTCGAAGTCCAGGTTCACGTACGCAGGTGTCTTGTATCCGGTAAATAGCGAACCCATCACACTCTTGTTAAGGCAGGCAAGGAACGCCTGCCTGCTGATCCCGCTCTTTTCCGCTAGTACTGTAATCTCGGCCAGCGACTGCGCCACCACGCCAAGGAACAGATTGTGGCAAAGCTTGACCGTTCTGGCCAACTCGCCCTCGCCGACGTAGGTTACGCCGCGGCCGAGCATCGTAAGGTACGGCTCCGCGATCAGGTACGCGTCCCGGGGTCCGGAGACGGCGGCCGTCATCTTCCCCGCCCGCACCACTTTGGGGTTACCCATCACCGGCGCGGCAAGCAATGCGGTGCCCCGGTCGGCGATCTCGGCCCGGACCCGGGCCGAGGCCTCGGGCGACACCGTGGAGCAGTCGACCAGCACCGCCGGCGCCGTGTGATCGGGCCCGGACATCAGCCCGTGCCGGCCGAGGACCGCCGAGATCAGGTCATCCGACGACCCGACGGTGATGAACACGATATCCCTGGCGGCAAGCTCCGGGGCGGTACCCACGGGCTTGGCACCCATCCGCACCAGCGGCTCGGTTCTGGCCTGCGAGCGGTTGTAGACCGCGAGATCGCAGCCGGCCGCGAGCAGGCGGCCGGCCATCTCCGCACCCATCCGCCCGGTGCCCAGCCAGCCCAGCCGATGTGCATGTTCGTGTCCGGCCATGCCGCCAGGCCCTCCCACCTGTGGTCACAATCGTTTGCAACCGAGACTGGCCTCGTGCCTCGCCCCTTGTCAATGCCAGATGACCAACCTGTTACCAAACGCCTACCAAATGGTTCCCGGCCGGACAGAACGGCTCGGCCTGGAATCTCGCCGAACCGGCTCACGCGCTGGCGTGACAGCGGTATGATGCGGTGTCGCTCGAGGCCTGCCTGATCCGCCTGGCTCCCCTCGCACCGCGAGGGGGGTGATGGCTATCCTCGCGGGCAATCGATTGCGGCTGCTTCGGAATCCGTTGTGCGTCCCGGTCCCGCTCTCAGCTCGGGTTATTAGTCCCCGGGCCCAGGACGCGCTGCCAGCCCCCCTCAACCCGGTGGCATCCCGCCGACCCGGCGAGATGAGGCACTGCGGAGCGGTACCGGCGCCGGAGGGTCCACCGGGGCTCCTGGGTCCGTCCCGCCGGCGTCGTGACCGTCGGCCTCGGCCGCGGGGCGTGCGGGCTGTGCGACGGACCCGCGCACCACGAGTTCAGGCGCGAGGTAGAGGATCTTTACAGGTCCCTCGCGCTCGCCGATACGCTCGAGCAGTAGCTGCGCCGCCTCGGTGCCCAGCTGGTAATGCGGGAAGCGTACGGTGGTCAGCGGTGGCCGGAGCCGGTCGATGAACGGCATGTCGTTGAAGCCGATCACCGAAATGTCGTCGGGGCACTGCAAGCCGACCTCGTCGAGCGCCGCGTAGCATCCCACGGCCAGCATGTCGTTGGCCGCCGCCACCGCGGTGAAGCCGCCGCCCGCGGCCAGCAACTCGCGGGCGCAGCGGGTGCCTTCCTCGACCGTATACCGGCCGGCGTATGCGATCAGCTCCTCGCGGACCTCCAGCCCGTGTGCAGCCATGCCGTCCCTGAATCCCCGCAGGCGGTTTAGGCCGGTGGACGCCTCCTGCGGTCCGGCGATGTGCGCGATCCGGGTATGCCCGAGCCGGGCCAGGTGGTTGACCGCCATCCGGAAGCCCTGCTCGTTGTCGACCGAGACCGAGGGGAAGTTGTAGTCCTGCGAGAGCCGGTTCATCAGCACTACGGGCACGTCTGCCGACGCCGCCTCGGCGAGCAGGCGGTCGTGCAGGGTGGCGGTCGCGAGTACGAAGCCGTCGACGTGACGGGCCCGCATCTGGTCGAACAGCAGCCGCTCCCGGACGGCGTCGGCGTCGGTGTTGCCGATCAGGGCGATGTAGCCCGCCCCGGCGAGCTTGTCTTCCAGGCCGCGGACGATCGGCGGGAACAGCGGGTTGTTCAGGTCAGGGATCAGCACCCCCACCGTGTGCGAGCGGCGGGTCCGCAGGCTGCGCGCGACCGGATTGGGCCGGTAGCCGAGCTTGGCGGCGGCGGCGGTCACCCGGCGTGCGGTGTCCTCGCTGACCAGGATGCGGGTCTCCGGATTGAGCGCGCGGGACGCCGTGGCCGGATGGACACGGGCCGCCGCCGCCACATCCCGCAGGGTGGCCGGCCGGTCAGTCATGACTCATCTCGCTCCCACGCACATCCGGTGGCACAAGCCGCGTGTTGTCGCACTTCGGACGGCATTAACACTATCCCCGCGACCCGCGGTGAGCACTACCCGGGCTGGTAATTCACCGTGGTGAGCATCGCGGCGGGCAGCGTACGCGCGAGCACGTCCCTGTGGGTCGGGACGGCGTCGGCGTGGCGGCGCTCGCCCGCCTCGGTCAAGACGACGTAAATTCCGCGCCGGTCACCCTCGCAGCCACACCGTTCTACCAGGCCATGCCGGGCCAGCCGGTCCACAAGCCGGGACAGCGCGCTCTGGCTCAGGTGGACGGCCTCGGCCAGGTCCTGGGCGCGGAACCTGCGCTCCTCGCTCTCGGCGAGCCGCTCGAGGACCTCGAAGTCGCTCACGCCGAGCCCGTGCCGCTCACCGAGCTCGCGCTCAAGCGCCGCGCACGCCGCGGCATGACAGGCCGCCATCTCGCGCCAGGCCGTGATCACCGCGTCCTCGGCCACGACCCGCTCCCCGGCCACCGCGTCCTCGGCCACGACCCGCTCCCCGGCCACCGCGTCCTCGGCCACGACCCGCTCCCCGGCCACCGCGTCCTCGGCCACGACCCGCTCCGGGGCCACCGCCCTCTCGGTCGCCATCCCGGTCACCGCCCTGTCCTCGGCCACCATTCCGACCCGCACCAATCCGCTCCGTCCCGCGGCACGTTCAGCCGGAGCATAGCGCCCTAATCCAGTTATTGCAAGCGCATAAATTGTTCTTGCATCTAGTGCTTGCGCATGCATATAGTCGCCGACATGACCTCATCACGTCTCCCTCGCGATGCCGACCGGGGCTGGACGCCGCAACTATGGGGAATCCTCTTGGTGCTCGGCGGCGCGCTGTGCCTCGACGGCCTGGACGTCTCGATGGTCGGCGTGGCCCTGCCCTCGATCCGGTCAGCGCTCGGCCTGAGCACCTCGTCGCTGCAATGGATCGTCAGCGGCTACGTGCTCGGCTACGGCGGCCTGCTTCTGCTCGGCGGCCGGGCCGCCGACCTGCTCGGCCGCAGGCGCGTCTTTCTAACGGCTCTCGCGGTGTTCGCGGTGGTGTCCCTCTTCGGCGGCCTGGTCAGCAGCCCGGATCTGCTGATCGTGGCCCGGTTCGTCAAGGGTACGGCGGCGGCGTTCACCGCACCGGCCGGCATGTCGCTGCTCACCACCACGTTCCCCGAGGGACCGATGCGGAACCGCGCGTTCAGCATCTACACGGTCTTCGGCGCCAGCGGCTTCTCGCTGGGGCTGGTTCTGTCCGGTGTCCTTACCGAGATCAGCTGGCGGTGGACGCTGCTGGTGCCCGCCCCGGTCGCGCTGGTGGTACTCGCCGCCGCCGTCTGGCTCATTCCTGGCGGAGAGCGCGCCGGGCGAGGCGAGCGCAAGTTTGACGTACCCGGCGCCCTCACCGTGACCGCCGCGATGCTGCTGCTGGTCTACACGGTGGTAACGGCCCAGCAGGCTGGATGGGGATCGGCCAGGACCGTCCTCTCGTTCGCGGCGGTGGTGGTGCTGGTCGGGGTCTTTGCCCTCATCGAGCGGCGCAGCCGGGATCCGCTGGTGCCGTTCGGCATCTTCTCCTCGGCTTCCCTGCGGCGGGCCAACATCGGGGCCGTGACGCTGTTCGGCACCTACATTTCATTCCAGTTCCTGGTCACGCAGTACCTTCAGACGTTGTCCGGCTGGTCCGCGATGTCGACAGCGCTCGCGTTCTTGCCTGCCGGGGTGGTAGTCGTCGTGCTGTCCACGCGGATGGGATCGTTGCTCGGCCGGTTCGGCCCGGCCCCGCTGACCGGGCTGGCCTTCACCTGCCTGGTCGTTGCCTACGCGGTCTTCCTGCGCGCCGGCGCCCGCCCCGACTACCCGGCGGTGATGCTGCCCGCGATGCTCCTACTCGGGCTCGCATTCGGGCTGGGATTCTCCTCGCTCAGCGTGGCCGCCACGGCTGGCGTGCCCGACGCCGAGCAGGGCCTGGCCGCGAGCCTGTTCCAGACCTCGTTCCAGGTCGGGGGCGCGGTGGTGCTGGCGATCGTCACGGCTGTAGTCGACGCCGGCGGAGCCGGCCGGCTTTCGTCGGCTCCGGCGGCGCTGGCTGCCTACCGGCCGGCGCTCGGCCTGATCACCGGCGTCGCGGCGGTCGGCATGCTGGTCGCACTGACCGGGCTGCGAGGCAGGCAAGTCCGGCCGGCGGGATCCTCCAGCGACCTGGCGGTCGGCGCCCCGGTTGCCGACCTGGCGGGTGAGCTGGTGGCGTCTGATGACCTGGAGCACGGCAATCTGCCGCACCGGGCCTAGCGGTAGGCCGAGATGATGATCACCAGCGACGAGCCGCGCCTGCGGAGGCCAGCCGGATAGCCGCCGCCAGCGCTGGCCGCCTCTGCGGTGGGCGACAGGACCGTCCTGGTCCAGCTGACGTGCCAGTGGGGGATGTGTCGGCTCAGCCGACTGGATCCCGCGGGTGCCCCACGGTCCCTCTTGCTGTCCGCTGTTTGTCGGGTGAGTTCGGATCGGCGCTGCTCAACCAGGGTCTTCGCGATCTCCGGATGCATAATGTTGGCTCCTCGTGCCTTGAAAACTGCCGTCAGGCTCGCCTTGACGGGTATGTCGGGTCAAGGAAACCCTGACGCCTTGTTCATCGCTACTGATAAGATATATCTTGATCACGGGATCATCAAGATATATCTTGAAACTCAAGCGCGCATGCGGCTCCGAACGCGGGGCATGTGGGGCCATGCGGGGCCGAGATCCGGGGGGACGTGGCCCTGGGCCGCTACGGCTTGGATGCTGACCCTAAGGTCCTGTGGCCTGTGGAGTTTTGAGGATCCCGGGGACCGTCCGGGTCTCCCGGGGCGTGGTTCTTACTCGACTTGGCCATTATGCCGAGGGGGTCTGACATTTCGCCGACCCGAACGAGCGTCAGTCCGGTGCGGCCGGACCATCGGGGTCCGCTCCCCCGTTGGCCTCGCCACCGAGGTCCGGCGAATCAGCGTCCGGCAGAGGGGGCAGGTCAAGGAGCGGATACGCGAGCCAGATGAGCTCGACCGGGACGGCATCCGCCGGGCGGCGGTTCGGATCCCTGCGCTCACGGTACCGGTCATCTCTAGTGAGGCGGAGATAGGTCTTCCTGATCTCGGCGGAGAGCTCCTCGGCTTCCGCGCGCGACAGGTACAGCCTGCTCACCGATTGGCCCAGCGCGTCGCCCAGGCCTTTGGGCCATGAGGGCTTCGAGGTCAGGCTGCGCCGAGCCCGGCCTAGTGCCCGGTCCAGCCATACCTGATCGAGGGCCGCGGCGGCCTGCGAGGCCTCCTGGTCATCATGGAGGGTGCGCCAGCTCATGGTGTCGTAGGACCGGCGCCACGGGCGCTCCCGGCCCCGGCCGCCGCCGGCCTCCTCAACGAAGCCGTACTTGGCCAGGGTTCGCAGGTGGAAGGCGCAGTTCGCCGGGGAATCCCCCAGCATCTCGCTGGCCTGCGTCGCGGTTAGGGTCCCGGCCTGGGCCAGGGCCTCGAGGAGCGCCCAGCGGAGCGGATGGGCCAGGGCCCGGATCGCTTTCGGGTCGGTCAGGTCGAGTTCCCGGTCCGTTTCTGGCACGCCGACCCGGTCCGCTTCTGGCACGCCGACCCGGTCCGCTTCTGGCACGCCGACCCGGTCCGCTTCTGGCACGCCGACCCGGTCCGCTTCTGACACTCCGCCCTGCTCCACTGGCGCTCTGCCACTTGACTCGCCGAGCTCGCCAGGAGCCTGCGCCGGGTCCGCACCCGGCGGTGGAAGTTCTTCGGAAGTCATGTTTCGAAAGACTACCCTCGAAAGGGTTGTTTTGACAAGTATCTCGAAACACTTCTTCCGAGAACTGTGGATATGAGATAGCGGCTCCATGGGGCGATACCAGCGCGTCGTGCGTCTCGCAGTGCCCGGACGGCATACGCGGTCGCCACGACCGACGCCGAGCAACCTAGCGAGACCCGGTACGTAGACCGACGCGCGCCCCGCTAATCGCGCCTGGCTACACCGGCTGAGCCGGGACGACGACCGGCAGGCGTCTGGCTACTACACCGGCTGAGCCGGGACGACGACCGGCAGGCGTCTGGCTACTACACCGGCTGAGCCGGGACGACCGGCAGATCGTGCAGCGCATGGACCGGGCCTTCGCCGCCGCCAAGGGCGGACAGGCCGTGGGCCACGGCGTCGCCGGCCACGGCGGCGGCCTGCCTCGCGGCCTCGGTCAGGGACAGCCCCGCGGCCAGTCCGGCCGCCAGGGCCGCGGAGTGAGTGCATCCGGCACCGTGGGTCGCGGCGACCCGGGAGCGGGTCACCGGGATGGCCAGGTGCCGCGAGCCGTCGAAGAGGTGATCGATGGGCTCGGCGCCGTGCCCGCCGGTGACCAGGGCCGCCCGCGCGCCCATCGCGACGAGGGCTTCGCTGAGCTTCGCGCGGTCCTCCGTCGCGATCTCGGTCAGCGCCTGGGCTTCGGGGAGATTGGGGGTTACCACGGTGGCCAGCGGGAAGAGCCGCTCGATCAGGACTTCGACCGCGTCGGGCAGCAGCAGCCGGCTGCCCGAGCTGGCCACCATGACCGGATCCACGACCAACGGGAGGTTCCGCGGTGCCAGCGCGTCGGCGACGGCCTCGATCAGCGGCCTGGAGAACAGCATGCCGGTCTTGGCGGCGTCGGCACCGATGTCGTCGAGGACCGCGTCGATCTGCGCGTGCACGAAGGACGGCGGAAGCTCGTGGATGGCGGTGACGCCCAGGGTGTTCTGCGCGGTGAGCGCGACGATGGCGGACATGCCGTGCGCGCCGCAGCGGGCGAAGGCCTTGAGATCCGCCTGGATGCCAGCCCCGCCGCCGGAATCCGACGAGGCGATCGTCAGCACTCTCGGGATGCGGGTCATGCCGGGAGCTCCGGTCGCCCGTCTACCGGGCTGGACGCGCGGGCGTGCCAGCGGCGGGGAATGCGCCCGGCGGTGCGGGCGGCGTACCCGGCCGACACCGCCAGGCGCATCGCGGTGGCCATGCGCTCGGGCTCGGCGGCGCGGGTGATGGCCGAGGCGATCAGCACGGCGTCACAGCCGAGTTCCATCGCGATGGCCGCGTCGCTGGCCGTCCCGATCCCGGCGTCGAGGATGACCGGGACCCCGGCCTGTTCGGTGATCATCGCGATGTTGTGCGGGTTCCGCACGCCCAGGCCGGACCCGATCGGGGCGCCGAGAGGCATGACGGCCGCGCACCCGGCCCGCTCGAGCTGCCGGGCCAGCACCGGGTCGTCGTTGGTATAGGGCAGCACCACGAACCCGTCGGCGACGAGCATCCTGGCCGCGTCCAGCAGCTCAACCGGGTCCGGCAGCAGGGTGTGATCGTCGGCCACGACCTCCAGTTTGACCCAGTCGGTGCCAAGCGCCTCCCGGCCGAGCCGGGCGGTGAGCATTGCCTCGCTCGCGGTGTGGCAACCGGCGGTGTTCGGCAAGATGGCTACGCCGGCCTGCCTCAGCGTGCCAAGCAGCGAGCCCTCCCCGTTCCCAGCGGGGGCCACCCGCCGCATGGCCACGGTGGCAAGCGCGCTGCCCGAAGCCCCGAGCACGCGCCGCAGCACGTCCAGGCTCTGCACTCCCCCGGTGCCGAGGATCAGCCGCGAGGACAGCTCACGGCCGGCCAGCATCCACGGATCTGCCGGGCTCCACTGCGCCGTCTGGCTCAGTACGTCGGTATCGGTCACGTCAACCTCCTTGCACGGCCGTGACGACCTCGACCTGGTCGCCGTCCCGCAGCGGCGTGGCGGCCCACGAGCCGCGGGGCACGACGTCGCCGTTGACGGCGGCGGCGACGCCGGTGGCCAGGCCGGTCACCTCGGCGACCGCCTCGGCCAGGGTCGCGCCGCCGGGCAGCTCGCGCGGATCACCGTTGAGTTTCACCTGGACGCTCATCGCGACCGGCCCCCTCCGGTGAACCGCGCGGGCGTGAACGGCTCCCATTCGGCGGCGGGTGGCTGGCCGGACAGCAGGGCCACCGCGGCGTCCGCGGTCACCGGCGACATCAAGATGCCGTTGCGGTAGTGCCCGGTGGCCACAAGCAACCCGTCCGGGCCGCAGCGGCCGAGGACCGGACCGTTGTCCGGCGTCCCCGGCCGCAGGCCCGCGCAGGTCTCGGCGAGGACCAGCTCGCTGGTCACCGGGAGCACGCTGATCGCGTCGTGCAGCAGATCGTGCACGGCACCCGCGGTCACCGTCTGATCGGGTCCCCGCTCTTCCTGGGTGGCGCCCACGATCAGCTCGCCATCGGATCGCGGCACCAGGTAGACGTCGGTGCCGCGGACGATGGAACGGATCGTGTGGCTGAGCACCGGCGGCAGGCCGGCCGGGTGGCGCAGCCGTAGCAGCTGGCCCTTGACCGGCCGGACCGCGGCCCGCAACCCATCCGGCAGCCCGCCCACCGCGCCGCACCAGCATCCGGCCGCCACCACGACGTGGGCCGAGTCGACGTCGCCGCCGCCAGCGAGGCGGACGCCGCGAGCCCGCCCGTCGCCGACCCGGACCTCACGCACGGAATCCCGCACGAACCTGACCTTCCCCAGTCGCGCCGCTTCGCGCAGCGCCGCCAGGTACCGGCGGTTGTCGACGGACCAGTCGCCCGCGAACAGCGCGCCGCCGTGCACGTCCGGGGTCAGGAATGGCTCCAGCTTGCGGCAGGCCCGGCTGTCCAGCTCCTCGGCATCCAGGCCCACCGACCGGCGGAACGCGGTCAGCCGCAGCAGCGCGGCGTGGTCGTCGGGATCGTAGGCCACCGCGAGCGTCCCCTCGCGCCGCAGCCCGACCTGGCGGCCGGCCTCGGCCTCCAGTTCGGCCGTGAAGGACGCGAACCGGCTGACCGCGAGCAGGTTAAGCCGGAGCAGCGCGCCCTCGCCGAACAGGGCCTCAGAGGCGGGTGCGAGCATGCCCGCGGCCACCAGCGACGCGGCATCGTCTTGTTCGGGATCGACCAGCACTACCTCAAGCCCGGCGGACGCGGCGCGCCAGGCGATCGCCGTCCCGATGACGCCGCCGCCCGCGACGACTACGTCCGCGGTTTCGGCCATGAGCACTCCCTTCGCCGGCATTACCCGGATCAGGTTCAACGGTCGGAGGCGC
>Ga0335075_10008855_pt1 | contig 15399 bp, 17 predicted proteins | sample Lox_Sample_24_FD_206723 | JGI IMG/M metagenome (GOLD analysis project Ga0335075, IMG submission 206723) | Soil microbial communities from Loxahatchee National Wildlife Refuge, Florida, United States - Lox_Sample_2.4 | ecosystem: Environmental > Terrestrial > Soil > Wetlands | place: USA... | reverse complement strand
ACGGTGTCGCGCAAGCTGGACCCGGAGAAGCAGGCTGCGTTCATCAAGGCATATGAAGAGCTGCTGAACCGCCTGGACGCTGATGAGGCAGTGTTGTTCGCCGATGCGGTGCATCCGACGCACGCGGTGCGGCCGGTGGGATGCTGGGCGCCGAAGGAGACGCCGATCGCGGTAGCGCAGACCGGCGGGCGGCAGCGCCTGAACATCCATGGTGCGATCGACCTGGAAACCGGCCACACCCGCATGCTGGCGGTGGAGACGGTTGATGCTGACAGCACGATCAAACTGATGATAGCGCTGCGGGCGAGCTACCCACGCAAGCGGGTGATCCACCTGTTCCTGGACAACGCCAGATACCATCACGCCAGGCGGGTGCAGGCTTGGCTGGCGCGTCCGGGCTGCCGGATCAAGCTGCATTTCATTCCCACCTACTGTCCGCACCTCGACCCGCGGCCAGCGAACCCAAACCAACCGGCGCCACGCATTGCTGATTTAATGGTCTACCTCATGTCACACTACTTCATTGTGATGACAACGGCATCGCCACCAAGGCTCAGCATCAGACCTTCCCGCTTCGCCTTGAGATGTAGAATAACTCCTGAGCCGCTTTGCAGCCAAAGATCCCCACCACTGCGATTACCGAGTGCGTAGCCATAGCGGCCTTGTACATATGTCCCCGCAAACTGCGCCAGCGAGTTGAGCTTGTAGACCTCCCCTGATGCACTGATCGTTGATGCTCCGATACCGCCAACCCCCAGACCGCCGATAGTAAACGGATATGCGGCTCCCCGATAGAACAGAGTACCACTTCCACCGCCAGCACTCGCGAGATAGGCAACTTGAATCTGCCTCATGTCCACGGTTGCGTCAGGTGTCAAACCTGCAACCGCATCAGGGCCGACTTTGACTGAAGTCGAGCAGGCGCCGAATAGCGACAAAGCCAACATCGTGGTCACTGCTAGCGCCAGAAGCCAACGTTTACTCATGTGTATCTCCGGTTGCATCTTGGTTAAAAGATAAATGTTATCTGGGCGCGCAACTGCCAAGTGCTTGCACCAGACGGCCTCAGAGCGTTGAGTAGGCTCCCACGAGCAGGTTGACCGGGAGCTTGCCTGCAAGCCTGATCAGGCACCCGGCTTGCGCGACGACCGGGAAGGTCCACTTTTCGCCGCTGGAGTCCCAGTTCGCTGTCACAGTCGGCACGGTCCCAATGAACCAGCTGCAGTCAAAGCTATAGTCCACAAACGAATCGATTGTCATGACGCTGCAGGCGGTGCCGCCTCGGCCAGAAGTGCCGCCTAAAAGGCACGCGTTGTTGACCAGCAGCCCATACACCCAGGGATGCGCTGTTCGCACCGCGACGACCGCCGGACCGGCACCGCACGCATTTGAACCGAGCTTCTTGTTGGTGCTCGTCGGCAGTCCGATGATCGGGCCGGCGCTCCAAGCCCAGCCATCAATGGTACTTGTTGGTGACAAGAATGCCGAAAATGAGGTCACACTCAAGCTAAACGGTGGGACGCTTGCAGCGGGTTGCAGCGAGGGGCTCCATGTCCACGGGATAATGGTCTGCGTGATGACATTCCAATCCTGGGTCACACGAATTGGGATCATGGGTTGGATGTTAAGGATGTCTTGTGTGCCTACATAGGAAACAACATTGAAGTCGGCGCCGTTCTGGAATGGCAGACTGATCAAATCAGCACCACGATTCTGCAGCTGCTCGGCAGGCTTCGAGCCACGAGCGCTTTCTGATGGGGACACGTTGGCAACGGCTGGAGGAACGTCCGCGGTCTGTGGCGCTGATGCCAAAGATACAGTCGACACGTAGCTTGTTGCAGCCAGCAGCAACGCATATCCCACTCTCCCCATCATTTTCGCAGCCGGGGCTTTTGGGTATCGCCATAGTCTTCGCTTTCGAGTCCGTGCTACCTAAAAACCATTAGGCCAACCCCACCTACACCAACTGGTTACTTGAGAGCGTCGCGCTCGTGAGGCACAAGTTTTCGAATGTCGCTGCGACTGAGCAGGAGGCATGTTTGCATCAGGTCGGCGTACGCCTACCGTTTGGCTGCGGCAGAAGACGCGTAGGCCGACAACAAGAGTGTGCAGCAATAGCAGCCGGTGTAACTATCGCAAAACCGGAAAATTGTCTCCGCCTATCCCCCCTTCCGATCACGCACTGGGATCGGCGGCACTTCGCCGTAATCTTACCGAAACCCGAAAAAAGAGATGAACGCTGGGAAGTTCGTCGTGGACAGCCATGTTTCCGTGGGTAGCTTCATTGGAGGAGTCTTTCCCGCAGGCCGCCGGAGCCTCGGAACGTGGTTCGGTCGATGTCGACAAGCCTCAGCATCGCCAGCGCCCAGATATCTTCATTCTCTAGGGTACCAGATTGGTGAGGGCACTCAACAGCGCGACCCGTCGGGTCAATTCAGCTTGCCTCTCTGCACTGGCCTGTTGGGATATTTCCAGTGCCTGACGACTGAGTGCGCTCAGCATTTCGGCATGATTGGCACGTATTCTCATGATAGCCTTCCCCCACGCCAGCTTGCGCGCGGCGAGCAGGACAAACGTCTCATCGTCCTTATTCCAATTAGCTACGAGGACTGATAGTGCCGTCGGAAAGTCGCTTAAAGTGATATCGAAGACCTGGTCGCGACACTTTTCCACATCCTTAAGCCAGAGCCCAAGCGAAGCCACCTCGTGCCTATCCGCAAAACTCGGGTCCGACATCTGCGAGAGGGTCGCGTCAAAGACTGATGCCAACGGCATGCGCGCTGCCAATCGCTGATAGCTCGGGTTGCCCCCCACCAGACTTCGACAGTTTTGCGCGACACGCGATGCAGCAATGGCGCTTGCTGCAACTCGCTGCACTTCTTGTTGGGCTGATACAGAACAAGCGGTCAGAAGCAAGGCGCCCGCGGGCAGGATCACGCCAAGCCACTTCGTTGCAACGTTACTGGTCAATCGAGCGAAGGGAGTAAGACTCCCGAATAGCGTGACGATAAGAGACCGCACCACATAGGCGAAGAGAGTGGTATGCATCTCCTCATAGCTCGCCGTGCCTTGCAATTTCTCCGTTCCTGCGCGAAGTGATGAATCGGCTGCTCCACAGAGAGACGTGTCGGGCGATTTACTAGCTAAGGTAGGGACTGGCTCTGCTGTCAGGTTCTGCGTTCCAACCACCACCAGAGTGTAAATAACTCTGAAAATCTGTGAGAACTGGCGTTGCTCGATCGACCGAAATGCCACGATCGTGGCGCTTTTCATCAGACGGTTCAACACCCCGGGTGCGGCTGTTAGATTGAGCGGCTATTGCGGTTACGTCACACAAGTGTGCAGCTTCAGGTCTCACGTCAGGGCCGACTGGAACCAGTTTGGTTATTACTGATCAGTGCGATATTATGGAGCAACCGCCACCGGTACCGCGATTCAGCAGGTCAAAACAAGGCCTTGCAGTCCCAGCCATCTCTCAAGTGCAGGACACGTACCAACCTGCTAATATCCAGGAGAAATCCCGGCGTCTGGTGGCGGTTGCTCCATAATATCGGATCACTCAGTAGTTCGGACTACATATCGGCGTTCCGAAGGATGAACCCAGTCGGCCCTGGATCAGCCTATGCAGCTCCCAGACCCGGCTCAGTCTGATTACGGAATGCCGACCTAATTGTAGCCTAAATTACTGACTGATCAGTAATCATGCCATGCAGACCGCCGATCGTTGTCGAGTCAGATTGCCGAAATCGAATCGACCGAAGCAGCGGAACATTCCGATACTGCGTGTCGTGGCAACCGTCCGCAGCAGCCAACCTTGGCTACCGTGACAATGCGTTAGCCCCGATCAGCGATGTCTGTTGAAAGACACCGCCATACTTCGCCAGAGCGGTGCTTTAGCCACCACCGCCGAAGGTATTGAGAACCACCGGCTTGAAAGTCGCGTTCGCACAGCCTTCGCCAGTTAACTTCGCAGCCACGCCTTGTTCGCCAGTCACAGTTCCAACGGGACCGTTACCCATGATTGATTTCAGGGTCAATTCAAAGTTCTTGCCGTTCATGGTTCCGTTGGCTTCGCTCATCCCACTCAGGTCGTCGTACCACATAACCCCGTGGAGGGTACCAGACGGTGACCTGCCGATGCGCCAGGCGATAGCCGGACAGTTGGGTACGCTGGACGCCACCATTCCCGCATAACGCGGGGTGTAGGACATTTGTGCGGTCGCAGTGGTATAACCGGCTACAGTCGCTAATGCGCCCGCCACGATGGCCGAGGTAACCTTTAGAAGTTGCATTTTGTCCTCCAAATCGTGAATTACCGTGGTTGTCGCTGTAGGCTGGCGCCGGTGGGGTGACTATGGCATTTTCGGCAAAATTGAGCGATGGGGCTAAGGATCGCGGCCGTTGGTCACTATCGGGAGGATTGGACGTCTGGCATTCAGGGGCCGGCCAGCGCGTAATGCTATGTTGGAACAAGGATTGTGACTGCCGAGTCCTTTCCTCACGCGCCGTGGCCGCCAACCATGACTGGGTCAGTGTCGGCATCAGCACCGGCACCCGGGCCTTCCCGGTTGAGAGCCTCCGGCGCTGGTAGTACAGGCTGGGAAAGCCGCGCTATCCCTATGCGACGCGGCTGACCGTCACGGTCCAGTGCGGCGGTGAGCATGGTCACGTTGTTTGATGGGGCTCTGATCGCAAAATCCGATGGACTTCCCAGTTCCGCTTCCGACGTTCTGTAGAGGCGATGGGAATCGGATGTGGGAAGTGGAGGTTTGGTGGGCTGCTGAAGTTGAGAGGGTCCGCGTCGGAGTGCCAGGCCGGTCTGTTTGTCGTAGCGCTTAGGGGACGGCGAGGCAGTATCCATCGGCGGACTTGACGGTGAGGCCGGCTGCGGTCATGGCCGCGAGACGCTCATAGAGAGTGGTGGTGCGGACGCGGCATGATGCGTGCAGTTCGGAGAATGGCCGTGGTTTGCCGCCATCTGCAAGAGCCGCGGTGATGCGCTGATCCACGGAGATCGGTTCGGCGCGGCTTTCTGATTGCCGATCGGACTGGACGGGCTGGAGGGCAAGAGAATTATCACGCTGCGCAAGTTCGAGCGTCACACTGGGCGTGGCGGCAGCTGCGCGATGCTCGACGGTGAGGACGATGCGATCGTCGCTGTCGCGGCGCAGGTACAGGTTGGAATCGCCCCAGGTGTGGAATTCGGACGATCCGCGCGGGCCTGTCCGGCGTGGATAGCGCCGGCTCCCTTCCAGGCATGGTGGACTACAGCGACGGCATGGCGGCGCTGTGGCTCGCAGGAAGGCGAGCAGTGGCGCGGCATCGCCACTGACATTCTCATCGATGCGATGCAGGCAGACGAACGGATCGAGGACCGGCAGGCTCGGCTTCAGTCGGGCGACGGTCTCGCCGAGAGAGCATCAGGATCCCTGACTTACCGGTCGCCGGGCGGGAGGAGAGGCGGTAATCTGGCCGGATGAAACGACGGCTGATGCCCTCCGTCGCGGTAGCGCCACCCTCGGAGCCCGCGGCGGACGCCAACACGGTCCTACAGGTCAAAATCTGGCTGGTCGGCATCAGTCCGATGGTATGGCGGCGCGTTCTGGTGCCGACGACGTTCAAGCTTCGCGAACTCCATGGCGTGATCCAGGTGGCCATGGGCTGGGAGGGCATCCACCTCTATGTTTTCCAGCTGCGCGCCGCACGTTACGGGTCTTGGGAGCTGTCGGCGTCGTCGCCGGACGTGATCCCGGCGGACCTACGCTTCCGCAAGGGGGCGCGGCTCATCTATGAGTAAGACCTGAACATTCCCTGGCGCCATGAGGTCCGCATCGAAGGCCGGCTGGAGCAGGAGGCTCGGAAGACCTATCCCGTTTGCACTGGAGGCGACGGCGTCTGTCCGCCTGAGGATTGCGGCGGTCCGGAGAGATTCATGGATCATCGCAACGACTGGCTTTCATTCGAGGCGTTCGAAGAACTAGACACCATGGTCGAAGTGCTCCAGGAAGTTGTGCAGAAGGACGCCTCGGAGAAGCTCGCGCTCGATCAGGAGACGCGCTGGCGTCTGGAGGATGCCGTGGAACGGACCCGTGCTCGCGAGGAAGCCCAGGGCCGGCCGTTTTCGCGGCGCGACGTCAACGCCCGCCTTCGCGCCGGCGAGCACCACACCCTCATGCACCAGCAATGGTGAGCCGCTTGGCCCACCGCTGTGCGAGCAGGTCGGCGGCGAGCAACGCGGCTGCATCTCCTTGCTGTTGCCGGATGCCGGAGATCAACGCGTGGGCGGTCGGATCGGTCAGCTGATCGAACCTGCGCTGCAACGTTGCGGCTGTCGTCTCGGCGTAAAGACGGGTGGTGACAATGCTCTCGTGTCCGAGGAAACGGCGCAGGTCGGCGATGTCCATGCCGAGTGCAAGCAGGCGGGTTGCCACCGTGTGACGCAGCAGATGTGGGTAGACGCGCTTGTTGATGCCGGCAGCAACGGCGACGGCGCGGACGATTTGCCCAACCCTCTGGCGCGTCAGCACGTGCGGCGTTGGCCCCGAACCTTCCTGACGGCTGGCAAACAGCGGCCCGGCCCGCCGCGCGCCAATATGCAGCCGAAGCAGCTGCGCCAGGTCACGCCGGATCGGCACTTCCCGGTGTTTGTCGCCCTTGCCGCGGCGGACCGCGATCACGCGCTCGGCGAGGCTGACATCCTCGACCCTGAGCTGGACCAGTTCTGATGCGCGGGCACCAGTCTCCAGCAGGGTTTGCAGCATCAGCGCGGTACGTCCGCCCTGGGCATAGGCCTGGTCGAGGAAGTGCAATTCCTCCTCGACTGTCAGCCGCTGGACACTTGCCCGGCGCTCGGGCGGAGCACACAGGCCGGCACGCTGCCGGGCGGCTTTGAACACCGCCTTGCTCTGCCCGTAGTCCACCCCCTCGCGGACGAGGATGGCAGCGATGGCGGCGGCGATGCGTGTAACAGAAGCCATGGTTCAGTTTGCTCGTCCGCTTCCGGGGCGCAAACCCATGGCGCCAAATGCGCCGTATACGGCAGAATTGCCGGGTGCCGGCATGCCGGACCGGTGCTGGGTTTTCCACTCCGGCCGTTCTGGAAAGCTCGTTTGCTCGGCGGTCCGCAGCGGAGATGCACCATGCGTGTCAGGGTCCTGCTCCAGATCACCGGCGACGAAGGCGCCGCCGGTGACGCCATGGAGGTCGCGGCATTCGAGAAGCGGACGGAACGGCCGGAAGATCTCGACCTGTCGATCGCCGATGGCAAAGCGCTCGTCGAGAACCACGATGAGTTCGCGTCGGCCGTCGCCGTCGCCGGCGTCCGCTGGGAAAAGCTGGCGGCGTACCTGGCCGAACATGGCTTGGGCACGGCGCGGGGCGACATCCCCAGCGGGGAAACCACGCGGCGGTGCTGGATGAGGGCGCGGCGCCTGGTCGCCAAGCAGCGCCGATCGGCGCCGGCGTCCGTGCCGGCGGCTCAGCCGGGCAGGCCCGAAGGGAAACCCGCCCCTGCCCTCCCCGCTGATCCTAAACCCGTTGCCGCACCGGCAGGCCAGCCGAAACCCAAGTTCGAGTTCGCCAGGCTGCGAAACGAGGGGCGCGGCGTCTCCGATGCAGAACGCCGCGCGCTCGGGGATCCCACGGCTCCTGTGGATCCCGACGATACCCGATGGAGCGGCGATAAATCACGGTAGGAGATGCCAGATGACGGAAGCTGCCTCCGCAGACAAAAAGGCGGGCAGTGCCCGAAAGCCCGCCGCCCCCCTGTTCCGGCCGGGTCGCTCGGCCGAAGGGTTGAAGCCGGCCGACATCAAGCCGCTGGTGACCAGCGGCCAAGTCCGTGCCGAACCCGTCGCTCACGGCGTCGATCTGTCCGGTCAACCGAAAATCATCCTTGCGGCAGGCCGGGGCAAAACTGGCAAAACGCTATTCCTGCGCTGGAGTGTCGAGATGGCGCAGCTCGGCGGGCGCAATGTGCTGCTCGCCGATATCGATCCAACCAATGCGACCTTCTCAACCTACTTCAAGGGGGTCGCTCGGCCCGACACGTTCAACCAAGTCGCCGTGCGCGAAAGGCTCCAGGAGTTCATGGAGTTCGCCATTGCCGGAAAACACACCGCCATCGTCGATCTCGGCGGCGGCGATGCGATCCTCCGCACCTTAGCCGGAGAAATGCCCGGCTTTGATGCCATGATTGAGGATGCGGGCCTGTCAATGGTGATGTTCTACCTCGTCGGCCCGCATCCGGAAGACCTGACGCCGGCGGCAACGCTCGGCGCGTTGGGCTTCAGGCCGCACGCGCTATCGTTCTCAATGAGGGCGTGGGTCCGGTCGGGCAGGCCCGCGATCAGGCGTTCGCGCGTGTGATCGCCTCGAACGTCTATCGCGACGAAACAGCGGCCGGGGCGCTTTCGCTTTGGATGCCTCGGCTGCACGCGGCTGAGGCGGTCGAAGCGCGCACGGCAAGTTTCGTCGCGGCTCGGGACGGCCAGACTGAGCCGCCGCTCGGCGTTTTCAATCGGTCTTGCGTCGGTCACTGGCTCAAGGCGATGGATGAACAATTCGCCGGCGTCAAATCATGGATGCCATGAGCAAAGCCATCGCTCAGACCGAAACCGATGCCGCAATCCGCGCCGCGCAGGCGGAGTTGGATCGCGCCGAACAACTTGCGCGCCTTGACAACGACCCGACCGCGCAAACGCTTCATGCGCTGCGCGTGTTTCTGGCATCGACTGCCGCCGTGATCGCGGATCAGCGGCGCTATCTGGCCGAACACCGCCTCCATGTCGATCGCGATTCCAACGCGGTGCGCCAGGTGCGGGATAGCCTGGTCGACATCGCAAATCAGACGGTGATGGCGGCAAAGGCGCAGGTCGAGGCCGCGCATGCGGACGTGGCACGCTAGGTCGCCGCCTCCATCGCCAGTTCGGCCGAACAGCGCCTTGCGGCAATGTCGCGCTGGGTCTGGTGGCGGACGCTCGCCATTGGCTCGGCCCTGGCGATCGTGATCCTCGCGCTCGGTTTTGGTCTTGGCTACTGGCGCGGCAATGCGCCCGGTTATCACCACGCCGCTACCACGATTCACGCGGCCGGGCCGGTTGAACAGGCGGTGCTTTCCGCGCAAGGGCCGGCGGGCCTGGATCAGTGGCACGAACTCATGCGCGACAATGGTATTCTCGATACCAGAACCGCAGCTTGTCATCGAGGAGCAGGCTGGCGCGCGACGATGCCATCATAACGAGGCCGGCGATAGCGGCCGTCATCCCGACGCCCCAGTTATGGAAACCTGAGCTGTCCGGCGCAAGTGACGGTGTCGGCTATCCGGCCGTCTGGGCCTCCGCCACATGCACCGCAGCTGCCTTGGCGGCCATGACGCTGCCAGCCGAATGTGTGCTCGGCAGCCACCGCCGGGACGTAGGCGACAGCGTCCGTCAAAGGATCCTTTGACGGACTGACCCTGTACCGCTGGCTGGCGGTATACGGTCTGACATCGGAAGGCCCTCGGTTGGCCGAGAACTGTCGGTCCGATGTCAGCAGCCGGTATGATGGAGCGGACATTCACGCCCGCGATGACCCCCTTTGACGACGAGGAGGACCGTCGATTGCGGATGAGCGCCGAACGGCAATACCGAGAGGGCGAACATACGCGGGCTGAGAGGAATGGAAGACCCCATCTCCAAGCTTTTCCGGTGCACCTGTTTAGTTTGCATTGACTGGGGTCAACTGTCCCTTGGCTTCCCATTTCTGGTTGAATCCCTGAATTGCCCAGACCAGCGGTTCGGCTTCCACGCGTACCTCGCCGGCACGGGGCTTGCTCAAATCTACGATCAGCAAGATGCCGCCCGACCACATCATCAGGAGCAGTAACGACAGGACCTCTTGCCGCTTGCCGGCCACGCCGAACTGGTAGCCCAGTGCACCGATCGTCAGCAGCGCGGCGAAATACAGCGCAAGCACCAGTTCAGGCGGTACGCCGCTCTGATACGCGAACCGCTGAGCGGCCGCCGTGTCGAATACGTCGTTCAGTGAATTGACCAGGGCTGTGGTCACGGGATTCGGCGAGCGATGGGCAACCACCTGCACGGCCTGCCACATGTCGTTCTGCAGGACATTGGTCCGTGCTATCTGCGGGAGCGCGTCAGAATCCGAGCCGGCCATGGTGAAGGCGAGCCGCGCCTTGGCGTAGTCCTCGATTCTCGCGACGATCATGGAACTCTCGTCCCCGTCGATCAGCTTCGCGCGCAGCCAGGCCGTGCTGATGGCATTTGCCTCCGACACAACGAGAGCTCTGCGTGACTCGTACCGGTTCTGCCCGAAGCTTATGGAGAGGCTCAGAGTGAAGGCGAGCAGCCCGAGCATTGCCGCCGTCAGCGTGGAGATGCGTGATGTGTCGTCGCTTTGCGCCAGATGATTGATCACCGCCCATCGGCCCACGCGATAGCCGACCTCCATCGCCAACGTCAGCGACACAAACAGAACGGTGGCGGCCGCGGGGAACCCAAACTCTAACAAGGATCGGAACAGCGACAGCATTATCCGCTGCCCTTGCGCGCGTGTGGCGGCTGACCGAGTTCAGCGATCATACGACCACGGTTGCGGGCGAAATGCAGGCGGCCACCGTCCTTTCCAGCAGGCCGGTATCGATGCCGCCAGCCGCACCAATGGCAACAATCTGCGTCCGCGGTACGCGCTGGCCCCACTCCTCCTGAATTGAAATGTCCACGCGCCGGCCCACCACTTGCAACACTGCTCGCTGCTGCGGTGTATCCTTGGTGTAGATAACGCCCTTGGCCCGATAGATTGTCCCCGGCAGCTTGCGCATGCTTTCCCGTAACGCCTCCAACGCCAACGGTTGGTCCGTCTGGTAGCTCCAGGTGCTGAACACCTTCGAGTGGTCGTGTTCGTGGTGGCCGTGCTCATGAGAACTGTCATGACAGTCCCGGTCGGTGCAGCCATGCTCATGGGCGTTGACGCGGGCGCGGGCGTTGAGGCCCGCTCGCGCGGGATCGAACCGCCCGACGCCCAACAAGATCTCGTAGGGAACCGCGCAGTAGTTGGTTTCAACGATGCGCAGACGATTGAAATGGTCGTCGAGCCATGCCTTGATCTTCGCAACCTGCTCGGGGCCCGCGAGGTCCACTTTGTTGAGGATCAGCATGTCAGCAAAGCCGACCTGACGGAGCTTGAGATCCATCAGCGGCGGATATTCGGGATGCGCGAAAACCTGGTCCGCATCCACCACGCAGATGACGCTGTCCGGCCTGATCCGGTCACGGAGATTCGGATCGTTGAAGGTCACGAAGATTCCAGCGGGGTCAGCGACACCGCTGGCTTCGAGCAGAACGTATTCGATGCCCTCCGGGCGCGCGAGCAACGCGACGACCGACTCGATGAGGTCATCGCGGATCTGGCAGCAGACGCAGCCATTGGCCAGGCTCATCATGTTACCGTCCACGCCGACAACGAGTTCGGCATCGATGTTGATCGAGCCAAAATCGTTGACAAGGACACAGACGCGAAGGCCATGATTGCCGGTCAGGATGCGATTGAGTAACGTCGTCTTCCCTGCCCCGAGGAAGCCGGTCAGGACGGTGATCGGAACGGTTCTGCCGCTGTCGTGCACAATTTCCATAGTTCAGGTTCCCCAGAGTGTCCGCCCGGAGCCGAACCGGGATTATCCGCTATTCGGGTCCGAGACCGCGCTGCTACTTCTTGAATTTGCTCAGATCGATTCCCATCACCTTCGCCATCTCGATGAGATCGACTTCCTGCGGGTTCGGCAGCGCGGTGATCGGCTGGCGGTAAACGTCCGGCGGATAGTACTTATGGGGATCGATTTCGAGGTCGCGCGTGAGTTGCTCCTGCTGTTGCTCGCGCGGCAACCTGGGTTGTGGGACGATTCCCTTTCCCGTAGCGAGCGGCAAGGGGTCGCCGAACAGCAGCTTTGGGTTCGGCAGGGACTGGCCCGAGAATCCCGGCAGCGCCGCTTCCCGGTGCCAGACCGCGTCCTTGGTCACGTTGACAACCACGACGTCCGGAGCGCCATACAGGAAAAGCCCGTCCCAGTGGGAACGAAGGTCCGCGCTTTGTTCGTTGAGCGTGTCGTTGTCGAACGCAAGATGCGTCGCCATCCCGCAGCGCGGGTTGACCTGCTTGATGAGATATCCCGTCGCGTAGGCTACCGTATGGTGGATGTCCACGGTGTAGTTGAACAGGAATTCGGGCAGCCCGTACTTTAGCTGGTTGATGCGCGCCAGATCGGGCTGCAACTCGGTGACGAAGACATCGACGCCCTTGGCGTATTTGGCCGTCAGATCGTCCGGCCGGCCGTCGCCGGTCCACACGAATGAAAGGCCGTTCCAGTCCAGCCGATAGGCGGAGGCACCGTCCTTGACGTGCGAGCGCCGCCAATGGCGGATCGTGACGCCGTTCTTCTCGTAGCAGATGCCATTCTCGTCCTTCCAGTCGAACTCGTTGACCTCGATCTCGTAGCCGTCGCCGATCGGGCAGGCATCGAACGCTTCCAAATGCCATTTCAGCATCTGCTTCATGCCGGCGACCATTCCTTTCGTCCCGAGTTCGGGCGTGCGTCCTGACGGCCCCGTGACTCGCAATGGCTGCTTCCACCGTCCCGCCCAGGCCGAGAACGGCAAGAGGTAAGATAGGTCGTGGTAGTGATCGACGTGCAGATGGGTGATGAAGATGTCGTTGATTTCCGGCACCGAGACGCCCATGGCGAGGATGTTCTTCACGCACCCCGGGCCAAAATCGAAGAAGAAGCGGTCGCCGTTGCCCAGTTCGACCATGATGCATGTGCCAGCCTGGTCACGTCGGGACGGGAAGGGGCAACTGCCGACGAACGAGATCCGCATTTCGTCCGGCCCGAGGGTCTCACTTCCCGGGAAGTAGTTGTTCCGGCTCCGGACGGATGGCGTCGGCTGGTAGTATGGCGGAAACTGCAGGCCTTTGCTCGGTCCTCCGCCGTAGGGATTCACAGGCATCGCGGAGGCTGCCTGCGCCTGCACCGGTGTCGTGTCAGAGGCGGAAAGACCGACCACCGCGGCAGCCAAACTTGCGCCCTTGAACATGTCGCGTCTGCTCGGGCTGCCTTGCGGCGGAACTTTCGTGTCGTCGTTGGTTGCCACGATGGTTTCCTTTTTTTCCTTCTTCCACGCATCGGCCAGCTCCGCCGTTGATGGCAGGCTGATCGAGATTGCAGGGTAAGACGGTATCCTGGGGGGCTCCGCGACGGCATTGATCCATGTCAATGACCGGTTCCGAGAGGCGGGGACTTTGTCTGGAGTATCCTGGGTGGGCGCACAGCGGACCCAAACAGGATATTGTCTCCAGTGGTCCGTTCCCTACCGACGACATACTCCTCTGGCTCGGAATTGAAGACTTTCGGAGCTTTTGTTGCACCCGCTTTGTCAATAGGTTACTCTTCCCGTAACATATGACCGAAAGCAAGCCGCAAAACCGCCCCCTCGGCTGTGCCCGTGGCATCGCCTACGGGCAGACGCGCGTCGCCCAACTTGCGCAGTTGCGTGGGGTGGGATGCACCAATATTTACCGCGAGAACGTGACAGCCGCTCGGACTGACAGGCGCGAACTGCTGAATCTCCTGGAGGCCGTCGCCCCCCAGTGACGTGGTGACGATGACGCGCATCGAACCGGTTGACACGCTCGACCTTCGATCTGTTCGCCATCGTCAAGCATATCGTGGACGCGGGCCGACAATTCCGGTCCCTGGCGGAGCCGTGGGCCCACACTGCCACCGGCACCGTACGGCTGATGATCGCCGTCCTTGGCGAGCTGGCGGACGTGGAGCACGACCTGATCCACAGGCGTACCGCCGAAGGTGGCAGCCGGGCGAAGGCGCGCGGGCAGCACATGAGCCGACCGCCAAAGCCGACCCCGCAGCAGCAGAAAGAAGCGCGGCGTCGGCGGGCCGAGGGCGCGACGCTCAAGGTGCTGGCGAAGACCTACAATGTCGGTAAATCGACGATTTCGCGGCTGGGATAACCGCCGAATTGCGCCTCAACCAACGCTGCGCGTTGCGGAGGAACAGCGGCATCGACATTGACCAGTTGCCGAAACTGTGAGGGGATGCGCCCAATCCGCACCAATCCTCGCGGACAAAGCATGAAGATCAGCAATTGGGAGAACGGCCAATGGCTAACCCCAAGCCTTTGCAGACCGGTCGGGTCGGCCGTCGATCAATCCTTCTTGGCGTCGCAACAACTATCGCGGCAGGCTCGGTTGCACAGCGAGCTCAGGCTCAGATGGCGGGCGATCCGCTTGCTTCTTGGAACGATGGGCCAGCGAAGCAAGCTGTCCTGGCCTTCGTGCAGGCCACCACCAGCGACCAAGCGAGCAAGAGCTTCGTCGCGCCGGAGGACCGCATCGCCACGTTCGACCAAGATGGCACTCTATGGGTGGAGCATCCGGGCTACGGGCAGGCAATGTTTGCGCTCGACCGCGTGCATGCGCTGGCACTGCAACACCCAGAATGGCAGAGCCAGGAACCCTTCAAGTCTGTGCTGTCCAACGATCCGGCGGCGCTGGCCAAGTTCACCGAAAGTGACTGGCTCACCATTGCCGGGGCCACCCTTGCAGGTATGACCGAGCAAGAGTTTGGGAAAATCGTGACGCATTGGATCGAATCGGCAAAGCACCCACGCTTCAAGCGGCGCTACACTGAGTTGGTCTATCAGCCGATGCTCGAAGTGATGAACCTCCTGCGCGCGAACGGCTTCCGCATCTACATCGTAACCGGCGGCGGACAGGACTTCGTGCGGGCCTATGCACAGCGCGTCTATGGCATCCCGCCGGAGCAGATCATTGGGTCAAGCCTCGTCACACGATACGAGCTAAAGGGGGACAAGCCAGAGCTGATGCGTTTGCCGAAGCTGTTTTTTAACAGCGACAATGACGGCAAGGCGATCGGGATCAACATGTTCATCGGCAAACGGCCCTACGCGTCGATTGGCAACTCCAACGGTGATCGCGAGATGCTGGAATGGACCGGCGCCGGCAGCGGGGTGCGGTTGAAGATGCTAGTCTATCACGACGACGCGGCACGGGAATATGCCTATGGACCGGCGGGCGGATTGCCCGACACCAAAGTCGGCACCTTCCCTCAGTCACTGATGGATGAGGCGAAGGCGCGATCTTGGACGGTTATCAGCATGAAGAATGACTGGAAACACATCTTTGCGTTTGAATAGGACGCAACTCCGAAAGCTCCTTGATGATGATGATCTGAAACTGCTGCTAAGTACCCAGATTCGCAATTACGTTGACGTATTCCGCTAAAGCAACGTTCCCGTCCAATCGGCTTTCGACCGTAGCTTGTCCAGCAAGGCCCGCAGATCCCGCCTGGTGAAGGTCCAGCGGAAA
>Ga0335075_10008854_pt1 | contig 15400 bp, 18 predicted proteins | sample Lox_Sample_24_FD_206723 | JGI IMG/M metagenome (GOLD analysis project Ga0335075, IMG submission 206723) | Soil microbial communities from Loxahatchee National Wildlife Refuge, Florida, United States - Lox_Sample_2.4 | ecosystem: Environmental > Terrestrial > Soil > Wetlands | place: USA... | reverse complement strand
GCTGCTTCAGAGCGTCCTGCCTTGATGACAATGATGGGTTTCTTCAGTGCGACGGCGCGGGCGGCCGAGAGGAACGAGCGCGCATCACCGACGGATTCCATATAGAGCAGAATGCTGTGCGTATCGGGATCTTGGCCAAAGTAGTCGATCAAATCTCCCCAGCCGACGTCCAGCATTGAGCCGGTGGAAACGATGGCGCTGAAGCCGACCTTCTCTTCCAGACTCCAGTCAAGAATCGCGGTTTCCAGCGCGCCGCTTTGGCTCAAGAACGCAACGTTGCCCTTAAGAGCCATGGCGTGGGCAAACGTGGCGTTGAGCCCCGAGGCCGGATTCATGATCCCAAGACAGTTCGGCCCGATCAGGCGCATCTTGCTGCGCACCAATTCCTGGCGAATTTGCTCCTCCAGGTGTTTTCCCTCCGTACCTCGTTCTTTGAAACCAGCGGAGATGACAACGACGGACTGGACTTCCGCCTCCGCGCACTCACCAATGATTCCTGGCACCGTGGGAGCAGGCGTGATGACGACAGCCAGATCCGCTTTTTCAGGCAGAGCGGCAATGCTCGCGTAAGCGCGGAGACCTAGAATACTCTCCCGCTTCGGATTAACCGGGTAGACGGCGCCTTGGAAGTTCGGGTTCAGCAGATTCAGCAGCAGAGTGCGCCCGACACTGCCTTCGCGATCCGTCGCGCCGACTACTGCCACTGAGCGTGGTGAGAACATCGAGTCAAAGCCGGGCCTGTCTCGGTTCACGTGCTCCTCGCAGGTGGGTTTTGCGCAGGTATGTTAGCCTCCAAAACCAATTCTGGCGAATCGACCTTGACGTCATACTCCCTAACACCAGCGTTGCCGACAGATTGAACTGACAGCCTTCCGCGAGGCTATGCCGTAGCTCTTTTCGTCATGGGGCCGGGATTCACCGGCTTCGCGGCCAGTTCCCGTTCCGCTTGTAGCCAGTCCTCCAGGTCGTGTCCGTCTACACGGCCATGCTCGATGTAGATCTGGTATGCGCGTATTTCAATCTGCTCGTGAATGGGACGGTTTTCTTCGCTCTCCGGTTCACGAATCGCAAAGTAAGGCTTTTCCGTTGGTTTTCGCATAACTTCTCCTTTCACGTAGGTTCTGGGACTAAAGCTCTCGCTTCAAACCGTCTCGTGAATGCACCCTTGTATCGATCACGTTCCGCCTGCGCGTCGTATCCGGACGCTTCCAGATAAATGATTGTCACGCCGCCGAAGGTGGCCAGCGGAGAATCCAGATTACGATGACAGCGTAGTACGCCACGACGAGACCGAGCGAAACGAGGAACGTCCTGCGTCCCTTGGCAAGGCCTCTGAACTCGCGGCGCCAGCGGTTAGCGCAGCAGGTAATCAATGCGATCGAGAGAACGATCACGAACGTGGTCAGGAGTCCGACTGGGAAAAACGCGCTGCCTGGATGGAATGCGGGCGAGAGCTGTTGTGGCAGACTGCGCAATCCGCCCCAAAGACCGGTAAGAGTAAGCCAAACAGCGGGAGCCACCATGCCCATCATGTACGCCCAGCGGTCCTCAAAATAGAACAGCATCAGAACGATCGCCAGGTAGATGAGTGATTCATAGAAGTGGACGAGGAAGAACTGCTCGTCGAAGCGACTTAGGAACAGAAAACAGACCGCGAGAGCCAGCGCAAGGCTTGCAATGCCACGATGGACCATTTCATCTCCTCCTTCCGCGCCGCACCGCAAAAACTAAACACCGCCTTAATCAGGCCGCGTCCGACAGTTCGATCCGGGAATGAGCCGCTGCTTCAAGTGCTTGCTCGACCTCTGCCGGGTAGGGAGGGTCTGCTCCAGCGGCGAGAGCCGTCAGGTAGTCGTCCCAGTTATCTGTTCGGGAGACGACAATCACAGACGTATGCCCAGCCGCGCGCCTGAGTCTTCCTATCGGAAAGCGTGGGTCACCGTTCGGAACGGTATCCTTACAAAGTACGACGTCGTAGGTTTTTCGGGCGAAAAGCGAAACCGGTTTATCGATCGAGTCAGCAATGTCGGCATTCCAACCGCAGCTTTGCGCCATGGCCGCGAGAACCTGCCTATGCAATCCCTCGTCGCTGACGATCAACAGGGTGCCCGCCGATCGGTGCTGAGAATTGGTCATCTCATTCATCTCCTTGACACGACAGTTTGGCGCGCGGGGGGCCAGAACACGATGATACGCATCACCCGAGGAAGTGATGGACGTCACAAGCACCAATGCGACCCTCCACGCAAGGCGGGCGCTACGGCATCTCAAATGGGGGCCGCCCAAGTTCGAAGAGCTGGTGCGAAAATCCCACTAGATTTGCAACGGTCCGACTGAAACGAATAGGCCGTTCGCCATCGCCATGGTGACGAACGGCCTCTCTCGGTTACCTACTGAATGACGAAATGGACTTGGACGTTCATCGCGACAGAAATCGGTTCGCCATTCAGGTACGTCGGCTGATACTTCCATTGAATGACTGCGTTTAGTGCCGCCGGGATCAGTAATGGGGGCCCACTCACCACGCGCGCCTGCACAACGTCTCCATGTTCGTCGATCACCGCGTCAATAATGACCATTCCCTGGATTCGCGCCTCTTTCGCAATAATCGGATATTCAGGCTGAGGAGCATAAATCTGGCGCGGGGGCTTCAGATCACCACCAATCCTGAGAATCTTCTTCGACACCGGCGGTGGAGGAGGAGCGACAGCTGTTGCCCCGCCGGTGCTACCGATGATTCCACCCAGAACTCCGCCCGCTTGTCCGCCTGGAATACCGCCCGGAACGCCACCGACCACACCAACGCCTGTGTCCGGCGGAAGTGTTTGCTCCTTGAAGATCACCACTTTTTTCGGAATCGCACTAGGAGCTGTCAGCCGACCGCCCACCATCAAGCGGGCCATGGATTTCACGACCTGCTGAACCATTGGAGCGGCGGGAGGCGGCGGAGGCGGGGGCGGCATTGGAGCAACCAGCCAGGTGTTCTGAAACGCTTGGAGGTCCAAGGACTGGGTGAAGTACAACGGAGCAATCACCAAGGCGGTGATCACGAGCCCGTGCACGACGAATGAGAGTACCCATTCCAGAGGATTGCGGTGCTTGTATTCGCAGGGTGCCTCAAGCATCGCCGAAATAAAGGTGTCTTGCGCCGGGCGTCCCTGCTTCTTAGCCCGCGCAATGATCGTTCTTTCGTGATGCGGCGGTTCCATCAGTGCAGAGTGGCTGGCCATGACATTCACCTCTTCTAGGTCGCCCGAAGCACGACCCGCTGGGCGGGAGCGCTCCCATCATTTCGTCCCAGTTCGCTCCGTCCCCGTCCTGTTCTGCTTGTAATGCTTCATTTGCTGAAGCGCCGCGACGGATATCACCCCCGCTTGTGATCGGCATCACGTCTCGAAAGGTGTCCGGATCGCGTTTTCTGGTTTGTGATACAGACCTCAGGGAAGAGGTGCGATCGGCTCAACGCAGTGTTTTGCGCACTGTGACGAAGATCACTCTGCCCCGTGACCGGAGTCCTCGCCGTCAGAACGAAATGACATTCAAATGAGGGCATCGGAGGAACACCATGACAACCGCCGCCGTGAGGGCCGAGGAACTGATCCAGCTTAAGAACCTTCTGTACGTCACCGATTTTTGCCAACCCTCGGAGGCTGCACTGCCGTTTGCAAGTGCGCTGGCGCGCCGATATGACGCCACGGTGCACGCTCTTCACGTGCTCACGCTCAATCGCTATGCTCCCGGTGTCGTCGCCTTCGAGGCTGAAACAGAAGCAGCTCGCGGCTATATGCAACAGGTCGAATCGCAACTCGCGAACGTAAAACACCATATGATTCTGGAGCGCGCGGTGGACGTGTGGGCGGGCGTGGAACAGGCTACTCAAGATACCGCGGCTGATTTGATCATCTTGGGCACGCACGGACGAACGGGGGCGCAGCGGTTTCTGCTTGGCTCGGTCGCGGAGAACATTTTCCGGCGTTCGCTGCAGCCAGTCTTGACGGTAGGGCCGGGAGTGCGAACGAGCGCGCATCACGGCGGACGGTTTCATCGAATCCTTTTCGCGACGGATTACTCGCCGGCATCGTTAGTGGCAGCGCCGTATGCCATTTCCCTGGCCGAGAATAACCAGGCACGATTGTTGCTGCTGCACGTCGCGCCGACGATCGAGCCTGGCAAAAGCGACCGCAAATCGGAACGGTCTGTGGCCGAAATGATCCAACGGCTATACGACACGGTTCCAGCCAACGCGGAGCTGTCCATACCGCCCGAAGTGTCCGTTGAATACGGCGATCCCGCAGACAAGATCATCGAAGCGGCTTGGCATCGGTCAGCGGATCTGGTTGTCCTGGGCGTTCGGAGTGCGCATGGGCATTTGGCTTCCGCGACTCACGTGGAGCGCGCGACTGCGCACGAGGTGGTGGCACGCGCGACGTGCCCCGTGCTCACCGTTCGCGAGCAGTTCAAGGCCACCGGTACGCAACATCTGGGAACCGAGCACCACGGAGACATCCATGCGGATATCGACCAGCCCTGAGTCGCGTGACCTTCATCACGTCGCAAAATTGCCACTCGGCTAATATGAGTTCACGGAGGCTCCACGATGAAAGCCGCACCCGCAAAGACCAGGGCTCGATTCGAGAATATTCTGTTTGCCACTGATTTTTCGCCTGCTGCCGACCATGCCATTCCGTTCGTTAAGAGATTCGCCGGGCACTTTCAATCGCACCTGGTGGCCTTTCACGTGCGGCCTGCGATCGTGAACCCCATGACCCAACCTGCAACTTGGGAGTCTTATATCGAAGCCGCAAAGATAGTAGACCAGCGACACCGCGAGGAACTTCTCAAAACATTTGAGGGACTCGACACTGAAGTAATGATTGAGGAAGGGGACTTCCAATTCATTCTTGATAGCGCTCTCAAGAAGTACAACACGGATCTCGTTATCATCGGAACCCACGGACGCGCCGGAGTTGCCAAGATGCTCCTCGGTTCGGTCGCGGAATCGATTTTTAGGAGAGTCGCCTGTCCCGTCCTAACGATCGGTCCGCATTCTGATCCAGGTAGAGCACACATCCGCGAAATCCTTTTCGCGACCTCTCTTGCGTCTGAAGACCCGGCTGCTGCTGCGTACGCTGTTTCTCTTGCTCAGGAGTTTCAGGCACGTCTGACCATGCTGCACGTCGTCCCCGAGCCGGAACCAGGAGGCCTCGTTTCTTGGTCGGACGTTCAGGCCTCGTCGATGCAGCTGCTGCGAAAACTAGTGCCGGATGAAGCGGAGGCTTGGTGCAAACCAGAATACTTCGTCCAATGCGGTGATCCGGCCGAACGCATTCTGGATCTGGCGAACCTGCGAGAAGTCGATCTGATCGTCCTCGGCACTCAGCCCGAACGAGGGATTCCGGGCGCCTCGACGCACCTGCCGATCGCGACTGCCCATAAGGTCGTCGCGCACGCAAAGTGTCCCGTGCTAACGGTCCGCGAGCAGATCTAGCGCAGTAGAATCGCGGACGATTTGCAACCGAAGTACTACGGAGGCGTCCATGCGAGTTTTGATCGCGATTGACGATTCGAAGTTTTCGCAAGAAGCATTGTGCCGAGTTGCGAAGCAGATCCGGCCACAAGGGTCGGAGATCCGCATTCTGCACGTGGTCCAGCCGATCGCAATGATTCCCATTCCTCAGATGGATGCGCGCTACGCGCCGGAGATTCAGAGACAAGTTGAGGAGGCGCGAGGATTGGTTGAACGCGCCGCGTTGGCATTGCGTGACAGCGGATTCAAAGTGGAAACCGCAGTCGAGAAGGGTGATATACGAGTGACGATTGTCGACACCGCAGCTGAATGGCCAGCCGATCTGATTGTCGTTGGCTCGCACGGTCGCACGGGCCTACCGCGATTGCTGCTAGGCAGCGTGGCGGAGTTTGTCGCTCGCAACGCGCCGTGTTCGGTGGAAATCGTCCGTACCTTGACACAAAAGCCATGAGACTCGCAACGTCCTAACTGGGATCATCCAATCATGAATGAACGTTGTACCTCTCCGCATTGGGTAAGCGACCATTACGGGTCACGCCGTAGTATCTGGGAGGAACTAGCTCGTGACGTGGTGCTCGGCTGTCTTTCCTCGGGCGTAGAGCATGTATGTGAAACGGCCGTGCAGCCAGGTTTCGTTCGTTATGTCGTTATGACGGCTATCCACAGACTCGTCCAGCACGTGTGCGTAATCGCCCCCAAGCCGGAGCACCTCCTGCTGAAGCCGTTGTTGTGCATGAGACATGAGTTCCTCGTAGCAGCGGCCCCATAGCTCGTCGCGATGACCTAACGTTGCCCGAACGGGGGTGCTCGTAGCTTCCACAACGTGCTCGCCCATCGGCTCGGTCGCCATTGGAGGCAGTTCGCGGTGCCAATAGATTGTCCGGCTGCTTGGGGCATCAAATGTGTGTGCCATTCCGACCCTCACAATTAGTCCAACGCTTTCACCAGTCCGCTCTCGAGAAGGACCGGCACCACAGTCTCATGTTATTCCGCCATGACGAACTAGCTGGTGACAATGTGCTCCAGGGCTGCGCGGTTTGGGATGAATATACTCGACCCCTTAACAGTGACGAGTTTCTTCGTGCGGAAATCGCTCAGCGTGCGCGTGACCGTTTCGCGGCAGCTTCCGATGCATTCGGCTATTTCTTCGTGCGTAAGGGGCATCTTGACGCGCGCGCCTTGCTGCGTCTGCTCAGCGCCGTCGGACCACTCGAGAAGCAGTCTTGCCAGGCGTTCTGGCGCGGAGGTTGAGAGACCGAGCGTCCGGAGTTGCTCACAGACCTGGTGATAGTTCGAGCTGAGCTGGCGAGTCACGCCCGTATAGGCTTCGGGGTGCTGGGCGAGGAAGCGCATAAAATCGTCGCGGCGAACGAACGCGATCTGCGATGGACGGAGTGTTTCGGCCGTCATCTCATAAGGACCGGCCGAGAGCACGGCCATTAGGCCGAGAACTTCGCCGGGCTTCGCGATGCGCAGAATTAGCGTTTTCCCTTCGCTTGAGCTGATTGAGAGCTTCACCTCTCCTTGGCAGACAACGAACACACCGCGGGGAGCCTGCTTTTCGAGAAAGAGGACCGCTCCTTCCGGGTACACGGTGCTCGACTTGATTGCGTCGAAATCGTTCCCGGCCTTTGGCGCAAGCTCGCAAAAGCAGCCCTTGCGATCGAGCTTACATCCTTGACAATTCTCGGTTATGTTGAGCCCGTATGGTCCTCGCATGATCAACCTCCTCGCTTTCCTGTCGGGTTGCCTTTCGAATTAGTAGTGCCTTGGCGAATCGCTTCCTCGGCGAAGTATTTGGTCAAAGGCGTGTCGGCCAGGAAGCGAGCCCCACTTTGCCGGTGCATGGCTGCCAGAATGTGCCTGCCGGCCGCATCGACATGTGTGACTCCGCAGAGATCAACCACAAAACGTCTCCTGTCCGACTGCCTGAGCGAATTCCAACTCTCCTCTAGTGCGCTGGTCCACGGCCCCGCGATGCGTCCTTCAAGTTTCATCGTGAGTGTTGCGGGCCCGTCGTCGATCGTGATTTTCAACGTCGTATTCGCCCTTTCGGTGACACCCGTACTATGGCAACTAGCTGACCAGAATCCGGAGGAAACCTCGCAGCGAGGGATGGGCAAGAAAACACGCGAGTTACGAAAGATCACAACAGGGGTGCCATGTCCGTCACCGGGAGAGGTGACGAAAGTCACTGGCGAAATATCGTCACCGTGACTACATATAGTCGCTTCGCTCGATGCCTAGCTTTTTCAATTTTGAATTGAGCGTGGTCCGTTTGAGCCCTAAGCGTGCGGCCGCTCCTTTTGGTCCGGCGATGACACCCTTTGATTCTCGCAGCACCTTGAGGATGTGCTCGCGCTCCCTGGTTTCGAGCGTCGAATCACTGCTCACTGGCTCCGGAGCGGAGACCTCGAGCTCGGAAAATGGAATTCGCAGCGTCGGCCCTTTTGTTAAAATCACCGAACGCTCAATGAAGTTCTCCAGTTCGCGGACGTTGCCCGGCCAGGACCACTTTGTGAGTGCCTTCATCACGTCGGCAGGGATTGTTTCGATCCGCTTGTTCATCTGGCGGGCGTGCCGCGCGACGAAATAGCGAACCAAGAGGGGGATATCCTCGCGACGCTCGCGAAGAGGGGGAATAGTGATTGGGAAGACGCGGAGACGATAGTAGAGGTCGCTGCGGAACTCGCGGTCGGCGACCATTTTTTCCAGGTTGCGATTGGTCGCGCCTATCAGACGGGCGTCGACGGGGATCGTTCGCGTGCCGCCGAGGCGCTCAAACTCCTTTTCCTGGAGCGCGCGTAGCAGTTTGGGCTGCAGTTCGGGTGGAAGGTCTCCTACCTCGTCGAGGAACAACGTTCCCTGGTGGGCCAGCTCAAGACGGCCGATTTTTTGCGAAATCGCACCGGTGAATGCCCCTTTTTCATGGCCGAAAAGTTCGCTTTCGAGAAGCCCCGTCGGAATTGCGGCGCAGTTCAGCTTAACGAATGTGCGGTCCTGTCGGGGGCTCAGGTGGTGAATCGCGCGCGCGATGAGATCCTTGCCGGTTCCTGTCTCGCCGAGGATGAGAACCGTTGAGTCAGTAGCGGCAACCGTTTCAACCTGTTTCAGTACTCGTTTTAGTTTTTCGCTTTCGCCGACAATCTCCTCAAAGCTATTCTCCAGGTTGAGTTCTTCCTCAAGGTACTGTTTTTCTCGCTCTCTTCTTCCGAGCTCTTCCTGAATGCGTATTTTTTCCGACAAGTCGCGGATCACGCACAACACGAGCTCGCCTTCCGCTTGCACGGGACTGAGCATGATATCGACGGGGAATTCGTTTCCGTCCTTACGCCTACCGTAAAGTTCGAGGCCAGCGCCCATGGGGCGAGTCTGAGGATGGTCGGCGTAGCGCTGCCGATCGCCAAGGTGTTTGTGCTGAAACCGCTCAGGGACGAGAATCTCGATTTTTTGCCCGACCAGCTCGCCGCGATCATAGCCAAAGAATCGCCCGACTTGGCCGTTCACTTCGGCGATTCTTCCCTGACGATCGGTGACGATGATCGCGTCGGGAGAAGACTCGAACAGAGACTTGAACCGACTTTCGCTAGCGTGTACCCGCTCCTCGGCCTCGCGCCGCTCGGTGAAATCGCGCGTCACTTTCGCGAACCCGAGCAGTTCGCCGTTTTCTCCGCGTATGGCGGTGATCAGTACGTCTGCCCAGAACCGAGAACCATCTTTGCGAACACGCCATGCTTCATTTTCGAACCGACCCTCGTTTGCTGCAATTTTTAGCGCAGTTTCCGGCTTTCCGGCTTCGACGTCTTCTTTGGGATAGAAAATCGAGAAGTGTTGCCCGAGTATTTCCTCGGCCGAGTAGCCTTTGATTCGCTGCGCGCCGGCATTCCAACTCGAAACGCGGCCCTCGGGATCCACCATGAAGATTGCGTAATCCTTGACGCAGTGGACGAGCGACCGAAACAATTCTTCACTGGCCTTGAGAGCTTCTTCGGCCCGCTTTCGGCGGGTGATGTCGCGGACGACACTGAGGAAAACCTGCCCTTCAGCTGTGTCAACGGGGCTGAGCATGATATCGACTGGGAATTCTGTGCCGTCTGCCCGGCGGGCGTACAACTCAAGTCCCATGCCCATCGGGCGTGTGCGAGGCTGGGCAGCGTACTGCGCGCGGTGCCCAGGATGAGCGCTACGAAACCTCTCTGGAATCAGGGACTCAATGCTCAGTTCCAGAAGCTGCTCGTGCGTGTAGCCAAACACTTTTTGTGCCTGCGAGTTAGCTTGTGTGATTGTTCCGTCAGACCGGGTCACCAGGATGGCATCTGGAGAAAACTCAAATAGCTGCTGATACAGAACGTGCAGAGCGCCTCGGTTGTCGGGGGCCTGGCCAGTCATCACTCTTCTCCGGCTTACCAACCTTTGCCCGTGACGAACCGGGCCGAACAGCCCTTTGCCCGGGCGGGCATGTTCTCTTTTTTCGAAGCGGGAGATGAGTATAAACGATCTTGCCTTCTCTGAAGTGGCGTTCGGAGGCTGGACTTCTGTCGATGAAATGGCCCAATTCGGATTTGGTGCTAGCGCGGCCCAAACCCGTTGCGGGCTATTTCTTGGAGTAATTCGTCAATCCGTCTTTTGCGCTCGATGTATCCGACGAGTTCGGCGGGTGACATTCTCTTGGCAAGCGCCGCTTCCTGCTGATCAAGAAGCTTCCGTATTTCGTCGAGAATATCTTCTTTTCGTCCCATGGCGACGTGAGCCTATCCCGCCACACCCAAGATTCTCGGTGTTGCAACTCACAGGGACGTGTGACGCTGGTCACGCGAGTGCGAGGGACGGTTCCGTGGCGGTTCTCAAGGTTTGAAACCATCCATTTTCTTGTCCCTTCGCGCCTAACCTATCGTCCGCAGTGTGTACCTGACTTGCCTGTGAGAGTGCCCACGTCCGATGGTGACGCGAATCACTGCAAGGACAGCAACGGGCAGTGGACACTTCTAGCTGTAGGAGGTGCCCGATGCAAAAAGACGAGAGGGACGCATTGGAAGTATTGAAGTTCGAGCTGAATTTCCTCGAGGAAGGCGGTTATAGACTTTCGCTGCGCGAGCCTTGGAGACCGAAGTTTATCTTCGAAGATTCGCCGACTTGCCTGAACTACGATTGCAAAGAGCATTCGGCACCTTGCAGCGATTGTGTCTTGATGCACTGGGTGCCTTCGGAGAGCCGCGCAGAGAAGGCTCCGTGCCGTCACATTCCGCTTGGTCCCACGGGCGAGACCCTCGATTCGCTTTATCGCTGGAGTGATCAACGCGAAATCGAGGAAGCGGTTGCAGGATGGTTGCGCACCACAATCGAGAAACTGGAACAGGAACGGAGAGCAGCTTCCCTGAAGCGGTCGACCTCAGCCGTACCTAGCGGCGAGCCAGTCTCCCTGTATCAAAAGTTTCACCCCAAGTGCGCGAACCCTGCTTGCCCGACTGAGTTTCATTGGCTCGGGGGTGGCAAGTTCTTCCGCTTCCGCTCCACACCGGTTCCGAAGAAAGGTTCCGATCCCTCGGCATCGTCGGTTCCAAACGATCACGATGTCAAACATTTTTGGTTGTGCGAACGCTGCTCTCACGTTTTCACATTGGCGTACTGCGAAGGAAGTGGGGTAGTCCTGAAGGTTCGCTGGCCGGAACTGCCCATGACAGAATCCGAGAAGGAGTTCCGGAACGCCAGCGCCGCGGTAGAGAACTTGCCATCGGCTAAGTTGGGCGCCCCATCTGCGAGAGCTCATGAGCCAAGTTCGAACGTGGGTAATCAGCCCAAACCAGAAACACCAATGCAAGTAAAGGAGGTGATGACGACGAATCCCTGTTACTGCCGGCCTGGACCTGAACCTTGGCTCCGCAGCCAAATTCATGTGCAGCGCAAAATGTGGATTCCTCCCGGTCATTCAGGCCAACGGAAAAGCGGTTGGGGCGGTTACGGATCGCGACATTTGCATAGCGCTGGGGAGAAACAACCGCCTGGCGGGCGAGATGACCGTGGGTGAAGTAATGACCGAGCCGCTTCGTGCCTGTGGCCCATCCGATGACGTCAAGTCAGCACTCCAAATGATGAGAGAGGCAAAGGTTCGCCGTCTCGCAGTCATAACGAACGAAGGAGCATTGGTGGGCGTCATCTCGATAAACGATATTTTGTTTCACATTGGGCTCACGCCACTCGGAAAGAGGCCCGGCCTTTCGACCAATGAAGTGGTTAACACGTATCAACAGATCGCTAAGTGTCGGTCCGAAGTCGTTGAGAAGGGCCTCGCGGCCGCTTGATCCGTCCCCGGATTTCGAGTTCTAGATGAATACCCCGCACCAGGAACCTTCTACGACGCGACGAAACTCGTTGTGGAAAGTTTGGTAGGCGTTCGTCAGCGGATATCTAGCTTCAGGCCGATTCCCGCTCGAAGCCTTACTGAAGTTGATCCCTTCGATCTGCTAGCGCCACTCCTTGATGGATGACTGCATCCGGGTTCCATGTGACGGCGCACTTCGCCTTGTACACGTGCTTGCGGGTACGTGGGATCTTCCGCTTTGGTGCATTAGCTTTCGTTCTCTTTGTCACTCTGGGTTACCTCCACGACGACTATCTACTCCGCGGAAGCCAATTTCTGTGATATCGATCATACAAATGATTTTCCGTGTCCGTGGCGCTCGTGACCCGACACCGCGAAATGAACCGCGCGATCAAAGAACATTTCGATGGAGCGAGAGAGCTCCAGCACTTGCATCAGTTCGAGCGGGTCCTCCGTCAGCAGTTCCTGCGTGATGTGTTCCCAAAGATGTTCTTTCGTCGCGAGAATTGCCAGCACAAGCTGGCTTGCGGGCACGCCCTGGGCCGCTCGGCGGTCGCCGATCACCAGGTACCGCTTTTCGATTTCTCGTTCGGACTTCGTTTGAAGCCAATCACCAAGATTTCGATAGATCTCGTACACGCGTTGCCACAACTCCTCCGGTGGAACCTTTTCGCGAAACTCCCGGAGACGGGCGGATTTCTCGATCCGTCTCCAAATACCGTTCGCAAGCTGGTCCGAATGGGTTTCGATATGGTTGATGATTTTGGCGTTGAGGAACCCAACCTTTGTTTCGTAAGACGCGCTCTTAACCATATGGCACCTCCTCGACCTGCGAGGGGCAAGAGAGGCTGCGTTACCAGCCTTTGCCATCCGTTGTCATCTTGTTCCGGAAGCGAAGCAAAGGCCGTGGCGGACGTCACAATGCGATGTGACGTGCAGGGCACGTTGATCCATTTGCCGGGCTTATGAACCATCGAGCAGATCGCTGGGGTTTACCGGTTCCACGGTGTTGTGTGGCCGTGAAGACACCGCCCAGAAAGTTACTTGGCCACACTGGTGGCACGTCCTCATAAAAACGCTGACGCGACGCGGCCACGAGCCCGTTACAGACTGGACTTCTATCTCCAGTTTCGTGGCCGTTTCTTCGAAGTTCATACTTCCACAAGGGCAAGTAGAAGCTGGCTGTGTGGCTTGAGAAGGCATTTTTCACCTCAGCGGCTAAGGAGTTGGAAGTTGGTCCGGGGTCTTGTGAGACCCCGGACTAGCCGGCCATGGGTTACGCAGCGTTCTAGGCCGCCGCTCGTTTCGCAAGTGGAACTGTCTTGATCTCGATCTTGCGCGGCAGAGCCGCTTCGGTCACAGGTGCTGTGATCTCGAGGACGCCCTCGTTGTATTCAGCCGCCAGCTTCTCCGGCACGACACCATCCGGAAGCTCAAACGAGCGCTCGAACGCACCGTAGACAACTTCCTCGTGGATTGGATTTGCTTCTTTCGAGCGAGCGGTCACCTTCCTTTCGCCCTTGATTGTCACAACATTGCCCTTGGCAAGGATTTCCACTTCGTTGGGGGCAACCCCCGGCAAGTAGACTCGGCAAACAAATTTCTTGTTGTCCTTTTCGACGTACGCCTCCATCGGCGGAACGAAACCGAATGCCCTGGGCATTGGCTCGCTCATAATTTGCTTGCCGAGGAAAACCCTGTTGAACATCTCGTCGAAATTACGTCGGAAGTCAAACAGGTCCTCGAAGAACCTGTCACGCGGAACTAGGTTCGTCATGATTTATCTCCTTTCTCCGCGGAGTGCCTGCGCAGGAGAGTTCAAAACCGCAGCTTTCATTGCTTACGCCAACGGTCGGGCTGCGAGCTGTTTCTGGTCGAAAGGACCAGTGCGTCGCATTGCCAGGCGCTTTATTCAGGGTTCGCGCCCGGCCGTTGGCTGCAACAGTGGAGGAATGCCGGTGAAGGTCTAACCTAGTTTGGTTCCGTTGCCGAAACTCGCTAGGTGAAGCGCCGGGTCCGTTTCATACTTTCGAGCCGTCCGACCCGTGGCCACCTCCCGTCTACCGGTTCCTCGCACGCCTTCTTTATAGGCCCACTGATGACAGATTTTCCGTGACCGCTGTCACGGTGCAGTGTGATATGAGCCATGTTCGGAAACGGCTACATTCTCGCAAGTCTTAGGCGCATTCGGTTGTTCTGGACCCCTACCTCTTATCCGACGGACAGCTCCACTTCCTCTGATCGACTTGGCCGCTAGGAGCGCTAGTACGGTCCTGCAACGGAAATTGCCTCATCCAGGCCGATATAGCGTCGACGAATTCCAAACCCTGCAACGTAAACACTTTTCTGAAGGAATGCTGAGGCGTTCTTGCTAGAAGTACGCAATAGGTCCCGTAAGATATGACAACGATGTTGCAGCCTTCATTTCCTGGCGCATCGCCGATGCACTCGCGAAGCGCGCTTTCAAGGTGCTTTTTCATGGTGCAATCCCAAAGTCCCTCGAAGCCAATGTCAGCAATCATTTTGTTCAACCTCTGCCTAACGGAGTGCAGGTGCGCATTTCGTCCGTATTTTTTGTGGAAGGGTCGGCAACGTCAGTGCAACAACTCACGCTTCGATGTGACCTGGATCACGGATGCGGCCACGCGCAAGGCCAAGAGGACTGTTGCAGGAAACTCGCGGCTTGCGGTGTTATTGGGGCTACACCTGCAGCCAAGACATTAGCCCGAGCTACGCTGCAGGCACGATGGTGCTCGCCGTCACAGACGTCACATAATCACTTCTGTCATGTTGCAACCATGCCTGGGAATCACTCGCGGGCCGCGCTGAGGGAGGAATGGGAATCCTCCGTGGTTGGGTTTCTTGCGGCAGAGCTGGAAATAGCTAAGACCTTCATAAAACTGGCAAGGGACTCGCGAGATCCACATCGCCAAACCATCCACATTGCAAACGCTCAGAAAGCATGCGATGCGGTCAAGCATTTTCTTGAACGAGCGCCGCTGCCTGCGATTGAAACGCTCTGGATCAGGGGAGAACTCGATTCAATCGAGCCGAGCCTTCGAAGCCTGCGTCCTCTCGCCTTACAGATGCCGCGCGCTTGAAGATTCTCGGTTAGTGCGAAGTCGGAGGAATACCCGCGAGGTTCCACGAGCGCTCCAGAGCGCCCAGAACGAATCCACTGATCGTTACTTCCCTTAACTTGGCGGCGCGCCTTATCCGCTCCGTGTCTGCGCTCGGGCAGGCGAGAAGCATCGTTGTTCTCGGTCCGGTCTCAAACGTTGAGCTTCTGCATAAGGTGAGGTTGAGCGACCGAAGCCGAGTCACTCGGGCTACCAGAATCTCCTCGAAATCCACCTGGCGCATGACCACGTTCAACACATATCCGCTTATGGTCCGCCGTTCAACGCCGGCCTGCTTGCGTATAGTCGCGGCCTGTTGTTTTGAACAGTGGATCAGTAGAACGGTTCGAGTTTTGCTCATGGTAGGTGATATAGAACTATATCCACATTTGAAAACCGCCCAATGCTTAGTTACAGTCTCCTGGAAAAATCCAA
>Ga0335075_10008853_pt1 | contig 15400 bp, 23 predicted proteins | sample Lox_Sample_24_FD_206723 | JGI IMG/M metagenome (GOLD analysis project Ga0335075, IMG submission 206723) | Soil microbial communities from Loxahatchee National Wildlife Refuge, Florida, United States - Lox_Sample_2.4 | ecosystem: Environmental > Terrestrial > Soil > Wetlands | place: USA... | reverse complement strand
TAGCGGAGGGCAATGATAAGAACTTACAAAAGCGAGTTTGCAGAGCCAGTGTTGATACTCAAACCGCCAGGACCACTTGCCGACCTGGCAAGCGCCATTGCTACTTGACAAACGCGCTCTCTCGGGGGATCCAGGCAAGGGATTGATAAAAGAATTGAATTTTGTGATCGTTCACCTGTTACGAGACGCGCCAGTCCAGAAAATCTTACAAGCGAGGAAGCTACCCCTGTCGTGTAGCCTTCCAACTGGTTTTGGGACAGTGTTAAGACAACCTTCGCCCCCACCTCATTCGGTAACCTCCACCTGACACTGCTTTCATTCTGACATAATGGACGTGGATGATGATGACGATTTCTATGCTCCCGCTGAGGATGTGCCAGATGGTAATCAACAGCATGAGCAAGAAGCAATCCCTCAGACGGAGGGCAAGTCAGGGCGTCCCGAGGAGGACCTAGAGGAAGGCGAAGAGGAGGATGAGGGAGAGGACGACGACAGTGATTCTGTATGATATGGCCTTGTTTCCGACTGAACTCTCTTGCTAACTTTGCTGGTAGGATATTGATATTATCACAGAGAGAAAAGATGGCACAAAGGCAGCCCCTCCATCGTAAGTGTTTTTTTAAGGACGAAGAAGTCGTAGCTGAAGTGGTGCCAGACAAGCTCGATACAACGACATTCGAAATATACCACAGAGGACGGCATCAAGCGATGTAACCGTGAAGCCAGCGATAAAGAAAGAAGGCTCTGCAAAAGGATCCACACCTGTCTCCGGGGCGGATTTACCCGCAATTGCTACATCTAAGATCGATATCGATGCCAAGCCAATCTATGAGCCGGCTGGGAAGCCAATCACTCAAGTCAACATTGACGAAGACCTTCTAGATAATGACAAACCATGGCGAAAACCCGGTACAGATATCAGTGACTATTTTAATTATGGCTTTGATGAATTCACTTGGGCGCTCTACGCAACCAAGCAAGAGTCCCTGCGCTCAGAATATGACCAAGATAAGATTGCTCAAAATAACAAGAAAATGCTGGAGGATATGAACATGATGATGGCTATGGGCGGAATGCCGGGTATGCCTGGATTGGCTCCTGGTCCAGGAGCAGCCCAAACAGGAATGACAATGCCTTCGATACCAGGCTTGGAAGGGATACCGCCAGAAATGCAAGCAATGATGCAGCAAATGATGGCGTCAGGAATGGATCCGACTCAGATGGACCCGGCAGCTATGTTTGCGGGTATGTCGGGGGCCCAAGGAGGCGCAGCGGCACAAGGAGCAGGCCAGGGCGGCAATCAAAATCAGGGATTTGGAGGGCAACAAAATTTTGGACAGGGCCAGAATCAGCAACAGATGGGCTACGGATATGATCAGGGTATGATGAATGGCAGCACCCGTGGGAATTTTAGAGGCAGGGGACGGGGTCATCGGAACTGGTAGAATTTCGACCTACTACCCAGCATCATCGGCGTTGACTTGCATGAGTGGCGTTCGGAGTGAAAAACGAGCGACAATCATACGTGTCATACTTATTTCTCGCATGACGACTTTTATTAGAGCGCAGCATTTGGTTTCACACAGCTGCACTTCTGCCCACAAAGTATGTGGCTGCATACAACAAGGAGGCACTACTAAAGCTGAGATAGCCGAAAACCCGAATCTTTGTAGGTGGATTTGCTCATAGTCTTAAAGTCGGATAACCAAAAGCTTGCATCAAATTTTCGTACTACATGACCCCGCTTCAAGATGTTGCCCATTGTGAGTGAGATCACTACTGCATCAATCGTGAGAATAGTCAGGCTTTGAGAGAACCTTAAAATTAAATGGATCAGAGTCCTTTTTTCATTTCATTTCATGCTCTTCTTGTGCCTTAGCCGATGCTCCGATTTGCCCCCTTTCCCCTTTGCACGTGACTTTACAGCCTCTCGATCCGGGGAGATCCAGCGCTGTTTTACGACACCAAGACGAGGGCGGGTGCAAGCTCGCTTAAGCGGCTTATTCGTCGGCTTCCTCAAGAGCCCAAAAAGGCTCTGTCTTAATTCATGCCCTCACTATATGAACCCCCTGTTTACTTCCAAATCATGGTGGTCATTGCATAGCTATTTCTGGCATGGCGGCCACCTGAGGTACTTAAATACTATGTCTATCTCCCTCTGTCTCGTCTTGTCTTCTCCTCTCCCGTCTTCCTTTAGACTTGTCTTTACTTGCTCAAATCTGATTTGCGACCTAACACCTTGCTTCTCTAGTTCTCTAAAACACTATAGTTGTGGTTAAAGCAAGTTTTACTAAACAAAATGTGCTCGAGCGTTTAATAAACGCACTTAATCAATAACATATTAGAGAAGACTATAAACTAAATAAGACCAAGTTAAGTGCAAAAGAACACTAAGTCTTTTACAATAAATTAAGTAATTTAGGCCTCCTAGCTTTTATTAATTTCAACAAACATAAAACAACTTTAAAATACAATGTCCAGATCTTAACGTCAACAAAATCTGCTTCATTTTAAGAGGTTAGCAGAGCTTTCATTAGCAATGTTAGGTGAATTAAGCTGCAAGTGCGACACAGGTGAGCCAGGATGTATATGGAACCTGTTTTGGCTCCTCGGCCACCGGCCAAAATAGGAAGCAAAACGTTAAGGATTCCTTGCGGAGCCAATTTTGGATCCAATCTTGCTCAGATACACGTGAATAATGACTTAGCTTTACAAAATTTTCGAACGTCAAGAATCAAGCTGGAGTTGATTATACTGCTTTATCCATTCGCCACCCCCACTTACGACAATCTACCAAGGATTCTTAGCAGTAATGAGAACAATCAAAATATTTCAATGACTTTCCGTTCAGCAGTCAAGTTCTCCCAATATTGGAACACTACACATCCAATGCGCTTATATCTGCCATCGCCGATCTTTTCTAGTACAAGCCCATGCCGATGCTGAACTTGTAACCACCACGACGACTGGGCTGGTGAGACCACAGCTATATCGCCATCACAAAACCCAGCAGGCTTAAGAACCACCGCAGAGATAGGAGTCTGAAAAATCCCTGGTGATCAGGTCCAAGGTTTTGGAATGCTAGCTCCAGCGACCAAACGACCGCGAGCCCTCAACAGTCTACCACTCACTTGCCCAAACGGAGACACGTCGGAATGTGGTATAACATAACAGTCAAGAACCTCAAGCCTTTCTTGAGCCTCTTCGTGCGATGATATCCCGTTGCGAAGGTGCAAGAAAATGATGGGAGAGTCCACAGAAGCCCAAGACTAGGTAGGGGCTCGGTACGTACAGTACATTTCCACTCTGTTTTAGCAAAGTGACCCAAGTCAGTGAGTCTAGTAAGTCACACTTCCAAATTCCAGTTAAGTACTTACCAGGAGTCGATCTTTGTTTCGATTTGCTCACCACTTCTGTAACTAACCCGGATATAGCTGAGAGTTTGTCTTTGGAGAAGGGTAGCTGGCATCTCGAATATATCACCACAAGTCGTTTCTAAGTTATCTTGTGAAGCTCTTCATCTCCACTGCGCAACCTGAATAGAATCTTTTGATGGTACCGAAGCCAGGAATTCCATCCCAAGAATCCGTGCTCGCAACGCCAGGTTAACGTTGATGTTCCGTATGTTAATATCCGCTTTGAGAGTATGTGTTCTTGTATAGCCCAAGCGCGATGGTCAAGAGGTTCCAGAGACTTGCTGTTTTCCCAAGTATGGCTGTAATCAAGAGTGATTGCGCCAATATCGCCTTCCGGATATGGAAAAGGAAGCTGGAAGCGAACTTGATCAAAAGATCCTTCAAGACATCACGGCAGTGGTTTGGGCGTTAAGAAATCATCAATGGAGCCCCTGGCACTGGCCGCTGAAATTGTGACATATGAATTCTGACATATTTCAGCCATACGACTGATTTCGACTTCTTTGTCTTTCGTAGAGTCTTGAATTATACATAGAGAATCTATCCAGAGATACTGAATACCGATTGTCAGGTGACTGTGATCGCATCCTGTATAGTGAGAGGGAGAGATGATTTCGCAATGTGAGTGCGCATTTCTATATACCTGTTAGCGAAAGTGACGGTTAACGACTATATGGGATTTCAATCGTTGTAAATGTCCAATGACTCACCTTCTAGTGATAATGAAGTTGTTTTGACCTGTGGCGGGCCACCCCAACAGTAGCTTAGTGCCACACAATGATCGCGCTCACCACTCGTTACAGGTAGTTTCAGATCGTCCAGGTTATCGACGAAAAGATCAAGAGCTCGAGTTTGTAATACTTCTGATTCGAACCTTCACAGTCTGGATGATGTTCATTACAATTTGAAATCCACCTCCGTATTTGTGAATATGCGGCATCAGACCCCATATCAGGATCACAACCCCGAGTACTAACGAATTCAGCGGCTCGGTCATCTGCTTGTAGAATATATCATTAGTATATTGTACATAACTCAGACCACCGAAGCGATACGTGACGCTTACTTGGTGAGGCGTAGACTTTGAACCTGAAGTAGGTGTCAGTAAGGGTTTCCGCACAAGGTCCAACTATTATTCCGTATGTAAGGATGTCACTAAAATCCCATGACGAAATCCTTGAGTTCTCTGGCTTCATCCAAACCTTGAGCTTAATCTTAGTGGTCGAATTTCCATAGACAGAGAAATTCGCTAAATAGACAACCAAATAATTTCTTGTCCTGAATAGAGTGTAAGGCTATTCCCAGGAAGATAGTGCATAGGCGGCAGTGGTGCGTTTCGATTGAATCTTGGAGGGCTCGAATAGTGATTTCCACCCGGAGTCCGTCTGCAGAAATCAACTTTCGGAAGGGCTTGAGATTCCCTGTTATGGACCAACAGCTACAGCATAAATCCAGACAATTTATGGCATCCCAAATCCACTGCTCATGATGACCTATACCACAGACATCTCCAACAGTAATTCCAACCTCAGACATGAGATCGACTTTGGATGCTGTTTCTCATGAAGCATACCCTATCCACATCGGTTCACTAGATAACAGTGCTACGCGGTTCCCGCAAGTATTAGACTTCTGCGATATTTGTGTCGATGGTTACTACGACGAAGGCTTAAGGCAAAGCGAGTTTGATGAGCTCGGGGATCTGGTTTTGCGTCCAATCAGTCTCGATCTTGCAACAAACATAATGCAGAATGGCACATGGCATGAAGGACGCACATGAACGGCTACTATTTCGCGAGAAGAGTTTTATTGTAGAATAATTTCTTTGTGTTGGGTGTTGGGCAGTTTGTACGAGTCGTCGTCGTCAATTGGGGCATTCTCTCAACTACGGTCTTCTGGAAATTTTGATGATATACAGGATCAAGGCATCTATCAGAATGCCAACAGCGTGTTTATCTCTACTATGCTGCGTGCCAAATCCTTAAATTTCGGGCTGGCCCAAATATTGTGACCAGGTCGTGATTATTCCTGGAATTTATGTCGCTCTGTTCCCCTATCTCTCCTTCATACTTCTAAGCCCTTCTTTCAAACTAAAGTAAGCATCGACTCTAATCCGTAACACATATTCTCTGATAATTCACAAAGGCGCTCTCGCTGTGAGCATTATCTAGCTCTCTCCATGCCTGAGACGACCAAATCGCCACCGCTTACTTAGACCTGAGACAAGTGAGGAGCTGATTCCTTTCCCTAAAACCCTCGGCCTCAGAGAAAGTCAAGCTCGTGTAACATAAAATGCAAATGAAGAACAAGCAGATGACGGGCGCGAAGACATACATATGTATCAGCACGACATTTCCCATTGCAGATCCAATTAATTCTGTTCTCCAATTTCATATTCTTTCCATTGATTAAAAGCAAAAGTCTAATTAGTATGATCTCCTCCACAAGCTGGAGCATGATATGAGTTAATTAGAGCATTTGTCGGATTCAAGGTAAGTTACGATATACATAGGTACGGGACCGAAAAGATCATGCATATCATAGGATAGGCGTAAAGTTATGCCAGGGTGACGGAGAGACTTTGGGTTTTACCGTAATGTTGACTATTATTATTATTTACTCTATAAGCTACGTAGTACTTCAGTCTGTAAAATCTAAGGTAACATCACTAGAAGCGGGATAAAACCTCGCCTGCCGTTCTTTCGATCTATATTCACTCGCAGCCTATAGTACAATGGAAGTAGCCTCGCCGCTACCTATTAGCTGTAGAGAAGGAAATGTTGACTATTCACTATTAATTCCTCTTTCTCGCCGCCTATGGCATTATTTATCGTGGTGAATATTTGGGGTTCTTGATGGCACCGGGCATGGTTGGGTGAATGCTCACTATTTATTAGATTCAAGTTTCGTGTAACAGTTATACACAATTCATCTCATAGAAACTTGACCGTCGCCACGCTTCAAAACCGTATGTGGCATGACTTGGCCAGACTGGGCTGCATTGAACTGCATCTTGTAAATTTAGTATTAATTAAGCATATCAGTACTGTACAATAAAGTGACACAAAACTAAAGCATCAATTAAAGTTAGAACAGAATGCTTATCCTGAGTACTCTGCACGCTAAAGCTTCTATTGTAGTAAAAGGTATTGATGGTAGCTCTGACACACTTCCCAACCCTATGCTTGTGCCTTAGCATGTTACTTCTGAATGGCCTGTGCTGTGAATGCTTTTATTGTCATAACAGGTATTGATGATGCTTTTGACGCGCTTAAATTCGCACTTCCCTCCCTCCATCACAACAAAATATAACTAACCACGAGAACACCACTCAACGACTTGAGCAAGAGAAATTTATAAATCAACAATCTATGACTTAGCATCAAAGCTTTTTGGCAAGATGTCAACCAAAACCAGCTATGGACCTGCTGGTTGGGCTCACACTTTACCTACATTGACCAGAGCACACACCAGTATGTTACAATCAATCTAAAGTATGCGGCTGACGGGTGAATGCTGATGACCTCGAAGCACCTGCTTACAGCAGTGAATCAAATAAGACTATGATGGACTTGGGTTTCGGCGAGGAGTACGGCGACACTCCCACCCCTGCTGAGTGGAAGGAGTGCGCAGGCTTTCAGGAAGAAGGGAAGCACGGATTCATAGACTTCTACCAGCAAGATGTTGTCTTTCCTGGTACGTTCTGCCAAACTATATCAAAGATATATAAAAATACTTAGTTCATCAACAGACAACAGTTATGAAGTCAACAGTAATAACGGATCTGTCATTCACCGAAGTTCTGAACTTGGTTCCTCTAACGGCTCTATTTACGCAAACAGTGTTGGCTCATCTGCAATAGATGGTCGAAGTGGCTTGAACAACCTCGCCAGTCATGAATGGGACAGTGGTCCGGCTGGAAACTTTGGCCCTGGCCCTCAAGGTGGCTGTCTAGATCAGTATAAATCTATGAGTCATCCCCGTTCTAAGTGTCCAGATCCAGAGCCTCATCAGGACCAGGAGACAGGTATAAGGCCCTACTACAACCAGGTAACATTCCCCGCTTGAAACACGATCAAGCTACCACTAACCGCTATTTATAGCATGATCTACAGCAGATGGTCTCTCAACAAGCCAATCAGCAGCTTGGCTGGGACGAATATCCAATGTTCGCATGGCGGCATCTACTCTTACCAACAACGGTGAATGGCTTTGGTGGATTAATTCTGGATGAGCAGAGCCGAGGTGCTGCTGTTGGTCCAAACGCTCTTGTCAACCCTAACACAGTCATCGATCATAACCTTAATGGCGGATTCATACCACTGTTCCTCGACGAAAAAGCGTTCAATGTGAGAAAGGAAGCACGAGAGGCCAACCGAAAGAAAAGCGACTACCCATATGACGATCTTGTGGCACAACACAAGATACTTGGGCGCTTATACGAGGCCATCCGAAACACAATCGGTGTTGATGATAGTGCAAAAGTAGCTGCAAAGTTTGCAGATAACTCAATCCCGGACGCAGCCATCCATGCGACGTGCTGGGAGGTGATGGTAATTCTTTTTCACATACTTACTAAAGGTTGATAGCTGACTCACACCAGATTGCCTGCCGAGAGTCGCAGGAGTGTGGCCCGCTCGTAGCCAAGTATCATGGCACGAAGCACTTGAGGAAAGACACGTTCAGTGCGCGTATTGAGAGCGCCATCGTGACACTACGGGTATGGAACAGCATCTTATCTTTTACATTTTTTTTTTTTTTTGCAAGTTTTTAATCTCCTTGCAGAAGTCCAAAGCGGCCTGTAAGCAGGCGTTGGCACCATCCTTCCTGGAACGGCTTGCAGATCAGCCAGATGAAGAAATGAAGGTTAGTTTTTGTTATGGCATACCAGGCTTCAGTCTTCATTGGCTAACTTCTGACTCCAGCGAAAAACCTGTAACCAGAAATTAAACCAAAAAAAAACCGGCCAAAACAAGGCCGGACAACAGGCAATTGCAAAAACCTTCGCAGATGAAAACGGAGTATGGATTGGGGAGCAACAAGGTACTCGTGCACTCGCCCAAGTTGATCCTCAACTGGCTGGAGAGCCGATTGGTGCACGTCATGGAATCGAAGATCAAGCAGGTGTCCCGGCGCCAAAGCGCGCTCGTCGTCGAGGGCCGCGCTTAGGTTCATCATCTGGAACCTCTTGAGCTACTCGACGTGAAACGATCAGATGGCGGTGGGTGGTACGAGAGTTCGTGATGCATTTGTAGAATAGTTTCCTTGAGCTAGGATTATGAGCATTTTCAGTGGTGGTCACTTCGGATTTCGCCTGTCTTTCGAGCCTGCAAATACTATAGAAGTATCCTACATGTTATTTCCAGATCTTCCCCTAGTTTTGTGTGCTCTAAGCGATGGTGCACGTGAACCCTCGCTGCTTTACTGTCGCATGGAGGAGTGGACCAATTTTGGGAACGATTGAACTGAATTTGAGACTAGAATAGCTATCTAGGAGTAGGGTACTATGTAGGGGTTTGGAATAGGGGTTCGGAAAATTACAGTGAACGTACGACGAGAAATTAAGCTCATCCCTGCCTTGCTAGCGCCGATCATCCCTGCAGCCGCATCTAGCCTCCCGGCTGCGGCTACTAGATACTTTTCGACTAGGCAAATAACATCACCAACGAGACAACTAGACAAACCAGTGCAATTCAGCTGGTCACTAGTTGCATCTGCTGTTTCCCTATGTCGTCTAATCCTGCGTCAGGCGCATCGACCCCTAATCCGCGCTTCACATCACAGAGCAAGACCGCCGAAGACTTGCTCAGTACACAAACAGTCGGCCTAGTTGCGCTCTCTGATTTTCGAAAACGACGTGCCGAAGCGCTTGAACAGAAGGAGAGAGATGCGCAAGATGCACTTCTTGGAGGTCGCAGCGGATCCGGCACCGCCACCCCCTCAGGAATCAGTGACGGGTGAGTAGTAGTATCCGTATCTGACATTTCCATAGCAGAAGAGGGAAGAACTGATGGCATTAGCACAGTGCACAAACGCCCACTGAGCCTCAGAAGAAGAAAAAGAAGAAGACTGGGATGCCGAAATTGAGCTTCGGACTCGACGAGGTGGATGGTGCAGATGTACAAGAAAGCAATGGACAATCCGGGAACACGCCTATATCGAGATCCCAAACTTCGTCACCAGCGCCGCCGAAACTGACAAAAGTTATGCCTAATACGTCGATATCCGTAGTACCAAAGCCGCAGACGAAGAGGTCATTGCTGCAGGAATCGCAAGCGCGCGAGGCATTACGGAAAGAATTTTTGCAGCTGCAGGAGAGAGTTAAGGCAACCGAGATTGCTATTCCGTTTGTATTCTACGATGGCAGCAATATTCCAGGTGGTATATGTAGGGTCAAGAAAGGTGATTTTATGTGGGTGTTTCTAGATGGGAGTAGGAAGGTTGGGGCCGGACTTGGTGTGGGTGGTAAGGACGGGGAGGGTGCCAAAGCTAGAAGAGAGTGGGCCCGTGTAGGAGTTGATGATTTGATGCTTGTTAGGGGAGAGATCATTATACCTCATGTAAGTACTTTACTATCCGTCGAACGGTTGCAGGGACACAGTCGATATCCTAAAGCAGATATTTTGGACAATAAGTCACTAACGATTATTTCGTAGCATTACGACTTCTACTACTTCATTATGAATCGTACGCTTGGGCCAAACAAACGTTTGCTCTTTGATTATAGCTCACAGCCTCCTCCAGCTTCTTTAGAACCGATGGAAACATCCGACCTATCAAATTACAACCCTCTATCAAAACCAAAAGTATCAAAACCGAAAGATGTGACCGAGCTGGAAGGTGCTGCTGATGATCCCACTTTCACAAAGGTCGTGGATCGCCGGTGGTATGAGCGCAATAAGCACATCTTCCCGGCCAGTGTGTGGCAGGAATTCGATCCAGAGAAGGACTATCAGAAAGAGGTGAAGAGAGATGTCGGTGGCAATGCCTTCTTCTTCTCCTGATTTTGTGCCGCTTTAGATCCCAATCGAAAGGCCCTTATCAAGGCTTCTGCGGAACGATCATCTCCATCTTTTAGCCGGCTGGTGTGTTATACGAGCTGGACACTCATATAAACAACAGTTCTAGCATGCTGAGTCTTTGCTAAATCGTATTTTCTTCTCGAGGAACTATCACCGAAAGCACTGACATGCGAAGTATATCCCAGCCAGCACAATCCACCCAGGCCAGAAGACAAACAGGACCACAGCATTCGGATTCAAAATCCACAACATGAACTCGAAGAAGAGCTTCTTGCGAGCCTTCTCCGTATATTTCCAAACTGCAAATGCAATCCTCAATGCTACCACTCTAGAAGCTATGAGCAAGTTAAAGACTAGTAGCTTGGATGCATAGAGTGCGTTTAGGAGGAGGAGTTTGGTTGTGTAGAGTGTGAAGATGGAGAGGCGGACGCAAACGAAGAATGTGGTAGTGCTAAGGAGTCGCTGGAAGAGCAAGGCGAATTTGAGGGAATGGGTCAGCGCTGGAGAGAAGGTTGAGATGAAGTGATTTCTTTGGCTGAGGGTCTTGACTGTCGACGAATGCTGGGTTGGCGTTAAGATTGCCATGGTGAGGAAAGGAATGTGGATAGTGAAAAATTTGAGGATATATGTGATTGTGGTTGAGAAGGAACAGTGTCACTTATACAAAAGTAAAAGCATAAACGGAGCCACGAAAGCATATATAGACTCATTAACTACCCCCAATGCATACGAAACTCCCGAAAGAGCGAGCAGGCCCCACAGCTCGCCCATCGTCCTCGAACGCGCTTTTCAAGCCCACCACTCCTACGCAGGTGTCCCAGGAAGGCCCGTCTCGCGCCCAATCCAGCCAGCCATTGCTGATCACCGGCTGTCAACAATCCAGCATATCCCATACTCAACATTCCAGACGCGCCGCAACCGCCGCATTCTTCTCTCTACGATATGCAAACGGGTTTTGTCGGATTGACTGTGTCGACAACAAGTTTCGAGCGAAGTGGCATGTGCATGATCGGCACAGTTCGCACTAGCCAATCGGGAGTCCGGACGCCGACATGCGGGCGAGTTACTAGCGCGGGGTATTTTGCAGCACTCGGAAGAGGCGAGCGAGTTAAGAGCGAGGGGCCGACATGTGTAGGGATGGTTGGTAGGACGAGGCTATCAGGGGAATTGGTGGGAAAGGAAGAGGGTGGTCGGAAGGCAATGAGGCTTGCTGAGATTACACGAATACGGGGAACGATAAGACGTGGGAAGAGGAGGAAGATGTAGAGAGATAAGATAGTTATTCATAGTAGCACCGACCTTGACGGAATGATTGAATGAGGGCGAGTTTAAGGCAGCTCCTTGGGAATTCTGCTACCCTTCACCACAGTATTCACTTAGCAAAAACATATTTTAAGCAATTTCGTCATAACGAATACGGTGGCAGAGTGGTCCAGGGCAATCCGTATTTAGAGGACTTGGGTCTAGCAATATCAACACAAAATCACCTGACAATACACCAACGTGGATAAATATCGAATGAAAGTAAAACCTCATTACGGAGGGGGTTTCTGGCCGGGGCCCAACCGGTGTTCCTAGTGTCTTTTGCCCTATTGATCATTAGACCATTACTGCCATATTTGGGCTGCCCTTCGTTAATCTATGAGATGGCGCATGAAGTGGATTTCCATGTCGTCTTGGTGTCACGTGTTTCTATGTAGTACAAACCTAATGTTCTTTCTTGTGTTTTATATTTATCACATTCAACTAGTGAATGAGGATAGCCGTGAATATTACCATTACGATATGAGTTTTAACAACGTTCTCTATCAAATCGGACAACATAATATTAAGAATCTGTCTTAAATGGACTCCGTAGAAGGGATGTAATCTCTAACCGCGTGGATCTAATTGAGAACAAACTGCTATTCATTTATGTTCTACGAGTTTTAAGACAAAGTTGTCTATATACGCCTAATCTATCAATCTATTACTCGTTTCTCCCGCATGCTTTAGGGACCAATTCTATTCCACCACGATCCCATACCTCTCATACGGAAAATTCTCCAACGTAACCAAATACTCCGCCCACCCATCCCCCACCTCCCCTCTCCCCTCAGCTTCCCCTTCAGCATCGACATTCCCCGCCAAAACCTCCTCCTTCTGCGTCTCAAACTCCCGAAATAACTCCGGATGTGGACACCAAATAACCCTCATCCCCGCCCTCCGTCCAGACTCCACCCCGGGCACTGAGTCCTCAAAAACCAGACACTCCTCGGGCTTAACTTTCTCTTCGCCAGGCGCTAGCGTCGCATTCACCATCTCCAGCGCCAACAAATAAATATCCGGCGCCGGCTTTCCCCTCCCCTTCGGTATCCGCACATCGTCCCCAAGAACCTGCCTCTCCTTCGGAAACATCTCAAACAACCCCCCCAAATGGCCCGTCTTCAGCTTAAAATTGACCTCATGGCTACTAGTCGCAAGCGCCATATGCGTGCCCGCCCTGCTCAAATCCGATAACAACTTCTCCACACCCGGCAGCGGGGCGGCAGTCGGGAACAGCTTCCTCTGCACCTCTGCCAGCTCGCTGTGGAACTGCTCTGGCGGGATGGGCAGCTGGGCCCACTCTTGCAGGATCGCGGACGCGGCGGGCCCGGGGCGGCCTTGCAGCTGGGCCTTGATGTGCCAGGGGAGGGCGGGGCGGCCGTAGCGCGTGAGCATGTTGTTGGTGCAGATTGAGTAGAGGTCTTCGGTGTTGAGGAGGAGGCCGTCCATGTCGAAGAGGCAGGCGCGGATAGGAGGGAAGCTGCGGCGGGGTGTGTTAGTTGTGGGAGTGAGGCTGGGGGGTAGGAATGCCTACGTTAGAGTGAGTTCTGTGGTGGCGGGCATTTTGGGGGAGGGGAGGAAGCAAGAGGGTACAGATGAAAAGCTAAAAGAATGCGTCTATGTGCAATCCGTGGATATGATATATGTATTCTATGTTGCAAAGGGAGAAAGGGGAAATATTCATAGTGGGGTTCTTTAATTTCGACTGCGGATCTGTTTCCGCACATCTCAGCCTCGCCCATTTCGAAATTGCAATTTCTGACCCATTCCCTCATCATGACGTCCCGCACTGAACGCTTTGAGCGCAAAGCCAAAGAGGTCCCAAAGTCTGGTTCAAAGCCAGATGAAGAGGAAGAGGAGATAATTCGTTTTTCTCCCGAAGAAGAAGATGTACGTTTCGTTAGCCTCTGTGGGTCGGATACTTTGTATCTGGCTAATGTCAAGCTTATATAGGCTCTCTTGAAGGAGTCCAACGATATTAAAAGCCAGGCAAATGTCGCGTTCACAGCGGGGAAGTACAAAGATGCCATCGAACTCTACGATAAGGCTTTACAGACCTGTCCAAGATATCTTGGATACGAGAGAGCTGTGCTGAAAAGCAATGTCGCGGCATGCCATCTCAAGTCCGAGGAGTGGAAAGAGGCTGTGAAAGCTGCCGGTGAATGTCTAGATCTCCTTGATATTGCTGAAGAAAAAAAGAAGGAGAAGAAGAACAAACCTGATGAGGGGTCTGACAGTGGAAAGGAGAGTGCCGATGAGGATGTGAAGGAAGATGAAGAGGAAGAAGCGGACGAGGAGATAATCACTCCTGGCGCCGCCAAAGCAGAAGATGCATCATTGAAAGCAAAGCGGAAAGCAGATATAGAGCGTATACGAGCGAAAGCTTTGATGAGACGTGGCAAAGCGAGGATGGAGATTGGATCGTGGTCTTCATTACAAGGGGCGGAGGAAGGTATCACTGCCTTTCATTGGGGAATACTCTACTTCTGACAAAGCAGTACTAACTTATGCTAGACTATAAGCAGCTATCTGCAATGCCTGATCTTTCTGCTACGGATAAGAAGGTAGTACAGAGAGCGTTGGCAGTGCTGCCCGCGAGGACGAAAGCAGCTCAGGAGAAGGAGATGGGAGAAATGATGGGCAAATTGAAGGAGGTGAGTTTGTTGACCATTCTGCATTATTAATGATCACAATCACTAATTTTCACAGCTGGGGAATGGTATATTGAGACCTTTTGGTCTTTCGACGGACAACTTCAAGATGGTCAAGGATGAGAAGACGGGTGGATATAGCATGAATTTCAACCAAGGCAGTAAATAGACATCACTCTATCCCATCTAACAAATGCAGCTATATGATAGATTGGCCAAGCTTTTTTATAAGTGTGCTATTGACTGCATGCCTCTCCTTCTACCTTTCCTTTTTCTCATCATTGCCTCATCCTCATCAGAAAGCTTCGCATCTCCGTTAGCTGCCCTAAATAAATCTTTTCCAAGCTGTTCTGTAAGCCTTAGGACGCGAGTGCTGACTGTAGCTCCGTCTCTCCTGTTCTTTCCTTCTCTTCTTGACTGCGCAATCATCTCGATAAAGTCCCAAAGTCTCCCTTCAGCCTTAATCTTGCCACTCTCTGGGTCACGACGAGGGACCCAGTCAGGTGCCAACCTGAACTTCGGAGGAGCTTTGGAACCTCGACTCTTAGTTACAAGCACGATACCCTCTTCTTCAAAGCGTTGGTAAGCATTTTTTAAAGTCTCTTTATTGACAGCCTCAAAGTAAGACAAATCGCCTTGGTGATATAGGGTCTTCCCAAGCTGGTATCTGTCAGTATAACTCGCATCAAAAGTCCCGATTGAGCTTACGAGCTGAGCGCTATTCTGAGCCTTCGTCACTTCTATCCAGAGGTCTCCAGTATGGCCCAGCGGAGGCGTCAAACACATCAAGGAGACGGCCCCAAGCCAGCTAGCTTCGATAAACGGCCAGATCAAAAAGCAGTAGAAATCATAGTTTTCGCGACCAGCTGTGCGCTCAATGTCTGACAAGCCTACTGTGATGATTTTACCATCGTTGTCACGGACAAGCTCTATTACCTTATCGACTTCTAGACCGCGTAGTGTGTTCTCAAGGTTGGCCGCCAGACCTTCTGTTGGATAGATAAAC
>Ga0335075_10008852_pt1 | contig 15401 bp, 13 predicted proteins | sample Lox_Sample_24_FD_206723 | JGI IMG/M metagenome (GOLD analysis project Ga0335075, IMG submission 206723) | Soil microbial communities from Loxahatchee National Wildlife Refuge, Florida, United States - Lox_Sample_2.4 | ecosystem: Environmental > Terrestrial > Soil > Wetlands | place: USA... | reverse complement strand
TTGCGGGCGGCGCATTCTCGATCGCCGATATTTCCGTCTGTACGATGGTCGTGAATTTCGAACACGCCGGCGGCGCCGTCGATTCCGCGAAATGGCCCAACCTTTGCGCCTATGTGAAGCACATCCATGCGCGGCCGTCGTTTAAGGCTTTCATCGACGAAGAACGTCCCTATATCGACAAGATGCGTGCGCGCTGAGGAGAAGACGATGATCGATCTCTACACATCCGGAACGCCCAATGGCTGGAAAGCGTCCGTCACGCTGGAAGAACTCGGCGTACCTTATGAGACGCATGCCATCGAGCTCGGCAAGGGGCAGCAGAAAGAGCCGTGGTTTCTGAAGATCAATCCCAACGGTCGCATCCCGGCGATTGTGGATCGCGATGAAGGCGACTTCGCCGTGTTCGAGTCCGGTGCGATCATGGTCTACCTCGCGGAGAAGACTGGCAAACTGATGCCGAAGGACGTGAAGGGCCGTTCTCAGGTCATGCAGTGGCTGATGTTCCAGATGGGCGGCGTCGGCCCGATGATGGGGCAGGCGAATGTCTTCTTCCGGTACTGGCATGAGAAATACCAGCCCGCCATCGACCGCTACCAGAACGAGTCCCGCCGTCTGTTCGAGGTGCTGAACGGCCAGTTGGCAACCAGCGAATATCTCGCGGGCGATTACTCCATCGCAGACATAGCCAACTATTGCTGGGTGCGAATTTATCCGTGGTCAGGTGTATCCGTGGACGGTCTCGACCATCTGCAACGCTGGCTGAATGCGATTGCGGAGCGGCCGGCCGTTCAGCGCGGCGTTGCGGTCCCGGCGCCGCTCAAACTGCCCGATGGCGAAGCGGCGAAGCGCACCGTCGAGGGCGCGCAGTCAATCCTCCAGCGCTGAGATCTTCTCGGCCAATCGCTTGGTGCGTTTGCGCGCAACGCGCTGGTTGAGCATTTCGACCAGGCCGGAGAACGCGACCGCGAAGTAGAGATAGCCGCGCGGGATGTGGAAGTGCATCGCATCCGCGACCAGCGAGGTTCCTATGAGCAGGAGGAAGCTCAGCGCGAGCATCTTCACCGTCGGATGCCGCTCCACGAAATCCGCGACCGCGCCCGACGCGAACATCATCACCAGCATTGCCAGCACCACGGCAGCGATCATGATCGACAGATGCTCCACCATGCCGACGGCCGTGACCACGGAGTCGATGGAGAACACGATGTCGAACAGGGCAATCTGAACGATCACGGAAAGCATGGTCGCGCCCTTGCCATGGCGCGTATGCTCTTCGCCTTCGACCATGCCATGAATCTCGCGCGTGCTCTTGGTGAGCAGGAACAGGCCGCCAGCGAAGAACACGATGTCTTTCCATGAAAAATCCAGCCCCCAGAGTGAAAGCACCGGGTCGGACAGCGAAATAATCCACGCAACGCTCGACAGAAAAATGATGCGCAAAATGAGCGCGAGGCTGAGCCCGATGCGGCGGGCGGTCGGGCGGCGGGGCGCGTCCAGCTTGTTGGCGGCAAGCGAAAGGAAAATGATGTTGTCGATGCCGAGAACGATCTCGAGCACCATCAGCGTCGCGAGCGAAATCCAGGCATCGGGCGAGGTGAGAAGTTGAAGCATCAGAACCAGGGCTGCGCGAGCGTCGGAAACCAATGAATGACGACCTCGCGTGCCGAAAGCAACCCGACGCCAATCCCGAAGAATACGTCACTCAGGTAATGTGCGGTCAGAAGCGCGCGCACCAGCGCCAGTCCCAGCGCAATCGCAAACCACAGCGGCGCCAGCAGCGGCCAGACCGCGCAGGCGATCACGGCGACGCAGGTGATTGTCAGCGAATGGCCGGATGGGAACGAATTATATTGCAGATCGAAACTGAACGGCACAAAGCCGTAAAGCCCCATCTCAAAATCGTCACGCGGACGGCGGCGCCCGAAGAACAGCTTGATCGTGTGAAGGATCATACTGCCGATCGCCAGGCTGGCGATAAACGCGACCGCACATTGCGATGCGAGCAGCAGACTCTCCGACGAGCCCCAACGCGCCATCGCCCAGCGTGTGCCGGTCAGCACCAGTATTGCCGCAATCAGCCAGTGCGATGCCTTCGCCAGATGGGTAATGGAGTCCAGAAAGCGCCACTGCCGGACATTGATGTTGTCATAGAGCCAGTGCGACGCCCCCCGGTCGATGCCGAAGCAGGCGAGCCCAAGGATAAGGAACGCGATTCCGGCCCAGAGAAGCATGGCGCTGCTTGCCCGCCCGCCCGCGGCCTGTCAATTCCGCGGCGTTTTCGCCGCATGCGCGGGCTTGGTTGCCGCGGCGGGGCAGGGCTACACTCCTGCTATCGCTATCGAACGCAATCGACGGGCCCAGCCCGCAGGAGGAACACATGGACTTCGATTACACGCCGAAACAGAAGGAGTGGATGAAGCGCGTTGGCGACTTCATGGACGCGCACATTTTTCCCGCAGAGGCGACCTACAACGCGCAAATGGACGAAGCGCGCAAGAAAGGCGATCCCTGGATCGTCGTGCCGGTCGTTGAGGAACTGAAGGAGAAGGCCAAGAAGCAGGGCCTGTGGAATTTCTTTCTCAATGAAAGCGCACACGGCGCGGGCCTGACCAATCTAGAGTACGCACCGCTTGCCGAGTTGATGGGCCGCTGCGGCTTTGCATCGGAGGTGTTCAACTGCTCCGCGCCGGATACCGGCAACATGGAAGTGCTGGAGCGTTATGGCTCGCCGTATCAGCAGGACAAGTGGCTGAAGCCGCTGCTCGCCGGCGATATCCGTTCGGCGTTCCTGATGACGGAACCGGCCGTCGCGTCGTCGGACGCGACCAATATCGCCACCAGCATCGTGCGCAAGGGCGATCACTATGTGATCAACGGCACAAAGTGGTGGTCGTCCGGTGTCGGCGATCCGCGCTGCAAGATCATGATCGTGATGGGCAAGAACACGACCGATGGCGACCGCCACAGCCAGCAATCGCAGATCCTCGTCGAGCGCGATGCGCCCGGCGTGACCATCAAGCGCATGCTGCCGGTGTTCGGCTATGACGATGCGCCGCACGGTCACGGCGAAGTCGAGCTGAAGGACGTGAAGGTCCCGGTCGAGAACATGATCCTCGGCGAGGGTCGCGGGTTTGAGATCGCACAGGGCCGCCTCGGGCCGGGCCGCATCCATCACTGCATGCGCACCATCGGCGTTGCCGAACGCGCGCTTGCTTCGATGGTGAAGCGCCTGCACGCACGCGTCGCTTTCGGCAAGCGCATCGCCGAGCATTCCGTGTGGGAACAGCGCGTCGCCGAAGCGCGCATCAACATCGACATGTGCCGCCTGCTGACGCTCAAGGCCGCCGATATGATGGACAAGGTCGGCAACAAGGTCGCGCGTCTGGAGATCGCGGAGATCAAGGTCGCCGCGCCGCGCATGGCGCTGAAGATCATCGATGATGCGATCCAGGCGTGGGGTGGGGCCGGCGTCACCACCGATCCTGGTCTCGCGCGCATGTATGCGGGTCAGCGCACGCTGCGTCTCGCCGACGGTCCGGATGAAGTGCACTGCCGCACCATCGCGCGTCTCGAATACGGCAAACACGTCGAACGCCCGGTGCGCGCCGCGGCGGAATAGACCACCAAAACGGACAGAACGGTTCGCGAAAGCGGCGTTGGAAATCCAGCGCCGCTTTCGTCACATCTGCCGCAACGGCGTGGCGATGTGGTAGGCTAGCGCCAGCGTCGTACTTTTCGTTTGCGAGGATTTCATGGTCTTGCGCTCGACCGTAATTGCTCTGGTCGCACTTCTGTCCTTGTTCGTCCCGGCGTCCGCCTCGACGTTCAATGTTCTCAAGACATTTTGCGTGTCCACCAACTGCCGCGACGGCAACACACCGACGGCGCCAATTTTCCTCGATCCCAGTGGCAATCTTTTCGGTGTCACCTATGGCGGCGGCGCGCATGGCAAAGGCACGGTATTCGAACTGCGCAAGGCCGCCACCGGCTACACATTTCATCGTATCTACGATTTCTGCTCGCAGACCAATTGCACCGACGGCGACCATCCCTATTCCGGCCTGATCATGGATACGGCCGGCAATCTCTATGGCACGGCATCCAACGGCGGTGCCAACGGGACCGGGTTTCGCGGCGGCATCGTGTTCAAACTGACGCCGGGCGCAAAGCCGTCGCAGCAATGGACGCTCACCAAGCTGCACGATTTCTGCGCCAAGGCGAACTGCGTCGACGGCAAGACCCCGATGGCGGGGCTGACCTATCAAGGTGCATCGAGCGGACTTTATGACGGCGTCTCGCCGCTGTTCGGCACGACCATCGGCGGAGGAACCGCGGCGCAGGGCGTCGCCTACAAACTCACCTACGTGCCGGGCCGCATCAAGCGGGTCGAGAAAGCGTTTTACAGCTTCTGCTCCGTGGCGAATTGTGCCGACGGACTTCAGCCCGGCGCGCCGCTCACCATCGATGGCGCAGGCAACATCTACGGAACGACGAATTACGGCGGGGCAAATGGATCATCCACCGATGGCGGCGTCGCGTTCCAGTTCACGCCGAAGCACAGGGGCTACCGGTATACGGTGCTGCACAGTTTCTGCGCGCTCGCGGAATGCGCCGATGGGGACATGCCGTCTCGCGGTGGCCTCACCATCGACGGCAGCGGCAATCTCCTGGGCACTGCGTATCGTCCCGAGGGCGGCATTATCTACAAGCTCACGCCCGCAGGCACGGGTTCGACAATCAGCACGCTATATACGTTCTGCGCCGACACCATATGCGACGATGGCGCGGCGCCGGACTGGCCTTTGCTGATCGACTCGAACGGCGACATCGTCGGAGCGACGAATGGCGGCGGGACAGCCACGCAACCGGCGGGCACCGTCTACAGGCTGCATGACGGCACGCTAACCGTGCTGCACAGCTTCTGCCTCAATTGCGACGATGGCGCTTATCCGCGCGGTATTGCCATGGACACGACCGGCAACATTTTCGGCGTCACCTTCATGACCCGCAACACCGGTGCGGGAGGCACGGTGTTCGCGCTGACGCCCTAAAGCCCAATCACGCCGCAGCGCGGTTGACGGGCACGAGCGGGAATTCGACGCTGACTTCGGTGCCGACACCTTCTTCGCTCTGGATGCGAATCTGGCCGCCGTGGCGCTCGGCGAGCGCGCGGACGAGGGCGAGCCCGAGCCCGGTGCCCGCTTTGGCGAGCATGGGATCGCCGCAGACCTGCTCGAACGGCTTTCCAAGGCGGGGCAATTCATGCGCCGGAATGCCGATGCCGGTGTCGCGCACGCTGATGACGACACGACTGTCCTCACGTGCGACCTTCACATCGACCTGGCCGCCGGGCGGCGTGAATTTGATCGCGTTGGTCAACAGGTTCAGCAGGACCTGCTTTACCGCGCGACGGTCCGCCATCAGCAGAATGGATTCCGACGGGACGGAGACCGTCAACTCGATGCCGTTCAACTCCGCGCGGTCGCGCAGCAACCGGACGGCATCCTCGATCGTGCCGGTAAGGTCGACGCGCTCGAAATTGAGTTCGAGCTTTCCGGCTTCGATCTTCGCCATGTCGAGCATGTCGGAGATGAGATCGAGAAGAAGCTGACCGGAATCGTAGATCAGCGTCGCATATTCCTCGTAGCGCGGATTGCCCAGCGCGCCGAACATTCCCTGGCGCATCAGATCGGTGAACCCGATCACCGCGTTCAACGGCGTGCGCAGCTCATGGCTCATATTAGCGAGGAAGCGCGACTTGGCCTGGCTTGCGGCTTCGGCGCGTTCGCGCGCCGCCTGGGTTTCGAGTTCCTGGACCTTGCGCGCGGTCACATCGCGGGCGATGCAGATGGTATTCGGCGCCTCGCCGTTCTTCGTGTCGTAGACGGCACGCGTCGTCACTTCGAGCCAGATGTAATGGCCCTTTGAATGCTTCACCCGAAATGTTGCGGACAGGGTTTGCCCTTCGGGAGGGAGCTCCCATATGCGCATGATCTCGGCGATATCGTCCGGATGGACATTCTGCAGCGCGCGTTCGCCTTCGATTTCGGGGATCGTGAAGCCAAGGACATGCCGCAGCGCCTCTGAAGCGAACAACACCTTTCCGCCTTCGCCGTACAGAATGATAATGTCGGAAGCCTGCTCGGTCATCAGCCGGTACATGGCCTGCGCCTTCTCGCGCGCTTCCTCGGCTTTGACCTGCGCGGTGATGTCGTAGCAGACGCCGATCACCGATATGACGCGTCCATCGGGACCCACGGCCACTTCGCCCTGCGTGTCCACGATCTGCGCCGGCACTTCGGGATCCCTGGCGTGGGTGCGATAGGAAAACGGCGAACGCGTTCTGATCGCCGTTGCGATGAGTTCCAGCACATTCGCCTTGTCTTCGGGAAGCATTTGCTCGAGCAGCCAGTCACCGTCCGGGGCCTGCACGGCGGGATCGACATCGAGAAGGCGGTACATGCCGGGCGACCAATAGGTGGAGTTGGTCGCGAGATCGAGGCGCCAGTACCCGAAACGCGCCGCACGCTCGGCGAGATCGAAATGCGCGCGATCGGGCTCCCAACGCGGGGAGCCAACCGGCACGCCGTTTTCACTTCGAAATTCGGTCGGCATTGCCTCGCCCGCCTGAACCGGACCGTCGCCCGGAAGCGCATAAAGCTAGACCGATCTCCTTAAACAAGCCTTGCGCGAATGCCTTACCTAATGGCCGGTTAATTCAGCCCGGGGCGCCGGCGCGCTTTGCAAAATGCCAGGCACGTTCCGCAAGGGGCCGCACCGCGGCCGCGTTCTGCGCCGCATTCGCGTTCGAAGCGGTACCGTCGCGCACGCGGCCGACAATGCCCTGCAGAATGCCCGCGAGGCGGAAGAAATTGTACGCCGCGTAGTAATCCATGTTCGGAACTTCGGGCCGATGGGTGCGGCGGCAATAGGCTTCCGTGTATTTTTCGATCGTCGGGATGCCGAGCGCGGCGAGATCCGCGCCAAGCAAGCTTCCGGTTCCGCCGCCGGTGGTGGTGCCCTCGGGCATCATCCATTGCATCAGGTGATAAGTGAAATCGGCCATCGGATCGCCGATGGTGCAAAGTTCCCAGTCCAGCACCGCGATCACTTTCGGCTCCGTCGGATGCAGGATCATGTTGTCGAGGCGATAGTCGCCATGCACGACGGTGTCGCGCGCGTCGGTGGGAAGGTGCTGCGGCAACCACTCGATGAGCTTGTTCATCTCATCGATCGTCTCGGTCTCAGACAGCTGATATTGCTTCGTCCAGCGCGAGACCTGGCGGCCGACATAGTTTCCGGGCTTGCCGAAATCGGACAGGCCGATCTTCTCGTAGTCGAGGTTGTGCAGGCGCGCGAGCGTCTCGTTCATCGCCTCATAGATTTCGCCGCGCTGCTTTGGCGTCTGATCGGGAAGCATCGGGCCCCAATAGATGCGGCCCTCGACGCATTCCATGACGTAGAACATCGTGCCGATGATGCTTTCGTCCTCGCAGAGCAGATAGGGCTTCGGCACCGGAAAGCCCGTCGGGTGCAGCGCCGAGATCACCCGGAATTCGCGATCGACGGCGTGTGCCGAAGCCAGCAGCTTTCCCGGGGGCTTGCGGCGCAGGACATATTTCCGGTTCGGCGTGACCAGCTGGTAGGTCGGGTTCGACTGGCCGCCCTTGAACTGGCGCACTTCCAGCGGGGTCTGGAATCCGTCGATGCGCTCGGCGAGATACGCCTCAAGTCGGGCCGCATCGAAGCGATGCGCCTCGCGCACCTCCTGCGTGCCCGAGAACTTCTCCTGGCGATCGTCAACCGGCGCCGCGCTCATGCTGAATTCCTTTGCAAACCAGTCACATTCTGTCCGCTCGCGCGGGCCGCACAAGCGATAAAATGCGACCGCACGCCTTGCAACCTGCCGTCACGCCAACCTAGCTTAGCGCATCCGTGGGAGGGCTTCATGAAGTTTACAACTGGCGCGTTCGCCGCAGGTCTGGTCCTTGTTCCGCTCGCAGCGCAAGCCGACCTGACGATCACCAACAAGCCGACAAAGAACGTCAGCTGTGCCGATGGCACATGCACCGCGACCGCCAAGATGGCTGCGTTGAACGCCACCGATCTCGCGAACATGCTCGCGACGACGGATGTCTCGCTCATCGGCTTCAAGGGCCAGGACGTCGTCGTCGGCAAGATTGCCCAGTGGGCAGGAACACACCACCTCTCGATGAGCAGCTCCCGCAATGTTCGCGTCTATGCCCCGCTGGTCGCGATGGGAACCTCAGGCTTGGCGATCACCTACAACACAAGCCGCAAGGGCGGCACGCTGAGTTTCGGGCCGAAGGGGCGGATCGAGCTTTGGGACACCGCGAGTACGCTCGCGATAAACGGCGTCAGCTATACGCCCGTTGCGGACCTCGCGACACTCGCCGCGGACGTCGCCTCAAACGCGTCCGGCAACTACGCGCTGGCCAACGACTACGATGCGTCCGCTGACGGCAGGTACTCGAGCGCGCCAATCGGCGCTTCGTTCTTCGGCCGCTTTGAGGGCTTGGGGAATACGATCAGCAAACTTGCCATCCGCGGCAGGCATCCGGGCGCGAGTCTGGCATTGTTCGGCGATGATCGCGGGTCTGTCTCCGACCTCCGGATGACGCACGTGTCCATAACGGGGCAGGAATCTTCGAGCGTGGGCGGCATCGCCGCGGACCTCGACGGCACGATCAGCGGCTCGAGCGTGGCGGGCAACTTATCCGCGGGCGCGAATTCGACGGTTGGCGGCCTTGTCGGGCAGATGTTGGGCGGCACGGTTCAATCCTCGCAATCCACCGGAACCGTCACCGGAAACGACAGCGACAGCACCACGGCAAGCATGGCGGGCGGCCTCATTGGGCAGATCATCTCGGCATCGGACGTCACGACGTCCTTCTCGACCGCAAAGGTCACAGGCGGCACAGGATGGCGCATCGGCGGATTGATCGGCAGCAATGTCGGCGATGTCGAGGACTGTTACGCAACGGGAACAGTCCTCGTTGGCGACAATGGTTTTGCGGGCGGCCTTATCGGTGAAAATTCCGGCACGCTTGTCGCCAATTCCTACGCAACCGGGTTCGTGGACGGAACAACCGGCACGACCGTGGGCGGCTTCATCGGGCACAATTCGGCAGCCGTCCAGACCTCGTATTCATCCGGTGCGGTTGCGAGCGGATCCGGCAATGCAGTCGGCGGATTCATCGGAACCGATTCCGGTCCGTCGGATCTGACGAACACCTATTTCGACGTCGAAACGAGCGGCCAAAGCCATGGCGTCGGCAACAATACCGGCTATCCCGGCGTGACCGCGCTTACGACGGCGCAGTTCATGGCGGGACTGCCCACGGGGTTCGACCCTCTGGTCTGGGCAGAAAGTCCCGTCATCAATAGCGGGCTGCCATATCTTCTGGCGCTTCTACCGATCTGAACGTCAGGCCGCTTTCAGCGACTGCTGAACCGCAATGTCGGTGCCGCCGACGCGCACGCGTTGACAGGTCTTGGCGTGACCTAGGGCGCGTTTGATGACAGGGAAATTCCGCGCGGCCATCGCCATGAAGGTGAGGGCGATCAGGCCGCGCTTGCTCCAGCGGCTCTCGATGGTTTCGCGCAAGGCATCGAGATTTTCCGTCCCGTTGAGCAACGCACGCGCATAGTCGAAGCCGAGTTGCGCGTCAGCATCCGTCGGCTGGCCGGACAGCAGCGCCTTGATGATCTCGCCGTTCACGCCGGCTTCGACGGCGCGGTCAGTCGCGATCTGCACGCAGGGCCCGCAATCCTCCACCAGCGCGCCACCGATGGCCGCGGCCTGCAACGCGTCCCGCGGTGCATGGCGGGTCGACTGCAAGGTCATCTGCACCTTGGCGAAACGCCAGAAATCGCGCGGTGAAATATCGGCGAGTTCGTGCAGGTAGGTCGCGTCGTAGTCGTACTTGCGCTCGAACGCCGTGACATATCTGTGCAGAAGATAGCCGATCATCGCGGTTCTCCTTTCAGGCGCAGCAACGCGAGCACAGCGCCCGCCGTCGCGAGGCCGACGACGCCGACGGTTTCCGACAAGGCGACCCGCATGTCGGTGGGAAAGCCGTGCATCATCCAACCGTCAATGTGGATGAGCGCATGCAGCACGGGCCACGCTGCACCGGCACAGGCAAGAACGGCGGACACCAGCCCGGCACGCGCGCCCAGCGCTAGCCCCACGCCGCTGGCGATATAGGCCATGCCGATGTCCATGACGAAGTGCGGGTTGAACGGCACCGGCACACCGGGCACCGCAGCGAACCATTGATCCGGTGCGAACAGCATGAAAAGGCCATTGCCCAAATTGGCCAGCCCCAGAAGAACGAGCAGCGCGCGAACGATCATCGCAACCTCCGTCTTGCCTGACACCCATCATACGCCGCGCGACCAACGGGCGGGGGCACAAAGCGTCGCAGCGATTGCCCGCGCGGAAGCGTTTCTCTGTGCAGAAAAGAGCCATCGCCAACACGATGCGCAACGATTTCGACCCCAAGTAACATTCTGTGATCGCGTGAGGGGTTGAACCCACCGCCGTCGACACCCAACTCAGACGACCTGTCGCGCTGCCCCAAGTTGCCGTAGCGGTGTTCGATAGAGGCTAGGCCCCCTTTCGGAAAACTCAGGTTCGAATGGGCGACGGCGAAATTGTGCACGGTCGGTGAAAACGAAAATCAAGCTGTTGTGGTTTTCGGGATTCCCCGTCTAGGCGCTGAATGGCCGGGGGAGGGTGTAGCGTTCCGGCGAACAATTATATTGCTGTAAGCTGCTGAATCGGATTCAGGTAGCGATCTGAAAGGCTTGGTAGGGGTTCTTGAATGCCCGCCCGGCTAAGTTTGTTGACAGGCTCCGGCCGTTTGGCCACTTTCCCGGCCCTTTTGGGTTCTATTGCCAAGGCCCATTTCGCAAGGTTGCAATGCACGCTTACCTGGATTTCGAAAAACCCATCGCCGAGCTTGAAGGCAAGATCGTGGAGCTGCGCCAGCTCGCGGCCAACGATCCGACCATGGAGATCGACGGCGACGTCGCGCGGCTCCAGTCGAAGGCGGACACGCTGGTCCGCGACACTTACGCGAAGCTGACGCCGTGGCAGAAGGTTCAGGTCGCGCGCCATCAGAACCGGCCGCACTTCTCCGACTATGTGAACCACCTGATCGACGAGTTCACGCCGCTCGCGGGTGACCGTCTTTACGGCGAAGACGCCGCGGTGATCGCGGGCCTTGGCCGCTTCCGCGGCCGTGCGGTCGCGGTTGTGGGGCAGGAGAAGGGCAACGACACCAAGTCGCGCCTCAAGCACAATTTCGGCATGGCGATGCCGGAAGGCTATCGCAAGGCGCAGCGTCTGTTCGATATGGCGGACCGGTTCGGTTTGCCGGTGCTGTCGCTGGTCGATACCTCCGGCGCCTATCCCGGCGTATCCGCGGAAGAGCGCGGCCAGTCCGAGGCCATCGCACGATCCACGCAGGCCGGTCTCGAGCTGCGCGTGCCGTTCGTGTGCACGATCATCGGCGACGGTATGTCCGGCGGCGCGATCGCGATCGCCGCGGCGAACCGCGTCTACATGCTCGAACATTCGATCTATTCGGTGATCTCGCCGGAGGGGTGCGCCTCGATCCTGTGGCGCAACGCCGACAAGGCGCAGGACGCCGCGACCGCACTCAAGATCACCGCGCAGGATCTGCTCGATCTCAAGATCATCGACGGCATCGTGCCGGAGCCGGTCGGTGGCGCGCATCGCGCGCCCCAGGAAGCGATCATGAACGCCGGCGAACAGATCGCCAAAGCGCTCGCGGAGTTGTCCTCGCTTTCCGGAGACGAATTGCGCCGCCAGCGCCGGGAGAAGTTCTTGGCGATGGGGCGCAACCTGGTCTAGCGCAAGCTACGGCTTCGTTGGCTGGTACAAGCCTGCCGCGAGCGAGAAAAGTATCAGCAGAACGCCGGCCGCTTTCTCTGAGAAGTACGGCGCGAAAACGCCGAACTTCGGGCACGCAGTCAGGGCGTAGCTCCAGATGACGAAGGCAACCATGCCGATCGCGACCTGCGCGATGTAAGGATCGCCCGGCGTGCGGCGGGAATAGAGATAGAGCCCCGTCAGCACAACGAACGCGGCATAGATCAGCCACTCCGTCGTGCCCGGCACGCAGGCGGCATTCATCGTCCAGATATTCTGGATGGCGACATAGGCGGCGACGATTTCTCCGGGAATGTACTTCGCCACGCGCGTCGCGTAGTCGTCTCCCGGAGGTGAACTCGCAAGCGATATTGCACCGGGCGCCGGCACAGCGGTCACAAGACGTCCCATGGAATTCTCCCCAATCGCTCGATAGCAGGCGGAGATTATCAATTGAGAGTTGTGTTGCAAGCCGGAACGGCTGCACGTCCAGAGCTTGCGCAGATCTTATACGAGCGAGCCCGCAAACTTGCAGATGTCTTTTGCCAGATCGTCTCCGCGTTCCAGCGCTGCAAAATGGCCGCCTTCGGCGAAATCCGTCCAATGCGTCACGTTCATGTGGCGCTCCGCGAGCGAACGGGGCGGAAAAGGGATCAGGTCGATCGGAAACGCCGCGACGCCAACCGGCCTTTCGATCCGCGCCTTCGACGGAACGGGCGCGCCGGTCTGGTCCTCGACAAGCCCGCGATACATCCATGTCGCCGTGTTGAAGGTGCGCGTAACGAGATAGATCATCACATTCGTGATCAGCTGGTCCTTTGTATAGACGTTCTCAAAACCTTTGCGGATATCGGACCAGCCGTGGAATTTCTCCACGATCCAGGCACAGGTGCCGACCGGGGAATCCATCATGCCGTAGGACAACGTTTGCGGCTTCGTCGTCTGTTCGCGGAAATACGCGCCTTCCATCTCGAACAGCTGCATCGCGCGCTGTACGTATTCGATTTCCTCCTTGGTCTCCGGCCCGACACCTGGAGAGCGCCAGCCGAACATATTGAGATGCGCCGCGCGACAGCCTCTGCCTTCGTAGGCCATCCAGCCCGAGATCGCGCTGCCCCAATCGCCGCCCTGCGCGGTGTAGTTGGGGAGCTTCAGAACATCTGTCATCAGCGCATCGAACATGCGGGCGACCGTGCGCGGGCCGATGGGACGCGACGGCTTGCCGGAAAATCCGTATCCCGGGAGTGACGGCACAACGACCGTGAAGTTCATCTTGAGCTTGTCGATGATGTGCAGGAACTCGAACACCGAACCCGGCCAGCCATGACTGAGGATCAACGGCGGTCCGTTGCCATCCACGCGATAGAAGTGAATGTCGATGTCCTCAATGCGCGCCGTGAATTGCGGAAAGCGGTTGAGATCGGCTTCCCATTTTCGCCAGTCGTAGCTATCGGCCCAATAGGCGCAAAGCGTCTTCATGTAATCGAGATTGGCGCCATAGGCCCATGAGTTCTCAAGGCCAGACCCGCGCGGCATCTCATGCCATTCATAAGCGCGCACCTTTTCCCGGATGCCGTCGAGCATCGCCTGCGGCACATCGATTTTGAACGGCTTGATGTCAGTCATCGCAATCTCCCGATCCGCGCGCATGTTGCTTTGCGCGGCCGCAAACGAAAAGGGGGCCGAATGGCCCCCTTACGCATTCCGTGGCGTAAGACCACAAAGAGCCAACAATCAGACCAAAGCGCCGTGGCAATGCTTGAACTTGCGTCCGGAGCCACACGGGCAGGGCGCATTGCGCTGCACCTTGCCCCAGGTCTGGGGATTGTTCGGGTCCACCGGGACATCACGCATGCGTTGAGCGTTCGGGTCGAACGCCACCGACGCCATCTCGTCTTCGCCGGTGAGCGGATTGATGTGCGATGCCTGCATCTGCGGCAGTTGCTGCTGATCGAGATCGGGCGGTGGCTGCACGCTGATCTGGATATGCATCAGCTGCGTCACGACGTCGAAACGCAGCTTGCTCAGCAGCGCCTCGAAAAGCTCGAACGCCTCGCTTTTGTATTCGATCAACGGATCGCGCTGGCCGATGCCGCGCAGGCCCACGTATTGGCGCAAATGGTCGAGATTGACGATGTGCTCGCGCCAATTGTGATCGAGCGTCTGGAGCAGGATCGCCTTCTCCGCATAGCGCGTGATCTCCGGGCCGAAATTCGCCGTGCGCTCGGCAGCACGCGTTTCGACGGCCTTCTGGATGCGCTCGCGAACTTCCTCGTCGGCGATGCCTTCCTCTTTCGTCCAATCGACGATCGGAAGGTCGACGCCAAAAGTCTTGAAGATTTCCTGATGCAGACCGGCCGCATCCCATTGCTCGGCATAAGCCTTCTCGGGAATATGGCGTGCGACCAGCTCTTCGACGACCTCTTCGCGCATCTGGCCGATCTCGCCGCTGACTTCGTCGGCGGACATGATTTCCTTGCGCTGCTCAAAGATCACCTTGCGCTGATCGTTGAGCACGTTGTCGTATTTCAGGATGTGCTTGCGCTGTTCGAAGTTGCGCGCTTCGACCTTCTGTTGCGCCTTTTCGAGCGCCTTGTTCACCCAGGGATGGGTGATCGCCTCACCCTGTTCAAGGCCAAGGCGTGTAAGAATGCCATCCATTCGCTCGGAGCCGAAGATGCGCATCAGATCGTCCTGAAGGCTCAGGAAGAACTTCGATGCGCCAGGGTCGCCCTGACGGCCCGAACGGCCGCGAAGCTGGTTGTCGATACGGCGGCTTTCGTGACGCTCCGTTCCGACGACATAAAGGCCGCCGGCTGCCAGTGCCTTTTGCTTGTCGGCCGCGATCTCCGCGCGGATTTCTTCGACGCGGCGCGCCCGCTCTGCGTCGTCGAGTTCGCCGCCGAGCTCGTTGCGCACCCGCATGTCGAGGTTGCCGCCGAGCTGAATGTCCGTGCCGCGGCCCGCCATGTTAGTGGCGATTGTAACGGCGCCGGTGTGGCCCGCCTGCGCGACGATCATGGCCTCTTGCTCGTGGTAACGCGCGTTCAGCACGTTGTGCGTGATCTTGCGCTTCTTCAGCAGCGAGGAGAGCAACTCGGATTTCTCGATCGACGTCGTACCGACCAGAATAGGCTGACCGCGCTTCTGGCAGTCCTCGATCAACTTGATGATCGCTTCGTATTTCTCGTCCGCTGTTCGGTAGACCTCGTCATCGGAGTCAATGCGCTGCACAGGCACGTTGGTTGGGACTTCGAGAACATCCAGCTTGTAGATGTCCATGAACTCGGCCGCTTCGGTCAGCGCAGTACCGGTCATGCCGGCGAGCTTGTCGTAGAGGCGGAAATAGTTCTGGAAAGTGATCGAAGCCAGCGTCACGTTCTCCGGCTCGACGGTGACGCCTTCTTTCGCTTCGAGAGCCTGGTGGAGACCTTCGGAAAAGCGGCGGCCTTCCATCATTCGGCCGGTGAACTCGTCA
>Ga0335075_10008851_pt1 | contig 15404 bp, 12 predicted proteins | sample Lox_Sample_24_FD_206723 | JGI IMG/M metagenome (GOLD analysis project Ga0335075, IMG submission 206723) | Soil microbial communities from Loxahatchee National Wildlife Refuge, Florida, United States - Lox_Sample_2.4 | ecosystem: Environmental > Terrestrial > Soil > Wetlands | place: USA... | reverse complement strand
GCGCCGACGCCGCGCCCGAGAGGACCGAGACGACGATCACCACGAGCACGGCGCTCTCGAGTTGCCTGGCGAACGCCGCCGGCAGGTCGTGGATGGGGACCAGCGCGAGACAGTAGAGCGCCGCCGGCCCGCGCGCGGCGAAGAGCTCGAGGGTGCGCCGCTGCCCCGGCGTCACCAGGGGTTGTCCGAGGCCCAGGCGCACCGCGAAGGGCCGGACCATGATCAGGAGCACCGCGGCATAGAGTACCGGACGCGGCGTGAAGTCGCGTGCGCCCAGCAGCGTGCCGAGCAACACCATCAGCAGAACCGCCGCACCCCGCTCCGCCCGGCCGGCGAACTTGAGTACCCGCGCGCCTAATGTCTGCTTGCGCGTCGCCCGCGCACGCCCGCCGTGCGACAACGACAGCCCGGCAGCGAGAGCCGCAAGAAGGGCGTCCGTCCGCAGCGCGAGCGCGCAGACATACGCGAGCACGCCGGTGGCGAATACGATCATCTCCTCGAGCAGGTCCCCCTGACGGTCGCGATCGATCGACCCCACCCAGCGCGATGCTCCCATGCCGGCCAGCCAGCCGACGGCAGCCCCACCGGCAAGAGACCACAGCACGGTCAGGGTCAGGGATCCGAGCACGGCGGTACCGGCTGTGGTCACGCCCATCCGCGTCAGCACCAACACCACTACCGGTGCCACGATTGCGCTCGTCACGGCGCCCTCCGCCGTCAGAGCAAACGGCACGAGCTCCTGGTCGCCCTCCCCAGAAGCGTGCGCGTCGGACGCCAGTACCGCATCCGTGGGCACGAGGACCATCGCCAGCAGCGCCGACTGCGGCAGGGTCATCCCGAAGATCAGATGAGCGGCCCCGGCCGACAGCAGCGCCGCAGAAACGGTGGTGAGCGAGGCAAGCCGCAGCGGCGCCCGCCACGGCGCCCACTCGAGCGGCGGCCGCAGGCGCAGCCCGGCGCAAAACAGACATATCAGGAGGACCGCTTCGCTGAGCGACTGGACGAGCGCGCCGTCCTCGGAGAGCTGCGGCTCGATGAGCTTGAGACCGAGAGGGCCGGCGAGCAGCCCGACACCGATCCCGACAATGACGGGGCTTGAGGACCATCGTGTCAGGGGAAACTCGGTCCTAGTGTTGACCTGCTTGCGCACCGGGAGCCGCCGCATCGCCGCGGACAGCTCGCTGTGGGCGACAGCCGCGGATCGCATCGTGAGTGCTCATCAGGACCTCGAACTGGCGCAACACGGCATCGCGCACGAAATCCGGGAGGTAATCGTCCAACGCGTTGCGATACGCCTCCAGGATCCAGCTCTCCCCGCGTTCGCACGCATCGAGAATAGCCCCATCCTCGCCGCGCGCAAGAGCGGTGCGCAAACCCGCCCAGCCGCTGCGCCAGAAACCTGCCACCGCCCCATGCGCCGGGCGTCCGCCCCCCAGGCGCTCGACCAACGCCTCCAGCTCCCCGATCGCGGCGGTGCACTCGGCGCCGCACCGGACGCAGACCTCCATCAGCGTGCCGGCACCGAGCGACGAGGCGCACAGCCGAAAGGCCTGCTCGCTGGCGTGGTGGACGGAAATGAGTTCCCGGAGCGCTTCTATCGTGTACTTGTGACTCATGCGCTTCACTAAGGAAGGAAACGGCCGAAGGCTCAAGCAGGAGATGTGCCATGTGCGCAGGCGCCCCCGGGCACCGCTTGCGGCAGCTCCGGCGGCCAGCTCGGGCGCGATCGGCGCGGGCCGGCTGCACAATTTTCATCCGCTGTACCTTTTTACAGAGGCTCGGGCAGGTCCGGGAGACCGGGGCCCTCGATTGGCCGGCGGAAGGCGCTTGGCATGGCCGTTGCATCAGGTGGCTAGACCCCCCGTTTGGCGGGCTGTGGTGCGACCAGCCCGCTCTTTTTTTTTGGCGTCCGTGCTTGCGAGAATCGCTCCCGGCGATTTTCGCGAGCGCGGCATATGCGTGCCTCCGATCCCGCGGCCCCGGGGCGGCCCGGGGCCGCCCAGTCGTTCGCTTTTGGACGGCGCTCGAGGAAAGACGGGGGCGCTCACTCAATCGCTTTTGGACGGCGGCCGAGGATGGGACGGCCGGGGATGCGTGCGCGCCTGAGGAATGGGCGGCTTGCTTTGGGTCGGCGCGAGGTTCAGATTCGGCGCTGACCGAGGGGCGAGCGGGCGGGAGGGGCGATGCATCAGATGATGAATGCGGAGCAGGCTGCCGCAATACACCTGGCGCTCATCTCCGTGCAGAGCGCGGTGACGGGGATGACGTTTCCGCGCTGCGATCAGGAGGATCTCATCGAGCTCATCGACCGGGTGGAGGAGCAGCTCCACTGCTCGCATCCCAATACTGCGCTCATGTGTAATTTCCTCAACTCCATCGCGCGCAGCCTGCGGGCGCAGCCGGAGGCGCGCGAAGCGTGTCTCACGATCGAACAGGCGATCGAAGCCGCGGGCATGCCCAGTACCTGGCAATCCGGCATCTGAGAGTTCAATCCGCGCGGCGCCAGACGGCGAGGCGCCGTACCAGCGGCACGAAGGTGTCGAAGTCCACCGGCTTCGGCACGTGGAGATCGAAACCGGCATCCATGGCCGCCGCTACGTCGCTGCGCGAGACGTGACCGGTCACGGCGATGGCCAGCACGCGCTTTCCCGCCTGACACGAGCGCAGTTTGCGCACCAGCGAATAGCCATCCTCCACCGGCATGCCGATGTCGGTGACCACGATGTCGAAGTGCGCCCCATGCGCCTGCAACTGCCGCAGAGCGGCCGGCGCGGAGTCCGTCACCGTGACCTCGGCTCCCTCGAGCTGCAGCATCTCCGCGACCACGGTGCGCGCCTCCAACTCATCGTCCACGACCAGGATCGACAACCCGTCCAGCGTCTGGCGCCCTTCCGTCGGGGCGGCTTCCGCCGTCGGCTCCGTGGCCGACCCGGCCCCGGAGTGCCTCGGCAGGCGGACACGGAAGGTCGCTCCGGCGCCCGCTCCGGCGCTCTGCGCGGACACCGAGCCGCCGTGCAGGGCTACGATCTCGCGCACCAGCGTCAGGCCGAGCCCGAGGCCGGAGGTCTGACGGCTGCTCGAGCCGTCGCCCTGTCTGAAGCGGTCGAAGATGCGCGGCAGCAGCTCCGGTGCGATGCCCTGGCCGGTGTCCTCGACCGTGAGCTCGGTGGATTCGCCGTCATCGCGCAGCCCCACGCTGATGCGGCCGCCGCTGCCGGTGAACTTCACGGCGTTGGAGAGCAGGTTGCCGACCACCTGCTGCAGGCGGTCGGGATCAGCGCGCAGCTCGCCGGCACCGGGCGCGAAGCGGCTTTCGATCTCGATGTCCTTTGCGGCCGCGGCCGGCCGGACGACGTCGATCGCCAGCCGCGCCACGCGCGCGAGCTGCATCGGGCGCGGCTCCACTTTGAGCTTCCCGGTGCTCACCCGTCCGAGATCCAGCAGATCGTTGACCATTTTCAACTGCGCCTTCGCGCTCTGCTCGATGCGCGGGGTGATCGCCACCACCTCCGCTTCCTGGCCACACTTCAGGGCCAGAATGCGGTTCCACCCGAGGATCGCGTTCAGCGGCGAGCGCAACTCGTGCGAGATCACCGACAGGAACTCGTCCTTGGCACGGTTCTCGGCTTCCGCCGCGCCGCGGGATTCCCGTTCGCGCACGAGCAGGCGCGCGTTCCGCTCGAGGAGATCCTCGAACCGGCAGTGCTCCCTGGTCACATTGCGCAGCGTGATGAGGAGATCGGCGGGCCCCGCATCATCGCCGCTTCTAACGATGCAGCCGCGCAAGGCGAGCCAGCGCGTGTCGTCCTCTCGCTGGGCCGGGCGCGCGCGTACCGTGATATCGAGAGGCGCGGCGCCCGCGAGCGCCTGCCGGACGGCGTTCGCGAACCGTACCCGATCGCCGACATCCACCCGTGACTCGATCGCGTCCCAAGACAGCGTCTCATCGGGCGGCCAGCCCCATTCCGCCTTGAATTGCGAGTTGGCATCGAGCACGGCGCCGGGGGCGCGCAATCGGCAGTAGCCGATGCGGCCTGCACCGAGGACCGTTTCCAGCTCATCCTTGCGGCGTGCGACCCGCTCCCACTCGGGAGGCGGTGGGGATGGGGTGGCAGCGGGCACTTGCGCCGCATCTGAGCGGGAACCGGGGTCGTCGTCGTGAATTGATGTCATGTCGCTCGTATGGGAGTTTGAGCCAGGGCTGGGCACGCTGGCGTTCTTACACGCCCTTGCAAGTTCTCCCCGGCGGCTTGCTGCGCTGCCGGGCCTGGGGCGGTGCCGACTTGTGAGAGAGGGTTCCTCGAATGTCCAACGCCGTAATGGGACTGCGCCTGAAGCAGCAGCTCACGCTGACACCCCGGCTGCAGCAATCCGTAAAGCTGCTGCAACTTTCCGCCCTGGAATGTGTGCAAGAACTGCACCAGGCGATCGCCCAGAACCCCTTCCTCGAGGAGAGCGCCGAATCCGCGGAGGCCGCGGATCCGCGCGCGGAGCGGGAGGAGTCCGCCGACGACAGCTCCCGAGCCGACCTCGACTTCTCTTCCAGCGGCGGCGGCGGCGGTAGCGGCGAGGAGACACCCGATTGGACGGAGTGGACCGCCTCTCCTGCTACTCTCCATGATTCGCTGCGCGACCAGCTCCTGCTTCTCGGACTGACGGAGCGCGATCACGTGCTCGCAAACCTCATCGTCGACGCCCTGGACGATGACGGCTTCCTGCGTCTGCCGCTCGAAGATGTCGCGGCGCTGGCACCGGGCGCGGCGCCCGGAGAGATCGAAACAGCATTGCGCATCGTGCAGACTCTCGAGCCGAGCGGTATCGCGGCGCGCAGCCTCGGCGAGTGTCTCGCGCTGCAGCTCGAAGCCATGGACCGCGACACTCCCGGGCGCAATATCGCCCTGGACGTGGTGCAGAACCGGCTGTCCCTGATGGCCGCACGAGACAACACGCGACTGCTCGATGCGCTCGGCTGCTCCGAGGAGGAGCTGCGCCAGGCCATGGAGCTGATACGCAGCCTCGATCCCCGCCCGGGCTCCAAGGTGGGCACGTTCGAGCCGCGCGCGATCGTTCCCGATGTGATCGTGCGCAAGGAGAAGAAGCGCTGGCTGGTCACGGTCAACTCGGCCATCTATCCCCGCATCCGCGTGAACCAACAGTACGCGGATTACTTCCGTCAGGCGCGCGACGGCGAGACCGCCCTTCTCGCCCAGCATCTGCAGGAGGCCCGCTGGCTGGTGCGCAATCTCGAGCAGCGCTTCCTCACCATCCAGCGCGTGGCCGAGGCGGTAGTCGCACGGCAGCGGAATTTCTTCGAATACGGCGACCTCGCGATGCGCCCGCTCACCCTGCGCGAGATCGCAGATGAGCTCGGACTGCACGAATCGACCGTATCGCGGGCCACCAGCCACAAGTTCATGGCGACCCCGCGCGGCGTGGTTGCCTTCAAGCGCTTCTTCTCCCGCCAGCTCGCCACCACCAGCGGCGGATCCTGCTCGGCGACCGCCATCCGCGCTCTGCTGCGCGAGTTCATCGCCGCCGAGGACCGGCGCAACCCGCTGTCCGACGTGCAGCTGACGGAGCTTCTCGCCGACCGCGGCGTCAAGGTCGCACGGCGGACGGTGACCAAGTACCGACGGTCCATGCAGCTCCCGGCGGTGGACTTCCGCAGAGCCTAGTTCATTGGCGCAAATCGCTCCCGGCGATTTGCGCGGCCAGCTCACGCACCTTTTCGGCCTCGCGGCCCAGGTAACGGCCCTGGGCCGCTTATGGACTTGCTTTCGCGCTAACGCTTGACGCGAATTCGGTTGTCGATGTCCTGCACGCCGGGGCAGGCATCGGCCAGGTCCTCGATCGCGTGCTTCATCCGCCGCTCCGGCACCGTGCCCTCCAGCACCACCTTCGCGCCGGAGACCGCCACCGTCACATCGCTCGAATCGATGTCATGGGCCTGCATCAGCCGGTCGGAGATGTCTTCCCGCAGACGCTCGTCGGAGCGCTGATAGCCCTTTGGACCCGGGGGGTAGCGGCGCTCGATGCGCCGTGATTCGGACCCGGCGCCCTCGCCGCCCACCGGATCGCGCCGCTCGGCCCGCCAATCCGGCTCGAGGCTCCCCTGACCGAATCCATAGTAGCCGCCGGTGAATCCCGGGCCGCCGCGGCCCATGAAGCCGGTACCGAAGTAGCGCGGCGGCGGCCCGGCGCCAAAGCGCCCGCGTTCCTCGCGCGGATGACCCGGCTCGAACGGCTCGTAAGGTCCGGAAGCCTCGTAGGGCTCTTCTTCGGATCGGTGCTCGGCGCGCCCGGGGCGGGCACTCGCAGGGCGCCGTTCCGCCAATTCCCGCTCGCGAGGCGGCGCGTTCCGTTGCCGGCGGCCGCGCCAGGAATCCTTCTCATACTGTCCTTCGGCTTTGTTGCCACGCTCACCGCCACGTCTGTTTTGCTCGGATCTCATCTCATCACCGCCTGGTCGAATTCTGGCGCGACAGCGCCGCTTCGGAGAACTGTCCGGAGGAGTTGGAGAAGACGATGTCGACGCGCCGGTTCTGCTGCCGGCCCGCCGACGTGTCGTTGGAGGCGATCGGATAGGCCTCGCCGAGCCCGATCGTCTGATACTGGTCCGCCGCCACGCCCCGCAGCTCCAGACCCTGCGCCACCGCCTGCGCGCGCGTGGCCGAGAGCTTCTCGTTGTAGTCGGCGGACCCCGTGCTGTCGGTGTTGCCTTCGATCAGCACCCGTTGCTTGGGATGGTCCTTGAGATAGCTCGCCAGCCGATCGAGCTCGAGATGCGCACCCGGCTGCAGAGTCGCCTTGCCCGTGCTGAAGAGTACGTTGCTCAGGCTGACCACCATGCCCTGATCGGTCTGCCGCGCCCCGAGCTGCTCGGTCTGCATCTGCTTCATCTGCTGCCGCTCGCTCGCAAGCTGCGCCTGTGCCACCTGCGCCTGAGTGCGCGCCTGCTGCGCCTCGTTTTTCGCCTGCTCAACCTGTTGCTGTTCGCTTTGCACCTGCTGCTGCGCCGCGAGCGCCTGGCGCCGCTGCGCCTCGAGCAGCAGCCGCTGCCGCTCCTCGGTCGACCGCGCGACTTCCGCCTGGGCGCGTGCCGCGTCGACCCGGGCTTCGCCGGCCTGGGCATGCCGCAGCGAGAGGTACGCCAGCTGGTTCACTTCATCCATGGGGTCGTCGTTTTTCAGCGCCGCCTCGGCGCGGCTCAGGTCCGCCTGCGCGGCCCTGAGATCCGGCTGACCGGCCTCGGTGGGCTGCGGACGGCTCGAAAGCGTTTCGACCGCGTCTCGGGCCCGTTCGAGCTCGGGGCTGGTTCGAGGAGCGGTGGCGCAGCCAGCGAGAAGCGCCGCCACGGCCGCGACGATCAGCAGATTGTTATGAGTGGATGGTGTCACGGCGGTCTCCTACTGTTGATCCCGACCGGGACCGGTCGCGCCCGTACCGGCACCCTGGGACGGCGCCGGGCTCTGCTCCAGCTGTTGCCTCAAGGTATCGAGGCCGCGGTGCACCTGCTCGGAGGACTGCTCGGCTTTGGCGCTCGAGGCCCGGGCGCTCGCGAGATCCGCATCCACCGAAGCCCTGTCGGCGAGGCGCAGCGCACTCGGGTAGTTGTGATCGGCCGCCGCCGTTTGCGCGCCGCTCAGCTCATCGCGCGCCCGCTGCAGATCCGCCGCCGCATAGCGTTGCGCCTCGTCCTTCTCCGCCTGGCTCACCAGCGTCCTCGCGCGCACGAGCTGGGCAGTGGGCCTCGGCTGGCTCGCGCAACCGCCCAACCCCGATGCTGCCAACAACGCCGCTGCCGCGGCACCGCACACCCATGGCGCCGGCGTTTCGCGCCACGTGCGGTTCATTCTCTCGCTGAGTATTGCTGCTTCTGACATGGCGATTGCGCTCCGTTCCAAAAGCGTGTTGCAGGGAGGCCCATGCTCCCTCCGCACATCGGCCGTTGCCATCGGACGACACCCGTTGGTGGCCGGATCCGGCCTAATGCAGCGTAGGAGTCCTCCGACTGTCGGTCAGCGGCAACGAGGCGCGGCGCCGCCGCGGTAGGAATCGTCCGACAAGAGCTTGGGAAGCCGCCCCCGTCGGTTCCGCCCCCTTGCCGACTTCAGCGACGCCCGGCAGCAAGTAACTTGCCCATATGAGCAACGAAACTCGAATCGAGCCCCCTTGCGGGGTTGGGGAAGGGGTGCAAATGGCGACCGACCAAATGTTGGCCGATCAGGCGGTGACCGACCAGATGGTGACCGACGACATGGTGGCCCTCGTGCCGCAGCTTCACACCTTCGCCCGCTCGCTCTGCCGTGACGGCGTGCGCGCGGACGATCTGGTGCAGGAGGCGCTGATGCGCGCGTTCAACAACATCCAGCGCTTCAAGCCGGGGACCAACCTCAAGGCGTGGCTGTTCACGATCGTGCGCAACGAGCACTACTCGCAGCTTCGGCGCGGCAAGTTCGAGGCGCAGGGCATGGACATCGAGCTGCTGCCCGAGCCGAGCGTGCCGCCCGATCACGACGGCAAGCTCGAGCTGCGGGACCTGAATCGGGCCCTCGGCTCGCTGTCGCCGGGTCAGCGTACGGCCCTCATCCTGGTGAGCGTGAGCGGCTTCTCGTACGAGGAGGCGGCCGAGATCTGCGGCTGTGCGGTGGGGACGATCAAGAGCCGCGTCGCACGGGCGCGGGAAACGCTGCTCGAGATGCTGGATGGCCGCCAGCCGATGCCGCCGGTGCAGGACGAGGAAGTCCGGCTCGAGGAAGCGGTCTTCGGTAGCGCCGCGCCCGGTTATCACCCGCCGGCGGCGCCGCACCACATCTCCCTCTAGCACAGAGCGCTGGATCCGGGCTCCTGCCCGGCCCAGCGCGGCTCCGCCACCTGCGGCGGCGGGGCACCTCCCTGTGCCTCTGTCACCCGCTCGCGCCGCTTCATGATTCGGGCGCAAATCGCCAGGAGCGATTTGCGCCAATTAGACTATGGCTATGCAGCCGCTCAGCCAGGTCCTGATCCTTCTCGCAGCGGCGGTGCTGCTGGTCACCCTCGCCCGGCGGCTCGGGCTGCCGACGACCATTCCCTATCTCCTCGTGGGCCTGGCCCTGGGTCCCCATGCGCTCGCGGTCGTGGACAGCACCGCCACCACGGACACCCTCGCCGAGCTCGGTGTCGTATTCCTCCTCTTCACGCTCGGCCTGGAGTTTGCCCTGCCGCGCCTCATCGCCATGCGGCGCGAGGTATTCGGGCTGGGCTCCGCGCAAGTCGGCGCGACCGCCGCCGTGTTCGCCGTCCTCGCCCGGCTCGGGGGTATCCCCTGGCCGGCGGCGATCGTGGTGGGCGGCGCGCTCGCGATGAGCTCGACCGCCATTCTCCTGCACCAGCTCACCGAGCGCGCCGAGCTCAACCGCACCCACGGACGGCTCGCCTTCAGCATCCTTCTCTTCCAGGATCTTGCCTTCGTCCCCTTCCTCGCTCTGGCCTCGGCGCTCACGGCAGGGCCCGGGCACCTGGATACGCGCACCGTCCTGACTGCGGTGGCTGGCGGCGTGCTCGCAATCGGGGCGGTGCTCGCAGCGGGCCACTGGCTGTTGCGGCCGCTTTTCCGGGAGATGGCCCACAGCCGGCTGCGGGAGCTCTTCACGCTCGCCGTGCTGCTCGTGGTGTTGGCTGCCGCCTGGGTATCGAGCCTCGCCAGGCTGTCGCCGGGCCTCGGGGCGTTTCTCGCCGGCATGATGCTCGCCGAGACCGAATACCGGCATCAGATCGAGACGGTGATCCGGCCGTTTCGCGACATCCTGCTCGGCCTCTTCTTCGTCTCGGTCGGCATGCTGCTCGATGTGCATCTGCTCGCCGGCAAGCTCGGAGCGGTCGTCTATTGGCTTGCCGCCATGGTCTTCCTCAAGACCGCCGTGGCATCGCTCGTCGCCCGCCCGTTCACCGGCTCACGATTCAAGGCGCTGCGCACCGGCATCGTGATCTCCATCGGCGGGGAGTTCGGCGTCGCCCTCGGCACGATCGCCCTCGCGACCGGCCTCATTCCGGAGGATTTCGGCCAGCCGCTGCTCGTGGCCATGGTGCTCTCGATGATCCTGAGTCCGGTGCTGCTCAACAACAACAAGCGTATCGCGCGCCTGCTGCTGCGGGAGTCGGGTCCGCCGCGCACCGCCTTCGAGCGCGAGACCGACGCGACGGGAGAGATCGGGAAGCGGGAGCACGTCATCCTGTGCGGATTCGGCCGCGTCGGCCAGAACGTGGCGCGGGTGCTCGAGTCGCAGGGTTTCGAATACATCGCGCTCGATCTGGATCCGGCGCGCATCGCCGCGGCGCGCCAGGCCGGTGACCCGGTCATGTTCGGCGACTCGGCGGATGAGGAGATCCTGGTCAAGGCGGGCCTCGATACGGCATCGGTCGTGGTGATCAGCTTCTCGGACCCGGCGACCTCGGTCGGCATCCTGCGCAGCATCCGCCGGCTGCGGCCCGACGTACCCGTCCTGGTGCGCACGCAGGACGACACCCGCATCAAGGAACTGCAGGAGGCTGGCGCGACCGACGTCGTGCCGGAGACCTTCGAGGCCAGCCTGATGCTCGTCTCACACGTGTTGATCCTGCTGCACGTTCCGGTGTCACGGGTGGTCCGTACGATGGGCGATATCCGCGGCCACCGCTACTCCGTTCTGCGGAACATCATCCGCCGGGGCGACGCGCGGCCGCTGGATGAGACCCACGAGTACCGTGAAGAGATCAAATCCGTGGTGGTGCCGCCTGGAGCCTGGGCGGTGGGACGAACCCTGCGTGACGTGCGCGGCAAGGGTGTCGGCGTGACGTTCACCGGCATCCGTAGGCAGGGCATACTGGGACGGGAGCCGGCTGGAGACACCGTGCTGCGCGACGGCGACGTGGTGGTGCTCTACGGGCAGCCGGAGGAGCTGGAGCGCGCCGAGTCCGTGCTGCTGGCCGGATAGGCCTGCTACCATTCGCCGCTCACGTGAGCCGCACCGACATTCACTTCCCGCCGAAGCACGAGGCCCTGCGCGAGGATGTGCACGCGCTCGGCGCGCTCGTCGGGGAAATCCTGCTCGAACAGGGCGGCCTGCAGCTCTTCGAGCTGGTCGAGCTCGACCGCCAGGCCGCCATCCGCCGCCGCAACGGCGATGAGCAGGCGCGTCTGGAGCTCACCGCTTCCGTCCGTGACCGGCCGCCGCAGCTTGCCCGCGACCTCGTGCGCGCCTTCTCCATGTGGTTTCAGGCCGTAAACCTCGCAGAGAAAGTGCACCGGATCCGCCGGCGCCGCACGTACTTCCGTCAGGACAGCGGCCGCCCGCAACCGTCGGGGGTCGAAGATGCCGTTGCCGCACTGAAGAGCCGCGGTCTGAGCTTCGGGGAGGTCCTGTCGCTCCTCGGCAGCCTGCGCATCGAGCCCGTATTCGCCGCGCATTCCCTGGAGTCGACCCGGCGCACGCTGCTGCGCAAGCAGCAACGGATCGCGCAGCATCTCCTCGACCGGCTCGACCCGATGCTGACGCCCCAGGATTCGCGCAATCTCTGGAGCAGCATCCGGATCGAGCTCACCACGGCCTGGCAGACCGAGGAGCTGCCGCGCGAGCGGCTGACCGTGGGTGATGAGCGCGAGCAGGTCCTCTTCTATCTGATCGAGGTCCTCTACCGCGTCGTGCCGGCGTTCTACGAGGAGATCGCCCAGGCGCTCGAGAAGCGTTACGGCGTCCCCGCCGATTCGATCGAGCTGCCGCCGATCCTGAGCTTCGGCTCCTGGGTCGGGGGCGACATGGACGGCAACCCGGACGTCCACGCCAAGACGATTCGCGAGACGCTCGCCCGGCAGCAGCAGATGATCCTCAACAGTTACTTCGAGGACTGCCGCAAGCTTTCCCAACGCCTGTCGCAGAGCGCCGGTCGCGTGGCGGTATCCGCGGAGCTCGGCCAGCGGATGGAGGATTACATGACGCTCGCGCCCGGGGCGCGCAGCGTGACGCCGGCCCGGCACGATCGCATGCCGTACCGCGTATTTCTGGCGCAGATCGGCGAGCGGCTTCGCCTGACCTATGAGGGGCGGGCCAACGGCTACGAGAGCGCGCGCCAGTTCCGGGATGATGTGAAGCTCATCGCTGCGAGTCTCGCAGCGAACAAAGGCGTCAACGCCGGCCTCTTCTATATCCGCCGGCTGCTGCGCCGCATCGACACGTTCGGTTTCCACCTGGCCAGCCTCGATGTGCGCCAGCACGCCGGCGTACTCCACGAAGTCATCGCTCGCGGCAACGACGACCCCAGCTGGCTCGGACGGCCCCGCGCCGAGCGGCGCCGAATGCTGGCGGAAATGTTGGAGAAGGACGCAGGTCCGCGCATCGATCTGGACGCCCTCGGCAAGCGCAATCTCGCGGTGTTCGAAGCGTTCGCCCAGGCGAGACATCGCTATGGATCGGACGCCGTCGGCTATTTCATTGTGAGCGGTGCGCGCGGCGCCGATGACGTTCTGGCTGCCCTGACGCTCGCGCGCTGGGCGTCCGTGTACGACAAGCACACCGGCCAGGTCGCGCTCGACATTGCGCCGCAATTCGAATCCCTGGATGCGCTGGAGGGGTGCGGCGACACCTTGCGCGAGCTCCTGGACGAGCCCGTCTACCGCCGCCATCTCGAGGCGCACGGGCGGCGCCAGTGTGTGTTGCTCGGTTACTCCGACAGCAACAAGGAGGGGGGACTGTGCGCGTCACGCTTTGCCATCCACCAGGCGCAGCGCTCGATAGCGGGAATGAGCGGACACAACGGCGAGAGATACGTGGTGTTCCACGCCCGGGGCGGCAGCGTCGCCCGCGGCGGCGGCCGCATCGATGCGCTGGTAAAATCGTCACCCGCCGGCACGCTCGATGGAACCTTACGCGTACGCGAGCAGGGCGAGACGGTGAAGCAGGGCTATGGCCTGCGGCCGATCGCCATGCGGACGCTGGAGCGCGCCTTCAACGCGTTGAGCCTGGCAACCGTGTCGAGCCGCGAGGCCTCGGCCCCGGAAGCCGGCACGGGGCCGCAGTCCGCGGCGCACCTCGAGTGTGCCGCCACCCTGGCGGCGGCGAGCCGCGAAGCCTACCGGCAGCTCGTCTACGGCGATCCCGAATTCCACGACTACTTCCGGGCGGTGACGCCCATCGACGTCATCGAGAGGATGCAGGTCGGATCGAGGCCCGTGCATCGCGAGGACGGACGCAGCATCGAGGGTCTGCTGCCGGTACCCTGGGTGTTTGCCTGGACGCAGACGCGCCACATGCTTCCCGGCTGGTTCGGTGCGGGCACCGGACTCGCCGCGGCGATCGAGCGGCACGGCGCGGAGCGGATGCGCGCCGCCTGCGGGGACTGGTTCTTCCTGCGCAGCCTGATCGATGACGTGGAGGCGATGCTCGCCCGCGCCGACCTCGAGATCGCCGCCGCCTACGACGTTCTCGTGCCGGAGCCGCTGCGGCGATTCTCCGCCGCCGTCCGCGCCGAATACGACCGGGCGCGCGAGCGGGTACTGTGGCTGAAGGGCAGCGCCGCCCTCCTCGATGGTGAGCCCACGCTGCAGCGCTCCATCCGGCTGCGCAACCCCTATATCGATCCGATGAACCTCATGCAGGTGGACCTGTTGCAGCGCTGGCGCGCCGGCGGCCGCGTCGACCGTGATCTCTTCGAGGCGCTGCTCGCGAGCGCGGGCGGCATCGCGCAGGGGCTGCAGAGCATCGCCTAGGACGACGGCGCACGGACAGACACGAGGCTTCCATGAGCGACAGCGAAACCATCACGATCCGTCCGGCAGGCCGCGACGAGGTTCCCGTCGTGCTCGAATTCATCCGCGACCTGGCGCGCTACGAGCGGCTGGAGCACGAGGTATCGGCTACCGAGGCGCAGTTGCGCGCGGCGCTTTACGGCGAGCGTCGTTACGCCGAGGTGGTGTTCGCCTGCCGCGGCGCCGAGCCCGTGGGCTTCGCCCTCTACTTCCACAACTTCTCCACCTTCAAGGGGCGCCCCGGAATCTACCTCGAGGATCTCTTCGTGCGCCCGGAGGCCCGCGGCCGTGGGATCGGCAAGCAACTGCTCGCCTACCTCGCGCACACAGCCGTCGAGCGCGGCTGCGCGCGGCTCGAGTGGGCGGTGCTCGACTGGAACGAGCCTTCGATCGGTTTCTACCGCAGCCTCGGCGCGGTGCCCATGAACGAGTGGACGGTTTTTCGCCTGACGGGCGAGGCCCTCACGCTACTGGCCGGCGGCGCTCCCGCGCAACGCTAACGGGGACTCCGCGGCCGGCGCGGGCGGCGGTGCGCCGGGCGGCGGCTCCATCCCCTTGGAGTAAACGACGCGTCCGTCGGGACAGACGAAGATGGCGTCATATTGCGGCATGCTGTCGATGATGGCCAGGGTCTTCGCCGGGCCCAGCACGAAAGCCGTCTTCGACATGCCGTCGGTCTGCGTCGCCGTGGGCGCGATGACCGAAGCGCTGCGCACCAGCTGCGCGGAATGCCCGGTGAACGGGCTGATGATGTGGTCGTAGAGCACGCCGTTCTGCACGAAGCCGCGGTAGTAATCGCCCGAGGTGGAGATGGCTTCGTTGGTGACCGGCACCATGGTCACGAGCTTGCTGAGATCCCACGGATCCCGGATGGCGACCATCCAGGGCCGGCCCCGGCGATCGCCGAGGATCCGGGTATCGCCGCCGGCCGTCACCAGCGCGTGGCGGATACCCATCGCCTTCAGGATGTCGATGCTGCGATCGACCACATAACCCTTGGCGATGCCGCCGAGGCCGATCGCCATGCCGGGCCGGGCGAAGGCGACGCTGTGATGGCGGTCATCGAGGATGAGCTGCCGCCAGCCGATCGTGGGCAGCAGGGCCTCGATCTGGGCATCGGTGGGATGGATGTGTCGCCGGAAGTCATAGAGCCGCCACACGGACTCCATGGTGATGTCGAACGCGCCGTCGGTGATCTGAGAATAATGCGTCGACAGCTTGATGAGGTCGTAGAGCTCGCGGCTCACCACCACCGGATGCTGCGCCGCATGCTCGTTGATCCGCGAGAGCTCGCTGTCAGGCTTGAAATCGCTCATCACGTCGTCGACGTGATGCATCTCGGCCATTACGGCATCGATGGCCTCATTGGCATGCGTCGGATTCGTGTCCCACAGCTCGACGTAGATGCTGGTGGTCATGATCGTCTCGTTGCGGGAATACCACGCCGCAGATGCAGGCGCGGACGCAACGGACAGACAAAGAATGCAACCCGCGAATGCGGCAAGCCGCCTTTTCATTGATTCCCCCGGGCGTCAGGCCGGAAAGAAGTCGATCGGCTTGGTCGCGGTGGTCGGATCGACCTTTTCCGGTTCGAAGCGAAACAGCATCACCCGCGCGACGATCTCGCGCTCGAGCGCCGGATCGT
>Ga0335075_10008850_pt1 | contig 15404 bp, 7 predicted proteins | sample Lox_Sample_24_FD_206723 | JGI IMG/M metagenome (GOLD analysis project Ga0335075, IMG submission 206723) | Soil microbial communities from Loxahatchee National Wildlife Refuge, Florida, United States - Lox_Sample_2.4 | ecosystem: Environmental > Terrestrial > Soil > Wetlands | place: USA: Florida... | reverse complement strand
ACATCGAGATTCCCATTAACACAGGAGATTTCCGGCTGTTGGACCGGCGAGCGGTCGATGCGATGCTGTCAATGCCGGAGCGGCACCGGTTGCTGCGGGGCATGTCGAGCTGGATCGGGTTTCGCCAGTTTGGATTGAAGTACGCGCGCGAAGCACGTTTTGCGGGCACAACCAAGTATCCATTGCGCAAAATGATCAACCTGGCGCTGGATGGGATTTTTTCATTTTCCACGGTGCCTTTGCGTTTTGTTACGGCGCTGGGCCTGTTGACGGCAGTGATGGCGACGGCAGGCATCATCTATTCGCTCGCGGTGCGCATTTTCACGCCCCACTGGGTCCCGGGCTGGGCCACGCTGATTCTTGCAGTGCTTCTGATCGGCGGCCTGGAGATGCTCTGTTTCGGCATTGTCGGCGAGTATATCGGCCGCATCTATACCGAGATCAAACAGCGCCCCTTGTTTGTGGTGAGAGAGGCGCTGGAACCAACAACTGTTGAGGAAGAGGTAAGGATGCGCGCGTTGGCACGACAGACTGTGGGCCGGAATGATCGTCTGCCTCGGACCGGATGAGTGAATCTCTGAAATTTCTCATCTGCGCAGAAAAGGTTTGCGGAGGGAACAAGTTGCGGAGATTGGAGACAATCGGGTCAGCTGCCGTGGGCCGGTTGCCACTGCGGCTGTTGCAATGGATCCCACCCGTGCTCGTGATCCTTTTTTGCTGCAGCGGATCTTTTGCCCAGACGCAACCGGCGCAGGGTTCGCATAAGTTGCAGGCTCCGATGGCCGCAACCGACCCGACGCAGCGGGAAGCACAGCCCGATCTCACAGTAGATCGAGATCCTGTTCTCTCGCCGGATCCCGCGGACAACACGCCAGTTACCGCGCAGACGTTCGAGGGACCCGGTAAGAACGGTCTGCTGGAGAAGGACAAGAGCGGCATCTTCACCCTCCGCGAAGAGGTGAACGAAGTCTTGCTGAATTGCACCGTACTGGACGACAAGGGCCGGAGAGTGACAGACCTCAAAAGCAGTGACTTTCGGGTGTGGGAAAACGGGGTGCTGCAGAAGGTGGACTCCTTCCAGCAGCGGGATGTTCCCGTATCGATGGGCATCCTGGTGGACAATTCCGGGTCTATGCGCGACAAGCACGCGGCGGTGAAGACCGCTGCGTTGGACCTGGTGAGAGCTTCGAATCCACAAGATGCTGCCTTTGTGGTGAACTTTTCCGACAAGGCTTATCTGGATGAGGGCTTCACTTCGAACATCGGTGCGTTGGAGCGGGGATTGTCTCACTTCGATTCCAGGAACACCACGGCACTGTATGACGCGGTCGTAGCTTCGGCGAAGGAACTCGCGACCCACGGAAAACAACCGAAGCAGGTGGTGTTGATCATTACCGATGGCGCCGACAACGCCTCACGCGAAACGCTGAAGGAGGCGGTGCGGCGGGTGCAGAACCTGGGCGGCCCGGTGGTGTATTCCATTGGACTCCTTTTCGGAGACGATAAGGAAGAAACGAGAGTTGCCAAGAGCGCGCTTGCAACCCTCTCGGAAGAGACGGGCGGAGTCGCCTTCTTTCCAAAATCGGTGGACGAAGTAGATGACATCGCGAAGGCAGTGGCCCAGGATATTCGCAGCCAATACGTCCTTGGCTATCATTCGACGCAGGCACCCAGCATGCTGGGATACCGGAAGGTCGAGGTACAAGCCATCGCTCCCAAGCACGGCAAGCTCACGGTACGGACGCGCAAAGGATACTATTCGACAGTGGCTCAGACCAATGCCGTAGCCGCGGTAAAGGATTAGTGCAACTTCGCGCCATTAAGTGCTGCGCTTCAAATCGCAGTTCAGCGGGCGAAAGGGAATTACCAGATGCCTTTGTCGCTGCCAGTAAGCTTCTGCCCGACGACGGCCGCCGCAGCAAGCCAGGGCAGCAGGCCAAGCCGGATACCACTGTGCAACTCGCGCCTGCGGACAATGCTGCTGAGCTGCGTATTGTAGAGGCGAACGGAGAGCGGCACGATGGGAACGCGGAGAAACCCGCGGGCGAAATAGACCTCTCCGGAACCTGCAGCCGTCTCGATTACAAAATCGGGGAGATCTAGCCCGGGGTGCCGGTATTTTTTCAGATAGCTGGATACCATTTGCAGGTAAGCGGCGGTCCCTTCCCAGATGCCGGCCATCTTGGCTGAAGCGCAAAGGATGTTATAGTCGATCGCCCCGGCGGCGGCGAGATTTGCCACGTCTACCATGTCGCACAAGCGGAAGTAGAAATGACGGTACATGCGCTGCAGGACGGAAATCAGCAAACGGTCCGGGACGGCGGGGATTGGGAAAGTAAGATTGCCGATCAGCGCCTGCCGGGCGCGTCCTGGCAACCAGGACGGAATCGAAATCTGCTCTCCGGTTTGGCCCAGCCGGCCCATATGAATTTCAACTGCTTCGGGCAATCCGGGGAGCAGGAAGTTCCATTTACATGCGAGTCGATCACCCCAACTGCGGGGTGCGATTTCTGCCCCGAAGCGGATCATCATCAGGCGGCAAACATCCTGGGGATTTGAACTGCTGTATAAATCGAGATCGCTGCCCAGATCCGGCCAGTGATCAAGCGACTTGATCACAGTCACGTCATGCCCTTCGTCTGCAAGGGACGCACAAATCGCCTGCAGGAACGAGAGCGCCTTATCGATGCGCGCGCGCTCAGCCGTCAGAGCGGCTGCGCCCCATTCTGCGGCCTCTTCCTCCCCGTGATCCTGCAGGATGGGTACCAGACGTCCAAGCCCACGAATCAACACGTGATTCGAATCGGCCAGCGTGACCAGAGCGTCGAACTCCTGCTTACGGAAACCTGATAACGGGAGGGCGATCGTTTCCTCGCCGGGCGTCAGGAGGGTACGGGAAAGCAGATCCATAGCGAGCGCCCCGTTGACATGCTTGCTCGGTTGGAGATCTGGCTGATGATTTGCCATGATGACTGTTCTCGCAGCCTATTCTGGAGATTGAGGGGGAGCAGGCGTCGAGTCAGGCCGAGTCGCAGGGGAGCTCGGGTGCGATACGGCATCGCCACGGGGAATCAGCTCGATCGGACCTGTTTGCTGACGTTGCGCCTGGCTGTAAGCGTCGAGCTTGCCGCTGACCTTGAGGCCGCTGTTCCTAGCAACCGCAAGAAGGCTCTGGCCCTGTGCCGCGGAGGAGGTCGCAAGGCCAACAAGGTCATTCGCGTCCTGGGCTTTCCGCGCTTTCGCGTAGAAGAACTGCGCGGTTTCGAGGTCGCCCTCCTTTTCGGCAACATAACCACGGTTATTGAGCGAAAATGCGCTGTCAGGGTTGAGCGAGTAGGCATCCAGGAAGTCCTGCTTTGCATGTGCCCAATCACTGCGATTGACTTCCGATACACCGCGGAAGGTGAGCATGGTGGCGCGGAGCTCCGCGCTGCTGAGATTGCGGATGCGCTTCCTCAACCGCCTGGCACTCTCCGCTGCTGTGGGACTGACGGGCTTTCCGCGAGCTGAGGTATCCAAGGTTACAACGATGGGCTCCGAGGAGCCGTCTTCTGCGGCCGCATCGTAATGGTGCAGGGCTCCGGCGAAGTTTCCCGTAGCTTCATCAGCGACCCCAAGATTCAACAAGGTAAAGGGATTCGCCGGCTGCAGCGCCAGAGCATGGAGAAGCAGAGTATCCGCCGCGAAGCCCTGGCCCTGTGCCAGGAGCTCGATAGCCTCAACGTTCATCCGGTTGACGAGCATGGGTGTGTCCTTCAGATTGTTCAGGGCATCGGCCATGGGCCGGCCTTTCAACCGGGGGACGTTGCTGAGATCGATGGACGCGTTGCTGCCTTGCTCCGCTGCCAGCGCGTAGAATTTGAGCGCGCGATCCAGATCCCCGACCAGCTCACAGATGTAACCCAGGTTATTCAGGGTAAAAGGATCACTGGGATCGTACAAGTAGGCTTTATAAAACAGCGTCTGTGCGGTTTCATATTGATGCCGGGCGATGGCCGTCACTCCCTGACGGTTGAGGCGCTGCACGGGTGTAAGCTCACTTCTGCCAGGAATGGTGATTTTCAGGTCGTGAGCGTAGGAAGCATGCCATCCGACGAGGATGAATGTAATCACCACGAACGCGGTTTGCCGTCGGCCAAACATTATTAGAAAAGAGCGAACCAGGCAGAAAAGTGAAACCTGCTTTGTTGGATGCGATGAACAAGTATCTGTTGCCCGGGTTAGTGGAAGAGGCCTGCGCCATACGGACAATTGAGACCACTCGGAAGCGGGGCGAATCATCTAAGGAGCATTGCTTAGTGTTGACAAAGGAGTGCGTATGAGATGCCTGGTTGCGATCGCGATTGTGGGCGGCTTTGTCTCGGCTTGCGCAGTGCCGGCACAGACCAGGCCACAGGCGGCGGCAATTCTCACCACGGATGGAACCCCCGATACGGCCGGGCGGCCTGTCTTACCGTCTACGCCCCCCGGGAAAACTACGGTGATGGGTGGCGAGATCCGCCATATCGACGTGGTGCGCGATGAGTTTATTTTGCATGTTTTCGGGGGACACCCGGTGAAGATTCTCTTTGACGCACGCACCGAGCTCTACCAGGATGGGAGGAGAATCGCGGCAGGCGACCTGCGCCCAGCCGAACATGCTTCCGTAGAGACTCTGCTGGACGGAACCAACGTTTATGCTGTGAGCATCCACACGCTCTCTCGCATGCCAGAGGGCGAATCTCAGGGGCAGTTGGTCAACTACAATCCGGCGACGCGAGAGCTTACTTTGAGCGACCAGCTCTCACGCCAATCTCTCGAGTTGATGGTTCCTTCCGGTACGCCGGTCGTATCCCACGACCATACGGTTGTATCCGCACCGGCAGGAGCCGCGCGACTGGCGCCGGGTACTTTGATTGCGGTTCAATTCCAACCGGACGAACATGGCCGGGGGATAGCGAGGCAGATTTCGATTTTAGCTGCACCCGGATCGGCGATTCAGTTTCGGGGAACGATCTCCTTCCTTGATCTACACGCCGGCCGTCTGCTGCTCACCGATCCCAGTAACGACCAAAGTTACGAGATCTCGTTTGACAGGACTGTGTTGCCATCAAGCGAGCAGTTGCGCCAGGGAGACGAAGTTAGCGTGAACGCGCGGTTTGATGGCAGGCGCTATGTTGCCAGCGGCATTACAGTGACCAAGGCGCTCTAGAAGCGCCAGGAAAAGGTCAGTGGCCGGCACGAATCGTAGCCCAGCGACTGAGCGGTGACCGGGACCGGGGGCGTCGGCGGCGTCGCCCACGGCACATCGGTGAAATCGAAAAACTCCAGCAGATTTGGTTGGGCCGCGTCCCGCGCGGTCAGATGTGCGGATGCACCGATGAAGCGGTTCTCCACAAACTTGATCACGGCTGTATGATCCATCGGAGTGTGGGAAACGTAATGCTTGCGGGTGAAGGGGGAGATGATCATGTTGGGGACCCGGAACCCGAGTTGAGCAGCAAAGCCCTGAACGGCTGCAGCATCTGCTGGATTGGCTCCTGGATCAGAGGATGAAAGATCGCAGTGCAGCGTCGGAACACCATTGGCTGGGACGCAGGGATTGTAGGTGTCGGGATTCACGGCAATCGTGGAAATATCAGGGATAGTTCCCAGCGAGGCGTCGGTGTTGTCATTCGAATGGCCAGGTACGGGCGGAACGTGGTCATAAGGACCGCCCCCCTCGTCGTAAGCGAGGAAGAAAACTGAATCTTTCCATTCCGGACTGGCCATGAAGGAATTGATGATGTTGGCCACCTGGGCTTGCCCTTCCAGAATGGACTGACCTGAACCAGGATGCTCATCGTTGTTGCCGTAGCCCGCTTCGATGAATGCAAAGCTGGGCAGCGTTCCGTTGGTGAGATCGGTAAAGTAGGCGGACAACGGGGCGATATGAGTCGGGTCGATGCAGAAGGAGTTGGTGGAATCTCCCACCACGCTTGATGGCTGAGTAGGCGCTGTGCAGGCCGCACCCGACGGGTTCTGATACAGATATTGATAGGAGTAAGAGAGGGAAGCGAAATCGGTTGCCGGGAACGCTCCGTTGGCCGAAGCGGTACAGTCATCCCCATCCAGGCAGAGATCGTCGGTTACGGTGTAATAGATCTTCCACGACACGTTGGCCTGGTCGAGTTCCTGGAATATGTTCGGGATATCCAGTTGCTGGGAAAGATGATCGTCGTTGCCCGGGTCTTTTACCAGTCCCTGGGTGGTACCCCCGGTGAAGGTCGCAATGCGGTTGGCGATGCTCTTGCTCGCTACGGGTGAGAACCAGCGATCAGAAACGGCGAACTGCGAGGCCATGTAGTAGTAGTAATTGAGGAAATCCTGATCGTAATATCCCATGGAACGCTGGCCAGTAAGATCGGTGAAGGATCCGGAGCAAGTCGCGCCCGAGGCGGCACAACTCTTGGCATAACCCTCAGCATTGTGGACGAAGCCGTTCATCAGGATGGGACGGCTGGTCTGGAAATTGTAGGTGTTGACATCGCCAAAGCTTGCCAGCCAGTCTGAACTTTCATCATCGATGCAGGTGCTGGTGAACTTGAAGAGAGGGAAGGAAGTGCCTTCATCGTCTGAGTTGGAGATGGTAGACAGCTTGTCGTCGATGCCGTCGATGTTGTAGGTTTTGCCGTCAGCGCCGACGTTCCATCCGTTTGTTTGCCGATAGGGATTGAGCATACCGAAGTAATTGTCGAAGGTATGGTTTTCCTGCAGCATGAAGATGACGTGATCGATGGAGTTGATGCCGGGGCCAGGGTTCACCGTTACGGTCGCGTTGGCCGAGGCGTTTCCTCCCACCCCGCTTGCGTTGGCGGTATAGTTTGTGGTCGTTGTAGGGCTTACTGACTGCGTACCTCCGCTGGGGGCCAGGTTGTAACTGCTGCCATCGTTACCGGCCAGCGTGACCTGGGTGGCGTTGGCAGCAACTACGGTTAAGGTCGAGGAATTGCCAACGGTAATGGAAGCAGGGTTGGCGGTCAAGCTGACGGTCGGGGCGGCAGGAGGCAGAACGGTTACGACTGCAGTGGCTGATGCGTGACCACCCGCCCCGGTAGCGCTGGCGGTGTAAGTGGTAGTGGAGGTTGGTTTCACAGATTGCGTTCCGCCGCTGGGCGAAAGGGTATAAGTGCTGCCATCCGTACCGCTTACTGTTACCTGAGAGGCGTTGCTTGCCATCACAGACAGGGTCGCCGAGCTTCCGGAAGTGATGGACGCCGGCTTAGCGGTCATGCTGATGGTAGGAACGGGCGCTGGCTGGACCGTAAGGGTCGCACTTGCCGAAACTTTGCCTCCTGCTCCGCTGGCAGTGGCGGTGTATGTAGTCGTTGCAGCCGGGTTCACGGATTGGGTGCCGCCAGCCGCAGGTAGATTGTAGCTACTGCCATCGCTGCCGGTGACGACGACGGTGGATGCGTTGGTTGCGATCACGGACAGGGTAGCGGAGCTTCCGGAACTGATCGAGTTTGGGCTTGCGGTGATGGTGACGGTGGGGGCAGACACAGACTGGACCGTCAGCGTGGTGCTGGCGGTAGCCTTGCCGCCTGCCCCCGTTGCGGTGGCCGTGTAGGTTGTTGTTGCCGTCGGTTTCACGGATTGCGTTCCGCCTGTCGGGGACAGGTTGTAAGTGCTGCCATCGCTTCCAGCCAAGACGACGGATGTAGCATTGGTCGCGGTTACGGTTACGGTAGAAGAGCTGCCGGAGGTGATGGAGGCGGGGCTGGAGGAAACGCTAACCGTTGGCGCAGGGGTCGTGCTTCCGGTTGACGAGCCTCCCGTAGGCTCGGTTCCGGACGTATTGCCGGAAGTGCCGCAGCCGATAAAAAGGAAAGGCAGCAGTAGACAGGTCAAGAACTTCGGGGTTTGACGAGAGAAAAAGAGAACCCGGGGAACACACGCGTCGAACATGGCCTTCTCCTTTGAAAATTGTTGCCGCAATCCAACGGCAACAAGAGAAGAGGCTTCGGGCCCGTGGTCCGCCGCCCTGCGGCCTTCCCACGACCTATGCGCTCTTCACAGCAAGCGGAAGGAAAAAAAGATCCGGCTGCTCTAGAACTCGCTTTCGAGCGTCGGATTCTGCCCATATCCATCTCCGTCCCGGTGCTCAGCCGTACGCGGCCGCTCCCGATCCCGAGGATGGGTCAAATGCAAAGCGTGAATTTCGTTTCGAGATAGCTGGTGGTTTGGCGCCAATGCGCCATTTCCACATTCGAAGGAAAAAGAATTGGGGGAAGTTTCGCGGCGATTAAAGAAGGCGCGCGCAGGATCCTGAGGTAATCCGGGAAGCCCCGCACGTGCCACGGCCCGTTTATATTGATTTACCTCAAACCAGCGTAGGTAACTCCCGACAACGTTGGCCATCGTCATTCGCAGGCCCGCAGCGTAGTTTTGCTCTGCCATGGAGCGTTGTATTTCGGAGGAGGAGAGAACGGTGACGAGTTGTGTGGCGAGATCTGCGGCGTCCCCGGCTTTGTAGAACCGGGCCGCCATTTCTTCATCAGCAGCCATTTCGCGAAACTCGGGAATGTCGGCGCAGACGATCGGAATCCCGTATTCGCAGGCCTGATGAGCGGGACCGCTGGAGCCGGTCGCAGAATCGTAGGGCATGACCACGGCCGAGGTACTGCGAAACAACTCAGGAATATCTTCTTCTGGAACGTAACCGCGGAACTCAATTGGCAAATTGTCCGGCATGGATGCGCGTATCGATTCCCAGTAGCCGGCTCTGGTGTGATGGTTGGCGCCGGCGATAACCAGACGGGCATTTGGCACGCGCTTGAGCACCGACGGGAAGGCCTCCATCAGGGTCTCCAGTCGCTTATACGTTCCCCAATGGCCGATGGCGAGTATACGGGTATCAGGATTGCCGCGCTGCGAAAAATCCGGGGGGCTGGGAATGGAAGCGAAAGTGCCATGAGTTCCCAACAAGACATTCTGAGCCGAGTACTTGGACATCAATGTGCGCCGATAGCGGGATAGAAGGACGGAGACGGAGTGAGCCTTCAACAAGGCGCGCGTAGCCACGTCCGAGCCCAAACGTAGAATGCGTTCGCGGCGCACGCCAGCGGCGGAGAAATCAACGTGCTCGACGATATGGTGTAGGGTGATGTGAGTGTAAAAACCAGATGCGCGGCTGAGAGCCGGAGCTGAGAGCCCGGCAAACGCGGCGAAAGGATTTCTGGGAGTCGCGAAGCTGGAGAAGACAAGATTGAACCACACCACATCGGGATTCAGCCTGCGAATAGTCTGCAACAGCCGTAAGGGAGTGGAGACGCTTCCGAATTTCCAACAGCGGATCACGTTGAAGCCTGCCAATTCCTGCTGTTGCCGGCCGCTTAAGGGAGTGCCATCAGCGGCGGTGGCGAAGTCGTAGTCCGAAAGTTCGTCGGCAAGTATGGTCAGCTCAACATGAGCGTTGCGCCGCAATTCTCGGGCCAGGTGAAAGGCATACTCATTCAACTGGCGTCCGCTGGGTGGGAAGGTCGCGACCAGGCAGATTTTCATTGGTTCCTCAAAACAGAGTGATGCTCACGTAAGGCCGGAGCTGTTCGTTTGGTCCTTGCGCGAAGTTGAAGAAATCTTCCTGTTGCAGACCCGCGGAGAAGCGAATCGGATATTGCAGGTTAACTTTTCCCAGGTCGGCGTTGAATGTACGGCGGAGAGGCACAGCATAGGAGACAGCGAAGCCACTCTGAACCGCGTCGTAGGCATGGAAACCTCGCGTGCTGGAGTAAGCAAAAGAACCCTGCAAATCCCAATGACGAGTCGGGGCGAAGTCGACGGTTCCGGCCGGGCGAAGAGCCTGGGCGATTCCCGAATGGGGGCCAACCGTTCGCCAGGCGCGGAGATCCTCGGCGACGGCTTCCATGTTTAAGCGGTCAGAAAAACGATGTGTGAAGCCAATGTAGGAGGCGGTGTAATAATCCTCGGTGGCGACGGGGGAGAACTGCTGATCGCTTGATCCCCACCCGGTCACGAGGGCGGTCTTGCCCCATGGCGCCCCAACTCGAAAATCGACCGCTGCGGCCAATGCTCGCGAATGAATGTTGCTCTCGGTGAAAGGGCCCACTTCGTGGATAACGTAGCCATCCGCAGAGACGGCGTTGAAGAAGGAGCTGGTGGAAACATAAGTGAAGGCGCGGAAAAGATTCTGATTCATTTCCACTGGAGAAAGAGAATCACGGCGGATGGTGCCTTGTACGCCGCTGCTGAAGGTCAGCACGTTCGTTCCCAGGTGAATGGTGGGATTGATGCCGAAGTTAAGAGAGTAGTCGGTGGTGCTGCGGTCAACGATCGAGTTGGTCGCGGGAACCGAAATGTCACCGCGGGCATTGCGTATTTGAAAAAAGCCGCCGAGGGTGGGAACGCCTCCGAAATGGAGGTGGTAGGCATTGGTCCATTGCGTAGCCACGGAAGATCGGGGTGGGGGAAGAAGGGCGTAATTGGAGGCCTGCACGGGAACCGTCGCATCCAGTTTGGAGTCGAGAACATAAACCGTCGTGTCTTCGAACACCGGCTGCACGGAGAACGCGGAGAGAACGCTGAAATCAGGATTTACCCTGTAGCCCTCATTGGCGCCAGCCTGGAGGAGATCCTGCTCGGCGGTTTGGTCTTCGCCTGCTGCGCTGGCGGCTTGAGCAAAGGAAGTCAGCGCTTGCGTGCCTTGATGCTCCTGCTGATACATATTGGCCTGCGCGAGTAAATATTGATAATCGAGCTCGCTGTCAGCTATATGGCTGACCGCTGAGAGCTGAGCGGCAGCGCGGGTTGTATCGCCCAGCGCGAGATAGTTGTTGGCCAAGCCGAGGCGCACCGCTATATCCGAAGCACCTGCGGCTTTCGCCCGCTGAAGATAGGTCTGAGAGAGTTGATAATCATGCATCTGGCGCAGCAGGTCTGCAGCGGCAATGTATTGATCTCCTGTGGGAGGAGAGGTCTCGCCGACTGCTGACTCCATGAGGGCAAGTCCGATCTGGCGTTCAGCATCCTGCGATTCGTCCTGTTGCGCCATGAGCCTCGCTATGGCGAGGCGGATATCCACCCGGTTGCTGTGCGGGGTATCGAGCGCCTGATGGAAGCGTTCCATGGCGTCCCGTTGATCTCCGATCTGGCTGAGTGCTTCGCCGGTTGACACGAAAATCTCGCTATCCGCTGAGGTGGGACCACCAGCAGCAGAGGGAGTATCGTGGGCATGATTTTCTGCGAGTTGGACGTAGTGAAGCGTCTGAGCGCGATCTTCCAGATGGGCATAACAACGCGCGAGCAAGGCATACACCGCCGCATCGTCGGGGGAGAGCTTCTGCGCGACTTGTAGCTCGTCGGCTGCTTCATGGTAACGGCGCTGGGCAAAGAAGGTATTTCCCAGGCCGAGGTGCAGCGTTCCATCGTTGGGAGTAAAGCGCAGGGCAGCCCGGTACTCCGCGGCAGACCTGGTGAGCCAGCCTTCTCGTCCATAAGCTGTTGCGCGAATCATATGTAAGACTTTCGAGTCGCCCAATTGCGCTTCGGCCAGCTGCGACTCCCGCACAGCAAAGCGGGGCTTATGCAGGTCCAGGTCCGCATAGGCAAGCCCGAGGTGAGCTTCGCCGTCGTGCGGTTCCAGTTTCAGGGCAGACTCGAAATCGGTCGCCGCGGCCTTCGGCCGGTGAAGATCGTTCAAAACGTATCCGCGGTTGACATATGCGGTTACGACCTTCGGATCGCGCTGCAATACCCGCGTGAAGTCCTGCAATGCCAGCTCGCGCTGGCGATTATGTTTATGGACATAACCGGCTAAGAGGGGAATATCCGGTTCGTGAGGCAGAGCCGAATCGAATTGATTGGTCAACTGCAACAGCTGGTTGTATTTCCCAAGATGAAGCAGATCATAGCCCAGATAGACTACTGCGTCCCTATCGTGGGGCAGGAGTGTGATTGCTTCCTCGCCAACCTGGGCGGACTGGCTATAATCTCCTCGGAAGCTCAGGTATCTTTCGGTTTCAAGAAGTACTTGAGGCTCCTGCCGCATGTCGGCCGTCGCCCGGCTTAACCATTGGCCGGCGAGATCCAGATCGTGGGCTTCGATAGCAGCATTCATGCCCCCCGCGACGATCAGGGCGTTACGGGGGGCGCGAGTAAAGGCCTGGTTATAACGCTCGTCCGCCCTTTTGAATTCACGTTGAGCTGTATAAAGGTCCCCCAGCGCGAGGTAGGGTACGTATAAGGACGGGTGATCCTCCGCCAGGAGGGTGAAATACTGCTCGGCATCCTGTTCTCGGCCCAGGGCGCGGGAGGCATAGCCGAGGGAAGTGAGCGCGAATCGGTTGCCGGGGTCGGCCGCAAGGACTCGTTTGTAGAGGGTGATCGCATCCTGGGTACGCCCAATCTTGTTAAGCAGATCGCCGTCGAGCTGAAGATTCCCGGGATCGTGCGGGCTGAGTGCCAACGCTTCTTTCATATCCCTCAGGGCGCCATCGAGCTGCCCGCTATTCATTTCGATCAAAGCCCGAAGGCGGAGGAAAGCAGTTCTCCCTGGCCCCTGTGGGTTGAGTGCCGCGATGCGGCCCTGGGCGATTGCGAGCTGTTGCCGGGCGGCGGCAGGATTGCGGAGATCGCGATCCAACTCCATAAGATCCATGTGAATCTGGATGCCATAAAGAGGCCCTTCGGCTGGTGCTTCCGGCAAATGCTGCAACGCAGCGGTGTATTCCTGCACGGCTTCAGAATCGCGTTCCTGAAGCCGCGCAATCTCAGCGCGGATGGCGTGCAAGCGGTAATTGGTTGAATCGATCGCGTCGGCGCGGTGCAGGAACGACGAGGCATCCTGCGGCGAACCCGCCGCAACCTGGGCCTGCGCTGCGGAAAGCTGTAGTTCGAGGTTTTTCGGCCTGGCATTCGCGGCTTGAGAGTATAAAGTGGCGGCGTCTTTCAGTTTGCCATCGAGCTGAGAGGTGTAGGCAAGCTCCGCCACTACGTCCGGCGGCGGGTTATGAATGGACTGGAGCGCGGCGATGGCTTCGCTGTAGTTTCCGGTTTCGCGGTAGTAGGCTGCGAGAGAGCGCTGAACATCCGGGTCATCAGGGGCCCGGCTTCGGGCCAGATGAAGGTACCGGCTGGCTAAGTCTAATTGGTCCAGGTGCTGATACGAAAGGGCCAGGAGTAATTCGGATCGCGGGCCCGCCTGAAGACCTTCCGCCCGACGCAGCCAGTTGACGGCATTGGAGTAATCTCCAGAGCGAAGGTAGAGTTCTCCCAGCAACAGAATATCGGAACGGCGCGCGGGAGTGGCCGCGAGGAGTTGCTGGAGCAGATGCTCAGCCTCATCGGCTTTGCCCATGGCGGCATAGGTCTGGGCAAGACCGGAAAGCCCATCCGCCGCCGACGGACTGAGCTGCAAGCCACGTCGATAGGCGATTACGGAAAGCGACAGCCTGGCATCCAGCCGTGCCGCGTACCCGACAAGGAACCACAGTCGTGGGTCGTTGGCATCCGCATGGGCAGCTTGTTGAGCGTAGTCGAGCGCGGCGGCGCGGTCACCCTTTTGCAGCGCCAACTCGGCCGCTCGTGCAAGGCGCGCAGTCTGAAGGTTCGAGCCCCAGCCTAATGCCTGGTTCGGTGTCGGGCCTTCACTCGCAGGTTCGCGAGACTTTGCCGATGCATCCGGTCCCACCGTATAAAGTTGGGCTTGCACCGAGCAACAAAAGGCAAAGAGAACTGGCAGACACACGAACTTAAATGATGCAGTTACAGCACACATGGATCACCAACGCAAGAACGCCATGTACGCTTGTTAGATTCCGGAGAGGCGCCAGACGTTGGCCGGAGCACCCGGTTCAATATCGCCGAGGAAACAAATTGCAACCGAGAGAAAGCAACGGCAAACAGCAATTCGCGAATCTAACGTTCGAGAGTTTTCACCGTGAAAAAAGTTGAGCTGGCTGCACCTTCTGCCTCTGCCTGGTCTATTCCTCTGAGCCTGATTCTGCTGGCCGCCGTGGTGGTTCACCTGCCACTGCTGCTGATGGAATTGCCGCTGCACTCGTTCGACACCAATTTCCATATTTTCTTTGCTTCTCACTATTTGCATCACTGGTTCGACCCCTGGAACGCAAAATGGTATGCGGGTTTTTCGCAGACGACGTATCCTCCGTTGCCGCAACAGTGGATAGCGCTGATATCTCACCTCACCGGTCTGGATCTGGCATACATGGTGGTGCAACTGACGGCGATTCTGTTGCTTGCCGTTGGGATCTATCGTTTTTCTTTACTTTGGGTAGGCCCGCGAGCGGCCTCGTTCGCCGCGTTAGGAAGCATCTTTCTCGGTTCGGAAAGTTTTCTGGTCTATTCCGCAGGGCAGTTAGGTACGACATCGGCCGCTCCGCTTTATTTGAATGCACTGCCATATCTCTATGATTGGCTTCGATTGGGCAAATGGCGTTCATTTTTCAAAGCGGCAGCATTGCTCACCGCGGCCGCTGCGGCTCACCACGCCACGTTGCTGTTCGGCTCCCTCTTCTTCGCCTTGCCTGTGCTCGTCCTGGTTCTGTTGGATAGCCGGGAGGGCGAACGCACCAGGATCACGCCGTTCGTATTTCGGGTGGCTACCATCACGCTGGTGACCGGCGCAGCAATTGCAATTGTGTTGCTCCCATTTTGGATAGCATTGATTCATTACCCGGTTACGCAGACTCCCATTCCTCATGCCAGCCGGGCGAACTATATTCTGAGTCCAGAGTGGGGCCTGAATTACTTCGTCATTCCCTATGGAGCGCTGATCCTGGCATTGCCGTTCATTGTGTGGCGGGGATCGGAGTCCGCGCGGCTTCGGCCCCTCCTTCTCGGATTCTGGCTTGCGTTTTTGCTGGGGCTTGGCGGGACCACGCCTGTTGGCCATCTGCTGCTGGGTCGCGCTTTCGAAGTGCTCACCATGGAGCGCTTCAGCTACTGGGCCACTCTGCTGGCCTTGCCATTCGTTGGTTTGCTGGCGGTCGAGCTGATTGACCGTTTCGGAAAGCCGGCAGCGATTGTGCTGACCATTTTGGCGGCTTCGACGTGCGCAGTCGCGGTGGGATGGGTGACCTATCATCCGGCCGATGCCGAGAATTTCGACACGCAGTCGATTGCGTCGTGGCTGAATCGTGACGGCCACGATCGGTATCGCTATGTCACGCTCGGTTTTGGCAACAAGATCTCGCGACTCGCGATGGAGACGGATGCCAGCAGCGTGGACGGGGAGTGGAATTCAGGGCGGATGCTGCCGGAGCTTACACGATATGGTGCGGGCCCGCTCACCAGCTCAAAGTACTACGGCAAACCGGGTCTGGATGCGCTTCGCGCCATATTGCGCCATGCGGACCGCTACGGATTGAAGTGGGTGCTGGTGCGCGATCCTTATTATGACCCTCTGC
>Ga0335075_10008849_pt1 | contig 15405 bp, 15 predicted proteins | sample Lox_Sample_24_FD_206723 | JGI IMG/M metagenome (GOLD analysis project Ga0335075, IMG submission 206723) | Soil microbial communities from Loxahatchee National Wildlife Refuge, Florida, United States - Lox_Sample_2.4 | ecosystem: Environmental > Terrestrial > Soil > Wetlands | place: USA... | reverse complement strand
TGGAGCCGTGGATCGGCGCCGGCGGGACCGAGAGCGACATTCCCATTCCGGCTCTCGTCGACGTCGATCTGGCCCCGGAAGCGCGCGCGGATCTCGAGCGGCTGCGGGCCGCGGTCCAGGCGGTCGCCCCAGCGGCGCGCGTCGACGACAATGCGCAGTGGCTCGCGCCCCTCGCCGCGCTTATCTCTGCACTGAAATGGCTGGCCGCGGGCCTCGTGCTGCTGATGGTCGGCGCGACTGCGGCGACTGTCGTGCTCGCGGCCCGCGCTGCGCTCGACACGCATCGCGGCACGATCGAGATCCTGCATTTGATGGGAGCGACCGACGTGCAGGTGGCCCGGCTCTTCCAGCGCCGCATCGCACTCGACGCCTTGTTCGGCGGACTGGTCGGCTTCCTTTTGGGCGGCGCGGTGCTGATCCTGCTCGGCAGCCGGGTCGCGGCTCTGGGTTCGGAACTGCTCGGCGCCGTTGAAATACCGACGGTCGGATGGGGCATATTGGTCGCCCTGCCGATCTTCGGCGTTCTGCTCGCCATGTTCGTGGCGCGCTTCACCATCCTTCGTGCACTGGGCCGGATGCTATGATCCGCGCCTTGCTCCGCATCATCTCCTTCGTCTTGCTCATCTATGTGCTTGGCTATGCCGCCTTCGCGGTGATGCTGCCAAAGCCCGCGGGCGACGAGCGGACGGATGCGATCGTCGTCCTGACCGGCGGGCCGGGCCGGATGGAGCGCGGTCTCGACATGCTTCGCCAGCAGCGGGCACGCCACATGCTCGTCTCCGGCGTCAATCGCACCGTCCGGACCGTCGAGCTGGCCGCGCAATATCCGGGCAGCGCGCCGCTCTTCGCCTGCTGCGTGACTTTGGAGCGCGAATCCTTCGACACCCGCTCCAATGCCGACGAGGTGCAGCGCTGGATGGAGCGGCGGCGCTACACCTCGCTGCGCCTCGTCACCAACGATCTCCACATGCCCCGCGCCGGCTATGAGCTGAGAAAGCGGGTGGGACCCGACATGCGGATCGTGGTCGATGCGGTGCCGACCGAACCCGACGTCCGCGCGATCTTCATCGAATATAACAAATATCTGCTCGGCCGGGCGGCAGACCTGATCGGAATCTGATGCTCGTCCTGCGCTCCACCTTGTTCGCGATCGTCTTCTACGCCTGGACAGTGATCGCTGTCTTGCTGTCCTTCCCGATGAGCCTGTTCGGAACGCGCGCCGTGCGCGCCTGCGCCCATGGCTGGGCGCGCGGCCACCATTGGTGCGCCCGCTGGATACTCGGCATCCGGACGAGAGTCGAAGGCCCGCGCCTTCCTTCCGGCCCGGTGCTGGTCGCCGTGAAGCATCAGTCGATGTACGAGACGCTGGAGATGCTGCTGCTGCTCAACGAGCCGGCGATCGTGCTGAAGCACGAGCTGGCCGCGATCCCGCTCTGGGGCTGGGTGGTGCGCCGCTACGGCTCGATCCCGATCGACCGCGCCGGCGGCGCTGCCAGCCTGCGCAAGATGATGCGCGCCGCCGAGGCCGCGATCGCCGAGGGGCGGCCCATCCTGATCTTTCCCGAAGGCACGCGCGTCCCGCCCGGCGAGACGCCACCGCTCCTGTCCGGCTTTGCCGGCCTCTATCGTGCGCTGAAACTCCCGGTCGTTCCGGTCGCGCTGGACAGTGGCTATCTCTCGCCCAAAGGATCCTTCCTGAAGCGGCCGGGCATCATCACCTTCCGCTTTGGCGATCCGATCCCGCCCGGCCTGCCGCGCGGAGAGATCGAGACGGCAGTCCACGAGGCAATCAACGTGCTGGAGACCGGGGCGTGATCCCGGAGCTGGGAATCATCGAAGGCTTATTCGGCCTGCCGTGGAGCTGGGCCGAGCGCCGCGAGACGATGCGGTTTCTCAGCACTCACGGCTACCGCTTCTACCTCTACGCCCCGAAGGCCGATCCCTGGCTGCGCCGCCGCTGGCAGGAGCCGTTTCCTGAAGCCGAGCTGGAACGCCTCGCGAGCTTTTCAGCCGAATGCCGCGCGGCGGGCGTGCGCTTTGGCATCGGCCTGAGCCCGTTCGAGCTGCACCTTCATCCCGATCGGGGCTGGCAGGAAATACTCGCGGCCAAACTCGCCGAGATCGACGCCGTGCGCCCCGACGACCTCGCCATACTCTTCGACGACATGCGCGGTGACGTGCCCGGCCTTGCCGAGCGCCAGGCGGGGATCGTCCACTTCGCGGCCGAACATACGCGCGCCAGCCGCGTGATGTGCTGCCCCTCTTATTATTCGGATGACGTCATTCTCGACGTCGCCTTCGGCCAGCGCCCGGCCGGCTATCTGGAGACGCTCGGGCGCCTGCTCGATCCAGTGATCCAGATCATGTGGACCGGCGAGGAGGTCTGCGCGCGCGAATTCACCCCCGGCCATCTCGAGCGTGTCGCGCACCAGATGCGGCGCAAGCCGTTCCTCTGGGACAATTATCCGGTCAATGACGGGTCGCGCATGTCGCAGCATCTGCACCTGCGCGCCTTTACGGGTCGCCCCGCGGCGATCGCCCCGCAGATCGCTGCGCACGGCGTCAATCCGGCCTCGCAGCCCCTGCTCAGCCGTATTCCCGCACTAACGCTCGCCGACTCCTATGCCGCGGGTCCGGCCTACGAATATGGCGCGGCATTCGATCGCGCCGCGCGCGCCGTGCTTGGCGACGACCTCACCGCACGGCTGAAGCGCGATATCCTCACCCTGCAAGATCGAGGCCTCGATCGTCTCGGCGAGCGCGTCGCAACGCTCCGCGAGCGGTATGCCGCCTTCGATCACCCCGCCGCGCGGGAGATCATAGACTGGCTCGACGGCCGCTGGGCCGTTACGGACGAGCTCGTCCAGACCCAGTGATTCAGGCGCGGAGCACCGCCCCCAGCTTCGCTGCCGCCGCGACGATCTTCTCGGAAATCGCCTTCAGTTCCTCGTCGGTGAAGCTCTTCTCGGCTGGCTGAAGCGTGACTTCGATGGCGAGGCTCTTCTGACCCTCAGGCACGCCCTGCCCGGTGAAGACGTCGAACAGGCGCGCGCCGGTGATCGCCGCCTTGTCGGCGCCCTTGACCGCGCGGAGCAGCGGATCGGCCGCCTGCGCTTGCGGCACCAGGAAGGCGAAGTCGCGCGTCACTGCCTGTAAGGCCGGCGGCGCATAGGCGCTGCGCATCCGTGCGGTCCCGCCGCGCTTCGCCGGCAAAGCGTCGAGGAAGATTTCCGCCGCAACCACCGGTCCGTCGAGATCGAACGCCTTCGCGACGCGCGGGTGGAGCGCGCCGAACTCGGCGAGGATATTCTTCGGTCCGAGCCCCAGTCGGCCCGAGCGCCCCGGATGATAGACATCGGGCGCGTCGCCCAGCACCTGCAGGTTCTCGACCGGCGCGCCGATTGCCGCGAGCACGGCAAGTGCCTCGGCCTTAGCATCAAAAGCGTCGTGGCCTGCGCCGGCCCCGCGCCAGTGACGCGGACGCGCGCCGGCAAGGACGAGGCCCAATGTCGGCCGTTCGGAATCGCCGAGATAGCGCCGCCCGACCTCGAACAGCCGCACGCCGTCGGCGCCGCGCGCCAGATTGCGCCGCGCCGCCGCCAGCAAACCGGGGAGCAGCGAAGGCCGCATCGCCTTCATGTCCTCGCTGATCGGATTGGCGAGGATCCAGGCCGATCCGCCGAACGGCTCCGCCTCGGCTTCGGGAATGAAGCTCCAGGTCACCGCCTCGTTGAGGCCGCGCGCTGCTGCCGTGCGCCGCGCGCGACGTTCGATCATCTGCGCGGGCGACGCGGTCGGCCGCGCCACGCCCGGCGCGCGGGGCAGCGGGGTCGACGGCACCTTGTCGAGACCTTCGATCCGGATCACCTCCTCGACGATATCGGCTGCGCCGTCCACGTCGCGACGCCATGACGGCACGCCGATCCGCCACGGCGTGCCGCGTGTCACGGTGAAGCCCAGGCGCTGCAGGATCACCTGCTGCTTGTCCTCGCTCACCGCCACGCCCGCCAGCGCCTCGCAGCGCGCGGGATCGTAATCGACGACTTTCTCGGGGCGCGGCGCCGCGCCGGCGCGGACGATCTGCGAAGGTTCGCCCCCGGCCAGGTCGATCGCCATCCTGGTCGCAAGCTGGATGCCGTCCTCGAGGAAGGCCGGGTCGACGCCGCGCTCGAAGCGCGTGCGGGCGTCCGATGTCAGCGCCAGCTTCTGGCCGGTCCGTGCGATATGCTCGGCATCGAAGAAGGCGCATTCGATGACGATGTCTCTCGTCTCTTCGGTGACGCCGCTATGCTCGCCGCCCATGATGCCGCCAATATCGTGCACGCCGGCGTCGTCCGCGATCACGGTCATCGTGGCATCGAGCGTGTAGGTCTTGCCATTGAGCGCCAGCACCTGCTCGCCATCCCGAGCAGCGCGGGCGAACAGGGCGCCCTCCAGCTTGGCGAGATCGTAGACGTGGAGCGGCCGCCCGTAATCGAGCATGATGTAATTGGTCATATCGACCAGAGCGCTGATCGAACGCTGTCCCACCGCCGTCAGCCGCTGCTGCAGCCAGTCCGGGCTCGGCCCGTTCTTCACGCCGCGGATGACCCGCCCGAAATAAGCCGGACAGGCTTCGGAATCGTCGGTGCGGATCTCGATCGGGCAGGGAAAGTCGCCCTCGATGCGCGGTGCGTTGACTGGCTTCAGAATCCCCAGCCCTGCCGCGGCGAGATCGCGGGCAATGCCGTGCACGCCCATCGCATCCTGCCGGTTGGGTGTAATCGCGACGTCGATCACGGGATCGTCGAGACCTGCCCATTGGGCATAGTTCTCGCCCACCGGTGCATCGGCCGGTAGCTCGATGATGCCCTCATGCGCGTCGCCGAGCTCCAGCTCGCGCACCGAACACATCATGCCGCGGCTCTCGACCCCGCGGATCGCGGCGATCTTGAGCGTGATGTCGCTGCCCGGCACATAGGCACCGGGCGGGCCGAACACGCCCTTCAGGCCCGCACGCGCATTGGGCGCGCCGCAGACGACCTGCATCGGCTCGCCTTCCCCCGTGCTGACGGTCAGCACCTGCAATTTGTCCGCCTGCGGATGCGGCGCGGCGGTCAGCACCTCGGCGACGAGGAAGGGTTTCAGCTTCTCGGCCGGATTGTCGACGCCTTCGACCTCGATCCCGATCGCAGTCAGCGTGTCGAGGATCTGCTGGAGGCTCGCCTCGGTCTCGAGATGCTCCTTGAGCCAGCTCAGGGTGAACTTCATGCGCCGACTCCCCCGGACAGCGTGGGCACGTCGAGCGCGGCGAAGCCGTAATGCCGGAGCCAACGAATATCGCCGTCGAAGAAGGCGCGCAGGTCATCCATGCCATATTTGAGCATTGCCAGCCGGTCGATCCCGCAGCCGAAGGCGAAGCCCTGCCATTCGTTGGGGTCGAGCCCGCAGGCCTCGATCACCCTGGGGTGGACCATGCCGGAGCCCAGCAATTCCATCCAGTGATCGCTCCCGCCGAGCACGCGCCGGCCGTTCTGGATTGTGTAGCCGACATCGACCTCCACCGACGGCTCGGTGAAGGGGAAATAGCTCGGCCGCAGGCGAAGCACGATGTCCTCGCGCTCGAAATAGGCCTTGAGGAAGGTCTCCAGCGTCCATTTGAGGTGGCCGAGCGTGATCCCCTTGTCGATCACCAGCCCCTCGACCTGATGGAACATCGGCGTGTGGGTCGCATCGCTGTCCGAACGATAGGTGCGGCCCGGCGCGATGATGTAGATCGGCGGCTCCTGCGCCTGCATCGCGCGGATCTGAACCGGCGAGGTGTGGGTGCGCAGCAGCATCTTGCGCCCGTCCGCATCCGTCCGGTCGAAATAGAAGGTATCGTGCATTGCCCGCGCCGGGTGGCTTTCGGGAATGTTGAGCGCGGTGAAATTGTGCCAGTCGTCCTCGATCTCCGGCCCGGTCGCGACCGAGAAGCCGAGATCGGCAAAGATTTCGGCGAGCTCGTCCATCACCTGGCTGACCGGATGGACGCTGCCCTGCGCGCCGCTGTCGACCGGCAGGCTCATGTCCAGCGTCTCGCTGGCGAGCCGGCGTTCGAGATCGGCCGCCTCCAGCGCCGCCTTGCGCGCTGCGATCGCCTCGGTCACTGTTTCACGCAAGGCGTGGATGCGCGGCCCTTCGCTCTGGCGCTCGACCGGCGTCATGCCGCCAAGCGTCTTCAAGAGCTGCGTCACCGCGCCTTGCTTGCCGAGCGCCGCGACGCGCTCACCCTCCAGCGCGGCGAGATCGCCTGCCGCTTCGATCCGGGCGAGCCAGTCGCCGCTCATCTGTTCGAGATCAGCCATGCGACGCCCGTAGAGGACAATTCTGCGACTTTGAAGCCACCACCACCGTTCGGCCTGAGCTTGTCGAAGGCCTGTCCTTTCTTTTTGTGCATCCCTAATGAAGAGCAGGGCTTCGACAGGCTCAGCCCGAACGGAGGAAATTATGTCGGCCTGGCCGTCCTTGTCGGCGGAGCGCGATGGCCCGACCATCACCACCCTGCATATGTTCAGCCAGGTGATCGGCAAGGTGCCGACCGCCTTGCTGCCGTGGCGTAATCATGGCTGGCAGCTGACATTGCACATGGCCCCGCGCGGGCTGCGCACCGAGCCGGTTCATGGTCCGGGCGGAACCTTCGAGCTGCTGCTGGCCGCGCGGCGCTGCCGTTCGATGCGATGAGCGTGGCCGAATTCTACGAATCCGCGCTCACGCTGCTGAAAGGCCGCGGCCACGCTGTCTCCATCGTCGCTGTCCCCAACGAGATCGCTCCGGCGATCCCCTTCGCCGAGGACCTAGCGCCGCGTGACTACGATCCGGACAGCGCGCGCCGCCTGCTCGGCGCCTTGTGCTCGGCCGACCGGGTCTTCCGGCAATTCCGCTCCGCCTTTCTCGGCAAGGTCAGCCCGGTCCATTTCTTCTGGGGCAGCTTCGATCTCGCCGTCACGCGCTTCTCGGGCCGGCCGGCGCCGCGCCATCCCGGCGGCGTCCCCAATCTCCCCGACGACGTCACCCGCGAGGCCTATAGCCACGAAGTGTCGAGCGCGGGCTTCTGGCCCGGCGGCGCCGGCGCGCCGGGCGGCCCGTTCTTCTACTCCTACGCTTATCCCGGGCCCGAAGGCTTCGCCGCGGCGAAGGTCGCACCCGAGGCGGCGCGCTTCGACGAGACGCTCGGCGAATTCGTCCTCGATTATGAGGCGGTGCGCGCGGCGCCGAACCCGGACGAGGCGCTGATGCGTTTTCTCCAGTCGACCTATGAGGCTGCGGCCGATCTCGCCCGCTGGGACCGCAAGGTGCTGGACTGCGCGACCGGTGTACCCGGCGTGCCGCGGCCGGTCTGAGGAGCAGCATATGAGTGTCGCCTTCCGCCGCGAGAGCGACGAGGAGCATAAGGAGCCCCGATTCGAGCTGCCCTTGCCGCCCGGCCCCAATCTGGTGACGGCGCGGGGGCTGAGGCTGACGGAGGAGATGGTCGCACGGCTGGAGGCGGAGGTCGCGGCCGAGACAGACGAGACCGCGCTCGCTGACAAGCAGCGTAGCTTGCGCTACTGGCGCACACGCCGCGCCACCGCCGAACTCGCCCCGCCTCCGGCCGAAGACGAAGCGGCGTTCGGCAGCCGCGTCACCTTCCGCCTCAATGGCAAGGAGCGGACGATCGACATCGTCGGCGACGACGAGGCCGATCCCGAGTCCGGCCGCATCGCCTTCTCCGCCCCCCTCGCCCGCGCTCTCATTGGCGCTGGCCCCGGCGATTTCGCCGATTTCGGCGGCAGGGCTGATGCGATCGAGGTCGTGGCAGTGGAGGCGATCGGGGACTAACCCTGCCCCCCGTCCAAAGCGGGATCGTTTCCCATTTCAGGGTTTGTCCCGATTCTCCCCGCCTGAACGCTCACCAATAATTTCCGGGTCAGTCTTGCTGGACAGGCCGGAGGAGTGAGCCATGATCAGTCGACGTGAGATGTTGGGCGGCGCTCTGGGCGCCAGCCTTTTTCCAGCGCAGGCTTTCGCGCTTCAGGCTGCAGCGTCGGCCGAGATCTTGTTTCGCAACGTCCGCGTGTTTGACGGCAAATCGCTCCGGCTCTCCGGTCCGACCGACGTCTTCGTTCGCGGCAACCAGATTGCCGGCATCGGCCGGGGAACGAGCAGCGCCGGGCGGGTGATCGAAGGGCGGGAGCGGACGCTCATGCCCGGACTTATCGACGCACACTGGCACATGATGATGGCGAGCCTCAGCATGGCGGAGCTGATGTCGGTCGAACCCGGCTTCATCCACATCAACGGGGCACGCGAGGCAAGCGACGTGCTGATGCGCGGGTTCACCAGCGTGCGCGACCTGTCCGGCCCGGTCTTCGGCGTCCGGCGCGCAATCGCGCGGGGGATTGTGCCCGGCCCGCGCATCTGGGCATCCGGCGCGATGATTTCGCAGACGTCCGGCCATGGCGATTTCCGCATGCTCGCCGATCTGCCGTCAGCCGGGGAGCGGATCGAGCCCGCCAGCGTGCGCTTCGGCATCGGCGTCATCGCGGATGGTGTGCCGGAGGTCCTGCGCGCCGTGCGGGAACAGCTCATGCAGGGCGCCAACCAGATCAAGCTTGCGGCCGGCGGCGGCGTCTCGTCCAATTTCGATCCGATCGATGTGGCCCAATATACCGAGGAGGAGTTCCGCGCCGCATCGCTCGCTGCCGAGAATTGGGGCACCTATGTCACCGTCCATGCCTATACGCCGCACGCCATCCAGACGGCGGTGCGCGGCGGCGTACGCTGCGTCGATCACGGGCAGATGATGGACGAAGCGACCGCGCGTCTCCTTGCCGAACGGGGCATCTGGCTCTGCCTTCAGCCCTTCATCGAGGAGGAAGGCGAACAATCGACACGCTTTGCGGAAGGCTCGGAGAACCGTGCGAAGCAGCTCCAGATGTATGCCGGGACGGACGAGGCTTATGCGCTGGCGAAGCGCTTCGGGATCAAGACGACGTTCGGCACCGATGCTCTGTTCGATCCGCGGGCGGCCTCCCGCCAGGGCGCGCAGCTTGCGAGGCTTATCCGCTGGTACAGCCCGGCGGAGGTGTTGCGTATGGCGACCGGGACCAACGCCGAACTGCTGGCGCTGTCGGGGCCGCGCAATCCCTGGCCGGGCAGGCTCGGCGTCGTGGAGCAGGGTGCGCTGGCGGATCTGCTGCTGGTGAACGGCGATCCGATCGAGAATATCAACCTGATCGCCGACCCCGACGCCAGTTTCGCCGTCATCATGAAGGATGGCAGGATCTACAAGGACGCTGTCGGCTGACGCGCTTCATTACCCGCCCAGAAACGGAAAGGGGGAGATCGACTTCTGCGTCTCCACCACGGTCAGCGTCCGCCCCGCCGGGGCGGCGGCGCGCTGGGGGCAGCGGATTCGGGGGCAGATGACGCAGGCGGGACCGATCGGGGTGACGAGAGGCGCAACGCGGTCGAGGCCGTCGGCCCAGGCGATCTTCGGCGCATATCTGACGTCGCAGCCGAGGCCGACGGCGAGCTGACTGTCCTCGCGCGGATCCAGCCGTATCGAGCGCTCCACGGTGCGTGAGATCGTGAAGAAGCGCTGGCCGTCCGGCGTCTCGACAACCTGCGTCACCACGCGACCCGGTGTCTGGAAGGCGCTGTGCAAATTCCAGCGCGGGCAGGTGCCGCCGAAGCGGCTGAAGGGAAAGCTCTCGCCGGCGAAGCGCTTGGAGATGTTCCCGGCGGCATCGACGCGCAGCATGAAGAAGGGCACGCCCTTCGCCCCGGTCCGCCCTAGGGTGGTTAGCCGGTGCGCGACCTGCTCGACGCTCGCGCCAAACTCGGCGCAGAGCCGGTCGATGTCGTAGCGGTGCCGCTCGGCCGCTTCGAGAAAGGGCAGATAGGGCATCATGATCGCGCCCGCCGCATAATTGGCGAGGCTCATATGGAGCAGCCGCTTCGTCGGCACGTCAGGCGGGGCGGCGGCCTCGACCATCCGCTCGAGCAGCGGCCGGAACTCCATCAGAGCGACCTGATAAGCGAGGCCGAAGGTGCGGCTCTCGGGCCGCAGCAAAGCCGACAGCATCAGCCGGCGCCGGTGGAGGTCGTAATGCTGGCTCGCCCCGTCGAGCAGTTCAGGCGGAACGATCCTGGCCTCGACGCCGAAGCCCTCCTTCAGCCGCCGCCGCAGCGGCTCGGCGATGGCGAGCGGATCGCCGAGCGCGCCGGCCAAAGTCTCGGCGGCCTCCTCCAGATAGGGGAAATGATTGCGGCTGGCCTGGATATGGTCGCGCACCCAGCTTTGCGGGGTAAGCACAGGCCGCGCTTCATGCTCCTCGCCGCCGCCCGCGGGCTGGCGCCGCAACTCGCTATAGGCCGCATAGAGCCGTGACACCGCATCGGCGAGCGCCGGCGCGTTGTCGGCCATTTCCAGCAGCTCGTAGCGCGGGATGCCCAGATCGGCGAACATCGGATCGGCGAAGATCTCGGCAAGCTGTTCAGGCCCTGTGCCGTCCGCGCCGTCCGCGGCGAAGCTCTTGAGATCGACATCATAGGCCTGCGCCATGCGCAACAACACCTGCGCGGTCACCGGCCGCTGGTTGCGCTCCATATGGTTCAGATAGGAGGGCGACACCCCGATCTCGGCCGCCATCGCACTCTGGTTCAGCCCCAGCTCGCGGCGAAGTCGTCTCAGACGACCGCCCAGATACAGCTTGCGTTCCGCCACTTTGTAAATCTGTCAAAGATTCACAAAAGTCGCAAGACGTACTGTGACTGCGCGACCCTTTTCCCTGATGCCAGACCGGCCGCTCCATGTTTCCTGAAAGCATCTCAGCTCTGACCTGGAAGCGACCGATGACCGACTTCACCGACCTGGTTCCTGCCCCCATTGGCCGTTTCGACGGCATCACCCGCCCGTACACGCCGGCCGAGGTGGAGCGCTTGCGTGGCTCGGTCGCGGTCGAGCACAGTCTTGCCCGTCGCGGCGCCAGCCGCCTCTGGGAGCTGCTGCAGACCGAAGACTATATCAACGCGCTGGGTGCCCTGTCCGGCAATCAGGCGATGCAGATGGCGCGCGCGGGCCTCAAGGCGATCTACCTCTCGGGCTGGCAGGTCGCCGCTGATGCCAACACCGCCGGCGCCATGTATCCGGACCAGTCGCTCTATCCGGCCAATGCCGGCCCCGAGCTCTGTCGCCGGATCAACCGTACCCTCCAGCGCGCCGACCAGATCGAGCATATGGAAGGCGGGGCGCAACGCGACTGGTTCCTGCCGATCGTCGCCGATGCCGAGGCCGGCTTTGGCGGGCCACTCAACTGCTTCGAGATCATGAAGGCCTATATCGAGGCCGGCGCGGCCGGGGTCCATTTCGAGGACCAGCTCGCCGCCGAAAAGAAGTGCGGCCATCTCGGCGGCAAGGTCCTGATCCCGACCCAGGCGCATATCCGCAATCTCGACGCGGCCCGCCTCGCGGCGGACGTCTGCGGCGTGCCGACCCTGCTGGTGGCCCGCACTGACGCGGAAAGCGCACGGCTGATCACCTCCGACGTCGACGAGCGCGATCATGAATTCCTGACCGGGGAGCGCACGCCCGAAGGCTTCTTCCGCCTGAAGGACGGTACCGGTGTCGATCATTGCATCAAGCGCGGCATTGCCTTCGCGGAGCACGCCGATCTCTTGTGGTGGGAGACAAGCCACCCGAACCTGGAGGATGCGAAGAGGTTCGCCGAGGCGGTGCAGAAAGCGCACCCGGGCAAGATGATGGCGTATAATTGCTCGCCCAGCTTCAACTGGGAGGCGAAGCTCGACAAGGAGACGATCGCGAAATTCCAGCGCGAGCTGGGCGCGATGGGCTACAAGTTCCAGTTCGTGACGCTGGCGGGCTTCCACCAGCTCAATCACGGCATGTTCGAGCTGGCGCGTGGCTACCGGGATCGCGGCATGGCCGCCTATTCCGAGCTGCAGCAGGCCGAATTCGCGTCGGAAGCCGCCGGCTACACCGCGACCCGTCACCAGCGCGAGGTCGGGACCGGCTATTTTGATCTCGTCGCCACGACCCTGGCCGGCGGCAATTCGTCGACGACCGCGCTCGCGGAATCGACCGAAGCCGACCAGTTCACGAAACAGGCCGCCTGAAGGAGACCCGACATGACCCAACGCTACTGGATCGTCGGGGGGGAATATTCCGACCCTGATTTCCGCAACATCATCCCCGGCACGGAGACGATGTCCGGCCCGTTCGAGGATGAGCGCAAGGCGCGCAACGAATGGATGCGGCTGACCTATTCGCCCGGCACCAGCCCGGCGACCTGCCGCTACAGCATCGCGGCCGAGGGGCTGAGGTGAACGCGCCCGATTTGGCGCTTTCGCAGCGCGCCTGTACGGCGGCGGGCATGGATCGATCGCAAGAGATACTGACGCCGGATGCGCTGGAGTTCGTGAAGGCGCTCCATCGCCGCTTCGACGCGCGGCGCAAGGCTCTGCTCGCCGAGCGTGCCGAGCGTCAGCGCGGTTTCGATGCCGGCGAATTGCCCGACTTCCTGCCGGGCACGGCCTATATTCGCGAGAGCGCATGGACGGTTGGCTCGATCCCGGACGATCTGATGGATCGCCGCGTCGAGATCACCGGGCCGACCGACCGCAAGATGGTGATCAACGCGCTCAACAGCGGCGCGAAGGTCTTCATGGCCGATTTCGAGGATGCGACCGCGCCGAGCTGGGAGAATGTCGTCGAGGGGCAGGTCAATCTGCGCGACCGCTGGCATGGCACGCTCGCCTTCGACGATCCCGCGTCCGGCAAGCATTATGCGCTGGGCGACAATCCGGCGGTGCTGATGGTGCGCCCGCGCGGCTGGCATCTCGACGAGCGCCACATCCAGGTCGACGGCGCGCCCGTCTCGGGAGGTCTGTTCGATTTCGGTCTCTATGTCTGGCACAACGCGAAGCGCGCGCTCGCGGCCGGCTCCGGCCCCTATTTCTATCTGCCGAAGCTTGAGAATCATCGCGAGGCGGCGCTCTGGAGCGACGTCTTCGCCTTTGCCGAGGAACGGCTCGGGCTCGGCCGCGGGACGATCAAGGCGACGGTGCTGATCGAAACGATCACCGCCGCGTTCGAGATGGACGAGATCCTCTACGCGCTGCGCGAGAATATCGTCGGCCTCAATTGCGGGCGCTGGGACTATATTTTCTCGACGATCAAGCGGCTCGGCCGCTCGCCCGACCGGCTGACGCCCGACCGCGCGGCGATGACCATGGATAAGGCCTTCCTCGCCGCCTACTCGCTGAAGCTGGTCGAGACCTGCCACCGCCGCGGCGCCTTTGCGATGGGCGGCATGGCCGCACAGATTCCGGTGAAGGGCGACGCGGCGGCCAACGATGCCGCGTTCGCCAAGGTCCGCGCCGACAAGTTGCGCGAGGTCCGCAACGGCCATGACGGCACCTGGGTCGCCCATCCGGCGCTGGTGCCGGTGGCGCTGGAGGCGTTCGCGGCGATGGAAGGCCCGAACCAGCTTCATCGCAAGGATCAAAGCGGCGTCACCCGGGACGACATGCTGCGCCTCCACGAAGGGCCGCGAACCGAGCAGGGTGTGCGCGAGAATATCCGCGTCGGCGTGCAATATATCGCCGCCTGGCTGGACGGCCGCGGCGCGGTGCCGCTCTACAATCTGATGGAGGATGCCGCGACGGCGGAGATCTGCCGCACCCAGCTGTGGCAATGGCTGAAGTTCGGGGCGCCGCTCGACGATGGTCGACCCTTCACGCGCGATCTGTTCGATCGGCTGCTGGCCGAGGAGATGACGGACTTGCCGTCACCCGGTGCGCGGATTGCGGAGGCGGAGCGCATCTTCCGGACGCTCGTCACCGCGGACGCATTCACCGAATTCCTGACGCTCCCGGCCTACGAGCTGCTCGACTGAACCTTCCCGTCACCCCGGGCTTGATCCGGGGTCCACCTTCTTTGCTGACGCTGAGAAGGAACAAGGTGGATGCCGGATCAAGTCCGGCATGACGATCGTGGGCGCTCAGACCGTGAAACTCTCGCCGCAGCCGCAGGCGCCCTTGGCGTTGGGATTGTCGAAGACGAAACCGGCGGTGAAATCGTCCTCGCGCCAGTCCATCGTCGATCCGATCAGGTAGAGGACCGACGACCCGTCGATGTAGAATGGGCCGGCGGGCGTCTCGATCTTCTCGTCGAAGGCCTGGGCTTCCGAGACATAGTCGACCGAATAAGCGAGGCCCGAGCAGCCACGGCGCGGCGTCGACAGTTTCACGCCCAATGTACCCTCCGGCGCCTTCGCCATCAGATCCGCAATGCGCGCTTCCGCGGCCGGCGTCAGGATCACCGCGGCGGGGCGCTGGCGGACTTTGGTTTCGGCGTTCATCACAGCATCCCCAGTTCGAGCCGGGCCTCGTCGCTCATCTTCTGCGGGTCCCAGGGCGGATCCCAGACGAGCTCGACCTCCGCATCGCCGATGCCAGGCACCGCGCCGACGCGCAGCTCGACCTCGCCCGGCATCGATTCCGCGACCGGGCAATGCGGCGTGGTCAGCGTCATCAGCACGCGGGCGTGGTTTTCGGGGCTGATCTCGACGCTGTAGATCAGGCCGAGATCGTAGATGTTCACCGGAATCTCCGGATCGTAGATCTCCTTGAGCGCATCGATCACGGCTTCGTAGAGATTGCCGCCCGGCTCGACATCCGCCGGCTCGGCCGGCTTCTGCGACAGGAAGCCCGCGAGATAATCGCGCTTGCGCTCGAAATTCTCGCGCGGCGCGTCCTCGACGCGCGCTTTGGGCGGCGCCGCGACGCCGTCCACTTCCTCGGTCTCGATCTTGCGCTGTTCGTTCATCCGAAGATTCTCGTCACCCGCTCGATGCCGCGCACCAGTGCCTCGACATCCTGCCTGCCATTGTAAACGCCGAAGCTCGCCCGCGCCGTCGCATCGACACCCAGATGCGCCATCAGGGGCTGGGCGCAATGGTGGCCGGCGCGGATCGCCACCTGGCTCTCGTCCAATATGGTGCCGATGTCGTGGGGATGCACCCCCTCGAGCGCGAAGCTGACGATGCCGGCACTGTCTTCCGGCCCGAAGACCCGCAGCGAATTGATGTGCGACAGCGCCTCGCGCGCCTCCCGCACCAGAGCCGCCTCATGCGCGGCGATGGCATCCAGCCCGATGCCCTCGACATAGTCGATTGCGGCGTGAAGGCCGATCACGCCGACGACATGCGGCGTCCCCGCCTCGAACCGGGCCGGCGGCGGGGCGAAAGTCGTCCTCTCGAAGGTCACGCGGTCGATCATCGCACCACCCCCCTGCCAGGGCGGCATCGCCTCCAGCAATTCGTGGCGGCCCCACAGCACGCCGATCCCGGTCGGCCCGTAGAGCTTGTGGCCGGAGAAGAC
>Ga0335075_10008848_pt1 | contig 15405 bp, 13 predicted proteins | sample Lox_Sample_24_FD_206723 | JGI IMG/M metagenome (GOLD analysis project Ga0335075, IMG submission 206723) | Soil microbial communities from Loxahatchee National Wildlife Refuge, Florida, United States - Lox_Sample_2.4 | ecosystem: Environmental > Terrestrial > Soil > Wetlands | place: USA... | reverse complement strand
TTCAGATTCCAGGGCGCTACTCTCCAAGCTGGTCAACGATACTGGTACTACGTATGTATTTTCCACACTTCCAATCAAGCTGCTCTCTAACGTATTTGTCCTTAGTACATCATTGATGGGTACCACGTCTCCCACGACCCCGCCCAGGCCTCCACCACCGAGCCCACAACTGGCCGCGTTTTGAACATCCTCGATGTTCCATCCTCCAAGTCATCCAAGTCATCTTCATCCTCCAAGTCATCCAAGTCTTCCTCCAGCAAGAGCTCCTCAAGCAAGCACTCTTCATCTTCTTCCCGCCGTGAGGCCCGCGCTGCCAACACCGACATCCCCAAGGGACGCCCTCTCTCGATCTCCCAAATCCAATCGCCAAAGCCAATCTCTCCCCATGCCACCAAGGCTATCCTCGAGACCGAATACGGCACCCTTGAGGCCGCCACTGTTGCGGATCTCACGAGCCGCTTCTCCGAGACCACCCTCGACGATGAGGATGATTCCGATTACGAGCTCAGCCCACCATCTTCAGTTGGTTCTTCCCTCAGCTCACGATCAGACTCCACCCTGTCCTCCGTCTCGGATCTTTCCAACCTCTCGTCCTGCTCATGCGAGAGATATGGCATCACCCGTGCTGGCGAGCGCGTCAAGCTCGACTGCGGTGGATCACGCTGCGGATACTCTGATGAGGAATCCTGCTGCTCATCATCCGATGAGGAGTACATTCCCGTCTCAACCCGCCGCCAAGGCATCGTTGTCCGCCGCTAGACGACATCACCCCTTCAATCGGGAGATTGCAAAACCCCCCTTTGCTTGCTTGCCGACCTTGCTCTCAAACACAAGACTTAATGACGCTGGGCATTCATTGCAGCAGATTCTTGGATACACTCTTTGTACGGTTGATAATCGGCATCAAGCTGGTCTTGATAGCCCTACAGTAGCCAACTCCATGGCACCTTTTCTTAATGACAAGTCATGCACGTGTGCGATGTCGATGTCGCATATGTCTAACATGAACATTAGTGGGGCGGGGACGGGTGCAGAAGGCACAAATGGACCCTCATGCGCTTGCGCGTGGGGATGGCAGAGGAATAAAAAGGGGACGGGATGTTATGAGGAGTACACGGTGCACGGGGGCGCGGAGAATCTTCATAATATCATGTCAAATGGTGGACGCGAGCTTTGTTATCTCATGATTCGAGAGAATAATAGAGCACGACCTGTTCGCCAATACTGTGCAGTCACGACAAGCTTCACTGTGCGACCAAAGATGGATAGAGGATGTTTGAATCTATTCCATCATTATGATTTTTTGCTCTTGTGATCTTGTTTCATAAAATCACCACCTTCGAAACTAATATTTAGCTATAACTTGTCTAGCCATGATCATGATAGCCCTCGACCATCCCTACCTTTCACCAGCCCAGCCCCGCCCAGCCGGTCCCAAATCCTTCCCTGTAAAACCTCGCAGTTCCAGCAATAGCTTGACATTCGGCGGCGGTTCGTACTTTCAACGACGAGTTACATCTCAACAACGATTTACTATTCGGCAGCATTGTATGGCGTATAGCATCAAAGTCCCTTTTACCTTAACCTCAGCCAAAGCAGCGAACGAGCATACTGGCTAGCCATACTCGGCAACATACAACAGATACGTGCAGTCTTAGGACTTGAGGAGCCACCAGCAACCCACAACAATGTTCCCCCTTCTGTTACAGCAGTATTCCTATGTTTGGATTCACATGCCAAAGTGCCCAACAAGTAAATCCCTTCAAGACGCCCCAGCCACAGCAACGACTCAATCGGGAAAAGGCCAGCATGCCCTGCTGCGCCATAGTGTTTGAATCCTTCCAATATGTACGGTAAACCTCGAGTGGGGGTCGAGCGAGTGTGGCTGACTGAAAAGTTGCGGTATGTATGTACAAGCCACAATGCGCACCAGCCACGCCAGCCACAGAAATCAATATATGTACTCCATATGTATGTGTGCGGCGAAGCTTACTGTGCTAGTCACAAATTGTACTTTCTGAGAGAAAGTGGAGACGTGGTTATGGTTTGTCATTGGGAATCTTCACGTACAGTATGGCTTCCAGCTTTGGGTTTTGTGTAGAGACGGAACGTCTCAACTCCTAGCTACAAGCGACCCCATTCCATAGACTACTTCGATGTAGGCTAGCTATTTTGCGGCGGAATGTCCAGCTCTTGTGCCATCAGTGCCAGCTGCCCCCAAATGGCTTTGTCTCATCCCGTTCGCTACATGCCATCGCAAACAGCCGTAAACCCTCCAATCCTATGACGGCCTGCGCCGTACCTCCGCATTCTGATCCAACTCAACTCCACTGTCAAAACGTACCCCATGCCCTGCACAGTCCACAGCCGCGCCAGCCCTAGTCGCATTGCATTTCCGGACCCAGCAAGGATACTTGCTACGAACGTAGCAGCCCCACAATCTGACCCCTCCTTCCAATTAGTATCACAAACATAGCTCTCCTAACTCGCCTAACATATGAGCAAGCATGACTACCTTAGGGCTCACCAGAGACCGGATCTATTCCAAAATTCCCGTACTTCCGTATGTATATATCAAATTCCTCTGAGAACGGAAGGGCCTGATTGTGGCCTTTTCCTGTGAGATGTGAGATTGTGAGATGTAAGAACTAAGAGGGGACTAAAAAGAGGGCAAAAAGGCGCAGGCAAGGTAAGGGGGGGAAGGAAGGGGGTACCTGGTGCCTTAGTTCACAGAGAGAGAGAGAGAGTCACAGACACACACAAAGAGAGAGAAAGACGGAGAGATGGAAATCCGCCGCTCAGTCCGGCCGTAAACTAGGAAGGAATAGAAAGACCACGGTGCAGAAGCATGTTTTCAGCGCTCAGGGAAGTGTATAGCACGACCGAACAAAAGACAGCGGCTCTATCCCTTCTTGGTGGATCAGCTCTGTACGAGATTACCTGGACAACTAAGTGCAAGTAGAAAGTAGACACGAACGGCCGCCGCCGTCTCGTTCCGGGACATTGTGAAGCCGACACCATACAGCTCGAGGGACAAGGTACTTGTTGCTGTTTGGGGCGGGAAATAACACACAGCCAGTCAGCCCTCAGTTACCCGCAAGCGCTTGCAGAATCAATCATCTGCAAGAGCAGGCATGAGACCACACTCGATCGACCATGGAAATGGTCTGCGCCTGCGCCTGCGCCTGCGCCTATCCCAGCCAAAATGTCAGCCGTCGGAAGATAATCATCGGGGAATCTAAATGGAGGCGGAAGGGAATTGAAATGTGGTTGGCTATAAATAGCTGCGGAGAAGGGCGTTTGCCTCCGCCAAGGCCCGTGCGCAAGGCTCCCCACTCGTCAATAATTTTGGTGTCAGAATTCATTTTCCGACCCAGTCAATTAGAATTCCAATTCTGCCTTACTCCAATTTCTCAAGTTTTGTTAATTATTGAGTCATTATATTCTATTCTTGTAATGCGCTGAGCAAAAACCTAGCTAGTTGGCGTAGATTACTACATCTCGAGTAGGATTAAGCTATCACCCTCTCTACTCGTCAAGCCATTGGAGACGCGACCGCTGCAAGCTGGCTGTACCTGCAGCAATATGTGACAGCCTGACCTATGACGTTTTGGGATCGGCGTAGGAATCCTGCACCCACGCCTCTAACAATTATGATAATCCGAGACTACAGTACATGAGTCCAGAACCCGCTGGATGACAAAAGCATAAACAAAAGCAAAATAAAAGCGTAAACACAATATGTGAATCAGCTATCATGCTTAGAAATTTGCTCAACGATTGATTTGAAATTCTGAAAATAAGTTTGTAAAAGGACGACCTGCAGGCGCAGCCTGAACCCAGCACCCAAATGACAGTTTGCTCCCTGAGCCCTCCACCATGAAGAAAAGTAGTCATGCAATGCAGCCAGTACATGCAGAGTGCAATCAATCAGAATGAAGAGAATGAAGAGTGATATAACAAGACAAGATAAGAGAATGAGTCAGACTTCGAGTCATAAAATAAAAAGCCATCAAATGCAATAATTAATAGCAAACCCAACCAAAGAAATCTGTTATGACAGATGAAAAGAATAAAGAAAGACCCAGGGATATCATAAATTAAGAAGAGCGGAACCAAGACCCAAAACCCAGACCATACCCAATGAACCGTCGCTATGCTATGACCAATGCTATGCTACCTCCATTGCTATGCCCAAAATGTGACCGAATCATAACCGTATCGTGCGGGCTTTGCCCCGAGAATCATATTATGCGCCTTCGATAACGTCGTAATTTCCATGGCATCGCGTGACTCATGAGAGGGGAGAAGTATGAGAATTGTGTTGCGGGGATCGCGGGGAAGTGGTCCTTCTTGTATCGACACTAAGGCGCCGACGCAGGTAGAGGCGGGCCAGATTGATCATGCCCCGTAAGGAGGAGAGTGAGTTGGGACGGCGGCACACTCGACGTCCTCCTCCGAAAAGAGAACATATATTGAACCCAGTCCGCGAAATCGAATCGTGCAAGCGGACGCGATTGCCATGAAACCCCAGTCATCGAAGACAATATATTTCACCGGCGATGCCGGCCTGAGGAGTGTCTGTGCGAATCTCGACTACCGTACCCTGAATCTGGGTAGTCACTCCGACTTCGACCAGCAGGTTGTTCGTCTCGCCGTGATGAGTGCTGACTGCAGAGGTAGCCGACGAGGATTGTCCTTTCTTGTACGGTATGCCCGGCTTGGTTGGCTGCTGCACACATGTCGACACTGTGCTTGTGATAGAGGCAGCGACAGACTGAGTATCTCTCGACCAACCGGTAACACATTTTGACTTCGCGGTCGCAGTAACGCGGGCCAACTGAGGTGAGATTTTGTTTCGAGTATCGTAAAGGAGACTGCTGCAGTAGGTTGAGGTGTTTCGAGGGTCGCAGGACGAAGGCCAAGTGAGTTGGTTCTAATGCTTCGATGGAACAAAAGTGAAATATGGGAAAGAAATCTGCCTAGCTAAGTGCAGTAAAAGGATTACGAAAATAAGAGACAGAGATGAGAAGCCTAAGCAAAAAACAATTTAGGCAATACGTCAAGAGGTAGAGAGAGGGAAAGAGTCATTGAGCTGAGAGGGATGTGACTGCCTTATACTCGCTCACGCCGAGTCGAGGATATGTAGGTCATAAGGCAGCAGTATGATAAGATGGCTTTCGGACTCACGCAATGCCTGCAGGACCTGCATGAGCTATAGATGCTTTCGGACAAGTACGATGGAGCGTAGCAATGTCGGAGGAGCAAGTGTGGTGAAGGAAAGAAGCGTTATAGCCCGAAGTTCAAACAGGTGGTCTGTTCTTGGAGTGCGGTCAGGGAGTTTCCTGAAGAAACAATGCCCCTCATTGAAGGCTGAAGTAGCACGCGCTGACCCTCAGCTTTGCTAGCCAGGTACGCATGTCTTTGGCACAATGTCCGTGGACCTGGTCAGTTATGGCGCATGCTTACTGTGCCATTGGAAGGGCAGAGGAGGTAGGGATGCGGTGGAGATGCCGGCAGTATTACCAGAGGGCAAGGCTGCATGGCGAGGCAGGGGTACACAGGGCGAAAGAGGAAGTAAGGTACAATGGGTTGCAGGTAGTGTGGGATGCTGGCGCAGTAGTGATGGTGGGTTGATTCGACTGACTGTTTGATAGAGTAAGAAAGCTTAAAACGTCGGCAGGAAAGCGACCAAATTGAGCCACTTTTAGCTACGGCAAGTGGGAAAACCGTCCGCTAGCTTTCTAGTTTGTTGGGGCTGTGCTGTGGTGTCGCTTACTGCGAACCCGCTTGGCATGATTCCTCGTTGCCAATTATTGTCAGTCTCCCTCCCACAACTGTCTGTTTGCGACAAAGACTGCAGTGGATGTCGTTGCACCATACGTAACCCACAAAATATGTATGCGCGTTTCTTTTCCTGAGGGTGTGCAGGTAAGACTCCCGTGTGGTACAGTCAGGATCGGAGAAAAGAGATCTGGACGAGAAGCTTGCCCATTCGATCATGTTTCAGATCGTTCCAAAACCCCTTCGGTTCTTCCGGCTTGGCCGTTGAAGGCCTCACTGCTTAGGCAGAAGACTGTTTATTCTATCAAAGGGCTTTTCAGCCTCTCGAGACTATTTGATTTCCGAGCTCTCAGCTCCGGTTGGCTGAAACTCTTCCCTAGTCATGTTTTGATTCCTCAATGGCTCTCATCATCTCACTGATGGGACTGGCTCATTCCCCAGATGACAGCGACATGTTAGCGATGTACATGGCTAGAACCGTAGTCCATTGGTAACGCTTCAGTCTGCTCTTACAAAAATACAATAATAATAGTGATAAACTACTTGGCAATCTCTTACGTTACAAAGTCCAAAATAGCAGTGGGTCCAGGCAACAAGATACTTCCATTTCCTTTGCGTAAGAAGGTAGTTTTGTTGTCACTTTTCAGGGCTCAAGCGCTGGTGAATTCTGCCTGGACTCAGCCTACGGCAAGCCCTGACCAAGTACCGTGACATGACGTGACTGAATAGGCATAAGCGAGAGCCCACTTTGCTACAAGGCGCCCAATAAAATGGCGTAGTGGAGCAGCAGTCACGTTTTCCCAAGAGCCGATTTTGGCGAGATTATTGTGGCTATCTTACTGGAGAGCTAGCCGCAGCCACACAAATCGCTTTCGGCGAGGCCGTCTCGGCCGTTAGAAACATTTTTTTTTCCCCATGTCAAGGACCCAAGGCAACAGTCGGACCTCTATCACATGAGATTACCATCCCATGCAAATCATGATCTCATCTGGGCCCGACGATGAGTGCAGATCAGCCCCCTGTGCTACTGTCTATATATGACTTCCCTACATATCAATGTCTAGAGGACCTGTCAGACGGCGGTTTGTGACCCGATTCGAAAAATCACTTAATCATGCTCAGCCATAGAAGCAATTTTTGATATTCGGCAAATTTGAAATGTCTCACATGTGATCCTTACCTTCTGCTCTAACGCCACCGTTGCGCAATGCCTCAGCTTAGGATGAGGCTGATGGCCAGTGGACATTTTGACTATCATCCGTCAGAAAGTCGGGCCTACGGGACGGGCTGACTTGATCGTGGATCCACCCTGCTCGATTTGGCTACATCTTTCAAATTCTCGCTTCATAAATGTTGTAAATCCCTCTGCTCAAGGTCCAGGCATGATCATGCATGCTATTTATTCTGATATCTTGCATGTTACCGTTGTTATCGAGTTCACTGCCTGTTAAAGCTGAGGTTACTGAATCATTAAGTGGCGAATTCATCAGCCTAGTAACTTGGATGCCTTCAATTGCAAACAGCTTGCATTTCTCGTAGCAATGATCTGTCATAAGGGATCGGGCCCTAAAAGGCACGACTACACTAGGCGTCAGCTCTTGCAATGCATGATGTGCCTCAGTTAGTACGTTCTGCGGGGAGAGGCAACGTATCCTTCTTATGAGGTCAATGTCTGAAATTCTTCAAAACTCCTTTGAAAACTTCGCGAACATATTCAGCTTTTGCTTCAGCCCAAGCGGTACTGCCCCGTTCACTTTGTCTCAAGGTACCTCAGGGCTTGATCTCTGGTATTGTGGAGTGCAATTGAGTCAAGTACTCGGCTGAGAATGTGGAAATCAAAAGAGTGATTTCGGAATTGCCACCTAGCCTGACGAAGCTCGCAGCCAGTTGATGCCCGGGCCGGCTGTGGACATCTGGAGCTATGATCTTACGTGCCGGGAGATGCGTCTAAGAGCGTGTCTTTGAAGCGTTTTAAAGTGCGCTCTACACATATGAATCTGCGTAATTAGTCGAGAATTGTCACACCTGGCAGCTCAAGATAAGAGGCTGGTAAAGAATTTTGTTTTGACGTTCAAGCTGATGAGAGGACATTGTCGTTCTTCAAGAAACAAGAACTTGGTTGTTCGGTGCTATGCTTTCAGCGGGAATGACTTCAGAGATGGAAATAACCTCCAGGTTTATCGCATAACTATTGAACTGCCATCCTTATTCCTTCTATAAGTGTGATAGTACCTAAACTAGGATCGGGCAATTTTCACATATGGGTCTAGAGTTGTTAAATGGAAGGAGAGACAAGTATGCAGAGCGAATCTCAGAGCAGAAGGACAAGTGGAGAAAGAAATGGCCAAGCAGCTCATTGTTTGATTAAGTGCATCCTGCCAGTGCCGAAGAAAAAGCTATCAAAGGTCGTATAAAATGCCTCTACTGAACGAGGGACTTCTCTACGTCCCTGCTCATTCAAAGGCCATTTCTCGTTGGTTGACATACACCGCTGAAGGCTACACACCAATCATTGCCAGTATTGACAGAGTCATATCTAGATTTACAAACATACAGCGAAAGTCGCTGCCAGGAATCCTGATGACAAGAGGAATAATCATACGACAGCATATCCATAAACGACAGTACGAAATTAAAGAGATTTAAATAACGACAAGGAAGCTCTACGCCATCAGCAATCATCATATACAATAACCTGGAGGCGCTCTGAAGCAGAACGGCAGCGAACAAGACTCAAACCTTCGCCCCGAAGGACGGCAGCACCATGGGTCACTGTGGACACTATAGCCTGCACATATAGATGTCAAGTTCCGAAAATCAATCAAAGTAGGCAGTGCAGTGACCACTACATGACTGATGCTCGTATAGTCTAAAGAAGTATTTTCTCTAGCGCGAGTACTCCTGTTGGACACAAGATGAAGCTCTGAGAACAACGGAATTAGGTGAGGTAGATGAATGCATAACCGAATTCCTGTAATGAGGACAAAGCCTATAGAATATTCTCAATATCATTAATATAGCGTCATTGCAGGTGCTGACTATTTGTGTTCCTTTGGAATCCAATCTAGATACCTTGAAGTGCTTGCAGATATGCAATACATACGTGAATATGATGCGGCCTGAGCGCCTCCATATATCCAACCATGCCAACTTTCACCTTTTAGCCGCCGTACATACCAAATCTCGCCCGACCCGACATATACATATCTTACTGATTCTTGAATAACCAATCAGAACTAGCATCGATCGTAAAATTCGTGATATTAAACTCATTTGACCCATTCATATCAGATACTTGCATACCTCCAACACCGTTCCCTCCTGGTGTCAGTCCTGAGGAGTCCACTCCTTGAGACACTGGCAAGCGGGGCACATTAAAGAAATCGAAGACGTCTAGGTATTCCAGCTCGTTCGGCGCTGGCGTCCTTACAGGAGTGACGCTCGGCAGACGCGAGATTCCAACTTGCCGCGGTTGGCGCGAAATCAGAAAGTCGAGGTCATACGCGCATCTTCTCATATCGGCCAAGATCTTGACCGAAGAGGGTGTCACTCTTTCGCCGTTTGCGCCAACCGATTGCTCTGAATCTCGATGCTCGTCTAAGACCCGTTGCAAAATGGTAGTATAGCGTTCGGCAACTGCCCAGTAACGGCCCATTTCTCGTAAAGTATCAACGAAGAGTTGAATTTGAGGACTGAGTTTGTGTTCAATGGTTGAGCCATGTACCAGTAGGAGGCGGGCAGCGACCCAGAGAGTGAAGGCGAATGGAGGCCCAAGCTTGGGAAGCATGCCGTTCTGAACGACATATTCTCCCAATGCGGCGATGTTCTCGACCGCTCCGTGGCATCGTTGGCTTGCGCTGTAAGAAGGTGTAAATATTGGAGACCGATTAGTTGGATACGCGGCGGAGGAGTGGAGGCGGATGACAGCTGTATGATAGGTTGCATGCAGCATCACCCATCCGCAATTGATGGCGGATTTCACATTAGGCTGGAATAATTTTGCCATGTTCCCATACTCGCTGGGAAGGCCAAACTTCCACGAAGTCAGCATGTTATCTAGCTCCCTGTATTCTCCTTGCCATTGCTCCACATCCGACAGAGAACCAATATCCACGGGCTTCTTAAGAAATTTATGGATTCTTGACAGTATTCCAAGTATTTCAATATAGTATGAGAAGGCACCTAGATTCTCAGGTTTATCGACGTCATATTCCGTGCGCTCTGACGTGCGAAACCATCGCGTTTCAACATGTTGGTTCTTGTTCCAAAGATCATCACGACATGGCAGTTTTCGATCAATTTCCCTCTCATCCAGTGCAAATTCGAAAGCAGTCGCAATTGTAGCGTATCTATCAAGTAGATAGATCATCCAAAACAATCGTCTTCTAGACTCTTCTTCAATGAAAGTCTTCGGCTCCGGTAGGACCATGGCTCGGAGTGTGTAGATTGAAGGGTAATTTGGAGATACAGCGAAAGAGCTGGTTTCGACTGACAGTCCTAATTGAACAACAGAGCGTGTTATCAGGGCAAGGAGGTTCCATCCAGGTGGGCCATTGCTGCTTCCCACAAGATCCAGAGCCAGGATCAGCAGTGCCTGTAAGGCCTTGACCGATGAGTTTTCAAGACCATACAGCAGAACTTTTTGTTTTGACACATCGTGGTAATGCTTTCTGCGATCCCCTGTGAGTCTTGCATCGGTAGAAAACCTAAGGGTTGTAGCAACGATAGCATGAAGGAGGATTCTATCAGCTTCTTCTAATGTAGAGGGTCCAAAGAGCGAATCCAATGTTGACCGCCTATGTAAAATTGGACACCAGGTGTTGATGTGCTTGAAATAGAGGTCGACCAAGGCGTAAAGAAGATCATAAGGTGGAAGAGCGAGATCTGACGAGAAATCTGGTTCGTTTTGGGTTATATTGAGACTCGGAGATTCCAACTGAGGCTGGCTAGTGTTATAAAATTCAGGATGTGATTGCCCATGGTTTGGTAATGAATGCGAATGGTGGATTTGCTGATGCAAATTGCTCATTGGAATCTGTTGTTGATAGACATCCCCTTGCATTGACTGCATCGACGGAGTTTGTGGGACCAGGCTATTTCCAAAATCCATCCCTTGTGCCGTTGTCGGAAAGGTTGAGGGCTTTTGGAGGAAAAGGGCCGTTTCTGCTCGTGAAATCCTGGAGCCATGTCCTTCGCTGGGTCTGAACATATGAGAATCCTGTGGCGTTGTATGGTCGCTGCCTGTACTCGCAGTTCTGGCCAAAGTCGATTCCAGTATACGGGCATGCGACTTAAGAATGTCTTCCAATCTATCCAGCCTCTGCTCCAATTCCCTCCCGTATCCAGCCTATTGTAGTCAGTTTAGGCATGTTGTTTTAATCGCAACTCCGGCATACCCTTAAGCCAGGCTTTTTTCGCTCTTTGTACTCGCATATAGCCCCATTGCGACTACACCAGCCGCACGCAGGCTGACCACGATCACATTTAACCTACGTCGCATTAGAAATTAAACATCTCCGTAGCTGATATTTCATGGTATAGTTTGTTCAAAACGTCATGATGGCTAGGGGCGTGGCAGCAGACATGCATACCTTCCGTTGCTTGCAGAGCTCACATCTTCGACGAATAGTCAGCCAATATTCTTCCCCAACATTGTTTGAAATCTCTTCTCCTACTGGCGGAGATGGAGGTGGTGGGACCGAGACTTGTTGATCCAAATCCTCATTATAAGAAGAAAGAGACATCTTACGAAACACTTAGTGGACGGCGGGCCCTTTTGCGGGGACCGTCGCCGTTTGCATCGGGATCACCCCCGAGACTTTCATCCTCACTAAAGTATTGGTCATTTTCACCATCGCTCTCCGGCTGGTTGTGCACCGAGTGAATGGAGGTCTGGGGAGATGCTTGCGAGCGGCGGCGGTCCATCGATGTTGAAATGCTTTAGATTGCTCGGGTGCGATTGACTCGAGCCTCGGGGTTTTTTAATGACATACTAAAGAGATTGTGGGGTTCAACTGTTGGGGGCGCACGGGCGTAGAACTTGGCGTTCTGGTATCAGCCTATTATCGACTTCGTCATGTCTTTCCGTCTCTCCGGTAGTACGAGGTATTTCACGTAAGGGGCAACCGCATTGAAACAGTAGACATTATTTCCATGTGAAATCAAAACTTGCAGTAGCAATTGTCCACATTGTCATAAAAACGAGGTATTGCACACAGTTTTTAAACGGTAGGTTCATCCTTTGAAGAGGACTTCAAAGAGTACTAGAATATAAATTACGGACCTAATTTCACTATGGGAACTGTGGCATCGCCCGTTGTATACATGACCCATGCATATCAGGTGTACCTGCCTTGTCAGGTGCTTCTCTCATCGAAATGGTGCTAATGACTATGTCCTAATAATTTCTATGAAAGAAAGTCCACTCTCTTAATCATCACAGTTCATAGGAGCAGCACTTCTCGACAGCGCTGACGTCGCCTGATTCTTCCTCGCTCGCTCGGTACAATAACAACCCGAGAAGCATCCACGGAATGATGGCTTCAAAAGCTGAGCGCCGAAGTCTTTCTGAGACTCTACTTCTTACCTTACAAAACACACTCTTCTGAACTTCGAATTCTAACATTTCTGTAATCTCTTCTACTGCCTCGAAATCTTCGCCAAACAACCATGGCAGCTCGGAGTTTCCCCAAAATCAAAGCTATCCGGTCATTTGTTATCGACGGGGTTGGGTCTGGAGGAGACTACCATAACGTCAAAGGCGGCCACTGGTTGGTAGATACGTCAATCTCGACGCCTATGTCGCGATGGGAGAAATATAGAGCTTCACGAACCAGCTGGGGTATCAATGTCTTAGGATCCTTCTTCGTGGAGGTTGAAGCAACAGACGGGACTGTGGGGTTCGCAACTGGCTTCGGAGGTTCGACTTCAGAATGGAAGATGCCTAAACGCAATACTGATTCTGCATATAGGTCCTCCAGCATGCTGGCTTGTACATCAACATTTCGAACGATTCCTCGTTGGAGCCGATCCAAGAGATACAAATCACCTCTTTGAGCAAATGTACCGCGCTTCCATGTTCTATGGCCGCAAGGGACTCCCGATTGCAGTGATATCTGTCATTGACTTGGCTCTTTGGGATTTGCTTGGCAAGATCAGGAATGAGCCAGTTTATAAGCTGATCGGAGGTACAACAAGGGAAAGACTAGATTTCTATTGCACGGGTCCAGAACCAGTCTCAGCAAGGGCGATGGGTTTTTGGGGCGCCAAGCTGCCATTACCCTACTGTCCAGAAGAAGGCCATGTTGGCCTCAAGAATAATGTCGAATTCCTCCGGAAACATAGAGAAAGTGTTGGGCCAGACTTCCCAATAATGGTCGATTGCTACATGAGCCTGAACGTTTCATACACGATAGAGATTGTCAAGGCATGTTTGGATCTGAATATTAATTGGTGGGAAGAGTGTTTATCGCCAGATGACACAGACGGCTTTGCTCAAATCAAGCGAGCTCATCCACAAATCAAGTTCACTACTGGAGAACATGAGTATTCGAGGTATGGATTCCGCAAACTAATCGAGGGCCGTAATCTAGACATTATCCAACCAGATGTCATGTGGCTGGGTGGCATGACTGAACTTCTCAAGGTCGCAGCTATGGCAGCTGCGTACGACATTCCTGTGGTTCCTCATGCCAGTGGTCCTTACAGCTACCACTTCGTCATTTCGCAGACGAATTGCCCCTTTCAGGAATACCTTGCAAACTCACCAGATGGCAAGAGCGTGCTTCCTGTATTTGGTGATCTATTCTTAGATGAACCAATTCCGCTCAAAGGCTACATTGACGCTACACAACTTGACAAGCCAGGCTTCGGGCTGACTTTGAATCCGGCTGCACGCCTCATCCCAGCAAGGTATCTACTGACACCAGATCCAGAGCGCCCGCTTGGTCAGTCAACTACTCAAGCTACCAAACGTCTTCCAGGGCCTACCCTTGATGGGAAATCGAATCCAGAGGATAAGCTTAATGGCATGGTCAATGGAATGATCAAGCAAGCGAAAGAACTTGTAATTGATAGTTAAGAGAATTCAATTGGGCCAATTTTTTTTCCTAATTTTATAATAATACCACTTTGAAATTTGGCACACAAAACACATCCCCGCAGCAAATAGCCAAATGACGTAAGGAAGCCCTTATTGGATTTGTGCTCGGTCAATTGATATAGCGAGAATCCGATTCCAAAACTAGGCCCGTAACCTCCTCAGAAACGTCAGAATATGAAACAGAGTTAGTTTGACTTGCTAAGGTATTAAACATGCCCTCCTAGAAAAGGATGAATCTAGCATTTATCTGAGTTACCTGGTTCTAACTGACGTTTTCTAATATCCTTCTCATCCCCGTCTTGTGCGTCTTGCATTCAAAAACAACCTCCAAACCAACGGCCCACCTCTTTCAGTTCAAGAGCAATTCCAAAGATGGCACTGGCCCAGTGGCGTCTCCTGAAAGGCAAAACGGCCGCCATAACCGGTGGTACTACCGGTATCGGCCGAGCCATCGCCCTCGAATTCGTACGTCAGGGCTGCAATGTCGCCATTAACCACCTCGGACTGCCACCGGACGCTCAACACAAGGACAGCTTGCTCGAAGAAGCTCGAAAAATCAGGGTTGAAGGAGAAGATGCTGGAGAGATAATTTTAATACAGGGCGATGTCACTGATCCCGAGACGGGGAAGCTTCTGGTTGAGGAGGCGGTAAGCAAGTGGGGACGGTTGGATGTTTTTGTCAGTAACGCAGGGGTTTGTAAGTTTGCGGAATTTTTGGAGTGAGTTCTCTTTTTCCAAGTTATCATATTTCTTTGGGTATCTGTGAATTGCGGATTGCTCGGAGGATGAACTAGTATTATATGGATCTCAGCGGACGTTGATGAAACGACATAGGCTTGATCATAACCTCTTCGCTTCAACCGTGAGGGTCAATCTGGACGGTGCATTCTACTCGTGCCAAGCTGCCGCGCGACAGATGGTGAAACAAGGAAGGGGAGGCTCTATCATTGGCATTTCATCTATCAGCGCGCTAGTCGGCGGGGGCATGCAAACACACTACACTCCCACAAAGGCGGGCGTGTTATCGCTCATGCAGAGTATGGCGGTTGCGTTGGGAAGATATAAGATCCGTTGTAATGCGCTGCTGCCGGGGACGATCAAGACGCAGTTGAATGAGGAGGATTTGGCGAATGAAGAGAAGAGGAAGTATACGGAGACGAGGATACCGTTGGGGAGGACAGGCGATCCTAGTGATATGGCGGGGCCGGCAGTGTTTTTGGCGTGTGAGGAGTTGAGTGGGTATGTTAATGGGGCGCAGTTGTTGGTTGATGGAGGGATGTTTGTCAATCTTCAGTAGATAGTTGGTTCATCCATCAGCACATTTGATCGGAACAGAGAGTTAGGTGATGATCGTTGCGTAGCAGTTAAGAGCGTCGTTTTATTGCGTCCATTTACTAAAATAGCTCTTAGTTTGAGGAGCTGTTAGATTCCTACTTATCTACGTTAAGGAGTAAGTACAGCCTGAGGTGGTGGTTCGTCACTCATCCATTTCCTGCAGTCATACTACATAAAGAGGTTTT
>Ga0335075_10008847_pt1 | contig 15406 bp, 13 predicted proteins | sample Lox_Sample_24_FD_206723 | JGI IMG/M metagenome (GOLD analysis project Ga0335075, IMG submission 206723) | Soil microbial communities from Loxahatchee National Wildlife Refuge, Florida, United States - Lox_Sample_2.4 | ecosystem: Environmental > Terrestrial > Soil > Wetlands | place: USA... | reverse complement strand
ATTCCGGATATTTTCCATCTGAGCACCATACCTTTCTTCCACGATATCTAGCCATGAGAAAGGTGCATCAGCATCTCTAGGGAACCGAGTTATCTCCCACCACTTTTCATTACGGAACTTGATGCCCTCAGTTACACTTTCGATCCAGATGGCAACAGGAGCTGATTCTGCAAGGCGTGCGAATCGTGTCTCCTCGAGTTTTACCTCTAGAGTGCGACGGCGTAGTTGTTCTTCTAGCATGGCTTGCTCTGCCTCACTCTCTTGCGCTGCAATGATCGATTTCAGAGAAGCGACTAAGATAACGGATAGCGACTTTGCGAACTCCAAGTAACCTTCATCTAGAGGTCTTTGCGGGTTGACGCCCATGACAAAGAAGTTCAAGACCTTAGATTCATCAGAGAGGCGGAGCGGACACAATAATACCTTCCGCCGCGTGCCATGAAAGCGATGATCTTCTTGGTGCTTGGCTCTCTTTGAAGGAGATGCCTGTGGGGCTGCCTCCCGTGTATCAAGAATTGTAGGCTTGGTAGACTGAGAGGCCTTCAAAAACGTCGAAATCATGTCTTCCTTATTTTCCCACACTTCCAAGCCTAGCAAACCATACTCGTAAACTTCGAATGGTTGCTTCAGACCTGCCAATTCAGGCTCCTCGGAGTTCATTTCGCGAAGGGTATACAAATTCGCGTGCGGTACATCCCGGGGGTCCTCACTCAGTATTTTTTTCACCTGGTCCCAGAATTCCTGCAAAGAGCAACCCTGAGTACTTTGTTTCTTTATCTGTTTTAATACTTTTGCCCTGCGATCTGTCACGATTCGCTTCGTCGTTTCTATGACTGATTCGTAGAAACCTACGACCATCCCGTCTTCTTCAACCAGCGGTAAAAAGGTTGAAGAGAAGTAGCACTCCTCAGTATAGCCGTGCCGGAAGAGGCAGAATAGAGCGTTCTCAACCTGAACAGGTTTGCAAGCACGACGGCCTTCCTGTAGCAGCGCATCAACCTGCTCCCAGACTTCGACAAGTGCGATGGCCGCCGATTGACCCAAAGCCGATGGGTGCTTCTCGCCGAGGAACTTGACATAGGGCTTGTTATAAATCATCACAGACTCAGGGCCCCAGAATAGAACAGCCGGATTAATATCAGAGGTGACTATATTGCACAAATGACGAAGCTCCGAGGACCAAGCTTCTATAGGACCCAGAGGCGTTGAGCTCCAGTCGATAGAGCAGAATAGTTGCAGGTGTGGAGGGAGATGCTGGGTTGTGGGAAACTGAGTAAAATCATACTTAGTGCCGAAGAAGCTCTTCCGAAGCTTCACGAGCCCATCCACGGAAAGTCCACCGGCCGTGAAGGAGGCAGGCATATCTGCGATTTGATAACCTGAAAAGTGACTTAAATACGGTGCGATAGAGTTAAATTCGGTTCCGCTGATGATTCTCCAGCGTCCTCCCACGGTTGAGCTTTTCCAGAGGATCCCGTGGTACGTGATCGACAACAACGAACCATCACGTGCTTGCTCTTCTAGAGGACAGCGTGCCCAGGAGGCAAAATCAGAATAACTATGGGGTCCATCGCCGTTCACGCTCGACTCGTCGTTCGAGGTATTAAGTCCAAGTATGATACTTTTCAAGCTTCGTGAGACATGTAAGAGCGCGTTGCAAAAGACTGGGCGCAAGGGACTGGTTGGCCGATCGTGACTATCGTCGTCGAGATCAATGATGAATGTTGGCCTGAGATCCTGGTCGAGCAAATCTACGAAACCAATCTGTTGGAGCGATTGAACTGCAGAGGATGAAGATGTGATTAATACGCCGTTGGAATTGGTACCGCTGTCAAAATCCCCGTTAGGTCTAGGCTCATGACTATTGCCATAGGCGGACGACCCAACGCCACTGGGGCCCATGCTCGGGCTATCTAGGGATATAGATACATTGCCCGACTCTCCTTTTTCTCACTTGCATATGCACCGAAATGCCTGTCTCGTGTTATTAGTCCTAAAGTAGTAATCTCGAAGATCAAGCGACTTTAAAGATTTTCAGGCAAACGTTCTTGTCCGATTACATAGCTTCTCGCGTAATGACACATTTCGTCACGTGAATAAGCCGATGCAAAGCCATTCATTGTGAAGGCCACACACATCTGGTACGGAGTACTTGCCCTCAACAAGAAAGCGTTTGTTGGAGCGTATTTTAGAAGGTTATATGGAAAAGAAGATGTGACTGGGTAAATTTTAAGGTGGCATTATGAACATTGCATAGGGTAGCAACCAAGATTTCGTCTTCAAATCTGCTGATGACTAATCAATAATTCCACGCCCCATTGAATCTCGGATAATCTCCCCCGACCCTGCCCTCTCCATAGAGCTCTTTCCTCGCATTGAAGATATTGCTTCAAAGATCCCACATGCAGTAATTCGACCACATTACCTGTTATCTACAGCTGGAAAGGAACATAAACACGAGTAGGAAGGTATGAATACGTGCTCGGTTATGGGGTGAAATGTCCTCGTGATAAGGTTGCAGAGTCTGTCGTCGCCCTTTACACGGCCATCCCCTTGACAAACACTCTTCCATGAAGATAACTGTGGCGCAATTAGAAGCACCAAACGCCAAATATTTGATTATATATTCGTTTACGTGTTGGTTATTGCAAGGAATAACTTGCGCGGAGACTATACAATGGCTACGATCGACTTCTATTTAAGCTACTCGCTCTAAGACTTTCCTTATCTTCTATCCTCATCTTAGCTTACCATGCGCTTCTCTCCTCTCGTCGCCGTTGTGCTTTTGTTGAGCCTTCGTTCTAATGGTATTACTCTTCACAAAAAGGCCACCGCATCCACAGCAGCGACCGGGAACGCAACGTATTTCGGCGTTCACGTCCCACAACTCTCCCAAGATATCTTCAGATATCTTCAGAGGAATCCCATTTGCCCCAGACATTCCTATCCGTCCGGTAAGCCCTCGCGGTCGCGGCGGCTCGTGCACGCGCCTTTGCCCCCGGTCACTCTCGCCAGCGATGTGCTTGAAAGGTCATGGAAAATGGCGTTTTTATGCAACTTCGGTCCGCCAGTCGTAAACATGTGCTCTGTGGACGGCAAACTGCTTAGACCGAGCAATTTCTTTGCAGATGAAATCTTGACATTCCGCTACCTTACTCTATCATAATTGGAGTGATGTGACAAAAGAAGTCTATGGGGGAAAGATCGACCAGGGTATCATGGTACTCCAATACAGCCCAATACAGCCAGCCCTTATAAAAGAACACCAACAGATGCTTTCCTCATTATCATCACAAATCAGCGCGAAGCTCCCAAATTTTCACGCGGCTTCCCCACGTTCGTCATAGATATCCTCACCATCAGCATCATCACCGCTGCCATTTCCGCTCCCGAAATATGCCTGATCGATTTTGAAAATCCACTCCACCTTCTCGCGCTCATTCCTCGCGGCAAACAGCCATGTATTGTCTGTGCCATATATAGCAAACACTGTCTCCTTCCTGAATTTGCCGTCCCGCTTCAGTAGCTTGGCTATCTGCGGCTGGTGGTCGATGCGGCTATTGCGCAGACTTACAATGTTTACTTCTTCGCCGTCAGTGACCGAATGAATATGTAAATAAGGGCGGCGAAGCTCGACAAAACGACGGATCCACCGAGTGCTATCGGCTGAAGGTGTGAGTAGATAGCCACCCTTCAGGACAGTTGCATTCTTTGGGACCGCCACGACCGTCGCGGTCAGTCGAGGAGTTTGCGGTGCTGGCTCCGCAACGCCATTTGTCGGTGGTTCTGTGTTCGAGTTTCGAAGTAATGTTTCCACGGGATGTTTTGGAATGGACCAGAGATTCAGAAATTTGCTCAGTAAAACTCTCTCTTTGTCGGAAAATTCTCCATCATCACTACTCTTGACGCCAAGGTCATTACGAATTGTCAATTTCTCTGGGCTCAGGAAGGCTTTAACGGCCTCGAGCTCCGCGAGTCTTCGTTTTCTTTTCTTGGCATTGATAAAATCGTGCACAAGAGAGACTCCTCTCGGCGTCCAATTGGTCAGCCCTTCTTCGCCTTTGACATAATCATGTTGAGTGTTCATCCGCCAGAGGTCGCCGACCTTCTTCACTGGAGCTGGACGGACAGAAACGGAGAAAATGGCTGTAGTCGAATGAATTATCCGAACGCTTTGCCATAATGCAGCAAACATAGACGTCTGGCGGACGTAGGATCGCGATAGAACTTGAGAGCAAATATCCAATGAGAACTTCATCGGCTCTCCTAACTTTTCAGAAGAAACGTCCCAGGCCAAGCTCATTTGGACCTTGTATTTGTCCGCTGTCGTACGGTCAAGTAGTAGAGAATTGTGCAAGCTGGAGTCCCATTGGCCAACAACAGTAATGTTGGTGGTACCATTTGCATTAGTCTTCATCGTTGGGGCTGAAACCAGTTTAAGAGGAATCTCAGGTGATGGAGAACCCATGTCTGGTACTTTACCAGCGTGATCGATGAGCCTTATGCGGCCTATTCGTAGTCCAGTTATATCTTTCCATACTAGAGCATTGCCGAAACTATGAGTAAGGTTCACAGCAACACGTCTTTGCAGACCCTGATGCAATTGAAAAGAGCCGCTGTCCAATTCGCTGGTTTGAATCACTTCCACAGGAAGATAATCTCCTGTCTCGGTAAGTTCAAGGATCTGAATTCTTGCAAAAACTTCGTGCTTCTCTTCGGTGTGAAAGTGTGACTCGGCAAGGCGAGGGGTTTTGCGCTTCTTAAAATCCTTTGAAATAATATCACGCATGTCGTCCCAGCTCTGGAGCTTATCCAAATGCATTGAGGAGACTTTGGCAAAGATTGAGACGCGAAGGGAGACGGAATTCGGGCTGAAGAGGGGCAAACTCATGCTATGCACACTCTCAAATCTGATAGGACCCTCGTCGAAATCCTTGATCATTTGCGTCGTTGTGACACCACCTTCCTCAGATATCCCAGGGATACACAATTGAGCGTGTACTTCTGTACCTTCGTATTCGGGGAATCCAACCATCTCGTGCATGACAACATTGAATTTTAATGTGTTGGATGGCGCTCTTGCTGACGAGGGCTCTAGCGAGAGCTTGATAAGTCCTATAGCATCGGCGGTATATGGGGATCGAATGTCTAGGCTAAAATCTAGAACACGACATTCGAAGACTGCGGCTAAAGGAACATCGACGTCGCCTACTAAGGTGTACTGAGGCATACATGCCTCTATGAAAGGATTGTCAAGTTGAAAGTGTTGCAAGTATTCTGGTCGATCCATATATTGGTGCATTTGTCTCATTTTTCGGACTCTGTCCTGCAACTTCTCAAGGCTCCAAATATGAATAACACTGTTCCGATAGTCCATGACCCTCACAGCAACGCACGGTCTTGGAGCATCTTCCAGTGCCAAGTCTTCACCTTCTCCAGAGATACCGTTCAGCACCATGTCGTATGAAGAGCACAAGGCATGACCTTCGTCCAAGATCACGAATTGAAATGTTACGCCTTCATCCAACTCCTGACTCATAACCTGAGCATCTTTCAACGTCTTAGCCGACTGAAGGATACTTTCGGCCATTTGTACATATCTACGGCTCCGCCAATGAGATGCTATCTTTCGTGCAATTTCTTTCTCCTTTTCCGTCAGGGTCTCATCGGCAGGAGGAACAGGCGTTAACTGCACAATCTTGGCTTCAAATTCCTTCCTTTGTGCTTCCAATTGTTTGACCATTTCCTCTTTTGTCTCTCGAAGGATCTGCTCCATCCTTTCCTTCTCCTTTCTGATCTCCTCCACCTCAACATTCGCAGCTTCTGCAGATTTTAATTGATCCTGATACTCCTCTTTTTGCTTGTCGAGCTGGACTTGCATTTCTTCACGCACCTCTCTCAACTTGTCCTCAACTTCTCCTTGCCTTGGCGTTGATGGCATAGTGAGAGCGGTATCTAGAGAGAAATTGTCGATGGTGCCGTTCGAAGCGTACTTTTCCCTAATATGATAAGAAGTGTTGGAGTCCACATCGTCATCCGCATCTCGAACTTGGCGTTCGGCTCTCGCTCTCTGTACATCTTCGAACAGCGCATTTAGCTCTTCGTCAGTCAAGCCTGCAATCTTCTGTTCGGGTCCTAAAATAGCACTGGCAGCTTCCCGTCGAGCGAATGACCAGTCCGAGTCATTACCGCGTTGCATAGGAGCAGGAGAATCCGGTCGACTACTCTCCCAGTCAACGTCAGAGTCTGCCTTGCTAAAGTTCCGCTCATGACCGGGCCTTGGGCTTTGGGAAGGCGTGAAGAATTGGTTTGCTGTCACGGAATGTCTTAATAGACTTTGCTCCGCCCTTTCGGCTTTTGCTTCCATGGGATGGTTGAACCGAAAGATATGAAAATCACCCAAGATGATCCTATATCCGCTTCGAAGTCGTTTTGGTTCAGTGATTCTCTTCCCATTGACCATTACGGCTGCCCCATCTTTCGGGACAACTGTTACAATATTGTCAACATTTTCGAAAGTACAATGCTGCGGTAGGATCCTGCTACCCTCAATGCGTATTTGAGAGCCAGTCTGAGAATTTGCATCAGCATTGCCGACAGTCGTGGTGCCAGGCTTTAGATTGTAGACCAGACATTCAGCAAGTAATGGATCATCTGAGAGATTAACAAGATGAGGCATCTTCTTTGGCGTGTGTAAACCCACGAAGCCTTTTTCGATGCTTATTCCCAACTCTTCCAGAGCTGCCTCTCGCTCTTTATGGATCTCCTCTGTCTTCTTCAGTTTCTGCTCCCAAGTTTGGTTAAGGTCACTGTAGAGCTTCTCGCTTTGACTAAGCTGTTCCGCGATTTCAGCCTTCGAGACCCTCTTGACTGTGCCGTCTGCTTGGGTGATGGTAACCATCTGCATCTCTAAGGGCGTACCCTCGGCATATACTTCTTCACCAGTACCACCAGAGCCTCCACCGCTGAGTTTGCTGCGCAACTGGGCCAGCTCTTCTTTTAGTTCTCGGATCATTCTGGCATTCGGATCCTCGTTCACAACTGCGTGGTTCTTGATTCTCTTAGCGCTGTCTGCATACCGTAGAGTACTAAGGGTCTCATCAAAGTTAATGTCCGCAGGACTAATCGCAGCAATCATTGCCGTCAGACTGTTACCTCCCAGAGAGTCTTTAAGCAGCCATGTCAACACGCTATCTCGGTAAGGCACCTGGCCGGCACCAGCCCCTTTCTTCTTTGTCTTGCCTGTGGACAAATCCGCTAATGCGGCGATCACTCGCCCAAGTGTAGATAGAGATCGATTGATTTCCGCGCCTTCCTTGAGACGTGCACCGGTTGCGCCAGTGGATGTTGCTCGTTCGGAGCCAGCAAGATCAACCAGGCTGATCTTGGCAACCTTCTCGGTTGACATCTTAGTTTCGACATCGTGGCGCCTTTGCGTAAGCGTCAATGTGAAGACTGCATGACTTCTACTACTCGTCTCATTCATGTTGGTAGCTGCCACAGTTCGAGCTTTGTTGCCTTCATCCATAAGATGTTCAATTTCATTGAAGCTGCCAACGACAAGCTTCGCCAGATCTTCCACGTATGGGCCTGTCGATGGATGCTCCCGCACTTTGAGATTGCCTTTGGTAGACGGATTCAATAGGTCACGGACACGTTCGTTATAGATTTCGAGATATGACACCTCAACGGTACATTGGAGATGTTTGTCTTGTTGTAGCTCGCCGATTCGTTCGAACATATCTTGGCAAATCTTGGGTATGACTCCTGCTTCCTTTCCGTAGCCCATCATGGAATATGATTTGCCAGATCCAGTCTGTCCGTAAGCAAAAATACAATTGTTGTATCCCTTAAACGCGTTGTCCAGCAACGGTCGACCGAGATCATTATGGAGGTCCTCTTGCCCTGCGTAGTGTGGATCCGAGCGATCAAAAGACCAGTACGACTTGTCGAAAGCGAAGACCTTCTGGCCAACTTCTTTCCCTTTGCCGCCACGTTTTGCCTCGTCGCTGTCGCTTGGTGGGTTAAGAATAGTTTGAGAGTCCTTCATTTGAACAATGCATTTCGCATTGCGATCGAGCTCTGAAGGAAATTATTGTCAGCATGGTCCAGGTAAATATGATATCCTCCCCTTATCCAAACCGAACTAGTACTATAGGCTCGTCTCAGTATTCCAGTTTGGAAAGCTCACCTCTGTTGTTGAAAGGCCGTACTCTCACTACTACCTTTATATTCCCCCCGCCCCCGCCTCCTCCAACAGGTGCCATCTTTGTGATTTGGCAGGCTCCACACCCTCGGTTTAGAGCCTTCCGAGGCTGTCGTCAAGTAGGTTGTCGCAAACCGTCAAGAGTAAGTGCGAGGAGTCCACAAAGTAAGATGGCAGGTTTCTAACAAGTCCCGGCCCTTCCGGTCCATCAACCGTCCCGTCTAGTTGTCCTGCCCTCCCTCCACCTATAGATGTTTCAGTCGTTGACCCGTTGGATCACGCGTCCTCAACAAAGTTGTTGTCGTGTCTTGTGCTGAATACTTAAGTATAGGCGAAACTATAGTTGTCGTATATCTCCTTAGGAAGTCGTGTAACAATATTTCGTGTATAGGAACGTTGGCTGTCGCGTGCTGCTCTTTACTCATACGATCGCGTCTTGCTGCGAGATTATTGATTTCGCCCACATCCCTGTAATTGAGCCACATACGTTTCCACCACGCGGCCGCATAATTTTTAGTGCCACAACCGAGAAACCTTAAATTCGAGTCTCGATGTAAAACGGCACTCGTACAACATTCATCTCTGCTCCTCTTCCAAATACTACAAGCATCTTGTCAATTGTCTTCTTCAGAGGCCATTATGGCTCAAGGTGCTATTAAGTCGAAGAAGCTCTCTACAGCATCGAAGGGCAAGAAGCCAACCGTTCTTGGTCCAAAGAAAGGCGCTCGCACAATTGCGCCAAAGAAGGCTGTACTGGTGAAGAATGCAAAGATGACAAAGGTACGGCCAAACCTCAAATATGAAACTAAAATCTGACTAATCCCCTATAGAAATATTCAGCAGGTCTTACAGCTATGACGGAGCGCACTTTAGGAGCGAAGGCGGGGCATTTAGAGCTGTTGAAGGATGGGAAGAAGAACAAGGACAACAAAGATGCGAAGCCCAAGGGCGGATCCAAGAAGTTTGGTTGAGAAGCCGAGAATATAGTTGTCGTCAATACCGCAAAATGCTGGACGAGTTTGCTCTGACCAGGAATACAGGTTGGGAACAGAAGTAGTTAGTATACAGGGTATGATAGAATAGGTGTCAGATGACGAGAGTTGGCTCTGGACCCTTCCAAACCGAGCGGCAATGGTAATGTAGAATTTGCTGAGGATGTAGATTCTGTAGACCGGGGGAGGCCACATTGGGCGCAGAGTCGAGGACGCTCTGCGCAGTTGTTACCGGAGTAAAATTGCAACGTTCAATGTCTTCTACGACCCTTATCTCCCCAACGGATGGATAGTAGTCTAATTCATCGGATTTTTCACTATCGTATGGCTCTACTGGGTGAAGCGAGGTTCATGTTGTAATTTTTTGTGTCCATCCACCGCGTTAACCAGCCGTCATGTGGGATTCCCCACTGTAACCAGCATCTAGTCCTACGGTATCCCAGCTCCACCAGACAGGGACAAAGCCATGTTCGCACATGGGCTGAAGCAATCAAACTGCAAGATTGACAAATTGTCCGATGTCCTCATCCATGCAAGCCACGTGCATGTAGTCCATATATGACTAGTAGAGCAACGAACAGTAATAGCGTCGAGACGAACAAACAAAGTTTGATCACTCTTTTTTAGTAGTCATCCAAAGACCAAGAGGAGACCCGACATTCACGTGAAAGGTGATATAAGATACCATTCATTGGATACTCAACGGCGCCAGCATTTGATTGGTCCATTTGCTGGATCTGACCAATCACTGCACGACCTTATGGAACAAGCCGGCCATGCCTTTACAGGCATTCCGGCACCCTATAAGCATCAAAATTCCTTCTTGAACCTCCATATTTCCCTTATTCAAAGTACACACGATCCCTCTAAATATTGTCCTGTCTCGTAATCGTTTCCACTCTCCAACCATGCCATCAACCATATCCCAAGGCCCAAATCGATCCTCACCCACCCCTCCACATCCGAGACTTCCAAAACCTACCTACGAACATCGACTGCCGTACATGCAAGCGCGTCGTGCTTGTGAAGATTCTCTGCCTCGGGCAGTCCCGGACAGGCAAGCAATCCATCCGTGCCGGGCTTTTCGATCTGTGTTATTCAGATATCTATTACATGATGTCTGTGTTTGGGCAGAATCCGCTCGATGGATTGAGGCATTTGAGGCGAAGTTTGAGGGAAAAGGGAAGGTGTTTGGGAGAGTGGAGTGAAATTCGTTGTTGGGACACTGATTTCTCCTTCTCCTTTTGCAAGATTGTCTTTCTTGTAGTCTGGTACATGGGACTTCGGGTTTGGGCTTTGGACGCTCGAAACGGGGATGGATGAGAAATAGAAGAAACTAACGTGGGGCAACAGATAGCCATGGACTCACCTGTGAACTCCTTCTCTGAAGAGCTTCTGGTCGCTTAACCCTATGCAAAAGTATTCCTCTCCGTCCACGACTCCGTCGACACCTTGTATAAATCCTACTACGACACGATCTAGCCCGTTGTGCAAGAACACCACCTATCGTGGTGGCGGCGCCTGATCCTCCCCAAACCCTTCTCCCGAGATTTCCTTGACAAAGTGTACGCTGATACTTGCTACCAGAATTTTCTACAACTAGGGAAGCAGCAGTATCCTAAGAAAAATGAGAAGATCAGATGCTTAGTGCTGAAGGAGGGACTGTTAGAGTATAATGTTAAGTGGGACTGGAAGCCGTTGTGTAAGCTCTTAGGGCAGGACGTCCCTGATGAGCCGTTTCCAAGGAGGAATAATACAGCGGAGTTTAATGCTCTGATGGCGTACCTTAGGATATTCTAATATCAGGAGTTTTGGGGAATAGTATGAAAGGGTTGGCTGGCCTTGTTGGAGTTAGAGTTGCCGCGTCAGCCGTGTATAGGGTGTGGAGATAATAGTTGCTGCAACAATGCATCCCCAGTCGACTGTTGGCATTGATGCGCCGATAAAATTAATATGCATACCATGTTTGAGTTTTCTGAGTTCTGATATGGGTGCAATCTATAGCAGATATTAGGACATTAGCCCGATATTGCAAGTGAATGAATTCTACTACTGGTGTTCTTTCCAAAAGCCCATGTCAGGCATTGTTGTCGTTACTAGAAACCTTCAACACACAGCTTGAGCTTACAATGGACAATATGTCGACGAGACTCAAAATACTTACCTCATCTATATGCTAACGTCTATTCATTCGGGGACGGTTTCACCTCAAGCAGAATTCATGTAATATTAAGGAAAAACTTGCTGGGCCTTGCTCATGCCATTCATTTCTAGTTCTCTGACGAGATAAGATATCATAGCTCTCTATGCATTAGAGCTGTGCATCGCAAGGTTTTCATGAATCGTGAAACTCGCCGAATTGATCAAGGAAATTGCTTTTGGGAAACAGCCCAAATCACGCCATACAAGGGGCATAAATCCTCGTAAGAGCTAAAAGAAGCATGCAAAGGACGCCGGCGGACTTTTTGCGAAGAAGGTACAAGTATACAAAGAAGTCAATCTCAAATCACTACCACCCTTTCCAAAATGCCCGGGGTCATAACTCTTCTCGAAATGTAAGATCGTCTCAATGTATCATCCGCCGTATCGACACCAAGCTTGACTTAGTTGGGGCACTGAGCCTGCACGTGACCTATGATTGGGTTAGGCAGCAAATCGGTAATATTAATCGAGGGGAATTACCTGGCTGCTTGCACTTATAACAGGTACGCTCGCTCGATGTCTCAGATGGGCAATCACGGGAAAGATGGCCGACTATAATTGTCATTAAGTGGGAATTCCTCAAAGGAGCGGTTGAATCATACCTTCACCGCAGTTATAACATTTCTGACCCTGGGTGCAGTCTCGAGACATGTGGCCATAGCCACCGCACGAATAACAAGTTTGACCACGTTGGCCCTGTCCGCTGCCGTAGCCACTGTTGTAACCGCCACCATATCCTCCACCGCGCTGATAACCGCCGCCGGCGCCTGCATCTGGGCAGTTACGAGCGATGTGTCCAACATTACCGCACTATTGCACCAACCATGTCAGTGATGACTATTATGCAATGTGGGGCAACTCACCTTGTAGCATTCCTGGGATCCCCCACCGGATGAGTAATTACCGCCTCCACTACGTCCAGCACCTTCAACAGGTGGGCTGGTGCAGTCACGCGAAATATGTCCTGTCTGGCCGCACTATTGAAGTTATGTTAGCCAAATGTTGCAGCATTATGCAAGAATACCCACCTTGTAACAAGTCTTGTCCTTTGGGCCCTCAGGGCAGTCGCGAGAAAGATGACCTTCTTAAATCAGCAATTACAGTTGTTCCGTAGTTAGGATATCTAACCTTCTCCACCGCAGTTATAGCTATAACAATGTCAGTAGAAGCCATTAAGCAGGCCATACTCGAGCTTACCACTTCGCCGGACCGCGTGTGGGGCAGTCACGGGCCTATAGCACAATGTCAGTTATTGATACTTCCCTCCTCTAAAACCACCAATAGTACCTGATGAGACGCATCGCCACCTGAAAACACACCGTCAGCTACACACCCGCCATAACTAAAGGCATATCTTCAGCAGCTGAAGAATTATGTCACTATTGCCTCCCAGGAACGAGACGGAAGGGTGTGGGGTTGCAGTGCAGCAACAACAAAGTATGTCCGGAGTTATATAGGCTCAATGATGTAATTTCGAGGATACATGTGGTGCAGGAGGTGCGACATGTAGCTGAGAAGACAGTTGTGGCTACAAAAGAATGGGTTCATCGCGGTAACTTCAGGCGACGTGTTGGAGATCGCGAGGGGAGATCGAGACAAGACTCACAGTTGTAGCAGCCGCGGCCTTGTGGGGCTCCTCCGTAATCCATTGTGAGGTCCGGGAGAGATCGATTGAGATCTAGAGATCAGTTGGAGGGGTCAGCATGAGCGACGCCGGCTTGACAAACGAGACGTGACAATGAAAAGGGGATTACCAGAGCATACGGCTATGTATAAAGCTCTAATATAGATGATACGCACCAGATGAACCTACGTACTTAAGGGGACGCCGATTAGATCGTCGACGTGGTCGAGGAAGTTGAGTTTGAGGGTGTTAATGATTTTTTATTTGCCGTAGCTGTAAAAGACGTAAGAATCGGTTTGTTTGTGGCCGGCGCTAGAAGCCCCGAAGCGAGGTTCCATGGAGGGGTCAATTTCGAAAAAGCGGTCGGAGTAGCATTGTCTTGGCATGCACGTGACTTTCATACACTTTTAGAGGAACTTTATATGAAGTTCCCGTTTGGATATGAGATATAAACCGCTTTATCCTTATTCATCTAAATAGCACTAAGTCAACAAAACATAGACGTGGAAGGAAAAAACAATCCCCCGAGAACCGATGAACGAGAGTGCTTTCCTTTTTTCCTTCATTCCTCAGGCTCGAGGGTTTTCTTTTCCTTTACACTCCGCCATCCCAAGCCCCAGCTGGTAAAAAATGCGACAGATGATGCGCCGGCCGCCAAGTACTGCCTCGTCAGCTTTGGGAAGATGTCCATCTGGAAATCACTCACAAATGTCTGCGTTAAGGCTTGATTGAAGGCCAGAAGAACACCAGGTAAATCATCCTCAGACACCACTAGTCTCACGCCTGTTGCGCCCGCGTCGATAAGATCTTGTGCATTCAATAGTGGTGAAAATTCCTGCAAAGCGGGGACGAGACGGTTGGTGAAGACCGTCTTACCAAAGGAGACGAAGAGTGCTCCGCCGAAATAGTTTGCGAACATCATGAGAGCTGTTGCCTGAGCCACTTGGTCGGCCGGCATGATTGTCTGTACAGCTGTCACTGGCTATGTTGATCTGTTAGAGGAGAAGACACATTAATCATGATTAGGGTGGATACCTGTTGCAACGTCATTCCTCGACCGCTCCCAGCAAGGATCTGAAAACCAATCCAGTGACCCGGATTCGTATACGGCGTGTAAGTGCCTGTTCATCAACCATCAATCCTCTCATTCCAGGAAACGTTTATGGCTCTTTACTCATCAGGCCTGAACCTATCGAAGTCAAAAGACTTCCCAAAATGGCCCACGGCAAATAATATCCAAGTCTGCTAACTGTATCTTGTTAGCCCTGGCTATGTCCATCCTAGAGCTTAAATACCTAGCATTCCAGAAACTCCAGCGCAAATGATTTGGGATATTACTGTCGGTAAGATGAACAATCCGGAATGGAGTGGAGTTACTCCTTTAACGACTTGGAACCACACGGGAGTATAGTATGATAACACACTCAAGCCTCCCAGTTGGAACACGACAGTCAAGAAGCCACAATATACCACTCTTTGGGACAGTATTCCAAGAGGGACCATTGCTGCATTACCCCTGTAGTATTGGATTACCAGAAAGATCGCAAAGGCGACGAGAGAACCACACAAAAGCCCAATGATAGTCGGAGAGCCCCATGCGTAGGTGGTGCCTCCCCATTCCATCGCTATTAGGCATATAATGACCGCAGGAGCGAAAGTGATAAAGCCGAAAAGATCGAGACTCTGGAGGGTCTTTTGGATGCTTTTCCTGCCTGCACTAGATTCTTTCTTTACAGGCGAATGTATGAGGAGTTGCAAGAGCCCTGTAATGGCCCCTAATGGCAGGTTCAAGTAGAAGCCTACTTATGATCAGCAATCTATTCCTGGAACTTCTTTCTAATATGGAAGAACATGCACCATCTCCATGTTACTTTCTCCGTCAGCGCTCCCCCAATAAGAGGCCCAATGACGGAGCCAATAGTGCTGATCGAGAAAGTCAGTCCAATCAATGTTGGTCTCTTTTCCAATGGCGCAACAGCAGCCAATATGTTAAAACAACCATTTATCAATCCTGCAGTTCCCATTCCGGCGACTGCGCGTCCGACAATAAACATAGTCGAGCCATTCGCCGTGGCACAAATGAGCGACCCCAGCTCGAAGATACCGAGGAAAGTCAAGAATGTGTACTGCGAATGGAGGATCTCAGCATCGCTCAGGGAGCCAGGAACACATACGGCACCTTCAAAGATAATAAACTATATATCTTCCCTGTGAGTGGTTGGACGGCGCAGTTTGCCTACCATACATCAGCCAAGCCAAGTCTCTGCTACAGGATCAGTCCATCCGGAATGGTGAAGTCTTACCACGAGGTACGCACTCCCGTACCAGCCGATGTCTTCAATGGAATGGAAATCAGTCGTAATTCGGGGTGTCGCCTTTCGT
>Ga0335075_10008846_pt1 | contig 15406 bp, 17 predicted proteins | sample Lox_Sample_24_FD_206723 | JGI IMG/M metagenome (GOLD analysis project Ga0335075, IMG submission 206723) | Soil microbial communities from Loxahatchee National Wildlife Refuge, Florida, United States - Lox_Sample_2.4 | ecosystem: Environmental > Terrestrial > Soil > Wetlands | place: USA... | reverse complement strand
GTACTTGGCCTGTACGGAGATCAGGATGATGCGATCCCGCTCGCGACGATCCAGCAGATGCAAGCTGCTCTCAAGGAGGGCAGCCCGGAGGCGCGACGGTCTGAGATCCGCATCTATTCCGAAGCCGGCCATGCTTTCTTTGCGGATTATCGCGCGACCTACCAGAAAGATGCGGCCCTCGACGCGTGGCAGCGCTGTGTCGCATGGCTGCGAGAGCACCGAAGTCCGGCTGAAGAATAAGTAAGGACGGCCAGTAGCAAGCCGAAGTGGAATAAGATGCTAACTGGACGATTGGCGCCCGATCATGGACAGCATAGAACGATTCACTATGGCTCGTGGGTATGACGAGCGCCGGCGGCCTCCTCCATCAATTGCCGGCTGGAACGCCGGTTCGAGGACTCCGCGCACTATGTTTATGAGGAAGAACCCACGAAGCCCCTTCTGGTCCTGATGCGGGACGATCTTTCCATCGCCGTATCGGGCGAGGGCGACAGCTTTCGTTTGCAACCGCAGGCGATATCTGGTTTCTTGAAGTGGGTGAGGAGAATCCATCGAGCGAGATCTGGAATCTCCAGCAGTAAGAGCTCAGCCTCCGCCGTGAGGTTCCTGCCTTCTGTTCAAGGGCATTCAACGATTGCTCCGGTCCATCAACCCTCAGCTTTCCGCGGGCTTTGCGTAAGGTATGCAGTTACCGCACGCACCAACTCCCTTTGGATAACCTCAAATTGTTGTTCTGGCTCAGCGGATTCCAGCAACTTGCGACTAACACCCGCCATCATGCCTTGCAGGATGGTCGTTACCAGCGCGGGGTCCTGCAGCTTTTCGTGTGAGCTCGAAAGCAGATCGCAGATCGTCCCGTGCATGATCCGGCTCATCTCCCGTGAAATCTCCTGGCCCTCCACATCTGCCGTCACGGCATACAGCCCTGCACCCGTCTTACCTTCCTTCATTTTGGCCGTGATCAGGCCGCTCGCCAGTGCCGCGCCCATCTCTGCCAATGGTTGTCCCCGGTGCTCACGACCCACCTGCTCGACTGCCTGCACCACACCCTCCATATGTCGCCTGAGCGCCGCCTGAAGCAATGAGCTCTTATTCGGGAAGTACTGATAGAGGGTTCCGATGCTTACTCCAGCCCGAGTCGCCACTCGCCTGGTCGTCAAGCGGTCCTTGCCCCACCGCAGCAAAACCTGAACAGTGGCCTCCAAAATCGCATCCACACTTGCCGCGGAACGCGCTTGTACCGGCTTTTTTCGCGGCCAGAGTGGGTCTTCCAGGGTCGAAGGCAAATGCGACCTCCCGGGCCTGATCGTGATTCATCTAAACCATTGTAATGAGCACGGCTCAGTTCAAAACAAGAGGTACCATGCATGACCGACGCAAATACTGCCGAAACCAAGTCGACTGAAGAGAGAACCATGTACGCCGTCACCGGGGCGACTGGTCGCCTGGGCGGGCTTGTTATCACCGCTCTCCTGAGAACTTTGCCGGCAGCCCAAATTGCGGCTCTGGTTCGCACGCCCGCAAAGGCTTCGCCTCTCGCGGAAAAAGGCATTGCGGTGCGCGAGGCCGACTATAACCGGCCTGAAACTCTTCGTCCTGCGCTGGCGGGCGTGGACAGACTGCTGCTGATCGCGAGCAGCGACCTCGGTCATCGAGTTCCGCAGCATAAGGCCGTGATCGACGCCGCCAGGGCCGCCGGCGTCAAGCTCATCGTCTATACGAGCGTGCTTCGTGCCGACACCTCGCGGCTCGCTGTTGCTGAAGAGCATCGCCAGACCGAGGCGTTGCTGAAGGCCAGCGGCGTGTCGTTCGTACTCCTCCGCAACGGCTGGTACACCGAGAACTACACTTTCTCACTGCCAACAGTGCTTGAGCAAGGAGCAATCCTCGGCAGTACGGGCGAAGGCCGTATAGCATCAGCGGCACGGACTGATTATGCCGAAGCGGCCGCTGCAGTACTTGTCGCACAAGAGGAAGTGGAGGGGCAAATCTATGAGTTGGCCGGCGACGAAGCCTTCACGATGGCCGAACTCGCTGCTGAAATCACCCGGCAGTCAGGCACGAACGTGGTGTACAACGATTTGCCGGAGGCCGATTACAAGGCGGCGCTCGTCCGCAGCGGGCTGCCTGACGCGTATGCCGCTTCGTTTGCGCGGTCATCCGCCGTTGCTGGCCATGGGGAGCTGTTCGATGACACCCATCAACTTTCCAGACTAATCGGTCGACCGACCACCTCTTTGAAAGACACCATCACCAGCGCACTCCAACGCTGACCTGTCAGGGCCACACTGCACGGCTATGGTCTCGATGCGCAGCTCCCCGCAGCCATACTTTCTAAGATGGCACTCCGTCCCAATAGGTATGGTTCCTGATTTCGGCTTACGAAAAGGTATCCGTGAGAGACGGCGCGAACTCCTCTTTGACAAGGACGTCCTGGCTCAGCATTCTCCTTTCCGGTCATCCACAACAGCCACTGTCCATCTGCGCTCACCAAACGATTTCGATCGACACTGGCGTCATCAGGCGGGGCGGGTCGTACGAGGAATGAATAGAACCCTTCAATGCGCAGGCCACATCCAAAACGATGACGGACACGCCGACGATTCATACAAGGCAAAGGAGGCCAGGGCTCTCATCGCAATCTGAACAACTCGAGGGAGACTGCACAATATTAGTGACGCCAACCTTCGACAAACCGATGTCTCGTCGGCCTACGATGATGCTCGGCCACAACAGCACGGTCAAAGACGAGCAAGAAACGACAGTACACGATGCACAATGCGAGACCGTACAGATTTCTGCTTCTTATCCTGACGCTTCTGATCGTGGGACTCATAGGAGGCTCGATGGCAATGCGTCAAAGGCACGACCGCGTTGCTGCGGAAGAGGGCATACGACAGGAGCTTCGTAACAATAGCGAAGGAGTTGAGGAGATGAGAGCCGCCATTCCGACCGAGATTGAGAACATCTCCACCACATTCGCGCTTCTTGAACAGAGGGAGACCGGACACGCAGTGGATGCCTCCAAAGTCAGGATTGGCTTGGCGGTGATGTCTTTCACGAATGCAAACTGGCAAACCGCGTCCATGACCGGGGCGATCAAAGCAGTCGACTACGCCACCGCCGAGCGATTCGCTGCGGCCTATTTCGAGCAGGCGCGATTGGCCCAACTCCAGACGTCTACGATGGAGGCGATGATGTCCCTGTCAGCCTATATCGGGCGCGGTGAGAGGATTCACTCTATATCTCCGGCAGAAGCCCAGGCCGCCGAGATACAGGCTGAGGATCTGGTCGCGCACCTGAGGATGATGTTACGCATGACCGATGGACTGCAAGATGCCTATAAGACGGCGCTCGGATCTTAGGAGCCGCATCTCGTGCGGCACTTTGGGTGTGTGGTCTGTTGGGGCCCAGGTTTGACAAGGCCATGGGGGCACGCCAGGAAAATCAACCTCATTGGGAGTAGTCGTGGAGTGGGTGGATCACGAACAGCGCGTAGACCCTTGAAGCTTGCCTGGAGTGAGGCGATCGTTGGAGCCGAGCTTTACGACGGAGAAGATGTCCAGACGTTCTCGACTGGCTGGCATTTTCATGAGGGTTGGCAGTTGGTCGCCGTGACGAAGGGTAAGCGTCACTACGAGTTCAAATCAGGCTGTATCACTGCGGAGCCGGGCCAATTGGTCCTTGTGCCGCCACGACTTGTACACAGGGCTCGCTGTCTCGACCAAGGGAACACTAGCTTTAAGATTGCAACGCTTCCAGCTGCTGGTTTGAACGTGGAGGCTCCGGCCGCTCCCTTCTCATGGCCAAATCCTAACCTGTTCGGTGCCTTCATCTCTCTTTTCGAGTCGATAAAGGTGGGCGCGCATCACGAACCACAAGAGGCGGCCCTCAATCGTCTGGAAATGATCCTTGGAGAAAGCCGAGCAACAGGCGCTTCGGATCATCCTGCCCCTCCGCCGTTCGTCAGACAGATCGAGTCGTACCTCCTGAGATCCCTGGATATCGTCCCGTCGCTTGACTCGATTTCCTCGTTGGCAGGAGTGAGCCGATATCACTTCGCGCATGCGTTTGCAAAGCACGTCGGTCTGTCGCCGTTGGCATTCCACACGCGCGCTCGTCTTATGCGAGCAAGAAGGCTGATTTCGCAAGGATGGTCACTCGCCGATACGTCGCTCTCTCTGAGCTTCTCCGACCAAAGCCATTTTGGAAGGCAATTCAGGAAGGTCTATGGAATGACGCCGGGCGAGTATCAGCAAAACATGACAACAGGCGTCCACTCAAGACTCTAATCACCGCGGTCTCCAGCAAGCACTCCTTGACTACTGCCCGAAGATGCAGGGCGGACGATCGCACTAAGGACTCAGTCCCTATGGGAAGGGGCGGTCACCCTGAAGAGGTTGCGCGAACGATTCTATGGCTCGCGAGTGCCGAGGCTTCCTACATCACGGGCACGTTCCTGGATGTGACCGGCGGCAGATGAGCCGCATGAGTGAGGCGTCCAGGTTCTGTTCCGGCGTGCTCAGATGATATTTGCCGCGGAACCGATGTTATAGAAGGAGCGAAATGTACTTCAAAAAGACAACCTGGATCATGGTTGCCGCAGTGTCACTCGCGCCCGGCATCGAACTTGCTCAGCCAAGCCCGCGGTTGGGCACCCAATCCGCAACAACAAGTGGTGCGCCGTCGCCTGCCGTGCAACATACAGTTACTCTCGTTATCGGCGCGTCGACCGGGCTCGGCCCCTCCTATTTGCCGCTGACGATCATGGAGGAGAATAAGCTGCTGGAGAAGCACGCGGCTGTTCTCGGATTTCACGCCGTTTTACAGGTTAGGCATTATCCCACTGCCGCGCCCATGTATGACGACCTTTTGGCCGGCAAGATCGGCTTTGCAGGGGTGGCGTGACCCAGTTGCTGACTAGCTGGGATAAGACGCACGCGGACCCGGCTCTCGAGGTTAAGGGCGTCGCCACACTGAACGCAATGCCGCTCTGTCTCGTCTCCTCGAATGCACAAGTCAAGACAGTCGCCGACTTCACTCCGAGGGACAGGATTGCCGTGGTCGCTGTGCGCACGTCGATCGAAGCCGTCGTACTTTCGATGGCGGCCGGGAGCGGCCCCGCTGCAGCGCCAGTTTGCGGCGCGGTGATTTACCGTTCGCCGAGGTTTATGCGAATTTCTACGACGAAGGTGGAACGCGACAACAGCTAGCCTGCCTGGGCAGTCTTGCCTCCGTCGATCACCATTTGCGCGCCGGTCATGAAGGGAAAATCGTCGGACGCCAGCGCCAATGCGAAGGCGGCAATTTCCTCCGGTTTGGCCATGCGGCCCTCCGGGATGTGCGTCCTGGCCCATGCTGAAGCCGCCGTCTCCCACACCGCATCGGGCACATTCTCCATCCCCACGTCGCGGCGTACCAGGGCGGTGTCCGTGGTCCCCGGAATCAGCGCGTTGATGCGAATTCCCTCGTGAACATAGTCGAGCGCTGCGGACTGTACCAGTCCCACAAGTCCGCGTTTGCTCGCGCTGTACGCGGACCTCTTCGCAGTGGTGGCAATTGCATTGGACGAGGACGTGACCACAATATTGCCGCCGCCATGAGCCAGCATGTACGGAATTTCGTATTTCATCGCCAGAAAGACTCCGCGCAGGTCCGTGCTCACAACGTTGTCCCATTCGGCGGAGGTGTATTCATGCAGCGGCTTCTCGAGCGTAATTCCGGCGTTGTTAAACGCCACGTCGAGCCGGCCGTACTTCTGTACGGTCCCATCCACAAACGCCTTCACCTGGCTCTCGTCGCGAACGTCTGCGCGGATGTAAGTTGCCTCGCCGCCTCTGGACCGGATCAGGCTTTCGACTTCATGGCCCAGATTTTCGCGTCGCCCGCAAAATGCGACCTTCCCGCCCTCGGCGGCGAACAGAAGAGCCGCAGCGCGGCCGATGCCGGAGGTCGCGCCGGTAATCAAAACAACTTTACCCTGAAAGCGCAACCGGGCCGGACTCGCAGCCGGCACCGCCACGGGCGCATGAGAGCATGCTGTCAATGTTCCGGCTGCGGCCGTGGCCGCAAGACCGATCATGGCGCGGCGATCCATCGTCTTCTCCGATCTCTCGTTCATATGAACGCCCTGCCTCGTTGTACGATAGCAATATGAGCAAACACTCGTAATACCTATAATGTGAGCATTTACTCGTACTTGTCAAGGGGGGTCCGATGAAAGACGAAGAAAAAACAGGAAAGCGCCGCCAGGAGCGCGGTAAGAAGCGTATTGAGCAGCTCCTGCGCGCAGCGGGAGAAGTCTTTGCGGAATCCGGTTATGAAAACGCCACCACGAACGCCATCGCGGCGAAAGCCAGCGTGTCCCCGGGTTCCCTCTACCAGTTCTTCTCGAACAAGCAGGAGATTGCTGAAGCGCTGGCGAACGCGTATGCCGCCAGGAACAGCGAACTGCACGAATCGGTCTTCCGTCTGGAGGCAGCCGGGATGCCGCTCCGCAATCTCATCGACAGGCTCGTCGATCCCTTCCTGGAGTTTCGCCGCAATTCTCCTGGATACTATGCGCTCCTGGCGGGTTCGGTGGTGTCCCGCGAATTAGCCGAGCGCAGTCATGCTCTGCATCGGCAGATGGTTCAGCGCATAGCGGACCTCGTCCGATTGCGCAATCCCGATCTGCAGGGCGAAGCGATTCAGACTGCCGCGGAAACGTCAGTGCAGATTGTGAAAGCCATGCTGCCGCTGGCTGTCGAGGGCACCGCCAGGCAGCGCGAGATTGGCCGGCGAGAACTGAAGCTCGTGCTGGAACGATACCTCGCTCCACTCGACAAGCCGCCCGCTTCGCACCAAATACCACGCGGCACCAAGAAGCGCTAGCGAAACGCACACGCTCAATTCTGCCCGGTGAAGAAGTCCGCGTCCTTCGACACAAGAAATGCCAGTACATTGGCACATCGGCGGGGGTGCAGGGTCGTTTAATGGTCTGCTGCGAGACGATTCGGTTCATCATCTCGTCCGCGTTTGGACCACTCACCGGTGTCCGCTCGATGAAGCCTTCGGTCTTCACAAGGGTAGGTGCAATCGCGTTAACCGTAATGCCCGTTTCGCCAAGCTCATTGGCAGCTCCGCTAGCGGTGAGGGCGGCAGTGACGGCGACGAGTCTTCGATGTCGACCACGACGACATTGGCGCCGTCAGCCGCTAGCCGCTCACAGTAGGCCTTCCCGATACCTCGACCCCGCCCGTAACAATTGCTGTCTTTCCGTGCAGTGTCATCCTTTACACCTCTCATCTTCGCTTGCCTTCACACTTGATTGACTCGTCGCGACCCGGATCATGAAAGCCGCATGGAGATCTCCAGGTCGCCGGCCAGAGGAACAGACAGGTAGCCGTGCGCATCGGAACGCATCCAGTTCACAAACTCCTGGCAGCGATGGGAGTCATCGGCAAGCACCAGCGAGCCCGGGCACAGATGCGTCTCGATGAGTCGGAGAATGTCCGCATAGAGTGCCTTCGCGCCATCCAGCAGCACGAGGTCGAATGTTTCGGGAAGGTCGTGCGTCAGTGATTCAAGTGCATCGCCCTCGCGGATCTCGACAAGATCGATCAATCCAGCTTGCGTCAGGTGCTCGCGTGCACGCGCCACTTTCGAGGACTCGAACTCGGTGGTGATGATCCGGCCGCCGCCGTTGTCGCGAAGCGCCGCGGCCAGATAGATGGTTGAAATTCCGAACGAGGTTCCGAATTCAAGGACTGATCTCGCTCGGGTCGCTCGTGCCAGCATATACAGCAGTGCTCCGGTTTCTCGCGAGACCGGAAGCGGGATGTCCTTCAACCGACCATAGAGCTCGCGATAGCCGGTTCTACTGGTGAGCAGGTGCGATGTTTCCGGTTGCGCCACCACAGCTTCCATGGCTGGCTCGCTGGCATCGGACTCGGCGAAGAGGCGGTCCAGCAGTTGAGCGATGTGCGGGGAGGTGAGAGTGTTCATTGAAAGGCTCCATTCGATTCGCGATGCGTAGCGGCGCGTGCCGCTGTCCAGGGGGTTTCGGGGATGTGAGAGACCGCGGCACCTGCGAGCCGCGGCCCTCCCACTTCGGAGTTACAGGTTGTACATCTCGCGCAGGTCCGCGATGATGCCAGGACCGGTCGGACGCCAGTGCAGCCGTTCCTGCGTTAGCGCACTGGAGGCCACGTTTCCGCGGCCGACGAATGGCGCGAGCCAAGTGAAGTGGGCGCTTGCTTCTTCGGGAGAAATGGAGATCACCGGAACGTGCAATCCCTGACCGATGGTCTCAGCGACTTCGCGGAATACCACGCCCTCCTCGGCGACCGCGTGGTACACCGCGCCGGCCTCCGCTTTTTCCATCGCGAGCCGGTAGAGCCGCGCTGTATCGAGTAAATGCACGGCTGACCAACGATTGCTTCCATCGCCGACGTATGCCGAGCTGCCCTTTCTGCGCGCTATGTCAATCGCGTACGAGACGAGTCCCTGCTTACGGGTGTCGTGCACCTGCGAGTTGCGGACGATGGAGACTGAGACACCGACCCTGGCAACGGCAGCTGCGGCTTCTTCCGACGCAGCGCGAGGCGACACGGATGAATCGAGTGCCGGACTTTGCTCCGTCGCGACTTCATCCTTGCCGATCCTGGCTACCGAAGTGCCCGAGGTCACCACCAACGCGCGGTTCGAGCCCGCGAGCGCCGACCCAAGCGCCTCGATGACCTTGCGGTCTGCTTCACAGTTCCGCTTGAACTTTGTGAAGTCATGGTTGAACGCCGTGTGGATGACGGCGTCTGCAGTCTCGGCCCCTTTGCGCAAACTGTCGAGATCGTCGAGATCACCTTCGAAGACCGCAGCTCCAGCCGCAAGCAGAGACTGTTTGCCCTCATCTGACCGCGTCAGACCGAGTACCTGATAACGGTTGTGAATGAGTTCCGAGACTATAGCCGTACCGATGAAACCGGTGGCCCCCGTGAGAAATACCTTCTTTGCCATATGCGCACCCTCTCGCAAACCGGCTGAAACCGGTTCGCAAATGAATTGGTGCGTTGGCTAACGGGAACGCTTACGACAGCGGGCAGGATGACCGCTATGCGGCTAATTTTCCCGTCAGGAGCACCTTCGTGTCAAGTGGGGCATTGCCGCAAATCGCTCCCGACAGACTTGCCGGCGGGAACCGCGAGGCTCGATCAGCGAAGAGAGCCATCATGTCAACGATGTTGACATTGTATGTCAACAGCGTGTACATTGCGATAAAGGGGAGTTCCAAAAGCAATTGAAGGGTTTTGGGAGAACAGCAAATGACAACGAGAAATCCGAGGATTCGTAAGAAGGTTGGAGGTGCATATCACCACGGAGACCTGAAAGCCTCTCTCAAGAGAGCGGCGCTGCGGCTGGTTCAGGAGAAGGGGCCGCGCGGATTCTCGCTGAATGAGGCATCGCGCCTGGCCGGAGTCACGGTTGCCGCTCCGTACCGGCACTTCGAAGACAAGGACGCTCTGCTCGCCGAGATCGCCTGCGATGGCCTGAGTCTGATGGTCACGGAGTTACGCGAGGCCGCGGCTGCAGCAAGCGGCATCAGGGAACAGATGCTCGAAGCAGGCATGGCTTACTTGCGCTTCTCTACAGTTCATGCGGATTACTTCGCAGTCATCTTTAACGCCGGGCTCGACAAATCGAAGTACCCGGACGTAAGGCTTGCCGCTGAGAGGGCATATGGGGTCATTCTCGAACTGTCTCAACAGGCGGAGAACACCCGGGAGCTTGCATCTCAACGGGCCGTTTCTGCATGGGCCCTGGTTCATGGCTTCGCCACGCTTACCGCAGACGGAGCTCTTTCCACGGCAATGGAAGAAAAATCTGGATTTGAACACCTTCGACCGCTCCTCCGCCAGTTTCTAACCAACACCAGCTGTTAATCCACCAGGAGTATGAGATGTATCATGCCATCGTCAAACGAATCGCCCGGAAGAATTTTGAGCGGGTCAACGAGCGGGATTTCGCTTCGCTGCTGAAAGATTGCGTTCCGAATGTGTATCACCGCTTTGGCGGCACACACGCATTGAGCGGTGAGCGGCACGATCGCGAAGCACTGCGGCGCTGGCTCGATCGACTAGCCCGTCTGGGACCCAACATGAAGCTAACGGTGCGCGATGTGTGGGTAAAGGGTTGGCCGCACAACACGACAGTCATCGTGCGCTGGACGAACACCGATGTTCTGCCCGACGGCTCACACTATGAGAACCACGGCGTGCATATCGTGAGGATGCGCTGGGGCAAAATCGTGGAGATCGACGCCAATGAAGACTCGCAGGCTGTCGCGGAGGCGCTCAAGATGCGAGCGGCCTTTGGAATCGAGGAGGCATCGGCAGCGCCGATCGTGAGCTAGAGTGCGGCGAAAGCTCTTTGCGCGCGTTCGGTCGGATGTTAGACCAAAGCACAAAGGACCGATGTCCACCCTCCGCGCTCTCGCTGAACTCGGTTGCTTTGAGCCGACCCACAAATACTGTGAATTGCTCATGCCTTCTTGGTGCTGACGTTGAACTGGCTCAGCCGATGACTTCGGACCAAAGCGCTCGTTCAGCCTCCGCGAGCGCATTGGCGACCTGGCGTCTTCCAGGAATACCTATGGCCTGAAAGGCATTCCCGGGAGCTATTTTCACGTTCGTAAATTCGAGCCGAGCCGCCCCGTTCCTCAGCATGGAATTGCTGTGCAGTTCTATCCCGCGACGGCTGGCTTCAGGACAGTTTCGCTCCACTGGCGGAATGTGGTCGGCGCGTCGGCAGCGGCACCCCGAGAAGCAGTGAGATCCATACCTTCATTCTTGGCCGTCATCATGTCCACGAGTGCCTGGGCGAACGCCTCGGACATACCGCGGCTGACCATCCTGGCCTTGTAAGCTTCAATGGGCGTCTGCTCGAAGCGAACAGGCCTGCCGAGAACATCCGAGAGAATTTCTGCCATCTCGCTCGGAGAGATGTCCTCCGGACCGAGCACCGGTACATCTGCCTGACCTTTCCATGCGGTGTCCATCAGAAATTTTGCCGCGACTGCAGCGATGTCAGAAGTAGCGACGAGAGGAGCTTTCAAGTCTGCGCGAATTGGGAGAGAAAGCACTCCCTTGGTATTGATCGTCGCCGACTGGCGGAGCAGGTTCTCCATGAAGGATGGCATCATGAGTGTGCGCAGTGCTACGCCAGTGCTCGCAAGCACATCATTCGCCTTGATGTTGGCAGTGACCAGCCCCGCCTCTTTGTTCCAACCGCGCCCGATTCCACATACGGAAACGACACGCTTGACGGCGCATTTTGTGATGGCTTTTGCAGCAGGTCTTGCGAAGTCGGCATAGGCTTCGTCCACCCTGTTCAGTGTCGTGAACGGGTCGGGCGGAATCAGCCAGAAGAGCGCTTCTGCGCCGGTTAGCGCTTCCTCGATGATTGCGGCCTCGCGATGCGAGCCCTGTATGACCTCGATACGCCGGCGGATTTCCTGAGGGATGCGCGAGGGATCGCGTGCGACAACACGTACGGGTTCGCCGCCCTGAGCAACACGCTTTAGAACCTGATGGCCGATGTCTCCGGTCGGAGTGGTAATGACGATCATGACAAATTTCCTTTCGTCGCGCTTATTCGGTTATTCCTCCGCTACCTGCGGTTGCTAAGCAATCGCAGCCTGTCCACTACGCACCTTTCTTCACGGCAAACACCGGCCGGGGCTTGCCGGGAGCGTCCCGATTGTCTGTGACGGTGGAGAGCGGGACGACTTTAGTAGGAAGGTAGAGCTTGCCTTGCGCGGCCAGATCGAAGGTCCTACGGATGCATTCAAGGAGCCTGGGCAAAGGAACCGACTTGAGGCCACTGCCCATGATCTGAATCGCCGACGAGCGTAACGCGGCGGCGGGGAAGTCCACGGGTTCGCGGCTGGCTTCCCCAACTTGCACGAAACGAACAGGGTGGGCGTCGTCAACTGCTTTGGCGACCGCGACGATGATGGTGCGCGCGCTGCTACCCCAGAGGTAATCGACGACGACATCCAGCCCGTCGGCAAATGCCGCGGTAAGCGCCTGTTCGAATTGTTCAACGCCTTGCGGGTTCTCAGGACGGAGATCGAACGGAATGACGACATCGGCGCCTAGAGAACGCAGGGCTTCGAGTTCCTGCGCGTTGCGACCTGTGACAATCACTCTGCTCGCTCCAAGCTGTTTTGCGACCTGAACGGCTACGAACCCAGCAGCGCCGGTTGCACCGTTGATGAGGACCGCTTCGCCAACCCGGAAGCGGGCGCGCTCGATGAGCGCCGCGAGGCACGACATACCTGGGTTTGCAAGAGCCGCGGCGGCCAAATCGTCGAGTTTATCGGGCAGGGCAATGGTACGGCGGGGATCGACAAGGGTCTGCTCCGCCATAGCTCCGAAGGGAGCTTCGGGCATGGCGAAGTACACTCGACGGCCGTCGGCGAGCGTCCCCACGCCGTCCACGCCGGGAATGAAAGGATAGTGGTTGTCCGCGCTGTAGTGCGATCCTGCAGCTCGACCTTTCGTCAGATTGGTCAAAGCAGCTGCTGTGACAGTGATGACTTCGAAACCCTCACGTCCCACCGGGCTTGGGAACTCTCCATAGCTGGGCTTCTTGCCAGGGGAAGTTACAATGGCTGCTTTCATCAGAGTTCTCCTCTACAAGTAGTCTAGGAAGACCGTCCGTGCGACGCTTGTCTGTGTATGCCAAAGAATGATCTGAGACTGCCAAAGGTCCTGGAAAGGATGGGCGTCGCCGCATGGGAACTTCCACGAGCTGCGATACGGCAAATGCCAGCCCACAGTCATCCTGAAGCGCAGCTGTGTGGTCTCGACCGAGGTCTCGCCATTCTGGAAACAGAAGCGGGCGCGTGGACATGCCCGCCAGGGCGTTGCGTATGGATACCTCCCAACGTGGTGCATTCCCTGCGGTCGTTCGGGAAGATCAGTGGCTGGATGGTGCGTCTGGATGCAAGAGAAAGAGCGGGCCTCCCTGTCGAGCCTGGCGTTCTGGCTCTTTCTCCCCTGCTGAAGGAGATTGTGGTGCGGATGATGACCTGGGTGGAAAGCCCAGAGGCGAATGCGGCCAAACGGCGGCTGGCAGATGTGCTGCACGATGAGATCTGTGCTGCCTCACAGATCAAGCTGCACCTGCCCATCCCTCGTGATCCGGCGCTGAAGCGCATGGCGGCGCGTATGGCGGAGAATTCTGCAGGCACAAGAGATCTCTCAGCGTTAGCACGCGAGGTTGGATTGTCACAGCGCTCGCTGTTCCGGAACTTTCAAAAGGAGACCGGGCTAAGCCCGGGACAGTGGCGCCGGCAGATGCAGGTGCTGCGCTCGCTCGAACTGCTGGCGGGAGGACGATCGGTGACGGAGACCGCTCTTGAGGTCGGCTATGAGAGCGTTGGCGCGTTTATCCGAGCTTTTCGTGAGACAGTCGGAGTGACGCCAAATGTGTATGCCAATGAGCAGCGCAGTTCATAGTGATTGGAGATGCGCTTCGTGTCCATTGGCGATTACTTCGAAGAGGGCGTCCGGCCGAAACCATTCTGCCGTCGATGATCGACTCCCCGATCTCCCCACAATGCCGGCGCAGAAATGGGCGCAGTTCCGAGCGTAAGCTTCATGCAGGACATCACCGAGTCCTAATCTGCTAATATCAGCATGTCGGAAAAGGCAGACTTGGTTTGGTAAGCCCAAGTCCTTCTGGAAACAGAAGCTCTGGTCATCTTGCCTCGAGCAGGTGATCCCCACGACGAACATCGAACGCGATGCGTTCATTGGTTCGTCCGTGGGGTTCTGCAACTTACGAACCGCTCCGGTCGAACATAGACAAGGGGCAGTTCATGCAAAATCCTTCCTCTGATTCCCATACAGCGCTCATAACCGGTGTGAGCCGTCCGCTCGGCCTCGGGTTCGCCGTGGCTCGTCAACTGGCGGAACGAAATTACCATGTCATCCTTGCGGCAAGAGACGAAAGCCGAGCGGAAGCCCTCGCAGATGAGCTACGCAGGTCCGGGCTGAAAGCGGCATCGCTGCGCCTGGATCTCGCAAATCGATCCAGCATCGCCGCCGCCGCCAACCGCCTCACCGAGCTGGTCGACCACCTGGACGTGTTGGTCAACAACGCGAGCTCCATGCCGGACTTCAGCTCCCGGTCGGCGCTCCACATCGATGCCGATGCGCTTCACTCGGCCTTTGAGGTCGATGTGTTTGGTCCCTGGCTGCTGATTCAGGCCCTGTTACCGCTGCTTCATCAAGCTCCGGCAGCGCGCATCGTCAACGTGTCGAGCTCTGCCGCTCAACAGATCGGACTCCGCGACCCCGGACCGCTCTATTCCCCGGCTCATTCGCTTGCGAAGTACACGCTCAACGCGTTGACTTCCACACTCGCGACAGCCTTCGCCGGCACGCCCATCCTGATCAACGCGGTGGATCCGGGCTCTATCGCCAGCCACCCGGAACGCGGCGATGACGACAATGATCGATCCCCCGCCGATGCGGCGAAAGGCGTGGTCTGGGCAGCAACGCTTGGGGTTGACGGACCCACCGGCGGGTTCTTTTTTGATGGCGAAGCTGTGGCGTGTGCCTCCCGATGAACAAGGCCCTGATCGTCATCTTCACTGCTATCGGACTGGACGCGGTCGGGATCGGTCTTATCTTTCCAATTCTGCCGCGGCTGATCGAGGATGTAACCCACACTCGAAACGTGGTTTCCTGCATCGGAGTTCTCGCAGCACTCTATGCCGCGATGCAATTCGCCTTCGCACCTGTCCTTGGCGCATTGAGCGACCGGATAGGACGTCGTCCAGTGTTGCTCATTTCCCTCGGCGGCGCAGCCCTAAACTACGTGCTCATGGCGGTCGCGCCAACGCTTGCGTTCCTCATCGTCGGACGCGCTATCGCGGGACTGACAAGCGCGAACATCTCTGTTGCGACAGCTTACATCACGGACATTTCCCCCGACGAGATACGAGCGAAACGGTTTGGCCTGTTCAACGCCATGTTCGGCATTGGCTTCATTCTGGGTCCGGTGCTCGGTGGTGTTTTGGGCGACCATTGGGTGCGGCTGCCATTCATCGTCGCCGCCGCGCTCAACGCGGGGGACTTCCTTCTTGCGCTCCTTGTCCTCCCGGAGTCCCGTCCGCCGAGCCACGAGAAAATGGAACTTAAGGGCCTCAATCCGCTGCGCCCGTTGCAGTGGGCGTTCTCGATGAAGTCGTTGCAGCCCATGATCGCGACCTTCTTTATGTTGAGTGCCGCGGGCGAGGTCTACGGGACATGCTGGGCCCTTTGGGGGAACGACGTCTTCGGGTGGAATGGTTTATGGATCGGCTTGTCACTCGGCGCCTTTGGCATCTGCCAGACGTTAGCGCAAGCGCTTCTTCCAG
>Ga0335075_10008844_pt1 | contig 15407 bp, 12 predicted proteins | sample Lox_Sample_24_FD_206723 | JGI IMG/M metagenome (GOLD analysis project Ga0335075, IMG submission 206723) | Soil microbial communities from Loxahatchee National Wildlife Refuge, Florida, United States - Lox_Sample_2.4 | ecosystem: Environmental > Terrestrial > Soil > Wetlands | place: USA... | reverse complement strand
ATCGCCATGGCGACCCAGCTTCTCAGCGATATCGGCTATTGGCTGCTTGATCCGCAGGCGCGGGGATGAGGAAACGAGCATGAAACCGGCGCCACTTCGCGCGCCCTCCGACATCGCCGCCGGCGGGCTGGTTGGCACCGAAACGATCGCCGCCGCCCGTCCGGGCCTGCTGAAGCGGCTGCCGTCTTCCGGCGTGGCGATGACCGGGCTCTCCATCATCCTGTTCTGGGTCATCCTCGCCCTGATCGCGCCACTTCTGCCTCTGCCCTCTCCGACCGCACAGGACTATCTCGCGATCGCGCATCCCGGCCCGTCCTGGCATCATCTGCTCGGGGTCGATCCGCTGGGGCGCGATACGCTGTCGCGCCTTGTCTGGGGCGCGCGCGTGGTGCTGGTTGTCGCCCCGGTCTCCGTTCTGGCTGCGTACATCGTCGGCGCAACAATGGGCCTGGTTGCGGGCTTCTATCCCGGCTTCGTCGATACGGTGATCAGCCGGGTCAGCGATGTCATCCTGGCTTTCCCGGTGGTTGTGCTCTACGTCGTGCTGATCGCCGCGGTCGGCGCATCGGCGCTCAACATCGTCGTCGCCGTGGTGCTTGCCTCGGCGCCCGCCGTCTCGAGGATCGTCCGAGGGCTGGCCATGCAGCTTGCCCGCCAGGACTTCGTGGCCGCCGCGCATCTCCGCCGCGAAACCGCGCTGTTCATCATGGCGATCGAAATTCTGCCGAACTGCCGTGGGCCATTGATCACCGACTTCTGTCTCCGCCTCGGCTACACGGTCATCACGATCGGCACGCTCGGCTTTCTCGGCCTTGGCATTCCCCCGCCTTCGCCTGACTGGGGCGGCATGGTCCAGCAAGCCACGCCGATGCTGACGGTATTTCCGGAAATGGCCCTTTTTCCGGTCATCGCGCTGGTCTCGCTGGTGCTCGGCTTCAATCTGTTGGCGGATGGCCTGAACGAGCTTTCCCGTGCCGACTGACATTTCCACATCCGCCCAAGCCTCTGAGCGATCCGAGCGCACCCTTCTCCGGCCGACCCTGCTCGAGATCCGGCATTTGCGCGTCGAATACCGCACGACCCGCGGGCGGATCATTGCCTTGCCGGATTTTTCTCTTTCTCTTGCCGCGGGGGAGAGCCTCGGCCTCGTCGGGGAGTCCGGTTGCGGAAAATCCACGCTCGCGCTGGCGATCATGCGGCATCTGGGCCCGAGCGGAGTCATCGCCGGAGGCGAAATCCTGTTTGACGGAGAGGATATCGCGCGTGCGAGCGAGGCGAGGCTCGAGCGCATTCGTGGCAGACGGATCGGCATCGTGTACCAGGAACCGGCCTCGGCGCTCAATCCCGCCATGACCATTGGCCGTCAACTGATCGAGGTGCCGATGCTGCATCAGGGCATGCGGCGCAAAGAGGCGCGGCACCGCGCGGCCGAGGTGCTTCACGAGGTGCATATTCCCGATCCGGAATCCTTCCTCGATTCCTACCCGCACCAGCTTTCCGGCGGACAGAAGCAGCGCGTGGTGATCGCGATGGCACTGCTCGCCAATCCGGCGCTGCTGCTTCTCGATGAGCCGACGACCGGGCTCGATGTCACCGTCGAAGCGGCGGTTCTCGACCTGATCGAGGAGATCCGCAACCGTCGCGGAACCGCGTTGCTGTACATCTCGCACAATCTCGGTCTGATCGCGCGGGTTTCAGAGCGGGTCGGCGTGATGTACGCCGGTGAACTGGTGGAAGACGCGCCGGTCGTCTCTCTGTTCACCGGGCCGCGCCATCCCTATACGCGCGGCCTGATGCGGGCGATTCCGCGCCTGGGTTCGAGCAGGCACGATCTCGCCCTGGTGCCGATCCCAGGCTCGGTGCCGATGCCGGGGGCTGCCGCGCAGGGCTGCGGATTCGCGCCGCGCTGCCCGCTCGTCCTGCCTGGCCGTTGCGACGCAGCACCGATACCGCCGGCCGATGCCGGACCGATGCACCGCGTGAGATGCCTGCGCTGGCAGGAAGGCGCCCATCCTGTCCCGCCAGGGCAGCCGCGACCCGCCGTTCCGGCCGCCCATGGCGAAATCGCGATCGAAGCCGAGAAGCTCAGCCGGCGTTATCGCGTGCGCGGAGGTGTTGTGCGGGCCAACGATGGTCTCGATCTGGTGGCCCGCCGCGGCGAAGTGCTGGCGGTGGTGGGCGAATCCGGCTCCGGAAAATCGACCTTTGCCCGCATTCTCGCCGGCCTGGAGCCGGCATCGGAAGGAACCCTGCTCTATGCCGGCGCCGACATCGCGAAAAAGCCGGTGCGCCGCCGCACCGCCAGGCAGGTGGCGGAGATCCAGATGGTCTTCCAGGACCCGGAAGGCACGCTCAATCCTTCCTTCTCCGCTGGCTGGCCGCTGGCGCGGGCGCTGAAGAAATTCAGCCGCCGGCGCGGCAAGGAAATCGACCTGCAGATCCGTTCACTGCTCGGCCTCGTGCGATTGCCGGAATCCGTGCGCCACTCACTGCCCCGCCAGCTTTCCGGTGGGCAGAAGCAGCGGGTGGCGATTGCGCGCGCCTTCGCTGGCCGCCCGGAAATCCTGGTCGCTGACGAGCCGACATCGGCGCTCGATGTCTCGGTCCAGGCGGTGGTGGTGAACCTGCTGCTCGAGATCCAGGCCGAACGTGGCGCGACAATGATTTTCATCAGTCACGATCTCGGGCTGGTACGCTACCTCGCGGATCATGTCGTGGTCATGTATCTCGGCCGCGTCATGGAGGTCGGGCCGACCGCAGCACTCCATGCGCCCCCGCTCCACCCTTATACCGAGGCCTTGCTCTCCGCCGTTCCATCGCCCGACCCGACAGCGGCAAGCCGGCGCATCCGGCTCGATGGTGAACCGCCGAGCCGGCTTCATCCGCCCAAAGGCTGCCGGTTCGCAACCCGCTGTCCGCGCAGGCTTGGCGCGGTGTGTGACACGGAGCCGCCACCATTGCGCGATGCCGGCGACGGACATCTGATCTTCTGCCACATCCCACTGCCGCGGCTGAGCGCTCCTGAGCCGATCGACACAAAAGCCCCGCGTGCTCAGCCCGCGCCTGCGGAATTTGGGCGATCGTGACCAGATCGCCGCTCGCGGCACCACGGAAATCCGGTTCTGCGCGGTGCTGCACACCACCAATGGATGGCGGCGCCTGTCACCCCGATCGCATGGCAATGCGGCTCGTGCACGCGCGCCGTCCGGAAACCACGTCGAGGAAAGCGAGATGCCGGCTCAGAATGATCCCCTTCTTGCGCCATTCCAGCTCGGGCGACTTTCTCTCCGCAACCGGATCATGAGCACCTCGCACGAGCCTGCCTTCTCCGAAGACGGGATGCCCAAAGACCGCTACCGGCTCTATCACGTCGAAAAGGCGAAGGGCGGTATCGCGCTGACAATGACGGCGGGTTCAGCCGTTGTCTCGCCCGATTCCCCGCCCGTGTTCGGCAATCTGCTTGCCTACAAGGACGAGATCGTGCCGTGGATGCGGCGCCTGACCGAAGAATGCCACGAGCATGGTGCCGCGGTGATGATCCAGCTCACCCATCTCGGGCGGCGCACAGCCTGGAACAAGGCGGATTGGCTGCCCGTTCTTGCACCCTCGCCAATCCGCGAGCCAGCCCACCGCTCTTTTCCCAAGGAAGCAGAGGATTGGGATATCGCGCGCATCGTCGCCGATTACGGCAGTGCCGCGGCGCGGATGGAGGCAGCCGGGCTCGACGGCATTGCCTTCAATGCCTACGGCCATCTCGTCGATCAGTTCTGGTCGCCGGCCACCAACCGCCGGGACGACACGTTCGGCGGCAGCCTCGATAACCGGCTCAGGTTTACCTTTCTGGTCCTCGATTCGATCCGCCGCGCAACCAGGCCGGGTTTTCTGGTCGGCATCCGCATGGTTGCCGACGAGGATTGGAAAAAAGGCCTCTCGAAAGAAGTCGGCATCGAGATTGCGCGGCGATTGGTGGCAAGCGGCAAGATCGACTTTCTCGACATCATCCGCGGCCATATCGAAACCGATGCTGCGCTGGCCAAAGTGATCCCCATCTATGGCACGCCCCTTGCACCGCATCTCGACTTCGCGGGCGAGGTGCGCGCCGCGACACATTTTCCTGTCTTCCATGCCGCGCGCATCCAGGATGTGGCGACTGCGCGGCATGCGATTGCCTCAGGCAAGCTCGACATGGTCGGGATGACGCGGGCGCACATTGCGGATCCGCACATCGTCAGAAAGCTGATGGAGGGACGGGAGGAAGAGATCCGGCCCTGCGTCGGGGCGACCTACTGCATCGACCGCATCTATGAGGGCAACGATGCCGTCTGCATCCACAATCCGGCAACCGGCCGCGAGGCATCGCTGCCGCAGGTGGTGGTTCGAAGCCCAGGCCCGCGCAGGAAGGTGGTGGTCGTCGGCGCGGGGCCTGCCGGCCTCGAGGCGGCGCGCGTTGCCTCCGCGCGCGGCCACGACGTGACATTGTTCGAGGCAGCCGACAAGGCGGGCGGGCAGATTCTCCTGCTGGTTCGCCTGGCGCGGCGGAAAGAGCTGATGGGCATCGTGGAATGGCGGCTGAAGAGGTTGGAAGTCCGGCGCGTTGCCATGCGCTTTGCCACCTTCGCGGAAAGCGCCACAGTGCTGGCCGAGGAACCTGATGTCGTCTTCATCGCAACCGGGGGCCTGCCCAACACCGATGTGCTGGAAAGCGGAAACGATCTCGTCGTCTCGACCTGGAGCATTCTCGCAGGAGACGTCAAGCCGGCGGCGCGGGTGCTGCTGTTCGACGACAATGGCGCGCATCCCGGCATGCAGACGGCGGAGTTCCTCGCCGAGGCCGGATCGAAAGTGGAGATCGTGACGCCGGAGCGCTTTTTTGCCCCCGAGATCGGTGGCCTCAATCATGCAGGCTATGCCAAGGCTTTTCATCGGCTTGGGGTCAGGATCACCATCAATACACGCCTGCTGGCCGCGCGCCGTGAAGGTAACGTGCTCAACGCCATACTCGGCTCCGATTACTCCGAAGAAACATCCTCCCGCGAGGTCGACCAGATCGTGGTCGAGCACGGCACCTCGCCGCTCGCCGACCTCTACGAGAAGCTGAAGCCGCTTTCGGCCAATCGGGGAGAGATCGACTATACCGCGTTGATCGCCGGCCGGCCCCAGGAGGTCGTGCGCAATCCGGAGGGACGATTCCGCCTGTTCCGCATCGGCGATGTGGTCGCGAGCCGCAACATCCACGCCGCCATCTACGACGCGCTGCGGCTGGCGAAGGATCTATGATAATACCAGGAGTTGCCGATCGGAAACCATGGGGCCGGCCGAGATCATCCGCCTCTTACGCTCGGTTTTCACCATTCGAGCAGCACGGGCAAATGGTCCGAATATTTGGTGATCGGCTGGTCCGAGCCGTCCCATTCCATGTCCTCATCGGAGGACTTCTTTGACTGCTTCATCTTTGTCGGATCGATCGCCGTCACCTTGCACTTGAAGGCCGGATCGCAAAGCGCCCAGTCGAGCTCCGAGCCGCCTTTGTGCGTTTGCGCGCCGGTCCGCGCTGGAACCCACTTCGCCAAGGCGTGTCCGCTCAGATATTTCGCCAGGCTGTCGACCCGTTCCTTGTCCAACAGGTTAACGTTCAGGTCACCGAAAATCGCGACAGGTGCTCCTGCGATGTCACCATTCTTGGCCAGATCGAGCGCAAGGTCGTACGCTGTTGTCATCTGCTCAGCCTGCGGTTTCGATATTTTCGGCACGGACGGGGCATGCATGAGGAAGAAATTGGTATTCATGACACAGAGATGAATGACCGGGCGGGTATTGCCGGTCGCAATCTGGGTCGCCAGCGCGCCCGGGTTCTGCGAATAGACATAAAGCCTCTTGTCATCATCGCCAGAATAGAACTTGATATTTTGATTCACTGTCCGCTGCGGACGTTTCGGCTTTACGTACTTATAATTCACGAATTCCAGCAACGTCTTGTCACCCTTCTTGAGCTTCTTCATCTCGCAGACGACGACGCAATCGGGCTTGGCCGCGGAAGCGTAGCGTGTCAGCGTCGGGTTGAGTTCTTCCAGTTTCCCGGTTCCGGCGCCTGCTACATTCCAAAAGAGGATCTTGCCCATCGGTGTTCTCCATTCACTGGTTGACCCGTAAACCTTTCGGCAGGTCAATTTGGCCTGTCACCGCGCGCACTGCTCTTGCTGATCGAATAGGGCGAAGAAGTGTTTTCACTTCCACCGATCCGACACGCCCAGCATTGCTTTTCCGTTACGACCTTTTGCGCTCGGGTTCCACGCTAGGGCGACGTCTCGACCCCGTGTGTGACCCAGGTCACAATGCCGTCCGAATTCCGTCGGGGCTTTGCCCGACACGCGCCTCGCTTCGTCCGCCGCTACGCCGCAATGCCGGCGCGGCGGGGAGCCTGCTGGAGATAATTCGCCATCAGGTCGGAGTACCACTCCACGAACTTGATCACGTGCGGCTCGCGGAGCTTGGAGTACGGCCCGGGCTGGTAGCCGATGCTCCGGATGCCTTCCTGATTGCGCTCGCAGAGATCCTGATCCTGGTCGTTCGTGATCGACCACAGCGCGCGAAGCTTCTCACGCTCATAATCCCTGCCGGCCCGGCCCCGAGTACGACCAGGTCCGCATGTCCGGCAATCGGAAACTCTTTGCCGGCAAGCGACGTCGGGTCGACCGGCCGATGCATCGACCCCTCAGGTCGCCAGAGAAAGTTGGTTGCAGAAGATGTAGCCCGAGGACGGATGCATCTCGAAGCCCTGCACCTTCTTGTCCATGAAGGTGAAGGCTTCGGCGAACACCGGCTGCGCCATTGGCCCGTCATCCTGCAGAATCGTCTCGAGCTTCTGCATCACAGACGCGCGCTTCTCCGCTTCCAGGATGCCGCCGGCCTCGTTCAGCAGCCGATCGAATTCCGGGTTGGAGTAGCCACTTTCGTTCCAGGGCACGCCGGTGCGGTAGGCGAGATTGAGCAGCATCACGCCAAGCGGCCGATGCGCCCAGCTCGTGCAGCCGAACGGAACTCTGGTCCAGACGTCCCAGTATTCGGCGCCAGGCATGACATTGAGCTTCACGCGCACGCCAATGGCTTTCCACTGCTCGACCGCGGCCTGGCACTGGGCGGTGATCCAGTCGTAATCCGTCGGAACGGCAAGCTCCGTTTCGAAACCATCGGGGAAACCCGCTTCCTTCAGGAGCTGCTTCGCCCGGGCGATATTGCGATCGATATTCGGTACCTTGCCATAGTCGGGCAACTCGGGTGCGACCTGGCAGTCCTGTCCGAGCGTGCCGAGCCCGCGCATCGCCAGCTCGATGAAGCTCGCATTGTCCAGGCCGAGCCGCATCGCCGTGCGGACCTTCGGGTTGTCCCAGGGCTTGGTATCGACATGGAAGCGCAGCACCGCGCACTGCGCGCTCGGCACCGTGTAAAGTTTCAGGAACGGCATCGCCTTGAGCGCGGGCACCTGGCTCGGAAAAGTGATGACGAGGCCATCCACCTGGCGTGAGGCTGCTGCCGAGATGCTGGTTGCGGGATCGTCGCCGAGATCGATGAACTGCACCTCGTCCAGAAATGGCCCGCCACTCCAGGCGGTCTGCTCCGCGCGCGCCCAATAATTTCCGAACGCCCGCAAGGTTGCGATCTTGCCAAGCTGGTACTCGCGCAGAGTAAAGGCGCCCGTCCCTTGCGAGCCGACACCGAACACGCCCTTCTCTCCCGGGTAGAGCATCAGGGCCGGATAGTGGAAGAGGTACTCGGGAATCGCCACCTGCGGCGCCTTGCCGTTCAGGCGAATGGTGTGCGAATCGATCTTCTCGATGGCATGCGCATCCCACCACACGAGCTTCGTCTGCGACTTGCCGTTCTTGTCGGTTCCGTCCGGCACTTTTTTGAGCAGGAAGTCCTCGACCAGGCCGAGGAAGGATGACCCCACCGCGGGATCGGTCAGCCGCTTGAGATTCCACAGGACGTCGTCGGCGGTGAAGTCCTCCCCGTTGTGCCACTTGATGTTCCTGCGCACGGAGAGCGTCCAGGTCTTCAGATCCGGACTCGCCTGCCATTTCTCGAGGAGGTAGGGGTGCGTGATGTTGTTACGGTCGGTGAATGTCAGATACTCGCAGACCTGCCGGGTGACATTGGAATCGTATTGGCCCCAGGAATAAGTGGCGGGATCGCTGAGCGCCTTGACCCGCATGCCGAGGCGCAGCATCCCGCCCGTCGGCATCGCCGCGCGGGCCGGGCGCACCAATGGCTCACCCACCAGCGCGGAGGCGGCCGGCAGCGCCATCCCGAGCAGCGTGGCAAAGCGCAGGAATTCGCGGCGATCGATGCGCCCCTCTGCCAATTCCTTCTTCAGCAGCCCGATATTCCGCTCTTCATCCCGAGACGACATCTGGGCTCCCTCCTCCATCACGCCGAAAATCGGCACACCTTTCCGAACACCCTTATACCCCGTGCGCTCTGTCGGCTGCACTGGCCGAATACGTGGCCGAGTTGCGCAACCGGGCCATTGCGAGCCGACGGCCTCGCCACCTCCCCTGCCCTGCTCGCGCGCTCCCGCCGGCGCACGCTTGGGCCGATCAGGGGTAGCGGCGGGTCGGACAGGGCGCGGCTCCGGCAGAAGAACCTGCAGCAAGATCGCCGGCGGGCGGTCCAGGGCGTGACGGAACGGATCCGGATCGATACGAACAGGGGCGTGATGGCGACGGTTCGACCTTGCGCTCGAAAATCAGCAATCCGGCCGGCCGGGCCCCTCATTCAGCCCGTGGAACGCGCGGAACCAGGCAATGAAGCGGGGAATGCCGAGGCTGAGCGGGGTCGTGGGTGAAAAGCCGGTCAATGCCGCAATCGCCTCGATCGAGGCAAAGGTTTCCCGAACTTCTGTGGCCGGGCGGGGAGTGTTCTGAACGACGGCCTTGCGGCCAAGCGACTGTTCGAGAATCGAGACGAGCGTCCGCACCTCCTCGCTCCGGTGGTTGCCGATATTGAGCAGGCGATGCGGCAGGCTGGTTTCGGGCGGGCGATCGAGGCAGCCGAGCACGCCGGCCACGATGTCGTCGATATAGGTGAAGTCCCGCCGCAGCCTGCCATCATCGAAAAGGGTGATCGGCCGGCCTTCGACAATCGCCCGCGCGAAACCGTAATAAGCCATGTCCGGCCGGCCCCATGGACCATAGACGGTGAAGAAGCGAAGACCGGTTTGCGGCAACGCGAACTGGTGCGCGTAGCTTGCGCTGATCAGCTCGGCCCCGCGCTTGGTTGCCGCGTAAAGGGAAACCGGCTGGTCCACACGATCGGATTCCGAAAAGGGAAGCGAGGTGTTGGCGCCATAGACGGAAGAGGAGCTGGCGTAGAGAAGGTGGCGGAGACGGGGCAGGCGCCGCGCCGCCTCGAGAATCACGAGATGACCGGCGAGGTTGCTCGCAACGTAGGAATAGGGATCGACCAGCGCGTGGCGTACTCCGGCCTGTGCCGCCAGATGCACCACATGGCTGGCCTCCGCTTCGCCGGCGAAGAGGGCGAGCATCGCGTCGCGGTCGGTGATGTCGAGGCGATGGAACGCGAAGCAGGGAAATTCGGAAAGTTGGGCGAGCCGTGCCTCCTTGAGGCGCACGTCATAGTAGGCATTGCAATCATCGATGCCGACCACCCGCTCCCCCCGCGAAAGAAGAGAGCGAGCCACGTGATAGCCGATGAAGCCGGCCGCACCGCTCAGCAGGATCGTCACGACATCGGCCGGGCGACGAGGCGATCCTCGAGAAGCTCGAGAAGCGCGTGTCCGAGCGTGATGTGGCACTCCTGGACACGGGCCGTCTCGCGGTCCGGGACGAGCAGAACGTGACGACAGAGCGCAGCGGCGGGCCCACCGTCTCCGCCGAGGAGACCGACGGTGACAAGGCCCATCTCGCCGGCAGCCGTGAGCGCGGAAAGGATGTTCTCGGACCGGCCGGAGGTCGAGAGCGCGAAGAGCAGATCGCCGGCGCGCCCGAGGCCGCGGAGTGGCCGCTCGAAGGCGCGCGCAAAGCCGTAGTCGTTTCCGACAGCGGTCAGAGCGACCGGGTCAAGGGTCAGAGCGAGTGCCGGGTAGGAGCAGCGTTCGTGGCTGGCGCGCAGGCGAATCAGGCATTCGGTTGCCAGGTGCGCGGCATCCGCGGCAGACCCGCCATTGCCGCAGAAGAGCAGTTTGCCGCCGGCTCGCAGGCTTTTCTCCGCCGCATCGACCACGGCAAGCACGGCTGAGCGCAGGTCGGCGGCGAGCCGGCGCTTGAGCGCAGCCGAACGTTCCATGATCGCCCGGAAGCGCGTTGCTTCATCCATCGAAGGTGCGGCTCAGCCCAGCGCGGCCTCGGCGGTGCGCACTGCCTGCAGCGGCAGCGCCGCCCGCCCAACCACGCGCCCGCCGATGCAGGCAAGCCAGCCCGCACCTTCCGGCGGCGTCGGCCGCAACTCGATGACGCGTCCGTCCGGGTCGAGCGCAACCGCATGGTAGAGCCGCCAGCCCTCGAACAGCGGGCCTTGCACGCGCACCACGCGCGCCACCACCCTGCCCTTCTCGTCCCACCCGACCCATTCCATGGTGCGCGCCTCGCCAAGCCCCTCTTCGGTCCGTCCCCGCATCCAATGCAGCCGGGAGGCGCGCATCGTCACTCCCGCATCAGGCGGTTTTGGCCATGATCTCGTCGGCAATCGCGCGCGGCACGGGATCGTAGTGGTGGAACTGCATCGTGAAGGAGGCGCGTCCCTTGGTCATGCTGCGGAGGTCCGAAATATAGCCAAACATTTCCTTGAGAGGAACATGCGCCCGGACGATGATGGTCGAACCGGAGCTTTCCTGGCTCTGGATCAGGCCGCGGCGACGGCTGAGATCGCCCACCACATCGCCGACATGGTCCTGTGGCGTGGTCACCTCCACGTCCATGATCGGCTCGAGGATGATCGGGGCCGCCTTCTTCATTCCCTCGCGGAAGCACGCCTTGGCGGCGATTTCGAAGGCAAGCGCCGAGGAATCGACGTCGTGGTACTTGCCGTCCAACAGCACGAAATGGAAATCGACGGTGGGGAAGCCTGCCAGCACGCCGGTGTCCGCCTGGGCGCGGATACCCTTCTCGACAGCGGGGATGTATTCCTTCGGAACCGCTCCGCCGATCACCTTGTTCTCGAAGATGATGCCGCCATTCCGCTCGGTCGGCTCGAACAGGATCTTCACCTCGGCGTACTGGCCGGCACCACCGGACTGCTTCCTGTGGGTGTAGAGTTCGGTGTGGGCGCGGCTGATCGTTTCGCGATACGCGACCTGCGGCGCACCGATATCGGCTTCGACGCCATATTCCCGCTTGAGGCGATCGATGATGATCTCGAGATGCAGCTCGCCCATGCCGGAAAGGATGATCTGGCCGCTCTCGGGATCGGTGCGCAACCTGAGTGAAGGGTCTTCGCCGGCCAGCTTCTGCAGGCCGAGCGTCATTTTCTCGATCGCGTCCTTGGTCTTCGGCTCGACCGAAATATCAATGACCGGCACCGGGAACGCCATTCGCTCGAGCACGACCGGGTCTCCGGCCGAAGCCAGCGTATCGCCGGTCGCGGTGTCCTTGAGACCGACAAAGGCCGCGATATCGCCCGCCGACACCTCCTTGATCTCGGCGCGCTTGTCGGCGTGCATCTGGAACATCCGGCCGATCCGCTCGCGATGGCTCTTGGTGGTGTTGAGCACGGTGTCGCCCGAGCGCAGCGTGCCGGCATAGACGCGCACGAAGGTGAGCGTGCCGTATTTGTCGTTGATGATCTTGAAGGCGAGCCCGGCAAAGGGAGCGTCGGGATCCGCCTTGATGACGCGGCGTTCCGCGCCCGCCTCGTCCTCGCCGTCGAGGGCCGCGACCTTGATGCCGGGAACATCGAGCGGGGAGGGCAGGTAATCGATCACGGCATCGAGCAGCGGCTGCACGCCCTTGTTCTTGAACGCGGTGCCGCAGAGGACGGGCCGGAAGGCGCCGCTGATCGTGCCGGCCTTGATGCAGCGCTTCAGGGTCGCAACCGCGACGTCCCCTTTCTCGAAATACTCCTCCATCGCCGCATCGTCGACCGAGAGCGCGGTATCCAGCAGAAGCTGGCGGTATTCGCGGGCCTGCTCGGCGAGTTCGGCAGGGATCGGCGCGTCGTGGTACTTCGCCCCAAGCTCGCCGCCCTCCCAGATCACCGCCTTCATCTCGACGAGATCGATGACGCCGCTGAACTTGTCCTCGATGCCGAGCGGAAGCTGAAGCGGCAGCGCAACGATGTCCAGCTTCTCCTTCAGGGTCGCGGTGGCGCGGAAGAAATCGGCTCCGGTACGATCGAGCTTGTTGATGAAAATGATGCGCGGGACGTTGTAGCGGTCGGCCAGCCGCCAGTTGGTCTCCGATTGCGGCTGCACGCCCGCCACGCCTTCGATGATGAAGATCGCCCCGTCCAGCACGCGGAGGCTGCGGTTGACCTCGATGTTGAAATCGATATGGCCCGGCGTGTCGATGATGTTGATGCGATGGCCATGCCATTCGCAGGTCACCGCCGCGGAGGTGATGGTGATCCCGCGCTCGCGCTCCTGGTCCATGTAGTCGGTGGTGGTCGTGCCCTCGTGCACCTCGCCGATCTTGTACGAAACGCCGGTATAATAGAGGATGCGCTCGGTCGTGGTCGTCTTGCCCGCGTCGATGTGGGCGGTGATGCCGATATTGCGGATCTTCTCAAGCGGCGTGCCAGGCACGGTGGACCTCCATCACGGCAGCAGACGCGCGTTCAGTCCGACCGAACACGCGCATCCCTATGTTCCCGAGCGGATCGAGGCACTGGAGGATCTCCTTGCAATCCCGGTCAAGTGCGATCCGCTAAAACCGCAACGGGCGCGGCGAAGCTCCCCCCGCGCGCCCGTCTGCGCCCGATCACGGATTGAAAGCCACCCGCGACCGGACGCTCGTGGCAGTCACATGCCCCTTGGGGCGCTATTTTGCAAGCGGCTCGGTGGTCATGGTCCGTGCGGGCGCCGATTTCCAGGCCGCCCCGCCGCCGCCCGGGCTCGACGCCGGCGGCCTGGTCACCCGATGATCCGTGAGCGGCTCCCCTTTCGGCTCCGCGCACCCAAGGCAGAAGCGACATGCACGACGTTCTGGGAACCCTTCTCAGTCATGGATCTTTCGTATTCGCCGTGGTGATGCTCACCGTGCTGGTCGTGGCCGAGGACCTGGGGCATCGCCTGGGTCGCCGGCGTGCCGCGCGGAGAGCGTTCCAGGAGCAGGAGACGTCAACGATCGGCGCCATCACGGCGGGCATGCTGACGCTACTGGCGTTTGCCCTCGGCATCAGTGTTTCCGTCGCCCTCGATCGTTTCGATGCGCGGCGGGAAATCGTAGTCGAAGAGGCCAACGCCATTGGCACGGCGTGGCTCGACGCACGGGCGATTGGCGGGGCCGAGGGCGCTCAGGCGGCGAAACTTCTCGAGACCTATGCCAGGGTGCGGCTTGCCTACACGTCGCTCGGCCAGGACCCGGCGGCCGAGCGCGCCCTGCTCGCGCGCACCAGCGCCCTGCAAAGCGAGATCTGGGGCGCCATCACCCCGCTCGTGCGGCGTTCGCCCACCCCCGTGACGGCAACGCTGATGGAGGCGCTGACCGCGACGTTCGACGCCGCGAGCGCGCAGCGCGCGGCCTACGCGAACCAGGTGCCAGAAGCGGTCGATTGGGCCCTGATCGCTGCCTCCATACTCAGTATCGGCGCGCTCGGCTTTCAGGTTGCCACCGGTGGCAGGCGGCAACTGGCTCTGGCACTTCTGCTCGCGGTGATGTGGACGGGGGCCATGGTGCTGGTGACGGATCTCGGCGAGCCGCGGATCGGCGCGATCCTGCCGAACCCGGCGCCGCTGGCCTGGGCCATCCAGGGATTCTCCGGCCCTGCCCCGCCGTCGCAATAGTACCCCTTCGAATCGAGCCGGCGGAAGGCACGAATGCCGAGGAGCATCGCAGCGCTCGGCACCGCCGGAGCGGTCGAGGATGGCCTCGGTACGGTCGGCCATTGGGTGCCGATCAGCCGGTCATAGCGCCATCCTCACCGCCGCGGGCGGCGTGCTCGCCCAGTCCCTCACCGGTCTCAATCTCGACGAGCGCTTCTCCGCCACCGTCTCCGGCGTCACCGAGAGCTACCTCGCCGATGCGCTGGGCTCGACCGTCGCTCTGGCCAACGCCGCCGGCAGCCTCCCCACCACCTGCGCCTACAGCCCCTTCGGCAGTCAACGCGCCCATTCCAGGGCGCGGAGCGTGTCATGGAACCGTAAATGTTCCTTTCGCGCCGCCACTGGGAATATTCAGCACGTCGAACAGGATGTTCATCCAGATGTCCAATCCCTACGTGACTCCCCGTTGGCAAACTGTAGGGGCCTAAAAGATGCTTCGATTCTTTACGGACTTCAACAACAGGACGAAATACGGCGATTGCTGGAATTTGATTTATGAAGATTCAGCCGTCGACGAAATCCTCGTTAAGAGGGGAGACAGGGTGATTCTATTTCAGGACGGGGATGATTTCGAAGTGGAGGCTACGATCGACCATCGATTCGTTGACGAACTGGGACGAGATAGTTGGGTTGCAACGCCGGATTGGTCGACGAAAAAGCAGACACGCCTGTAAGCGATGTCAATCAGCACCGAATTTTCTGAATGTTGTTGGGTTGGAGATTGACCAAAAAGTTGTTGTGTGGTCACGAGGACCACAAATGGATTGGTATGGGCTTCTCCCCGAGCATTTGCGGTTGCGCGCGTACCGGGCCGGTAACGAGTACGCTTGGGGCAGGACAGATGCAATCCAAGTACTGGAAATATTATCAAGAGAAGGCTACGCCGTCCTTGGCGTTGATATCTGGATACCGGCTGCCGATGGGCCTAGGATTCCAACTCCGTTCGTGTACGACTGGGCATTGGGTCAAAGCTCTCCGCAACGCTTTCGACAAATGTTAGCCCATGAATATATCGAAGACTTCAGTTGGGACCCTTCGGATATTGAACATCAGACCCTCGAGCCGTGTTTCAATATCGTCGCACGCCGATGCGATAGCTAAAGCACTTTGTTGAAAAACCACTTGCTGCGACCCCGAACGGAATAATTCAACACTTTGAATCGAGGTTCACATATGGCTTTACAGATCAAGAAGTTCATCAGGATCTGCGCAGCCGTTGTTCTCTTGGCGGTGGCGTTCCTACTCACCATCTTGGAAAATACTTACGTCACTTATCCTCGCATCCCTAACCCGGGTAGAGGTAGAATTGTGCCTTAGTGTCCGTCCGAGGACTCTGCGAGTCATTTGAGTCGGTTAGCGAAGCGGGCTTGATACGGCTCGACGAGTTATGATTCATCGCGAGGCACCGACTCAA
>Ga0335075_10008843_pt1 | contig 15408 bp, 18 predicted proteins | sample Lox_Sample_24_FD_206723 | JGI IMG/M metagenome (GOLD analysis project Ga0335075, IMG submission 206723) | Soil microbial communities from Loxahatchee National Wildlife Refuge, Florida, United States - Lox_Sample_2.4 | ecosystem: Environmental > Terrestrial > Soil > Wetlands | place: USA... | reverse complement strand
ACCGGACGGCGTCTGCGTGCGCATCGCCGACCAACTGGCTGTCGCCCGGGTAGGACAATCCGAGATGCAAGTACGGCCCCACTGTTTGTCCTGGGGTGCAAGCTAATTCAGCCATGCTTGCCGTTTGGTTCGGTCCAGGTCCGTCGGCCGCCGGCCACTACTATGTCCCATCGGTAACCGGCCGCGTGCTCGGGCTCAGTCACGTCATGGTCGTAGGTGGCGATCAAGCGTTCGCGTACAACGGGATCCACGACAGACTGGTAGATGGGATCTAATCCGAACAATGGGTCGCCGGGAAAGTACATCTGGGTGACCAGACGCTGGGTGAAGGCGGTTCCGAAGATCGAGAAGTGAATGTGCGCCGGACGCCAGGCATTTTGGTGATTTCGCCATGGGTAGGGCCCCGGCTTGATCGTCAGAAAACGATAGGTTCCGTCGGGCTCGGTCAGGCAACGGCCCACCCCGGTGAAGTTCGGGTCGATCGGCGCCGGGTGCTGGTCGACTCGGTGGTTGTAGCGACCGGCGGCATTGGCCTGCCAGATCTCGACCAGTTGACCCGCCACCGGCTTACCGGTTGCGTCGAGCACCCGCCCGGTCACGATGATGCGCTCCCCGATCGGCTCGCCGCCGTGGCCCACGGTGAGGTCGGCGTCGAGGGGATCGACATCCCGGTGACCGAAGCACGGCGCCCAGCACTCGACTTCGTCCGGGTCGATACAGACAAATGCGGCCTTCGGATGGCGCAACCGGCTGCTGCGATACGGCGGGTAGTCCAGCATCGGCTGCGCGACATCTTTCCCCTGGTAGTCACCCGCGATGCGGGCGATCTGCGCGGTAATCGCGCGTTGGGAGTCAGCGCGGGCCGACTCTGCTGCAGCCTTCATCAAAACTGACGCTAACGCGAGAATCGGCTACCCTCAACCACCTTCGCGGGATTTCCGCAGCAGATCCGCCTTAGTCTGGTGCCATGCCGCATGACTACGTCTATGACCAGGGATTCTCCGAGGAACGGGCACGCCTGGCGGGCATCGAGAGTCTCTGGGATCCCGGCAGCCAACGTCTGCTCGACGGCCTCGGCGTCGGCGCAAACTGGCGATGCCTGGAAGTCGGTGCGGGCGGCGGCTCGTTGGTCGATTGGATGGCCAGCCGCGGAGCCAGCGTGCTCGCGATCGATATCGACACCCGATTCGTCGAGCGGCTCGCCGGCGACGCGATCGAGGTCCGGCAGGTAGATATCCGGAGCGACGGGCTACCGGAGCGCGAGTTCGACCTGGTGCACGCCCGGTTGGTGCTCGAGCACCTGACCGAGCGCCGACGAATCCTCGACCGCCTGGCCGCCGCGCTGCGCCCGGGCGGCTGGATGGTGATCGAAGATTACGACTGGACCGGTTTCGGCTTTGAGGACGACGATCCGCGGTTCACCAAGGTGGCCGAGGCCGTCATCACGTTCATGGAGCAAGCCGGATTCGAACCGCGGTATGGCCGCCGGGTCGTCGCCGACATGGCCACCGCCGGGCTGACCGACGTTCGCGGCGAGGGCCGCGCCCTGATCATCGACTCCCGCTCCCCCGGCTTTGACTTCTTCAGGTTGTCTTTTGAGAGCCTGCGCGACGTCCTGGTGAATGCCGGCCTGGTGTCGCGTGAAGACGCCGATGCGGCAGCCGCCCGGCTCACCGAGGACAGGCGGGTGCAGACACCGCTCATGATGGCCGGGATCGGTCGCCGCTGAAAAGGTTTCGGCTTTTGCGGGGGCAGGTGTTGACCACGCCGTGAGAGTCCGGCATTCTCTATATAGCAGAATGATACTCTGTAATAAAGACAAGTAGGTGGTGCAAGCCATGGCCGATCACCGCCGCGTCCTCGAGAAAGTCCTCGACAACGTCCGACGCGGGATGATCCCCGCGCATATCTACAACGACAAAGAGCTGTTCGAGCTGGAAAAAGAGCGTGTGTTCAGCCGGGCCTGGCTGTACGTCGCACACGAGTCCGAGATCCCGCAAGACGGCGACTACGTAGTGCGCAGGGTGCTGGACGACTCCTTCATCATCACGCGCGATGCCAACGGAGACATCCGGGCGATGTTCAACATGTGCTTACACCGGGGAATGCAGGTGTGCCGCGCGGAGATGGGCAACGCCTCCAATTTCCGGTGCCCCTACCACGGCTGGACCTACCGCAACGACGGTCGGCTAACCGGTCTGCCCTTCCATCGGGAAGCCTACGGTGGAGACAGTGGATTTGCCAAGGATAGCCAAACTTTGCTTCCCGCACCGAATCTCGCGAGCTACAACGGTCTGCTGTTCATCAACATGGACCCCGGCGCGCGGCCGCTCGAAGAGTTTCTCGGCGACTTCCGGTTCTATCTGGACTTCTACACCAAACAAAGCCAAGACGGACTGGAGGTCCATGGTCCGCAGCGCTGGCGAATCAAGGCCAATTGGAAGATCGGCGCCGAGAACTTCGCCGGGGACATGTATCACACCCCACAGACCCATGCGTCGATCGTCGAGATCGGCTTGTTCCGCGAGCCGAAAGCGCAAAAACGCAAAGACGGGGCCACCTACTGGGCGCAGTGTGGCGGTGGAACCACCTACAAACTCCCGCCGGGCAACTTCGAAGAACGCATGCGTTACGTCGGCTACCCCGACGAGATGATCGACCGGATCAAACGGGTATGGACGCCGCAGCAACAACAATTGGTCGGTGCGGACGGATTCATGATCTCGGCGGCATCGTGTTTCCCGAACCTCAGTTTCGTGCACAACTGGCCCAAGGTGCTGGACAGCGCCGATGGTCGTGATGACGTCTTGCCGTTCATCTCGATCCGGCTGTGGCAACCGATCAGCGAGAACGAAACCGAGGTGTGCTCATGGTTCGCGGTGGACGCCGCGGCGCCGCCCGAGTACAAAAAGAACTCATACAAGGCCTACCTGATGTGCTTCGGATCGACCGGCATGTTCGAACAGGACGATGTGGAGAACTGGGTGTCGTTGACCACCACCGCCGGCGGCGCGATGGCGCGACGGCTGTTGCTGAACAGCAGGATGGGTTTGTTCTCCGACGACCGCCCGGTCGTCGACCCGCTGCCTCCCGAAGCGTTTCATGGCCCCGGGCACGCCCAGGTCGGCTACAACGAGAACAATCAACGCGCGTTGCTGGGGATGTGGGCCGACCATGTGGAGATGCCGCCGGTATCGACCGCAACAACCGCGCTCGGCACGGCGGCCACGATATGACCGCGCCAGATTTGCCAAAGCAAGTGGGAAAGCCACTGCCGTTCAACGACAATCGGCACCTCCAGGCGCACCAGTTTCTGGTCGACGAAGCCTATCTACTCGACGGACAACACTACGACGCATGGCTGGACACCCTCACCGACGACATTCGTTACCTGATGCCGGTGCGAGTGACCACCGCGCTCGGTGCCGGGTTCGACACCTCACCGGGGATGGCGCACTTCGACGAGGACAAGTACTCGCTGAGCCGGCGGGTCGCCAGGTTCGCCACCGAGCATGCCTGGACCGAGGATCCGCCGTCGCGGATGCGCCATTACATCACCAACGTGCGCACGTTCGCGTGTGAGGATGACGCACATCTGTTCATCGAATCCGCGGAGCTGTTGTTCCGCAGCCGCGGCGACGTCAACGAGGCCGCAGTGGTGTCCTGCGGCCGCCAAGATGTGTTGCGGCGGTGCGGCGATCACCAAGAGCGGTGGAGACTTGCGCGCCGCACCATCCTCGTCGACGAGTCGGTGTTAAGGATGCAGAACCTGGCGGTGTTCTTTTGAATGATGCTCTGGCAGATCTGCTGAACGGCGCAGTAGGTGAACCGCTCACGGTGGCAAACGAATTCACCGAAGTCGTCGTCCGCCGCGTCGATACCCGAAACGGGTCGCGACTGCTGATCTGTGCGCCCAAATCCGGCCGCTGGATCAGCCTGGACGCGCTGGAAGTCGAGGCGCTGTCCCGGCAGAACGCCCGCACGTTGGCAGCGATGGTCGGCACCACCAACGGCCCGCTGCTGCCCGACGACGGCGAGCAACCGTGACCCGGTGGCTGGACGGCAAGCGGGCGCTGATCGTCGGTGGCGGATCCGGCATCGGCAGGGCCACCGTTGACGCTTTCTGCGTTGAGGGAGCCAAAGTTGCTGTCCTCGAACACGATGCGGATAAGTGCGATGCGCTACGGCACAAGCTGAAGAAGGTGTTGGTGGTCGAAGGCGACGCGATCACCCGTTCGGCCAACGATCTGGCGGTCGCCGCCGCGGTGGACGCCTTCGGTGGACTCGACACACTGGTCAACTGCGTCGGGACCTTCGATTTCTACAAGGGCATCGGTGACATCGATGCCGAAGAACTTGGGTCAGCGTTCGACGAGATGTTTCGGACCAATGTGCTCAGCCATCTGCAGTCAATCAAAGCGGCCGTTCCGGCGCTGCAGGCCGAGGCTGGATCCTCGATCGTGCTGACCGAGTCCGCATCGTCGTTTTACCCCGGCCGCGGCGGAGTGCTCTACGTGTCGTCGAAGTTCGCGGTCCGCGGACTTGTTGCCACGCTCGCCCACGAGCTGGCACCGCAGATCCGGGTCAACGGGGTGGCGCCGGGCGGCACCCTGAACACCGACCTACGCGGCCTGAACGCTTTGGGACAACACGACACCCGCCTCGATGACACTCCCAACCGCGCTCGCGACCTGGCCGCGCGCACACCGCTGAACGTTGCACTCTCGCCGGAGGATCACGCCTGGAGTTTCGTATTCCTGGCTTCCGACCGCGCTGGCGGAATCACCGGCGAGACCATCCATCCCGACGGCGGATTCAGGCTTGGGGCGAAATCATGATGCTCCGCGCCGGCGACGATGATAACGGCAGCGATGAGCTGGGGTCATCTCCCGCTCGCGGGGAGAGCGGCGCAGTGCTTGACGACCAACGCGCCCTGGTAGCACAGGCGTGCCGGGTCGCAGCGGCGCGCGGGTTGGTCGACGGCATCCTGGGTCACCTCAGCCTGCGGGTCGACGACGAGCGGCTGCTGCTCCGATGCCGCAGCGACACCGACACCGGCGTGGCATTCACCCGACCCACCGATATCCGGCTCATCGGATTCGACGGCAACGCAGGCGCTCCCGGAGAATTGGACGGGTACCGGGTCCCCAACGAGCTTCCGATCCATGTCGAAACCATGCTGGCCGACCCGCAGCACCGGGCGGTCGCGCATTTACACCCGCCCGCCGTCGTGGCCGCCGACCTCGCCGGCATCACCATCCGGCCGATCTATGGGGCCTACGACATTCCGGGGGCGCGGCTCGCGCGCGGCGGCGTGCCGGTCTATGAGCGTGCGGTGCTGATCCGAAACACCAGGCTGGGTAAGGAAATGGTGGCCGCTATGGGCGGTGCCCCGGTGGTGATCTGCCGCGGCCACGGCATCACCAGCGCGGCGGCCACCGTCCAGCAGACAGTGCTGCAGGCGATCAGTCTCGACGCGCTGGCCCGGATGTCATTGCAAATTCGTGCGGCCGGCGGCACGCTGCGCGATATCGATGACGCGGACTGGGAGGAACTACCGGATTTGGGGCCCGGTTTCACAGCAGACGCGGCCTGGCGCAGCGAAGTCGCGCGGTTTGATCTCAGCCCAGCTGATCGCCAATCTCCTTTGCCGCCTTCGTGAGTGCGGCTGCGATCGAGGCGTACTGCGAACGACTGAGTCGGTGCTGCGGGGCCGCGGCGTTGAGCGCTAACCGCAGACCCGGCGCCCGGGTCGGGATCGGCACCGCTATCGACGCGACGCCGTCCTCACTCTCCTCGCGGTTGACGGCGTACCCCTGTTCACGTACCCGGGAGAGCTCGGCTTCCAATTTGGTCCGGCTGCCGATCGAGCGGTCGGTGATGCGCTCCAAGGTCTCGTCGGGCAGCAGCTGATGCAATTCCGTTTGTGGTAACTGGGCCAGCATGGCCTTGCCCGTCGACGTGCAGTGCGCCGGCATGGTGCGGCCCAGCCGGGAAGCGACCCGCACCGCAGTGGGACCCTCCACGGCAGCGACGAAACGGACTGCGGCGCCGTCGAGCATCCCGACATGCACGGTCTCCCGCAAGCGTTCGCTAAGCCGACGCACGATTGGCGCGACGGTTCCCGCGATATCGATGCGGCCGAAGATCGCAAACGCCACACCAGTCAACGCCGGGCCGGGCAGATAGGCTTTCGACACCGGGTCCTGCCGGACAAACCCGCGGTAGGCCAGCATCGCCAGTAGCCGGTGCGCGGTTGATGACGCCACACCGAGATATCGGGTGGCCTCGCTCAACCGGATCTCGGGTTGCTCCCCCAACAACAGCAGCAGCTTCAAGGCCTTGTCGACCGACTCGATCGGGTACTGCGGCACAAGTGAATCGGTGGCCGACGCGCCAACCGCCCGCCGCACCTTTTTCTGCATGACAGAAAACCTACCTGCGATACGGTACGAAAAGGATGTCTTAACGATTCATGACTCAGCGGCGCACGTTGGTCCTTGGTCGCTCCGCCCAGGATCGGCATCTGCATCGCCGGCGGGACCTCGCCGACACCGTCGTCGTGCGCCATAGCGAGTCACGGCGGCAACGTGCGGACGGGTCGGGCATTCTTAACCCATGACGGTGAACACCCTGTTGCAGTCGATCCCCCCGCTCACGGTGTACATCGTGGTCGGCATGGTTGTCGGGATCGAAAGCCTGGGCATTCCGCTGCCTGGTGAGATCGTCCTTGTCAGCGCCGCGCTGTTGTCGTCGCGGCATGAGCTGGCGGTCAACCCGATCGGCGTCGGTGCTGCCGCGGTGATCGGAGCGGTGATCGGTGACTCGACCGGCTACACCATCGGCCGCCGGCTCGGGCTGTCGCTGTTCGACCGGCTGGGCCGGCGCTTCCCGAACCATTTCGGTCCCGGGCATGTCATGTTCGCCGAGCGGCTGTTTGACCGCTGGGGTGCGCGGGCGGTGTTCTTGGGCCGTTTCATCGCGTTGCTGCGGATATTCGCCGGCCCACTCGCCGGGGCACTGAAGATGCGCTACGCAAGGTTTTTGGTCGCTAACGTGTCGGGCGCGGTGTGTTGGGCGGGCGGCACCACCGCTTTGGTCTACTACGCGGGTCTGGCCGCCGAACGGTGGCTGACCCGCTTCTCTTGGATCGCTTTGGTTGTCGCTGTCGTGTGCGGAGTAATCGCCGCAGTCTTGCTGCGCGAGCGCACATCCCGCGCGATCGCCGAACTCGATGCCGAGCACGCCAGCGAGTCCGACCACACCGCCACCTGAATATGGTCAGAGCCACCAAAACAACGCTTGGTCTTTCGGTGCTCGTCGGCGCCCCTACACGTGTCTCGGCAATTTCCGGCCCGGTTTTTCGACACAAGTCAATATCGGCAGTGGAAAATCCGCGAAACTGCATTTTTTGGTTTGCCAAAGGCGCTATATGGGCACCGCGATCAGCGATGCTTCGCGGCCGCCGGTAGCGCGGCTGTGCCAAACGTGTGCAGTCGAAATATCGCGATTTTAAATGACTTTAGGAATGATAGTGCTGGATCATCGCGATGCCGACCGCGGTGGTGCGAGTGCCGAGTGACCCACCAGAGTAGCGGATTATATGTTCGCTCAGCAGCCTGCGTGGCGGTCACGGCCCGGGCCGGCCTCACCGTATTCTTAGGCGTCGATCGATGGACAAAGCCGAGGGTTTTCTGTTATAAAATTGAAATATTCTAAATCGAGGTCAGTCTTCAGCCATGCAGGGCGGGCATCCATATCGCGGCGCGCAGCGTCTGCCGATGAGGAGGACCATGAGCACTTTTGCCATCGCAGAGCCATCCTGCAATCACCTGATGCTGAGCAGCCGGCTGATCTCCGAGCTGGCACAGGCCAGAAGCACGCTCCGGATGACCACCGAGCGGATCGGCCTGGCAGTGATCGTCAGTGCCGGGGGTGAACTCGACGCCTCCAACGAAGCCACCTGGCGACGCCTGCTCAACGAGGCCGCAGCCGCGGCAGGCCCACCAGGACCTCTGGTGGTCGACACCGGCGGCTTGGACTTCATGGGGTGCTGCGCGTACGCCGCGCTGGCCGAGGAGGCGCAACGCTGCCAGCAGCGCGGCGTGCAGCTGCGACTAGTGAGCAGTCAGCCAGTTGTCTCCCGGATCGTCGACGCTTGCGGCCTCAGCGAGCTGCTGCCTGTTGATGAGACCGTGGAAGCTGCGCTGTCAGTGTGCGACCCGGCCGACTGGTAAGCCGGCTACTCGCGGCTGCCGCTTAAGATGCGTTGGGCCAGTGGCGCTTTCCCGGTTCCATTGAGTTGATTTAGCGCGTCCGGCCGCGCCGCCATGGCCATCAGAAGCGCTTCTCCCGGGCCGCGAACCTCGGGTCCATCGCCGTGAACCCAGTTCAGGTCAGTGGCAACCAGGCGCAGGCCGCGGGCTTTCCGCGCGCCGTGTGTCGCTGGTGAGCGCAAAGCGATGTTCAGCACCCTCTGCAGACGTTCTGGCGGGATGACACGGTCGACACCGAGGGGGCGTCGAATATCTTGCTGATGAATCATGCCGTCCACCAGTGCGATCATTCCGCCGAAAGCAGACGTAAGGCCGCGCGGGGGGATGCAGGTTCTCATCAGCTCGATGAGCTGACCGGGTGAGCGCCCGGCGTACTCGCAAACACCGATCGCATTGACGCGCGGAGGCACGAACCCGCCTTTGGCGAAGCGGCGCACGAGCTGCCACCGGCTGAGCTCCTCGTAGCTGATCACATGGGCGACGACGTCGCGCACTCGCCATAGCGCGCACAAGCTCGGCCGCTCCCACTGCTCCGGCGACAGTCCATCGAGAAAATCTGCAAAGTCTTCGCGTTCCTCGCACGCCATCTGCATCGTGGTGGTGTCCTGCATCCGAATCACAGCCTCACTGCCGCGGCATGGTTTGCGCGCGAGCGAGGTCCCAGCACGATTTTTCGGGGCGGCTCCCAGACAGCCACCCGACCCCATCGACATTCGCTACCGTCGACGCCGCGTTCGAACCAGCGTCCGCCGCTAAGGGGTTCGAGCACTACCTCGACCAGCTCGGCATCGCCGATCGAATGTTCCTTAGGCCAGAACTCGCTCATCCGCATGGTGAACAACTCGAATGCCCGAGACTGCGGCAGCGGCACACTTACCTGTCGCAAAACCTCGACAGCAGAGTCGGATTCGGCATCCATCGGTCGACATCACCCCCTCTTGATGCCACGGTTCCTCGTGCCGCGCTTGCGGGTGTCGCGGGCCTCCGCTTCAGCGAGAATCGCGAAGTTGTCCAACGTGGTCTCCCAGAACCGGTCGAAATACTCGCGCACAACCCGCAACCCCGACTTGTCGATGCGATAGAGCCGGCGAGTGCCTGCCACCGATTCGACCACCAGTTCAGCATCCTTGAGCACCCGCAAGTGCTGCGATACCGCCGGACGCGACACCGGTAACTGCTCGGCCAATACACCGACGGCAACCGGACCGGCCGAGAGCGTTTCCAGAATGGTCCGCCGGGTGCGGTCGCCCAGCGCATCCAACACGGCGTCCACCGAGGCAGGCATTCGGTAAGTTTGTACGAACGGTAAGCAGTTGTCAACGGTTCGTGATGACTAACGGTTGGTTGGTCAATCGACGGCTGCCCGCAGGCGGCGGAGGTCGTCGACGAATAGGTGGTATGCCTCGTCGCGGTTGTCGCGGTCGCGCAGCACCGCGGACGGATGAACGGTGGCCGCCACCAGTGGCTCCGGATCCACGGCCAGCTGCACCTCTGCTGGCAGGTGCAGGAGCTCACCTCGATGGGCGGACACTCGAAATGCCGTGCCCAGCAACGACTGAGCCGCGGTCGCGCCGAGCAGCACGATCGTCCGCGGTGCGACCGTCTCGATCTCGGCAATGAGCCAGGGGCGGCAGGCAACGACTTCGGTACGGCTCGGCTTCTGATGTATCCGGCGTTTGCCGTCTTTACGGGTGAACTTGAAGTGTTTGACGGCGTTGGTCAGATACGTCAGCTCCGGATTGATGCCGGCATCGTCGAGCGCCCGCGCAAGCAGCCGGCCGGCCGGGCCGACGAACGGCAGCCCCTCGACGTCCTCACGGTCGCCTGGCTGCTCACCCACCAACATGATCGGCGCCTCAGAGTGGCCGTGCCCGAACACGGTTTGCGTGGCGTTCTCATGCAACGCGCAGCCGCGGCAGCGGCCGGCCGCCGACGCCAAGGAGTCCAAGGCGCGGTCGTCGGGCAGAAACTGCTCGGCTCCATCGGTAGGTCTCTTTACCGCGCCATCGGCCATGGTTTCATCCCGGAGTATCTGGATTTCGGTGCACCGGGCTGTTGCGTGCACCCCGCGATTCGGCTACCCGGCGGTCCGGTCCACCAAACCGGTGACACGCGGTCTGCCAGGTGTAACGCCACAGGCTGCCGCGGCGAAATAATCGGGAATAGGCGGACGGCGGCCCCGACGTACTCCCCGGCCAACATCCGTCAGTACCACGGCTAGCTGGCGACGGACTTGGAGGAGTATTGGACATCGTCCTCGGGGTATCGATGGCTCCCGCGACGATCCGCATGGTGCTGGTCGAAGGGGAAAACGCCGACGGTGTCACCGTCGACGAGGACCACTTCGAGGTCGGCGATGCCAACCAGCCGACGACGCTTAGCGCACCCGACCAGGTGATCGCCGCCATCGTCGGTACCCGCGAAGGGGCCAGCCAAGGCGGCCACCAACTGACATCGACTGGCGTGACTTGGACCGATCCACGCGATGCGGCCGCGCTCGCGGCCGCGCTGGCCGCCCGCAAGATCGAGAACGTGATGCTGGTCTCGGCGTTCCTGGCTGCCGCGGCGCTCGCCCAAACCGTCGGCCACGCAATCGGTTACAAGCACATCGCGATGCTGTTCGTCGAGCCGGACACCGCCACGCTGGCTGTCGTCGACTCCGCCGACGGTTCGATCACCGATGTGCATCGCCGTCCGCTGCTCAGCGCTAACCGCATGCCGGAGCTGGCCGCGATGATCGCCGGGCTCGACGCGCCGGATACCTACGCGAACGGTCTGTTCATCGTCGGCTGCGGCGTGGATATCGCGCCAATGAAGCCGTTGCTGGAGGCGGCGTCATACCTTCCGGTCAGTGCCCCCGAGGAACCGGACATGGCGCTGGCCCGCGGAGCGGCACTGGCATCGGCTAATGCGCCGCTGTTCGCGTCCTCCACCGCCGCTTTGGCATACGCGCAAGATCCCGGCACCGGCGAAGTGGACCCGTATGCCGTTTCGCCGGGCTACCTCGAAGTGCCAGTGGATCGCTCCGGCGCCGAGTTCGGCGCGCGGGGTCTCGCCTACAGTGCCGCACCCGACCAGGAAGCCGATGCCCAAACCGGCGTCGTGGATATCGCCGACACCGCCGCGAAAGCGGCTTCTGTCCCGAGTCAACGGCGTAGACCGCTGCTATTGGCCGGCAGCGCATTGGCGGTCGTCGTTGTCAGCGCCGCTTTGGCGCTGGAGGTTGCGCTGGCATTGGGTATCCGACCGGCAGTCGCGTTGCGGCCTGCTCCCGGCCAGGCTCTGATCGCGCCGGCTCAGGCGGCACCCGCACCACCGGCGGCGCAGTTCCTTCCGGCGCCGCACCTGCCGGCTGTTCATGTCGCACCGCCGCCGCTGCACTTGGCGGCTCCCGCGCCGGTCGCACCTCGCGCACTGGTTCCCGCCGCACCCGTGCCGGTGCCCGTCCCGATGCACGCGGGGGTTCCCGCACCGTCCATGCACGTTCCGGGTTCCCGGCCGCTGTATCGGACGCCGGGCCCACCGTTCCGCATCCCACCGATGCGCGAGCCGTTCCCACAGTGGCGTACGCCAACGCCTTTCCGTGGGTCGGTTCCCCAGCCGCCGATGAATTTCCCGACCCCCGGAGGATCCCGGTTCCCTGAGGGCCCTCGGTTCCCCGACAGCCCTCGGTTCCCCGAAAGCCCTCGGTTCCCCGAAAGCCCTCGGTTCCCCGGAGGTCCCCGGTTCCCGATGATGCCCGGTCCGATGTTCCCCCGGATGCCTGAACCCATGATGCCGCCGGCTATGCCCGCATTGCCGCATTTCAACTTCCCCGTGCCGTCATTCCCGTTCTGAGAGAGTCGAATTCGACGCGCTGAGTCATCAGCGTTTGCAGTATTTGCCGCGCCACACGGTTCACTGGGGAAGGCCGAACAGCTGAACCACCCCATGATCGCGGCCGGCCGTGTAGCCACCGTCGACCGCAATGGCCTGCCCACTGACGAACGAAGCGTCGGGAGACAGCAGAAAAGCCGCCATGGCCGCGATCTCCTCCGGCAGGCCCATTCGTTGCAGCGCGTGCTCCTCGGTGATCGAGGCCTTGGGCCCCTCCATCCCCGGCAGGCCGAAAACGCTTCCGGTCATCGGCGTTTCGATGAAGCCCGGGCAAATGGCGTTCGCCCGGATACCGCTCGGACCGTAGTCGAGCGCGATGTTCTTGGTGAGCAGCACGACGCCGCCCTTGGAAGCGTTGTAGGCGCTGCCGCCCGCCGTACCCTCCAGACCCTCGATGCTTGCCAGCGTCACAATCGAGCCCCGCTCGCCGTCGACCCGGGGTTGGTCGATCATTCTGGCCAGAGCCGCCTTGGCGACCAGAAACGTGCCGGTGAGATTGATCGCGATCACCCGCTCCCATTCGGCGCGGTCGAGTAGATGGACCGGGCCGCCGCCGGCAACACCTGCGGCATGGACGACACCGTCGAGGCGGTCAGGCACGGCGGCCAATACAGCGGCGATCGCGGCTTCGTCGGTGACGTCGGCGGTTACGAAACGGAAGTCGGGGCCGAGGTCGGGCGGCGCGGCGAGGTCGGCGCCGACGACGCTACCGCCTTCGGCCAGCAGGCGCTGGGCGGTCGCCAGCCCGATCCCAGACGCCGCGCCCGTTACGACGAACGTGCGGGAACAGGCGCGATCAGCGCTCACCATGGATGGTCCTCTCGAATTCGGTTGTCGCGCAGTCAGAGTCCGAATTGGTCATCGATGATGCCGAGCCAGATCTGTGCGACGTCCATTGCCACCTTCTCGCTGATGAATGCATGCTGGGTGCCGGTGTAGATGTCGCGGAAGGCCCGCTCGAGTCGGCTGCCCTCGCGGATCGCCGTGGTGCCGGCCGCCAAATGCGCCCACTCGGCGCATGCCCGTGCTGTGTCGGTGGCATAGACCGCCGCCACCCGCATGTCGGCTCGCAACGCGGGCGTCAGGTCGCTGCCCGCGTCAACAGCGGCCTCGGCCGCGGAGAAGGCATCGATCACCAGCAGGCGAGCGGCCCGCCAGGCCGCGACGTGATGGGCGAGCCCCTTTTGGAAGGTTGGACGGCTGGCCAGTGTCGCCATGTCGCTCATCCGCACCTTGGTGGCCGCGAGTTCCTCGACGTCGTCGAGCATGCTCTTGGCCACCCCCAGCGCAAACGACGCGTGACCGGCGGCGGTGATAGGCATCAGACCCATGTGGCTGGCCGCCGAGGTCCCCCGGCAGGGCGCACGGGTGAACAGCGGCATCGTTCGGTATTCCGGTACGAACACGTCGGCGACGTTGTAGTCGTAGGAGCCGGTGCCTTTGAGTCCCTGTACATACCACCCGTCGGTGAAGGTGACCTCTTCCCGAGGCAGAAACGCGACCCGCATGTCGGGAATGCCCTCGCTGACCCAACGCATCTCGCCGTTGTCCATCGGGAAAAAGCCGGCGCCGATGTAGGCCGAGTGCCCGGTCCCGGAGCCGAAGCTCCACGCGCCGCTCAACCGGTAGCCGCCGTCGATGACTGCGCCCTGCCCGTTGGGGAAATACTGACCGCCGATGGTGATGTGGTTGTCGTTGCGGGTGAACATCTCCGTGAAACCCTCGTCAGGAAGATAAGTCGCGGCGGCGAAGGTCGAGGGTAGGTTGGCAATGCCGATCCACCCGAAAGAACCATCCTGCCAAGCCATTTCGATCCACGTCTCGATCATCTCGCGGAACGACGGTTCGACCCCGCCGGCCGCAGTCGGATTGAACGCAGACATCAGGCCGCTGGCCCACATCTCGTCGACGATCGCCGTCGACAGGGTCCTCAACCGCTCAGACTCGGCGGCCTCGGCGCGGACCAGGTCGCGCATCCCACGAGCCCGATCAATCACCCGGTCACGCACTCCGGTCACGAGCGCCGCTCCTCTCGGTCTGCCGCCTTAAAGCATCGGCGATGACGATCGATTCGCGTCATTGATTGGCTTCCGGCCATGCCTCGCTCGGTGGGAACAAACCCTGATTACGTGGCGGCCAGTCCTTCACCCGCGCCTTTTCCGCCGCCTTTGCCTTCTTTTCAGCTTTTCGCCTGGCCTCGAAAGTGTTTTCGTCATCGTCATCGTCTTCGCTGGGTATGTCGTCGGTTTCGAAGATGACCTCGTACCACCGCTTATGAGGCTGCACCCGCATTTCGACGTCACCAGTCGGCGTCGCGCGTTTGATCTGGACGTTCAGCTTCTCCAGGCTCGGGTCACGTCGGCAGATGAACGCTTCGAGCGCCTCTCCCAACTGGCGTCCAGTGAGATTGATGTCTGCGAGCGCCCTGCCTTGGTACGTAGCCACGCCGCACATCTTGCACCGGAATCGCGCTGGACGCATCATTTTCCGACGCCGGCATGTGTGGGCGCCATCGCTTTCGGCGTGAACACCTCATGGCCTCCGGACCTGCAACAGCAGCGTCCGGAGGCCATGAGTCTTTAACCTGTCAGTACAGCGGAATCCAGATTCCGAAGAGCCAGAAACCCCATCCCCCGAAAACCGGGTTGAACATCGGGATGGCGTTGTACCCGTTGTAATTGAACGGCCCGAAATCCCGCTGCGCGAACGCTATGTCACGCGCCGGCCCGTTCCATGGGCTGTTCCAACCGCCGGGAGGCGGTGGACCGTTCCAGCCGCCTGGGGGCGGCGGTCCGTCCCACCACGGCGGCGGCCCCCCGGGCGGAGGCCCGCCTTGCCAGCCCCATCCGTGTAGTGGGGGCGGAGGCGGCGCACCGTGACCGGGTGCGCTGAAGCCTTGAGGTACGTCCCTGGGGCCGCCCATCTGGGGGCCACCCCGATCGAACGAACCCCGTGGCGCGTATGGCGCCCCTGCCGGTCCACCCGGACCACCGGGGCCACCCGGCCCGCCAGGTCCCGGTCCACCCGGCCCACCAGGTCCATGCCCTGGTCCACCGGGGCCACCCGGCCCGCCAGGGCCCGGCCCACCAGGTCCGCCCGGCCCGCCAGGCCCAGGTCCTCCCGGACCACCGGGCCCACCCGGGCCCTGATGTCCACCAGGCCCACCAGGCCCACCGGGTCCGCCAGGTCCACCAGGTCCAGGTCCGCCCGGACCACCAGGCCCACCCGGGCCCTGATGTCCACCAGGCCCACCAGG
>Ga0335075_10008842_pt1 | contig 15410 bp, 21 predicted proteins | sample Lox_Sample_24_FD_206723 | JGI IMG/M metagenome (GOLD analysis project Ga0335075, IMG submission 206723) | Soil microbial communities from Loxahatchee National Wildlife Refuge, Florida, United States - Lox_Sample_2.4 | ecosystem: Environmental > Terrestrial > Soil > Wetlands | place: USA... | reverse complement strand
TATCTCGCTCCGTGTCGTCTCCTTGCGACCCATCTCCCGTAGCGCAAGCACCACACGGCTCTCCTGTGGACTGAGGGTTCGGGTAGGGAGAAACATGGTGGTATAACCTCAACTAAACCCCCTCTTTGAGGGGGTTTTGACGTATAGTATTACACTATTCTCCTCAGGATTCGCACATTTATCTTCAAAACCCCCTCATAAAGGGGGTTTTGATATACATTGTTGCTGGCTTCCGCCCCCTGAAACTCGTCGGGACTTTTCGTCCGCGCGCGGCGCAGTGCGCTGCCGCACCTCCCGCTGCTCACTCAAAGAAATCAATCGCATGGGAAATCAATAGTTACCCGAAGACCAAATACCGCGACCTGCCGGTAGTCCGATTGCAGAAATCGCTCACCCATCCAAGACACTGGTTCGATGCTCACAGCCTTGAGGAGATGGCTGAGAGTTGAGCTCCCAGTGCTGCCGCATACGCATGCAGAAGTTCGGCTCGCTGCCGGGCCGGCCGCCAATGCCCGTCCTCCATCTCTTCCAGGAGTTTCCCCATGCCATACTCCAGCGAAAGTGTCCCTGCTGCTCTCTACTTCGAATATCGGGGCGTGCAGATCTTCCATACCTACAAGGATGACGATATCGAGCAGGGTCCGCGCGAGTACTGGTTCGTCACCGACGAGTATGGCAACGAAGACGCCGCGTTTGACGTACGTGATCTCGCCAGCCAACTTGAAACACAGTTTGCTCTTGGGTTCCAGGAGAGGCTGGACCCCGCAGGCGGCACAGACAAATGGCGCAAGGATGTTCTGCGCGCTGCCATCGAGCACAAGCTGATTCCAGAACCAGTAATCGACGAGAAGCCAGGCTCGTGAGGTCCTTTGCACCACACAGCCCCAGGCGGTACCTCGACTCCCGCCTTTCCCCATCCTATAAGCCCGTTACAACATCTGGCTTTCCCGAAGCTTTTCCTTTCGTCGCAGATCAGCGTAAAGCAGGCTCCTCGCGGAGAAGACAGAGACAGAACAGGAGGAATGATGAACGACCTGCTTGAAATCGTGCCCGGCGTTCGCGTCGCCGAATGGGTTGCCCACGCCAACTTCGAGTGCGGCTCCCTCGCTGGCCTCGCCGAAGGGCTCCGCAATCTGCTATGGACTGATTCCAGCCTCTTTGCCGATACGGAGATCTTAATGGTCCACGTCGGCGGGGCGCACCGCCGGGCGCAGGACCCAGCGGTCGAAGTCGAGTCCCGACAGCCAGGAGTTCCTTACCAGACGATTCGGATCCCGTCCTCGCTTCTGGAGCAACTGAAGCATGTGCGGAAGGCCAACCTACCCGCGAGGCGCTATGCCACCTGGCCTTGCGACTGCGAGGAGTACTGCGATCACGACCATGGCGAAGGTCGCCTTGAATTGCAGGTGTACAAACCAAGCTTTCACGAGATCGCGGTCGCAATTGGCGATTCGAAGCCCATAAGACGCACGCCAGGGGGCGCCTGACATATGCGGTGGGGTACAGAAGCGGGATCGGATCGACGCATAAGCCGATAGCCGGACCCCAAAACTTCGAACTCCCCAAGGGCCGAACCGGTTTCCGGAGTAGGCCGCTTCGCTCGAATCAATGAGGATCGTCCTTATGAAAGATCAATTTGGACTCGAAGCGCCAGATGATTTGGTGGTTCTCGAAAAGGGCTGGATCGATCTATTTCCGCCCAGTGTTATTCGTGCCATCGACAGGCTCGACTGGTATCAATACAGGCTCGCCGACGGAACGACGACGCCAGTACTTGTGTCCGATGCAGCCCTTCGGACCGTCGCCGATAGCTTGGTCTTTGACACGTATTCGTTGAGCGAATGCGGATTCGAATTGACTGCATCCGTCGAGCTTGAGCAGATCGCTGGTGTGCTGCATCGATACCACGAGCAGGATGGCTGGTATCACGCATAGACAAGCGGCGACACACCTGTATCGGCACTTGAATGGAGATCGTCATGATCCTTGAAATAGAACATCCTATGCCGAAACGAAAGTAGTGGGAAAAGGAATGACATGAGTCAGTCTTTCATCAACCCCGAGACCTACATCAAGATCGGCGACGAGATTTCTGTAATGTGGCGCTCTACACACCTGCAGGGGTTCACGGGAGCCGTGTTGGAGATCGGCGAGGGTGAATATGGATACCGTACTTTCTTCATCCAGAAGAGCGGGAGCGGACTCGGCATAGAGGAAGTGATAGGGGTCCCGGAAAATCAGGCTGTCTTCAGTGTGCGTCGTGGCGACTGCTGGGTCAATGTCCCCTTGCCGCTACAACTCGAAGAGGCGAATGAAAAGGAAGTCCGACGCTTGACCAATGAGCGCAAACGCATTGAAAAGCACGTTCCGCTCTTCGCGGATCAGATCGAAATACCTTGCCCTGATCCGGAAAGACTGGTTGCTGCCTTCCATCGAGAACACGGCTTCAAGTTGGCGCGGGATCACGCGGAAGCGATGCAGTGCAACGAACTTCGCGCGCAAGTGGAAGCTCGATGTTCGCCAGAAGACTTCGAGTACTTACTGGGGCGACGTGGCCGATATCCTGAGAACGCTCTTTATGGCTCGCACTTCTGGCGTAGACAACTCGAATACATCCAGCAGCACAGTGAGATCGAGAGGATAGTCCTTCCACCACCACTCTTGCCATCGATGAACGTCCCCTGGCTAAAGCTAGACTCGATGCTCACATGGAAGACTGCGCCGAACGGTCCAACACAGGTTAAGGTACTGTGGGTCGGCCCGAAAGTCGTGATGTGCAAGATTGGCGGTGATCCAAATCGAGAGACTGTCTGGCTGAAGCCCGACGACTTTGCAGAGTCTCCGCAAGCCGCCGCTGCGTAAGCCTGGTAACGTCGCAATGAACATCAACGGACCAACCGTTCACTACTCGCTTCCATTCGAGCACGGTACTTTGCTGTAGTAAAACCACCGATCTAGATCGTGGATCTGGAGAGCCATGATAAGGGAGAGGCATGGGACAAGTCACGGTTACACAATGAGTACGATTTCGCCAACTGCCATTGATGAGCGCATCCGTGAGATCCGCAAGATCTATGTGCAGACTGGAGAGGTTCGTTCCTTTCGAGATATCAATCGCGGGTTATGCGGTAACTTCGCGAGTGACGTCATTGAGTCATTCGGTGGATCGCTCGCCACACGTCTTCTTGACGTAAGCCCTGCATCCTTCCAGACCGTGGTGAATGACGGTTTCGGAGACGGACGGCCGTTTGACCGCAAGTTACTTCGCAGATTCTGGCCCAAGGTTATACCTCCATTGGGTATGACATGGGATCATCTCGACCAACTCTCCGAAGAAGCGGGCTTTGGGAATGGAACTCACGTCTGGCTAACCGATGAGAGGCTTCACTACGACGCGGAATGTCCACAGGGAGTCGAGAATTTTTTCGACCTGCCATTTTTCAGGCGTGTCATAGACTCGTGGCGAAAAAAGCGCCAACGGGCCGACTCCACTGCGGCGCACACGGCGTAAGCCCGAAGTAACGTCGCCGGCGCGACCGTAGCCCGACAGGCAAGGAGCTTTATGAGACGAGTACGCACCTACTATGTCGTAACCGACCGGAACGATGAGCTTCGCGGTCTTTTCCCAAAGTCGGAGCGCCGATCACTTCGAGGCGCCATCCGTGTGGCCCGGAAACTCTACCCCTGTATCACGGATGCGGCGATTTACAGAAAGACGGTTGTTCGCATATCCGGTGATGACGGTGAAGGCGGCAAGCTGTTGTTCGCGGAATTTCGATCTGGGCAATGGGTTGCAAACGCATCCGGTGTGTTCACCAAGATCGCTCGGCGCGCTTATCGGATCGCCCGCTATTACCCCTAAACCACGTTGTTCGGGAGTTCAACATGAGTCAGATGCAAGCCATGTCCGACAGTCCGGTTATGGAAGCCATCAAACAAGGCTCCCGCGGCGACGGCAACTGGCCTGGTTACGAATGTGTCTACCAAGCGATTTCGCGGGCTTGTGCCGAGATGGGCGCCAGAATGCGCGCCGGGGCTCAACCCAACGAATTTCATATCGCCACGATGGCCGATCTAGGTAGTGGACACGAGGAGCGCATGAAGGCGCGCCTGCAACTGCTTCGCGCCTACGGCTGGCTTTGAACGATTCTTTTCAGTGAAAGGTTGCCCGCAGTCGTCGATTGCAAGTCACGTTGCCGGAGGAACCATTTCCAGGTTGCAGGATGTTGCCAAAGAATGCGAAACAAAATATCTCGACCCCTAGAAACTTGTCTATCCGCACTCAATCTCGAAAGATTATGCCAGTGTCCTATACCGAAGACGACATCCTATACGAAAGAGACGTATTCGCGATCATCCGCCAAGGCGGCGTTCACAAAGTTCTCGTAAACGACCTTACGCACGCTGTCAGCATTCAGAACTTTGAAGGAACTCCAGACGGCCTGAGTTGCGCAAAGGCCTGGGTCGATTACCTCGTGGAACATTCTAGTGTGGAAGCGATTGAGTCCCTATCCGGCGTTTATACGAGTACCATCCTCGCATTTCGCAGGCGCAATGCAGAAACTGAGATGAAGTAATGGAACACCAGTATCGATCCCAACGACTCCGTTACGACGCGTATAGGCCGTTGGCGAAGTAATGTCGTCGCTGGCACGACCATGCCGGGCTAAGAAAGAGAAGATTATGGCAAAGGCAAAAGGAACAGAGTTTGATCTTCATATATGGGCCAAGCCCCAGGACGAAAACATGGTTGCGCTTTTTACCGTGAGCATTGGCAAGCGGGCAGTTTGCATTGATATGCCGATCGACAAAGCCATTGAATCGCTCCGAGAAGAATTGGAAGATGCTGCGAACCAGTGCTAAATCTGTGCCGGCACTGTCGCGATAAGGAGTTAGGTATACGAGGTGATTCGATGCTGGATGAAGCAAAAGCTCTCCTTGAGAGCATCGTTGCCCATGACAAGGCCCGAGACGGTAATTCGAATGACACAGAGATAGGTGCCGCACTCTCTCTCAGAGAAGCCGCACTCGCGTTCGTCAGGAAGACAGCGGAACAGGACGTCGCGCTCGCCGAGATGGTGGATGAATTCGACCATGTTGTGGACGGCGCTTGGGCAGACAACGCAATCCAGTTTCCTCGCCTGCTCGCAGAGATTCATGCATTGATCGATCCGGGCTTTGTCACCGAGATCGCGCAGGCGATGGATCTCGAAGACGAGCGTGTCTATGAACTATTCGAGAGAGCCACAGGCGAGTTCGAGAAGATCAAGGACACACGCGGTCGATAGGTCGCCTCGCAACCGCTAGCCACATGTCCCGGTCAACCTGCGCGTCCCCTTCGCCGCCAGGCCTGTAGTAAAGCACCCGTCCTCAAATCAATCTGCCCTTTGCGTCACCTGCTCGCAGGAAGGATGCGTTCTGCTCCAAGAGCCGCGGCATGCGGCAATTGTGCCTTTCCAAACGAACCATTCATGGCAAAGTGCCGCCACCGGTAAGGTATCTGCCGAGCCGCGGTTGAGATGGAGCCCTCGCACATAAGGGAACTAGCCCTGCGCTTTGGTGCCTGGGAAGAGGATGCGAGGCCTTCGCTCCGATGGGCAGCCTTTGGTGGCCAACCGCAAGAGGCAGTACAGCTCCTAGCTATGTGCAGGTCGGTCTCGACTAAGCGCTATGCGATTTCTTGGCCCATTCAACAGCCGTAGAGTGTTCAATCCTCCGTTTCCTTCTGCTTGTGTCGTCGGCGCATTTCTCTCGACCTCCTTCACTGTCAACCAACGAAAGGTCTCTTATGGAATCTCCTCCCCAGACTTCTCCCGCCGTCTGTGATTTCTGCAGCGCTGTTCCGGTCGTCAAGTCCTTCGACGCAGCTCTTCTCGGAGTCCAGTTCACTGAATCTGTCCTTCACGTTTTTGATTCACGATGGGCGGCCTGCGCGGTCTGTGCTCGTCTGATCGAGGAAGACCAGTGGGACGAACTTACCGATCACGCCATTGAAGCCTGGAGGGCAAGTGCGGAGGGCACAGGAGTCCGCATCGACGCCGACCATCTGCAACATCTGCGCAAGGAGATGGCCCGGCTCCATGGAGGGTTTCGCGAGGCCCGCGCAAAGGTGGTGGTGCCATGAGTACCCGCGGCGTTGTCGCAGTTGGAAACCTTCGCCATTGGCGCGGCGTTTACAACCACTCCGACTCTTATCCAACCTGGCTCGGCCGGCAGTTGTACGAACATCTGACCGAGGCACTGCGCGACGGCAAGACCCTTGCAGAAGTCGGCCACAGCCTGCTGCTCTTCGATGACTGGCGTAACTACCTCAACGGCGGTATCTGCGAGTATTGCGGCAAACAAACGGGGCAGCCGCACACTATCAGCGGCGCTTTGATGCTCGGCACCCGCAAGCACCGCGGGAAATACCCCGATCCGCAGGCGAGATACCACCAGCACAATTCTCTCGCGAACGTAGCGTCCGAGCAATTCACCGAAAAGGACACTGCGCATTCCTGGCTGGAATGGGTGTACATCATCGACGCGCCAGCCGAGGCCATTCATGTGCTCAGCCTAGATGCCCGGCCGCAACATGTCGGTGATCTGCGCTTCGACACCGCACCCAACTTCGAAGTCCTCGAATGCGGCGAAGGGTACGAACGTTGCAAACACTACGCCTGGCACCATTTTCCTGAGATCGATCGGCAAGGCCCACTGGGCCAGCTCGGGACTCGATACTATCTCGGGCTCCTGCCCATGCGCAACATAGAGCAGGCTTGTGCCTTTGAGAGAAAGGGTTGTCGCTATCAACGGCTTGGTTCCGGCATGCACGGCTCCTATGCGCAGCGCTTCGGTATTTACGCGCCGGATCCAAACGCCTGGTACGAGTGGGTTGAGGACGAAAACGGTGAAAAGACCCACATGGCGGTCGCTCGTATCAGCAAACGCGGGCGCTTTCCCTACCGAGGCGTTACCTGGGTCTTTCCCCCCACCCTTGGCCAACCCAAGGAAACGTTTCGCGGCGGGTTGCACCGAAGGCAGCGACCTGACTGAGGCAAGGTGCCGCTTCGCTCCGAGTCGGCCGGAACTGGTGTTGTGCTTCTGCCGGCTCCAGAATGCGGTCTCGAATTCCTCGTAAACACCCTTGCCGCCCGCACGCCGCCGATCGAAATTCGGTGTGATCGCGCTGCTTCAGGCTGACAGCTCAGATTGGAATTTAAGGGGCGTTATCCGACCAGACTTTCGCTTACCAGATTGTCGCGCAGGATTTGCGCGGCCTCGTGACCGTCTATGGGGTTCTCCTCAAATGCCAAGAGCAGGGCAAGTGCAGTGATAGCCTTCTGCTCACGGCGGACAACCTCCGCCGCGAGACTTCTGGCCCGTGCGATGAGATCGCTTCTGTGAGGAGTGAGCCACGGAAGGTCATCGAACCAACGGTCGAGGGCCTCATCGTCGCACTGGGAGCCATCTGAGCTGTGAAAACGTGGCATGTAGCACTCCGTCGCTGCGGCTCCAGCAAATATGGTTGCCAGGTAGGTCACGGCATACCGCATGCATTCGGGACAATCCGGGCGCAACGAGATCAGGCATCGAAACCGTCCCATGCGTCGGTCCTCTGGACTCATCAATCGATCTCCGCTGACATTTCGTACGAAGCCCCCGCAGGCACAGCTGCGGTCGGGAGTCCGCCATTCGGTGGCTCCGGCTGCCAGCACCGGCTTCCTCAAGCGGGAATCGATATGGGGTTCATCTCGGTACCAAACAGAAATCAGGATGTCTCCGCGGAGCAGGTGCAGCAAGGCATGTCCTGCCTCGTGAAGACAGCCGGAGGTCACCTCGGATCCTTTCAGGATGCTGTCACCAGGGCGCTGGCCGGGTCGAAGTTCGATCGGGTAGGTAAAGGTCAGATCTTCTCTGGATAGCTCCCTCGGGGGCGCAATCGGTCCCGGAGTTGTTACCGGCACGGGGTTCATTGGAGTGGCTGCAGGGTTCGTTTCAGGTCGTCCCGCGCCGTCAGTCATCGCGTTCAGCATTGCATCCGTGTTGCCCTTTTTCAGAAACAGAGGCATCAGGGTTGATGGGAAAAAGGTCTGAGCGAAAGAACCAAGCATCAGGGCGGCGCCAAGCAGCACCCAGGGCGAGTGCAGGAGGTGACCGGTGACGCTCGCCGGATGGGCGCCGGAAGCAAGCATTCCTGGATCGAAAGCATTCAACAGGATTCCAACACCGCAAATTTCCCCAGCCATCAGCGCAAACGCCAAGAGCTGCTGCCGCAAGATTCGCATCCGCCTGTATGTTTGCCAATTGCAATACAGAGGTCTGACAACGATCACTACGAGAGTGGCAACCACGAGCAATGCTGTCATCATAGGAAGACTCCCATCGGAGCATCCTGTCTCCAATCGAGCGCAGGTTGGAAGCAAATGTCAAGAAATCAAGGATTAACGTGTGGTCCCTGCCGACCTTGCATCCGTGACCGTCGCTTCAGGTTGCTCCCCGTCTTATCGTTCCGCTCCAGTAGATGGCTTCTCTCCCGGTCCGCTCGCCGCACCTTGCTTCCTTTGTGTCCGGGATTTGGCGGTTCGGGATCTCGATCCTGCCGAGGCACTCTGTTTCTTTGGCACCTTCGCTGAGGCCGCACCTTTAAGGGCCGCCCATCGCTTGATCTGTGCCTGCCGAATACGCTCCCTGGCCTCTGCACTCAGCTTTCGTTTTGGCGAGGATCGCGTCTGCCCACCAGCTCGTGCCTTCACGCGTCCGCCAGGGACTCCGCTGCTTTCGATTCCTGCAAGCAGATTTCGCGCGGTCTTGAGCCGTGCGATTTCGGCGTCGATTTCCGCCATGATCGAAGAGGTATTCACGTTTGGGTCCGTCCTTCCAGACAATGATGGAACTCCCGCTATGGTACAGCCAAAGACCGCTCGGTCGCGGTCTGTCCTGGTCGCTCCCTTTTGTGAAGCGCGCCCCTGGGCCGGAGTTCCGAGCCTCGTCCGAAAGCCTATCGCCGTCAGGCACCCTAAACAATGGGTGGCGAGATCAGTCCACGAAAGGAGCCTTGTCGTGTCCCTTAACAAATGCACTACAAATCTTCTCCCTGCGCAGGCACAGGGTAAATCCCTGCAGTCCATTCATATCTGTTATTACGATGAATCGCTCGATCTTGAGCTTGCCTTTGAAGGCGGCCTCGCGTTGGAACTTTCCCTCCGCGTCGAGCATCGCCATGTACTCAGGCTCCTCCAATGGGAAGGCGGCAACTCCAGCGTTCTCGAACGGCAGGAAGGCTGAGTCCGGCTATGCCCCGCAGAGGCTCAGAGAGATGCCGGCAGCCAGGGATTCAGCACCGCGACGCCAGTTGGGTCAAAATCGTCCACGTTGCGCGTCACCACGGTTATTTCATGAACCAAGGCAGTCGCCACAATAAGGGCATCCCGTTCCGGGCAGGGCTCGGAACGTGCAGTCCGGCACAACGTTTTGCCACCGCCGTATCGACCCGCAAAATACGCTCGGCGAAGGCGGGCAACACATGATTCTCCATCCAGGAGCGCAACAACGCGCCCTGGGGCGGGTCACGCCGCTCCAGCAATAAAAATGCCGATCTCCAGCTCCAGAATCGAAATCGCCGACAGATACAACGCCTCGGGTCCGACTTTTCTCGCCCAGGCGCGGACATGACGGTCGATCCGGCCTGACTTCACCTTGCGCAGTTCGGAAACGACGTTCGTGTCGAGCAGGTACATCAGGCGGGTTCCGCCGCGCGGTAGAGCTTGCCGCTGAGCTTCGGCGGATCGAACTCGATGTCTGCCGTTTCCGGCATCGCAAGCTGCTCGAAGATGCTGGCCTGCCGCCGGTGATCCGCTGGTACTCTTCGATAGTCAGCAGGACATGCGCCGGACGGCCCCGATCGGTGATGAATACCGGCCCGCGCCGCGCCGCTTTCTTGGCCTTGCTCGCGTCCTGATTGAAGTCGCGGCTGGAGAGCGTGGCGATGGCCATGAGATCGCCTCCTCGTAGGTATGTACCTACGTTATAGCTCCGCCCCTTCTTGCGAACTCCTTCTCCCGTGCTCTACGCAAAATCGCTTCTCCGCACGGTGCTGCCCATTCGAACCTCAATCTTCCCCTTGGAGCCCATCATGAAAGTTGACCTCGACATTCTCGTGTCCCTCAGTGACGTCGAGATTACAGGGCGATCGCTCGTCCTTCGACAACACCTCAACCGAAACCTCTATCTCCGCACCCAGAGAGTGCTTGAAGCCGCCGGCGGGCGATGGAGCCGAAAAGAGCAGGCGCACCTCTTCGAGAGCGACCCCACCGAGCGGATCGAGCAGATCCTGCTGACCGGAGAGATCAGCACACCCAAAGACTTTGGCTTCTTTCCGACTCCCGCTGCGATAGTTGCGCGCCTGATCGAGTTGGCGGAAATCGAGCCATGGATGCTGACGCTCGAGCCGAGCGCCGGGGACGGGGCCATCGTCCGCGAGCTTGCGCGGCTGACGACGGTCGAATGTTTCGAGATCCAGCTCGAAAAAGCTGCCGCGCTCCGGGAAAGTGGATTCGCGCGGGCAGTCTTTGCCCAGGACTTTCTTCAGGCGGCGCCGACTGGCCGCTACGATCGCGTGCTCATGAACCCACCCTTCGCGCACCGCGGCGACGTTCGTCACGTCCTTCATGCGCTGCGCTTCCTGAAGCCCGAAGGCAGACTTGTCTCGGTCATGTCGGCAGGGGTGCTCTTTCGCAAAGACCGGCTCACCCGCGAGTTCCGCGATCTGCTGGAGCGCCGGGGCGCACATATCGAAGCCAATCCGCCGGATTCCTTTCGCGTGGCGGGCACCTGCATCCACACCGTGACCGTAGCGATGCCCGCAGTCCTTTGATCTGCTGACCGGTTCGTCCGGCAGGCCAGTCGTAAGCCAACCTCTCGATGCGTGGCCGCGACTGCCGATCCGCTGAGACCGAGCGGACAGCGATTCCCATTCCATACCCGTGTTTGACGCTCATTCCACGCTGCGTCCGATGTCATCGTGCGCCCGGTCGCCTGGACCTTTTCCACGCGAGAGGAGCTGTCCTGCCGCTCGCACCCCGTCCACCCAAAACCACAGGAGTGAAAACGCATGTCCACTGAAGCTGTCGCTCTCGCGAGCGAATACCGGGACCTGCCTGTAGAAATGCTGCAGGAGTCCCCCACCAACCCACGACGCCGCTTCGACGCGCGGGGTCTCGAAGAGCTGGCAACCAGCATCCGCTCGCAGGGCGTCCTGCAACCGTTGCTGGTCCGCTCCATCGACGACGAGAAGTATGAGGTCGTCGCCGGAGCACGGCGACTGCGGGCTGCGCGAATGGCGGAAAAGCCGTTCGTGCCCGCCCGTGTCGTCATCCTCTCCGATGCAGAAGCCATCGAGGCTCAGGCCATCGAGAACCTGCAGCGGGAGGAAATCCATCCTCTCGAAGAGGCGCTTGCCTACAAGAACATGCTGGAACTCGAAGGGGAAGTCTACACGGTCCCCAGCATTGCGGAGAAGCTTGGCAAATCCCCGAGCTATATCGCCCAGCGCCTGCGCCTCACCGAACTGATCGAGCCGGTAGCGCAGGCTTTCCTCGACGACCGGATTGGCGTCGGCCATGCGCTCGAGATCGCCAAGCTGCAGCCCTTCGAACAGGAACGGGCTTTCGAGGCGGCGTTCCGCAGGGTGTGGACCGGCGCCACGCAAACCGCGCTGCTGGTGCCGGTCCGCGATCTGGCGGCCTGGATCCAGCAGAACATCCTGCTCGAACTGGATTCGGTTCCGTTCGATAAGGATGATACGACACTGCTGCCGGAAGCGGGGAGCTGCACGAACTGCCTCAAGCGCACCGGCTATAACACGCTGCTGTTCAGCGACGCCAGCCGGGACAGTTGCAGCGATGCAATCTGCTTCAACGCTAAAATCGGCAACTTTATCGCTCGGCAGGTGGAGGCGAAACCGAAACTGGTCCAGATCTCGACCAACTGGAACCCACCGCAGGATGCTGCTGTCCTGGGGCGGAACCGGTATGTCGCGCTGCAACTGGCGCGCAAATCGAGTAAACGCACCGGCCCTCTGGCCCCATTCCAGACGCCGTGCACGCACATGACCGAGGCGATCGTCACCGAAGGAGCGGAGCGGGGCCACACCCTCAAGGTATGCGTGGACCCTGCCTGCACCATTCACTTCGCCGACCGGCGCGGGCCGGACCCGAAGGAGATCGAAAAGCAGAAGGAACAACGCCGCAAAGAGCTTCTCAAGCGCAAGCTCGAAGCGACGGTGCGGCACCGGACGCTGGCCGAGATCCTGAAGAAAGTCGACGCCCCGCTCGACCGCGCCGATCTGGCGATAGCGGTGCAAATCCTGCTCGACCGCTCGGACCCGGTCCGGCGCGAGACGCTGGCACGACGCTACAAGATCGCTCCGTCTCAGCTTGGCGCCTCGGACAAGGCGCGCAAGGAACTCACCTACCTGATCCGCAAAATGGACGAGAGCGCCCTGTCCAGATTGCTGATCGAGTGGGTTCTGCTCCCCGACGTGGAGAATGTATCTCAGATCGAGCCGGAATATCTTTCGCTGGCGGCGAAGCACCATCGCGTCGATGTCGCGAAGGTGCGAGAGGCCGTGGCAAAGGAGCTTGCGGCGAAGCAGGTCAAGACCGCCGCCAGGCAGAAGAAAGCGGCCAACGCCCCGGTTGCCTCGACCAGCAAACGGAACGCCGGTCGCAAGACCACTGCATCGAGGAAAGCGGCATGATCGCTTTTCTTTTTGCGCTGCGTCGCCCTTTGTTGGGCGGCGCGGCTTTTTTCATGAGCGGGTTGCGCAGGGCGCACCGGGGCGATCCGCAACTCTTCAGCGATATCCGAGGTCGAACCGGGGTGACGCAGCCACGGTGTCTCCGCCATCCGCGGAATAGTACACCCACCCACATCGGCGGCATAGAAAACCAAGCTGCCAGTGGTGCAACAGGCCGGGATAGACATCCCGGTTAAACCGCAGGGTTCGGAGCAGCCACCACACCATGAGCGCTTCCAGAATTGCGCCCAAGACGAGTACCGCCAGCAGGGTCTCCACTCGCTCTGCAACAGGAGGTCTCTGCGTGATTGCGGTCTGCCTTCCCAGGTATTCCCGGCTGCTGTTCACCATGCGGGAAGGCGTCTGCACCGACCTGCCGAACAGCCACTCGTAATTGATTGTCAAGAACGGCAGAAACCAGAGCGTGACGACCGCCAGGCAGAAAAGAGGCTTCCAGAGCTGCCGTTTGGCAGGTGGGTTGGCGAGACTGCCGATGAAACTTTGCGATACCGTTGTCCCGTGGTAGCCGCTTCGGGATCGCCATCGCCCGACGTACGTGCCGCCACCATACGCCATCGGCAGGCTCTGGATGTCTCGGGCACCACACCGCGGGCACGGAAAGGCCATAGGAAAGGCCCCCTCTTCAATAGTTCGAGAGTAGCAAGCCTATGGCTCTTCTGTCACTGCGTTGCAGAAAGAGGCACCGTGAGACGGTGTCCTCTTGTTTCGTATACGAAATCTAGGTTGTCCCCGGACCTCTGCGTAGCTCCTAGTGCTTGTCACTCTCTTGCGCGGCTAACTCTATGTAAGATCGGACCCTATTGCTGAGCCTCCGCAACCAAGGTCTCCATTCGATCCGCAGCAGACATCGAAGACTCTGGACATTTTGGTTCGCTGGTGGATAGATAAGGCAACACACTCGCGGAGACGGTGCGTCGCAATTCAGCAAGTCAAGCCGGCATGCGGCTCCATGAGCACCTCAGACGACGTTCGGGCCGATCTCCGCTCAAGAAAGGCTGCTGGCTATGACCCACGAAGAGCAACTCGCCCGGACGTATGCCCCGGTCCTGTCGATTGGCCACTATATCTATGAAACCGACCGCTTACCGAGCGTCGGGGATCAGTGGACAGTGGAAGCCGAAGTGGCTGATTTCGGCGCCGCAAAGGGCTGGCCGCCATCCATCAAGCAATTCGCATTCAAAGTCGAAATCAGCCGCGACTTGTTGCTCTCAGCTCTGAGCCTTGCCCAAACGATGCAGGACCGTTCGTGCCCGGTCTGGTACCGGCGAGTCGGATCCCTTGCTATAGGAATCAAAGCATCCTTCTCGGATTCGTTTGAGACAACGAGCAAAGATCTCCGCCGTCTGATTCGCCGACTCGATCACATGCTCGACGAGGGAAAGTCGAGGCGGGAGGAGCGATGGGTGCTTGCTTATCTCGACATCTACTGGGCCCCGCTGATCCCGGCTCAGGGGAACGCGGACTATTACCTCGGGGAGACTCACGGCCTGAGGACCGCCATCGACTATTTTGAAATGAGATATCCCGCCCTCCAGAACGGGGACGAAAGGATCCTCCTGGGCGTCGTACTGGTCGGCCTGGCCGCGCTTAGTGCAGAGCGCCACGCGGGCCGTCAGCCCAGACTTGGAGTGGGTCGCTACGCAGCTGAGGCCAGCAGTATTCCGCCCCGTCTCCTGATCCATACCCCGACACCCATCCTCATCGACGATGCGGAAGCCGCGAGCTTGGCCGCGATCGAGTCGGGCGAATCGGCATCGGTCGCTGCACCGCCGCTGGACCCTGGATTTCTCCTGGCGGCTTCCCACTTCATCCCAACGGGGCGCGGCGCGGCGTTCTATGAGGGGCTGCTGCACGGTCTCTACCTGAGCCTGCAGGTGGTAATGGTCTTCCACGATGTGATTCTCTCGCACCCAGACGACACCATGCACGGCTGGGAAGAGGTTCTTCTGCGCTTTGCAGGCGTCGCTGCGCGGCACAGACTCGGCCTCGCCTGAGCCTTCTCCCACGCTTCATTTGGATCGGTCGTGATAATCGTCACGGCGGGATAGATCTCGCCGGATCGTGGATCTTCCCACAGTTTCCAGATGCCCGCAATGCCGAAGGGCGATGAACCGGGAACGGTGATTTCGTATTCGGGGTTCTTGGCGCTTTTGCGAAGATGCTTCGACTCGAAGATCGCATCCGCGGGCACGATGCAACGCTGTCTCTGCAACATGTCCTGCCAGAGTGGATTGGTCGCCAGCCGGTCTGAGCGCGCATTGAACACGAGACTGCGTGGCAGGGCCAGTTCCCAGCGCATGCACCTCAGGCTCAATCCTCCATTTGGCTCGGCGTAGACGACGGGCTGCAATGACCTAGGTCTCGCATCTTCGTCCGGCTCACACTCCGCATTGTCGATGTCCGCGCCTATATTGAATACCTCGGCGACCTGTTGCTTGTTGCATCGGCGTCAAAAGCGTCCGCGCATCTTCGGCCTCTTCCTCCACAGTCAGGGTATCCGTTCGGGGTTGCGATTCCGCATTCACGCCGCTCACATCCCTGTGCACCGACGGCGGAAGGCCCTCCCCCTGTAGTTATCCGCAAACTCGCTCCTCCCGCCAATGTTTCCGAA
>Ga0335075_10008841_pt1 | contig 15410 bp, 13 predicted proteins | sample Lox_Sample_24_FD_206723 | JGI IMG/M metagenome (GOLD analysis project Ga0335075, IMG submission 206723) | Soil microbial communities from Loxahatchee National Wildlife Refuge, Florida, United States - Lox_Sample_2.4 | ecosystem: Environmental > Terrestrial > Soil > Wetlands | place: USA... | reverse complement strand
CCGTTGCCCTTGGCGATGCCGAATTGGGCGGCGAGACCATAGGCGCCGGTCAGCGGCGTGGCGCCAACGCCGCAGTTCGAGCCCGTCCCGTATTCGAGCATGAAATTCCCGGTCCCGGCTGCGATCACGTCCCAGGCGGTGACATAGATCGCCTTGCCGGCAACCGCGGCCACGAGCTGCGTGGTCGTGGCGGTCGAGATGTTAATCGGAACCGAAGCGCCGGCTTGGATGATGGTGGTCAGGCTTCCGCCGGTGTTGGCCGCATTGGCCGGCAACGGCACGCCGCCCGTGACCCCTTGCACGGCCTGTGCGCTGGCGGCGCTCGCGCCGGCCACGGTCACTTCCTGATTGGCGGCCGTGGCGGCGCCGGCCGGCAGAGCAGACGAAAGAACGTCGGCGTTGACGCCAAGGACGTTGAGACTCGTCGGGGCAGAGCCCCAGGCCGAACCAGATGCGCCCACCATGGCGCCGCCGCTGACCAGCATGCCATTGTAGGTCGCCGAGCCCGGTGCGGCTGAGCCGGTCGATCCAACCGAAGCGTTCGAACTCGAACCGCCGCCTCCGCCGCCCCCGCCCGTGCCCGTCGGCAGACCCGAGCCGCCCAAAGTATTGACGGTGGTCGTTCCGCCTGAAGTGACGCAGGTGAGCTGTGTCGCCGAGCCGACCGTGAAAGCGAACCATCCGCCGCCTGGCGCTATCGGCTGCGAAGAGATGGAGGCGGTCGAGCCAAGCTGGCAGTAGGCGATATTTGTTGCGCCGGCGTTGCTGGCTATGACGACGGTCCCGGACGGGAGACTTTGCGTCGAGCCGGTGGTGACAATGGTCTGCGCCGATATCGGCGTTCCGACCGATCCGCTCGCTGAGGGCTGAAAGCCGCTGATCGTCGCTGAGAATGAGCCAGAAATCTTGCCCGGGTTCGATGGCGTGAACAGCGGCCCGACGCCGGGTTGGATTGGCACCACGCCGCGGACGTAGGTGCCGCTCGAGTCCTGATAGGTTTGGGCTTGCGCGGGCAAAGCGGGACCGATCGCCAGCAACGTGGCGAGAAATAAGCGTTTCATGTTTCGGATGCCCTTGGAGAGGATGAGATTTATGCTCAGACGCCGACGTTAGAACGTGAGCGCAATTGTGGTTCCAGCGCCCAAGCCCGGAGCTTGAGTGGCGGAAAATAGGCGGGTGCTGACAGAGCGGTCCAAATCGCCCGTGCTAGCCTTCCTCAAACTGCGCTGCCGAACTCGCTAAGTGCGTCGAAGGCCGCCCGATGCAGCCATGCGGTCCGGGTGACGCCCTGGCGCTTCGCGGCGGCGTCCGCCTTTGCGAGCAGCGCGGCGTCGAATCTTAAGTGAACGCTCACCTTGCTCGCCACAGCGTTCCCATAAGAAGGGGTCGGCTTGTTCGCCCCTCCCATGGCGACCACGGGATTCTGGGGCGAATTCTTCGTCTTTGCGGCTTGGCGTAAACTGACTTGAACCACGAACCTTGGCGCCCGATCTATCCCGCGCCGAGAGAGGAATGCTGCAATAGCTGCAGTGGCTGGGCGCTTCATGGTCTAAAACCTCAATCGAGAGCAGGATCGGCGTTATGCAGCCGACGGATTGGCTAGCAGGTACGAGATCGATAGCCGCACTTGGCCGCCGGCGAACGAACCGCCCGCCGCTGTGATCGTAAGCGTCGTCGCTGAATAGAAGGCTGTCGGCCCGATGAGTCCATAATTGATCGATCCGGCCGATGTCGAAAGCGATGAGCCGAATTGCGACAGGTTGCCCGCGACGCCGACCTCGTAGGAGGTCGCCCCAGTGATCGCTGTCACAACTCGCGCGCCGACGGAGAGCACGATGCAGTTGGCCGGGATCTGCAGCGAGGCGTTGGTCGATGAGCCGGAGAGCGTGACTAGCGTTTCAAGCACGCCGATTTGGATGTTGGCGCCATGTGCGGCGGCGGCGATATTCGCGAGCGCCGGCATGAAACCCTGATCGATGATCGTCCACTCCCCGGCCTGGTTGCTCTCAAGGCCGATGAAGCCATAAGGCACGTTCAGGACGGCGGAAGTCGCGCCGTCGATCACGTCCGCCCCATTGGGTGTGATGGAAAGCGTCTTGACGGGCGAGCAGTTGCCGGTCTCGTCGACGACTACGAGGCGCGTGCCGGTCGGATAGGCGGTCGAAGCGGGCAGGCTCACTATTCGCGCGGCGCTGAGCGCCGTATAGGCGATCATGCGGTCGGTCGCGAGAACGCTATAAGGCGCGTCACTGACTGCCGTGCGGGTGTTCGTGATGACCTCGGCTAGCTTGGCGGCGGGCCAGCCCCCGACGGTCGACCCATCATTGACGACCAGGCGGTTGTTGGTCGTGTCCATCACCGTCTCGCCCTGCGCGCCGGTGAAGGCGGAGACCTGACTTCCGGTGCCGCGTCGGAGTTGAAGCTGCTCGCTCAACTGGCGTCCCTTTCGTAGATGATTATTTCAGCAGTCCACTCGCGTGCACCGAGAGGAACCTAAGGCGCTGTCCCCAGATTGATCGCATCGACCACCGCATCGTTGGTCGAACCGAAATCATCCGAGATCAAGACCGCGCCGGTTATCAGGCCAAGATCGAGCGGCGTTCCGCTCAACAGTTGGGTCGCGATCGGGTGCGTCACGGTGACCGTGATCGCGCCGAGATCGATGGCGTCAACGACCGGATCGGCCGACACCTGCCCAAAATCGTCAGATATCGTCGGCGCCGCGCTCGCCTGGCCGAGATCGAGCGGGAACCCGGTTGCAAGCTGCGCGGCGATTGGATGCGTCACCGGCGGCGCCGGCGCCGTGAAGGTGTAGACGGCGCATGTCGACAGGTCTTCGGCGCCGCCTCCAAAGATATTGAAGCTTTGAAATTTGAAATAGAGCGTTTGACCCGCGAAATTGGCCGGGAGGTTGTAGCGGATCACGGCGCCGTCGATGCGCGCGAACGGCGCGCCGCTCGAATGCGCGGTCGGCGTCGAGCCCCCTTGACCGCGCGAAAGGCCAGTTAGCTGGTAAGCGTTGCTGGAGACGAGTGTCGCCGATTCGTAGGCCAGGAACTCACTGTCGACGATCGATAGCGTTGCGCCGGACTGCGCCGCGGACTGGCTGGTTCCAGACAAGGTTCCGCCGCTTTCCGCGAGATTGACGGCCAGAATATTCACCGGGTCCCAGCCCGCCGCGGCGGCGAGGCTTGTGGTCAGGAACCCCTGGCGCAGCGGCGCGGTCAAGACGGCGACCTGCGAGTAGGTGACGTCGTCGATCGAGACGTAAACGTTAGCGCCGCCCCACTGCGAGGCGCCGCCGGCGTTGATCCCCGACGCTCCCATCCACACCTGCGCCACACCGCCCGTCATCCCGAGCGGCGGCTGCACGATAAGCGGGGTGTTGACCGGCACCGCCGGCACGCCCCAGTTCGGCTGAAACCCTCCCGGGCTGGCGGAAGGATAATAGGCCGGCGTCGAAACGCCCGAGACCAGCTCCTCACAGGTGAACCCGAGCAGGCCTTTGTCGTCCTCTTCGATCTGGATTATCCGCACGGGGTAGTTCGACAGGCCGAGGTTCGCATCCGTGATGGTGACGATGTCCATCGGATCGAGCAGGCAATATTCCCATGAGAGCTTGAACGTGAACTTCGTTCGGACATAGAGCTCGCGCTGCAAGATCGTCTGGGCGACGAGAGGCCCCATCACATATTCGTCGCAAATCTCATGCGCCTGGATGGTCGACCCCACGCGCGGCCCGAAAATCTCGATCTGGCTTTGGTCCCTCGCCTCTACCGGGATCGCCGCATATTCATTGTCTCGAGCCAGCACCTCGACCCGTTGAATGGTGGGCAAAGAAAAAACATCGGCTCTTTCGACCTGGACCGGGTCTTTGTTGCCTCGCTCGTCGATGAAGTCCGAATCGGTCAGATTGTAGACCGGCGTCAGATTCGGTGTGTACGTCGCCGCGGCCGCGGTCGTGTAGGTGATTATGACCGGCTTGCCCTGGTCCGCAGGCCCGAAGATGTAGGAGCCCGCCACCGACATACCATACTGGCCGGCGACTGATGGTATGTTTGCGCCAATGAAGGTGAACGCATATGGAGCCACGCCCGGCTGTGGCGATGCGGCATAGACGACGCCGCCGTCGGAGACGAACTGCGCCGGCGCCGAAACGGTGATCACAGCCGGAAGCGTCTCGCCGGACGAGACCGGGATCGGGACTGGAATCGAGAGTTCCTGAGAGATGGTCTGCTGGTCGCCCTGCGAGATCTGCGTGTCGCCGTAGGGGATGAATTTGAGCAGGCCGCCGCTCCACACTGCAGCGATCGTCAGGATCTGGAGCCATCGCGTCAGAGTGCTCGAAGCCTGCTCCTGGCTGACCAATGCCGGCGAAAAGGCATATCCCATGGCGCGACAATAGGTCTGCACCGATGCATCCCCGCCGGACCCGAATAGCGTGGTGGAATCGATGCTCGCCGGATTGAAGCCGCAACCATATTGTGCGTTGGTCAGGAAGTCGTTGATGACGATAGCCGGGTCGGCGTCGGTCCCATTGACGCCGCTCCCTGCAAAGATGCCGATGATCTCAAAATTGTGGTTCCCGATCGAGGCCGAGTCGCCGAGGTTATAGCCGGCGCCCCAAGCGTATGCCGTCCCCTGATAGGCGAGCGCGTTGTAGGGGTACAGCGCCGCGAGATAAGGCCAGACGGCTTGCGGCGTGGTTCCGTTTTCGATGCCGAGGCCGAGCTCGAGCGCCGCATAAATAGATAAGTCCTTCCAGATCAGCCCGACGCCAGCGATCGGCCCCTCGCAGAGCGCCATGATGAGATCGGCTTTATAGGTGTAATCCGCGCTCGCCGCAGCGCCGCCGCCGAACAAACCGCCCTTGCCGCCAATGCCCTTGCCGCTGCCGCCCGGGACCGCCTGAAAGTTCGCGTACCAAATGAGGTTCGGGGCGATCTTATTGCGGCCCCAGACAATGGGGATCGGAAGAATCGATACGGAGGTCTGGAGTTGGAGCGCGGTGTAGTCGGGCTTGGCGTTCTCACTGCGGCGAAGAAAGCCCATAAATCAGCGCCCGTAATAGAGCGCGCGGACATAAAGGTCGCGCCGCCAATGCCTGACCACGCACGCGGGCAGCCAAAGGGCGGACACATCCATCCCCTTGCGTGGCGCGGGCAGAACGCGGTCCATGGTCAAGCCGCGCAGGGCGCCGTTCGACCAAAACTGTTCAGTCATCGTTTCAGCCCCAATAGCTGGCGAATTTCGCGGCGCCGATCCGCCCGGCGAGTTCCGAATTATGAGAAACCACGTCCTCAACCACGCAATTCGCGTTGGCGAAGGCATGGATGATCGTCAGCGGCTCGACCTGCGACACGATCCCGGCATGGGCGAAGCACCGGCCCATGCGGAAGAGAACGGTGTCGCCGAGGTCGGGGCGACGAACTTCGCGCGAGCGCGCAAGGAGAAACCCCAAATAGCGCTCCTCGCTGCGATGCAGGAACCAGTCGCGCGTATAGGGACGAGGATCGAACGGCTCGACCAGGCCAAGGTCGCAATAGACGCGCACCAGCAGCATGGCGCAGTCAACGCCATGGCCCTTGACGTCGGCTGCGTGATGGTAGGGCGTCCCGATCCAGGAACGCGCCTCCGTGACGACGGCCGCGCGCGCCAGAACCGTCATTGCCTCGCGGCCGCTCGCTTATGTTCGCCGCACGAGTAAACCGGCGAGACCTGGGGGTGATCCGAGATGGCGGTGAATCCGCCGTTCGGCATGGGAAAGATCGCAACGGTCGGCGGGTAGCGGCGGCATTTCAAGCCTCCCGCGTACGCAGTGAAGGAATGCTTGCAAGATGAACACAGTCCCTGCCGAGACATCGAACGCCCTCAATAAGCAAGCTGCGGCGGCGGCACATACGGGAAGCCGCGAAAGTTGATGAGATTGTTGAATTTGGACACGCACGTGCTCTGCGTGTGGTCGCAGCCAAATGCGACATTGAAGGTGTCGCCTGTCGCCGGAGCGAAGGGCAGCGGATACATCAGCGTATAGGACACGCCGGCATTGACGCTGCGAACAGTCGCCCTGACGTTGGCGTTGCCGCCGGACGTAAAGACGATTGATCCCTGAGCGTCGCCCGCCCGCGCGCCCGAGAACACGATGGTGTTCGAGTTCGAGCCGGCTCCACAAGTCCCGGTGATCGAATAGGCGCCGCGGATGACGCCGCAGCCGGCGTCGTACAGGACGTGAAGGCAGGTCGGCGAGAACAAGTTCTTCGGCATGTCGTAATCGAGGATCACGAGATCCGAGGCGACGGTCAGCGTCGCTTGCGTTCGCCCTACGTTGTCGACGGTCGAGATGCGCCCTTGAAACATGCGGACGCCGCCCACGACAGTTCCGTTAGGAGCCGTCAGGAAGACCCGATCCCGATAGACCGGAGCGCCGTCAAACGCGCCGTCGCGCAAGGCGATGAGGAACGGCACGCCGTTGATCACGTCCGTCGGGCGGGCCGCGATGGTGATCTGTTGCTTGTCAACTTCCAGTCCAACCGATCCCTTGTATTTGAGGCCGGAAACGAGCGGACCGCTCGCGCTGAACACGAAGCCGTTGTAGGCGACCTCATAGTCGACATTCGTCCAGGTGTATTGCGTTCCCGCCGTGGTGATGAAAGTGAAGCACTCGGCAAAGGCGATCGGCGCATCCGGCGTGGCGCGAGCGGCGTTGATGACGTTCATGACGGCGCTGGAGGTCTGTTTCATGACCGGAACAATGTCCGCAGTCCGGCCACGAGCAACGGCGCCGCGGCGCAGGTCGGAAAACATAGGGCGCCCGCCACAAGCATCACGACGTCCTCACCGATTTGAATTTGACGCTGTCGATCCTCCACAGGTTCGACATGAATTCCTCGAAGTCCTGGTCGTCGGAAACGAACCGGCATTGGAAGGCATAGGTGAAAGTCGCGGCAATCGGCACGCCAGAGCCGGGCGGCGACGCGAACACAAGCGAGTTGGGCGTCGATAGCGACCAGCCCGATGGCTGATTGACGTTGTTCAAGAACACGTTCGAGACGCTCGTCACCCAGCCGACCGGCTCGAGGAACGCGCCCATATAGCGGGAGAAGGTGAAGGTCGTGGTCGTTCCGTCGCCGGTGGCGAAGGTTGCATTAGTCGCCGCGCTGTCGGTCGGATCGGGGTAAAGGAAGGTGCCGAATTGGCCTTGCATCTGCAGGAAGAATCCCAACAGCGCCTGCATCGAATTCGCTCCCAGGCTCGGATACGAACTCGCCGATGACGAGAGGCCGTCGAATGTCAGCTCGAATTGCCAGATCGGATTCTGATAGAGGGCGTCGCGAACCTCTCGCCCCGACACATGGCTCGCGACCACCGTCGAAAACACTGGCTTCTTGTGCACGCTCCAGCCGAGGCCGGCGAGTGTCGGGAAGCTCGGCGGCGTCGTCACGGTCTCACCGTCGACAACCGCAGCGTCCGGAGCGCCCAAAGCATGGTCATGAACTCCTCGAAGTCCTGGACATCCTCGACGAACCGGCAGAGCCAGAGAACGCCGAAGTCGGCCGTGATGGCGACGCCGGCGCCTGGCGGTGAGCCGAAGGCGATCGCGGGCAGATATCCGCTTGAAACGGACCATCCGCCAGGCTGCGATACGCCGTTGAGATAGGCGGCCGAGACGCCCGAAGTCCCATAAACCGGACCGCTATGGCCGCCGATCGACGCAACGAGCGGAAAGACCGTCGTCGAGCCGTCGCCGGTTCCGATCGCCTGGCCCGCGACCGTGCTCAAGCCCGGCGGCGCGACCCAGAACGGTTCATCCGCGCCGCTTGCCTGCTCGAAGAAGCCCGCGATCGTCTGCAATTCCTCGTAGGCCGCAGCCGAGCGCAGAACCTCATAGGTCAGTTCAAGATCGAAATAGGGGTTCGCGGCGTGTTGGGCTCGCGTCTCGCGCCCGGAGACGTGCCCGGCGATCAGAGTGGAAAACTTCGGCCTGACCTGGGCCGACCAGGCGAGCGTGGCCAACCTCGGGAAGGCGGCGTAAGGGCCAGGCGTGGGTGGCGGGGTCGGCAGGGGTGGCGGCAGGACGGCGCGCAGGCCATTGGTCCATAAGCCTTGTTGCCAATTTCCAGTGTCGCCCCATGACTGATTTTCGATCGGAAAGGTTGGAAACGGCCGCGCGTCCCAATTCCAGACGCAGCAGAAATTCCAGTTGAGCATCGGCAAGCCGCCGACGACCATGTTGTTTCCGTCCACGTTCCAATATTCGTAGACGGCCTCGAGGGCTAGCGCCTGAATCGTGTCGTCGCGCCGCGGCAGATAGCCGAGGTCGTTGGCCGGGTCCCAGATCGACCAATAGGCGGTGAAGCTTTCGGTCGATTTTGGATCGAAGAAAACGTTGGGCTGATTGGTCGAACGGTCGCACGCGGCAAAACCGTACTCCAGCATCAGGATCGACTTTGAATTCGGGACCCACTCGGTGTTCGGCCCGGCCGGAACCCATGCCCCGCCTGAAGCTGCCGTGGCGTAAACTGCTTGATGAGAATTGTTCCAGAACCAACGCAATTGTTTGTTGGCGAGCAGCTCCTGGCCGGCGAAATAGGGATTGCGAGCCTGCGCCAGCCGGTCGCCTTCCGGCAACGACACTTCTAGGTCGGATCCGTTCGGATCGAGGCCGCGGCCGAGGTTGTCGCTGTCGTTATAGAACCAGTTGAAATATTGGCCGCCCTCGATCCCGGCTTTGAGGTAGGGCGTCGAATAGATGGTCGGAGGTCCGCTGAGGCCCAAACCGCTCATCGCCGACGGCGATGGAGGCCACGGCCCGGTCGGCGCCGGCTGCATCCATTGATCGCCGTCGAGGCCGCCATTGGCGGCAGTGGTCCAGTCGGTCAGCGGCAGGTAGTTGTCAAACGAAACGAAGTCGATGTTGGCGTTGGCGTAGAGCTGATCGAGATGCGGCCATTGCCCGTTTTCGCCTGGGTGTTGCCAGCCCATCCAACTCGACCAGTCGGGCGAGTAGCAAATCAGGTTTTCGAGCGTCGCCGTATTCTTCGCGAAGCCGGCGTTGTCGAACGCCGTCCGCACGTCGTCGGCGAGCGCGCCCAGCGCCGCGACCATCGGATAGTCCCAGAGCGCCTTACCTGACCCGTCCGTCGTTCCCGCCTTCGTCCATCCGGGCCCGCGGAGAATTTCGAGCCCGCGAAGCTCCGATCCGATGACAAAGAGGTTGACCCCGCCCGCGACCGTGCAAAGGTTCGCGTAATGCAGGATCATCCGCCGGTAGGTCCAATCGAACAGGTTGCCGGAATAGGCGACAGTCAGGTTTGTCGAGTCCGGCGTGAAGTCGCCAACCGCCGCCGGACCCATGAAAGTTGCGACGTCATTCGTCGCCGTCTGGCTGAGGTCGCCTGACGATGTGATGCGTCCGCGCCACGGGAACCCCGGTCCCGTCCCGAGCAGGAACGGATAGAAGACGACCTTGAACCCGCGGCTCTTGAGATCGCGGAGGCAGCGGACGACGCTCGGATCGCTCGGCGTGCCGCCATAGGCGAAATTGGTCGAGCCGGGCAGCGAGGGAAGCGGGATGACGCCCGGATAATCCTGCTCCGTCAGGCTCGACACCGTCCAGTGCACCGGCGCCCAGGCGTCGCCGTTCCACTGTTCGAACTCGCCGAGCAGGAAATTCGTCGAGGGGTAGACGTTGCAGGTCGAAGCATCTTCCGAATTGAAGAACCATGCGATGACCAGGCTCACGGTCGTGCATTCGGGATGCTGCGACTGGAGCTGCCCGATCGCGTTCGAGTAGTCCGTCGGAGCGCCCGGCGAGCTACTGAAGAAATTCATGACCGTCGCGTTGTTGAGGCCGCTCGACCCACGCTGAAATGCGATCGCCGAGATCGTGTCGTAGGCGAACTCGCCAGTCGAAGGCAGCAGATGCACGCCGGTAAGATTGACGGAAGCCATCGGCGAGCCAGGACCTCAGGCGATCGGAAACAGGCGGGTCAAGCGCACAATGATCATCGTCGGCGCCGCCTATCCACGCAGTCTTTTCAGGCCCAGCGCCGCGCCGTGACGCACCGCCTCGTCAAGGGCCTTGGCCATGCCGGGACCGTTCGAACGCATCCAGGAAGCAACCGAGGGCCCATCGATCGCCGAGACATTGAAGTGCGTTGTTGGATGAATGGCTACCGACGGACCGGCCGCGGCGCCGCCGTTCGCCGAGGCGCCCAGCATAGAGCGAAAGGCGCCTGCTTCCGCCGCCGGCATGACCAGCTCGTTGTGATGGATAAGGGTCAGCATGTCCTGCGGCGCGCGCCACATGCCGATATCGGCCGACGCCACGGCGCCCGCCATGCCGGCGACCGTGGCCTGAGCCGCCGTTGCGGGACCGATCGCCAGCGGGCCCATGAGCGGCGCCAGAAACCCGAACACCCCGGCGAATGTTTCCGCGGCCGAGGAGAGGATCGAGCGCGCCATCGCCGCGCTTTGCGCGCCCAGCGAGGCCGCGGCGCCGCCTCCTTCCGCGGTTGTGCGGGCGGCGACGCCCGCCGTGGTCGCGGCCGTCTTCATAGCCTCCGCCAAAACGTAATGCTCGACGGTCGTGTCACACCACTCGATGAATTTGACCAGGAGCTCGTCGAGCACACTCTTAAACGCCGTCCGCCAGGTGGTCGTCCCAGCCACCAGGCCACGCAACTGGGAGTTGAACGCCTGCATGATAGAACCGCCGAGCTGCTGATACTCGCGCTCCTGGTCCTGCAAAGCCGCGCGGGTCAAGGCCGACATCTGATCGTCGCGGCGGCGCGCTGCTTCAATAATCATGTCGTCGACGCGCTGTCTTGCGGCGAGCGATTGATTGCCGAGAGCCTCCTCCCTCTGGATCGCAGCGACCTCGGCGGCGTATTCCGCGTCGAGGACTTGCTGCGAAAGGGAGACCTTCTGCTGCTGGGTGATTTGGAAAGAACGCGCCTCCTGGGCATAGAGGCTGAGCTTCTGCCTTGTGGCGTCCGCCAGGATCCTCAGTTCTTCCGAGGTCGCGAATTGCGCGGCCCTCGCCGCGTCGGCATAGGCCGCGTCGTCGCCTTCGCGCAGGGCAGCCGCGGCGCGAGCGCTGTCGGCGGCGAACGACTGCTGAAGCGATTGGGTCGCGGAAAGCGCGTCGCGATAGGGCGCCAGACGATCGGCGCTGAAGGCCTGGGACGTCGCGGTTCCGAGCGAGGCCAGTTGCCGATTGATTTCGCCGAACGGCGCCGAAAAGGTCTGCAACGCGTCCTTCGCCTCGCCGACCTGGGAGACGAAATCGCCGACCGAGGCGCTGAAGCTGACGGAGACGTTTGCGTCGGCCATCGCTGATCCTTGATCTTGGGTAGGCGCGTCAAAGCGCGCCGTTCGGGAACGCCGCCTTCAGCGCCGCGATTGTGGGCTGACGCGCTCGGGAGTCCTCGTCGTTCGGCTCACGATATTTGAGCGCGGCGGCGACGAGCCAGTGAACGGGCGGATTGCGGCGCCACTCGGCTCGCAGCGCGAGGAAGCGCGGCATTGTGAGCTGGTCGAGCGCCTCGTCCCAGCTCCAGCCGGTATTGGAGACGACCTGAGCGATCAGGGCGTCGAAATCGACTTTCCCAACGGCTGCGACGCCCCCGGCGTCGCATGCGGGGGCGAAGTGTGATCCTCGATTTTGCCGGGACGAAGCCCGGCCGCTTTGGCGACTGACGGAAAGGCCTGGATCAGCTCGCCGACCGAGAACCGAAGTTCGAGAAAGTTCGCGAAGGAAAGCTCGGGCTCGACGAAAGAGATCGCGCGCCAAGTCGCTTCGGCGAGGCGATCAAGCTCGGCTTCGCTGAGACGGGCGACGGATTCGCCCGACATCGAGGCGCCGCCGGCCGCCAGATAGACATCGAACAGCGCCGGCTGAATCGCCTTGATCGCCCGGAACGGCAGATGCGGAAGCGACCACGACTTTCCGCCCAGAGAGATCGCGAACGCGTCCTCGCTCACGCGGCGTCTCCGAAGTTGAAGGTCATGACCTGCCCGGCGGCGTTGGCGAACGCCTGGAACTCGAAGTCCGGCTTGGCGAAGTCCTCAATACTGGTGTCGAACGAGAACTTGCTGGCCACGCACTGGTTGAGCGTCACCGAGAACTGCGCGTTCGTCGTCGGGTCGGTCGCGAACAGAGTCGCGGTGAAGGTCGAGGTCGGTCCGATCAGCGGATTGGCGATCGCCAGCGTCTCGCCGGTCGTCGACGCGGTATAGGTGTACGAGATCAGGACGCCGACGCCGGTGTCGCCCGAGGCGAAGGTATAGACGCCGGTGGCGGCGTTGACGCTGTATTGACCCGTCGTTGGCGAAGCGGAGACTGCGATCAGCGGAAGTCCGGTCGAAGCGTAAGTGACGCCCTGATCGGCGACGAAATGCGTCGCGTTGGTGACCGTGATCGTGTAGGGGCTCGACGCGGGGACGCTGTGCACCTCGGCGAACTGCGAGACCGTGGAGCCCGCGGCGGGAACCTGATTGTAGAACAGGCGCCCGATGGCTTGCCCGCTGAAGCGCGCAAGCGAGGCCTTGCATTGCACCTTGCGCGTGCCGGAACCGACGGCGACCGGGAACGCATATTGGCCGTAGAGCTCCTTGACGCTGACGGAAGTGTCGACGCTCACCTTCTGGACGAGCCCGAAGTTGATCGGGGTTGCGGGCGTCACGTTCAATTGCGTGCCGATCAGCACGCCCGAGCCGAATACGAACATGAGGGGGAACTCCGTTGCAAAATGGATGTGAGGATGGCGCCGCCGCCCGACAGTAAGGCGCGATGCGTTGGCGGGATTGTCAGTGGGACGGGGGCCGCCACGGCTTCATGGCCCGATGAGCCTAACCGTAACCACCGCAAGGCCGTCGCCATCGAGGTCGCCGGTGTCGCGCACCGGTACGCCCATGATCTTGCAATCGTACACGGCGCCGCCGAGGGTCTGGCGGCCGAGGCCCACATTGGAGCTAGCGGGCGCAAGCGCCGCGTCGATCGCGTCGAGCGCGTTATTGATCGCGGTCGCGCCGGGCGTCGTCGGATCGCGGGCGTCGAAATAGAGGAAGAGCTTCGCCTCCAGCGTCCGCTTCGGCGTCGCGGGCGAGGCCCATTGATAGCTTTCCGGCCCCGATTCGAGCTGGAAGAACGCCGGCCGCAGCGCGGCCGGAACCTCGCTCCATAGCTTCATCCGCCGGGACGCTAGGCCCCACGGATAAGCCGAGGAAACAGCCGCAAACAGCGCGGAGAAGGCCGCTTCGCGGTTCATGCGCTCTCCCATGCCTCGGCTGCGGCGTCGCCGAGCGCCGCGAGGATTTCGTCTTTCATGTCCTCGAGCGCCGAGCGCAAATACGACCGCTCGGGGATCACCGAGCCGGGGTGCTCGACCCTGCGCGCAAAATGTTGAGCGTCGCCGACCACGAAAGCGAGCGCGGCGCCCTTCACCGGCAGGATCTCGTGCGCGCCCGTTTTCCCGCCATATTCCTGGATCGCCGCATATTTGACGTCGCCATCGGAGCCGACCGAGGCGCGAACGCCGTCCGCGTCGGCGGCAACGCTGGCCGTGATCGAATCGGCGAGCGTCCCGGTGCGCGAGTTCAACACGGCCCCGGCAAGCTTGTCGCTTTTGACCAGGTCGGCGAGCGCTGCGGCGAGTTCGTCCGCCTTGGCGACGAGCGCCGCCTGCAACGCGGCCGGATAGCCGTCGAGCCGCGCGCTCGTTTGCTCGAGGCCATCGAGATCGAGCGCGAACATCACAGAGTGACCCGCCTGTAGGGTTGCAGCATCGCGTCGATCGGCGCCGACATTGCGTTCATATCGTAGGCGATCGTCTCCTGACCGCCGATCGACTTCGACTTGAGTCCGATGCGCTCGGCCGCGCGGAAGCGCTCCGCCGCCAGCTCCAGGGTCGCCTGCGCGATATCCTGGGGCACATAGCCATAACCGATGGAAACCGATTGTCCGGCGTCCGCCGCGGAGAAGGTGTAAGTCCCGGCGCTGACCGCATACTGGCCAGCGCTTGGCGAAGCGGAAACCGGCGTGAGCGCCGCGCCGGTCGCGGCGTAAGTCACGCCGAGATCCGATCCCCACGGCCCGTAAGGCGCTAGCGCCGAGAGCTGGAAGGGAGCGGCCGCCGGAACCGTTTGCGTCTCGTTCTCAATCGCATATCCGGCGCTGTAGGACACGACGAGGCTTTGGCGCCCCGGCCGGTAGAGATGGCCGAACAAATCGAGCGCTTGCGGCCGGCCTGGCGGAGCGTCGTCGCCCGGCTCGAGAACGTATCCGACCGACGCCTCGAGGTCCGCGTCCTCGTCGGGCGGAACGGCGATGCCGCGCCAGGTCACCGAGGTCACCTGCAGCACCGGCCAGTGCCGCAGGGTGACGCGAGCGGTCTCGAGGTTGATCGTCTCAGTGACGGCGCGCGGCAGCAGGCTTGGGCGGCTCAGCGCCGCGTAGACGGCGCGGCTCGCCGCCGTGACGAGCGCGGTCAGCGTCGTATCGTTCGCGCCCGGCGCGGAGGGCAATCCGAGCCAGGCCTTCAACGCCGCGAGATTGGTCAGATCGAAGGGCGACATGCAACGCTCGCAAAGACGGGCTTCACAAAAACGAACCGCCGCGCTTGCGCCCGGCCGTTCAGAGGCGCTCCAAGCGCCCGCGCGTCAGCCGTTGCCGATGTTGGTCAGGATGCCGACGCCGAACGGGGCGTAAACCGCCAGGACCTCTTCGGTGTAGACCCCAAACTCGCGGCGCCGGGTGTGGATCGGCCAGTCGACGCGATAATAGTCGCGACGCGTCAGCACCTCGGCGACGTTGGGAACCTCATTCGACTGATACCAGACCGGCAGGCGCTCGCAGAACGCCAGGATCGTGCCCGGCGGCAGATCCGGATGCACGGGCATCGGGATCTCGACGCCGGTGAACGGATTGTAATACCAGCGCACGACGCCCGAGGCGGTGAACTCGTATGGCGCGGACTGCGAGGCGTCGACATTGTAGCGAACGAGCGGTCCCGAAGCGTTGGTCAGGCACTTCGCCGTGATGTTCTTCTGCTCCTGGGCGTTGACGTAGATCACCGTCGGCGACAGCCGATAGCTGTTCCACATCTGCATCAACATATTGTCGATCTCATTGATCGAGCCCCGGCCCGAGGGCGTGAGGAAGGTCCCGGCTCCGGCCGTTCCCGACGGCAGCGCCTGCACGAACGAGGGGTTGGCGGGATTGAAGCCGACGGTCAGCAGGCCGTCGAAAGCGAGCGTCGCATTGCGGGAATTGTCGGCGGTGATGGCGCTCGCCGCCTGCTGGCCGGAAGTAAGCGGCGTATTGAAGGTGGCGCTGTTGATGGTGGTGATCGCCTGAAGCGTCTCCGAGCCCGCCGGGCCGACAAACCAGGCGTAGGCGACGGCGCCGT
>Ga0335075_10008840_pt1 | contig 15412 bp, 13 predicted proteins | sample Lox_Sample_24_FD_206723 | JGI IMG/M metagenome (GOLD analysis project Ga0335075, IMG submission 206723) | Soil microbial communities from Loxahatchee National Wildlife Refuge, Florida, United States - Lox_Sample_2.4 | ecosystem: Environmental > Terrestrial > Soil > Wetlands | place: USA... | reverse complement strand
GGCGACGGGCCCCGGACGCGCTACGGATTGGCTTCGGGCAGCATCGCGACGTTGGTCGTCGGCTTAACCTTGCCCTGCTGGGGCTTACCCGTCCCAGCGCCCGAAGTCGGCGAGGCGGAGCGGTCCGAGGCGCCCTGGCTTGAGCTCGCCACGGCGCTGTCGCTCGCCGTCGCGCTCGTGCTGGTGGCCGCCGACGCCTGCTGGGTGCCATGCGGCTGACCGCTGGCCGCGTCGGAGATTGCCGTGTTGCCCGGCGCGGTTGCGGTCGACGGCGGTGACTTCTGGTCCAGGTGCGCCCGGAACGGGATCATCGCGTAGACCATGAGCGAGACCATCGCCACCAGCAGGACCGTGAACAGCGACCCGATGATCCGCGCGCGGGGAGAGCGCAGCACGCTGGCCGGACCCGGTCGGCGGAACGTTGTCAGGCATGAGGCGAGACCGGGATCGTCGGCTGCTAGCCGGCGCTCGATTTCCGCGAGTATGCGCTGCTCGTCCATCGACAGGGCCACACGCCACCCCCTCCGCCCTCGGGACCGGGTGAATACCCTCTCACTATCTCTCAGGAGAGGGCCTTTATCCAATTGTTCTGGCTTCGTACTTTGGCTGTTTTTCAGATTGTGGGATCCGTGACCAGCCAGGTGCGACAGGTGTGCGGACCCGCCGCTGAGCGCGATCTTACCCACGTTCAGTCTAAATATTCGTGGCGAGCGACGGTGTGTCAACCTTGTAATGATCGAAAAATCGTTCTACGGTGATCCGTATGCGATGGGACAATCTGCGCCTGGACGATAACCTGGCCGCCGGGCAGGAGGCCGGCGGCGACGCCGGCGCCCTGTTCCCGGACGGGCGCCGGGACGTGGCGCTGCCGCTCATCGAACGCGGCGCGGTGGCCCGTACCTTCGACACACCCGGCTTCCGCGGCATGACCTTCTACGAGGTCCACGCCAAGTCCATCGTCAACCGCGTCCCCGAAGCCTCCCGCATGCCCTTCCGCTGGACGATCAACCCCTACCGCGGATGCCAGCATTCGTGTGTTTATTGCTACGCTCGATCATCACACAACTACCTAGAGCTAGATTCGGGCGCGGACTTCGACACCAAGGTGGTGGTCAAGGTCAACGCGCCGGAACTGGTGCACAAGAAGATGGCCTCGCCGACGTGGCCGGGCGAGCACATCGCGATGGGCACGAACGTGGACTGCTACCAGCGGGCCGAGGGCCGCTACCAGCTCATGCCGGGAATCATCGGCGCGCTCAGGGACGCCGCTAACCCGTTCTCGATCCTGACCAAGGGCACCCTGATCCTGCGTGACATCGACCTGCTGGCCGAGGCGGCCGAGATCACCGACGTGGGGCTGAACGTCTCGGTCGGCTTTGTCGACAAGGAGCTATGGCGATCTGTCGAGCCCGGCACTCCCGCCCCGGCACGCCGGCTCGAGGCCTGCGCCGCCCTGAACGACCGGGGGCTGCGCTGCGGAGTGCTCATGGGGCCGGTGGTGCCGTTCCTGTCGGATTCCCCGGCCCAGCTCGAGGCGGCCGTCAGCCAGATCGCCGCGGCCGGGGCCACCCACGTGGCGCCCATCGTGCTGCACCTGCGCCCGGGCACCAGGGAGTGGTTCTTCCGCTGGCTTGGCGCCCATCATCCCGGCCTGGTCAGCCGGTACCTCGACCTGTACGGCCGGAGCGCGTACGCGCCGAAGTCTTACCAGGCCAAGATCTCCGGCCAGATCCGCGAACTCGCGGACAAGTACGGCGTCGGCCGACCACGGCCCGGATCCGGTAACGGCAGGCGGCCCGAGCCCGGGCGCCTTGCGCCTTTCGGCATCCCCGGTCCCGGAAGCAGGCCGCAGGCGGATGGGCTGGCGCCGACGCCAGATCCGCCACCGGCGTGCCCCGCGCCATCCGAGCAGCTAACCCTGTTGTGAGACCCAGGTGGCCCTTGAGACCCAGGTGGCCCTTGGGCCGCTTGGGCCGCGATCGCGTGCACAATGGCTTCCAAAATCGTGCAAAACGCACAAGATGACGAAACAAAGCCGCCGCGTGCCGGATATGAGTGCAAAAAACCAGTTGGGCGCACAGACTGATGCCGTTTAGGTTGGCCAGGCCGGGACCTTTACCTCGTCCTTTGGGCTGATCGCCCTGAGCGAAATGAGGCAGTTCCCGATATAGCTTGACACCACAAGTCAACGCGATACATCGTATTTCCTAAGGAAAATTTCAGAGTCTTCGGGAGGACGACGTGGCACGCGGGACCACGGGGGCGCCCCGTAACACGCCAGATCCTGGTGTCCCCGCCGGTGGCGGGGACACCAGTGCGACTGTGGCGCAAAACAGTCAGAAGCAGGCTTACGGTCCAGGCTCGGGGCAGCCCCGACCGGAAAGCCAGGTAACACAGGGAAGGCGGAGAGGCCCAAGAGGCCTGAGCCGGGTCATCCCCATCATCTGCGGCCGGCGATCCAAGTTCGCGGTCCTCGTGTTCTGGCTCCTGGTCGTGGCGGCCCTGGGCGGGCTGGCCGGAAAGCTGCAGGGGGCCGAGAAGAACGACGCCTCGGCATACCTGCCGGGATCGGCCGAGTCGACCCAGGAACTCAACGAGCAGGCCAACTTCGAGTCCAAGAACTACAACCCCACCCTCGTCGTCTACGTACGCGACAGTGGGATCACCGCAGCCGACATTTCCAAGGCACACGCCGACGCGCGGTACTTCGCCTCGCTGTCCTACGTGGACGGGCGGGTCGGCGCGCCGATAGTCTCCGCCGACCACAAGGCGATCGAGACCGTCATCGGTTCGGATCTGGGCTACAACAGCAACCTGAGCGGCTTCATCTCGACCGTCACCAACACCGCGATGAAGAACGCGGACGGGCTCAGCGTCTACATCGGCGGACCCGCCGCCAGCGCGAACGATGAACTCAAGATCTTCAAGGGCATCGACTCGACGCTGCTGTACTCGGCCTTGGCCGTGGTCATCGTGCTCCTGCTGATGACCTACCGAAGTCCGGTGCTCTGGCTGCTGCCGATCATCTCGGCGGGCGTGGCACTGACCGTCGCCGAGGCGGTCATCTACCTGCTCACCCAGCACGCGAACCTCACCGTCAACGGGCAGAGTGAGGGCATCCTGGTCGTCCTGGTCATCGGCGCGAGCACCGACTATGCCTTGCTCCTGGTGGCGAGGTACCGCGAGGAGTTGCGCAGACACTCCGACCGGCACCAGGCCATGGCGGTCGCCCTGCGCCGGGCCGGCCCGGCCATCATCGCCAGCGGGCTGACCGTGGTAGCAGGCATGCTCTGCCTGCTGGCCGCCGAGTCGAACGACATCTCCGGCCTGGGCCCGGTGGCCGCCATCGGCATCGCGGTGGGGCTGATCGCCATGATCACGCTGCTGCCAGCGCTGCTCGTCGTGTTCGGGCGCTGGATCTTCTGGCCGGTCAGGCCGGTCTACGGTTCGGCCGAGCCGACCAGCCGCGGGCTGTGGGCCCGGGTCGGGCGGTCGATCAGCCGACGCCCGCGCGGGGTATGGCTGGTGACAGCGATCCTGCTCGCCGCGGCTTCGGCGGGCCTGATCGGCTTCAAAATCGGCACGCTGACCGCGGCTCAGTCCTTCCGCGGCACCCCGCCCTCGGTCACCGCCCAGAACGTGCTGGCCAAGTACTTCCCGGCCGGTACCGGGGAGCCGGTCCAGGTGGTCTCGACCGCCGCCAGCGGCCAGGCGGTCAAGACCGCCCTGGCCGGTACGCCCGGCATCGCGTCGGTCACCGCGCCGGTGACGAAGGACGGCCTGGCCTTCGTGCAGGCGACCATGACCCCGGCGCCGGACAGCCAGGCCGCCTACACGCTGGTCGACAAGATAAGGACCACGGTCCACGCCATCCCTGGCGCGGACGCGAAGGTGGGCGGAGGCACGGCGATCAACCTGGACGTGGGGAACGCCGCGGCCCACGACCGGGACCTGCTCATCCCGCTGATCCTCGGCGTGGTGCTTATCATCTTGGGTCTGCTGTTGCGGGCAATCGTGGCGCCGCTGGTGCTCATCGCCACCGTGGTGCTGTCCTTCGGCGCGGCGCTTGGCATATCCTCGCTGTTCTTCAAGCACGTGTTCGGGTTTGCCGGGGCCGATACCTCGGTGCCGCTGTTCGTCTTCGTGTTCCTGGTGGCACTCGGCATCGACTACAACATCTTCCTGATGACCCGCGTGCGGGAGGAGTCGATCCGGTCGGGGACCCACCGCGGAGCGCTGACCGCCCTGGCCGCCACCGGTGGTGTCATCACCTCGGCCGGCCTGGTGCTGGCGGGAACGTTCGCGGTGCTTGGCACGCTGCCGCTTGTGGAGTTCACCGAGATCGGATTCGCGGTCGCGTTCGGCGTGCTGCTCGACACCATCGTGGTCAGGTCGGTGCTGGTGACCGCGCTGAACCTCGATATCGGACGCCACATGTGGTGGCCGAGTCGGCTGGCGCGGCCGGAGATCAGCTCGGCGGCGGATGGCGCGAGCACTCCGGCCCACCCGCCTGCCGACTCGGTGAGGGACGGCACCTAAAATATTGGTTCGTGGCGGGTGACCTGGTAGCGCGGATCGTAGCGGGGCGGTCCTGAACCGCCAGGACACCGGGCGGCTCTTCGTCCGCTCGGTAGCCATCCCCGATCCAGGGGATCTGCTCGGACACTTGCCCCAGCCGGACGCGGTTGCCTGGGTCCACCACGGCGCCGGGCTGGTCGGCTGGGGCGAGGCGGTCCGGGCCACGCTGCCCGCCGGCGAGGACAGGTTCGCCGCCGGGGAGAAGTGGCTTCCCTCGCTGTTCGAGGCCGCCGACGTCGACGACCAGGTACGGGTGCGCGGGTCCGGGGCCGTCGCGTTCGGAACCTTCACCTTCGACGCGTCGTCCGAAGGATCGGTCCTGGTAGTCCCGCGCGTCCTGATCGGCCGCGACGGTCATGGCCAGGCCTGGCTCACCACCGTCACCGGTGAACCTGAACCGGACCTGCGTGCCCTGGGTTGGCCCGTCTCACCTGAGTCAGTGGTTGCGGATCCGCCGGCCAACGTGCGCTGGCACGATGGCAGCCTGCCCGGGCCGCGATGGGAACAGGCCGTCGCCGAGGCGGTGACGGCCATCAAGGCGGGCAGCCTGCGCAAGGTGGTGCTGGCCCAGGACCTGTTCGCGACCGCCTCGAACCCCATCGACGTGCGTGCGCTGCTGCGCTGGCTGGCCAGCCGCTACCCCGACTGCTTCACCTTCGCCTGTGACGGCATGGTCGGCGCCACGCCGGAACTGCTGATCCGGCAGACCGGCCGACAGGTCAGCGCGCTGGTGCTGGCCGGCACCACGCCGCGCGGCGGGGACCGGGCCGAGGACGAGGCGCTCGGCACCGCCCTGCTGGCGTCGGCCAAGGACAACGAGGAGCACGCCTACGCGGTTGCCTCGATGCGGGAGGCGCTCGAGCCGCTCTGTGACCAGCTCGACAGCCAGCCGCGGCCTGCCCTGATCAAGCTGCCGAACCTGCAGCACCTCGGCACCTGGGTCCGCGGCACGCTCGCCGCCGACGGCACGCCCAAGTCCGCGCTCGGGCTGGCGGCGGCGGTCCACCCCACCGCCGCGGTCTGCGGCACCCCGACCGGTACCGCGCTGGAACTGATCCGCGAGCTCGAGCACATGGACAGGGAGCGGTACGCCGGACCCGTCGGCTGGGTCGACGCCGACGGCAACGGCGAGTGGGGCATCGCGCTGCGCTCAGCCCAGCTGTCCGGACGCACCGCCCGCCTGTTCGCCGGCTGCGGCATCGTGGCGGGCTCGGACCCCGCCGCCGAACTCGCCGAGGCCCAGGTCAAGTTCCGCCCCATGCGCGGCGCCGTGGAGGGCTAGGCGAAGACGCGCCAAAAATGTCACAGCCCGGGAGTACATTCCCGGTCGTGGCCGCAATCGAACTGACCTACGCATACCAGGCATCGTCCCTGGTCCGCCCCGCCCGTAATGGCAGCGAGCTGCTCCTGGCGACCTGCGGAGGGCTGACCGAGGCCGGCCCGGTGGCGCACCCTTACCTGTTCCGGGGTTTCCTCACCGATCCCGGCCCGGCTGCGCTGGGGATGCTGGCCTGCGCGGCCGTTGCCCGGGCGCGATATTACACCGCGGCCAGCACGGTCTCGGCTCTCCGCGATCCCGTGGTGACCAGCAACGGTGACCGGCTCAGGTTCGAGTCGTTCTCTGGTTGCTGCGGGGTCCATGCCCGGCTGGACCTGCTGCCTTCCGCGCTGGACGTCCCGCCGGTCGCGTCCGGCACCACGAACGTGGACTTCAACGAACCGATGCGCGCCGCGCTGGCCGGCGCGGCGGCCACAGGCGTGCTCCTGCTCAGCGTGGGCGCCGACGAGGTGCGGGTGACAACCGCGGAGGCGTCCGTAGCGGAGCGGAAGGTCCCGCTGCCGGATCGGTGGGTGAAGGGCTTCGGGGAGGTGCAGGCCCTGGCCCGGCCGATGCGTCCGGTCGCCGAGCTGACCGGGACGGACGCGCAGCAGTTCGTCCGGGCCATCCCGCGGCGTGCGCGGCATCCGCTGTGGGCGGTTCCCGCGGGCCGCTCCCTGACCCTGACCACGTCGCCGCGGCCCGGTGCGGCCTGCCTGGCCGGAGCGCATCGGCTCGCCGAGCTCGGTCTGCTCGGGCGCCTCGCCGACCCCAGCGTGAGCGCCGACGCCGATCTGGTCAGCGTCCTGCTGGCCTGGGATCCGGTCATTGACCTCGGCAGGCTGGCGGCCGAGGCAGATTTTTCAGCCGAACGGACCGTGGCCGCACTTACCCATCTTGCTGCCAGCGGCCGGGTGGGGTACGACCTGGCGGAGGAATCGTTCTTCCACCGCGAGCTGCCGTTCGGCCAAGCACTTGAGGCGATGCACCCGCGGCTGGCAGGCGCCCGCGCCCTGGTTTCCTCCGGATCGGTGGTGGTGGGCGAACGCGGGGCGCTGGTCCGCAGCGGTGATACCGAGCACCGGGTCACCTTCGGCTCGCCGCACGACATATGCACTTGCCCGTGGTGGGGGAAGCACCGGGGAACGCGAGGACCGTGCAAGCACGTGCTCGCGGCCAGGATGGCGGCGACCTCATGAGCCTCGACCCCGAGCTCGTCCGGCAGGCGATCGAGCGGAACGACGCGGTTGGCGTGCGGGAGCTACTGCGGCACGTGACTGAGCCGGACCGCCGGGCCTGCGCCAAGGCGCTCCGGCCACTGCTCGCCGGGCCGGACTTCAGCCAGCTCGCACGGATCCACTTTCCCAGCCAGGAACAGCTCGCCGAGGGCTTGCCTGGCGTGCTGTCCATGATCCTCGGGCTCATGACCGAAGATCAGCATCAACCCGAAGACGCAGCCGCGGACCGGGTACGCCGCGAATGGAACGCGACCTGCAACAGCGCAGCCTTTCTGGCCGCTTCCCTCGGCCTGGCCGGCGGACCCGCCGCCGCGCACATCGCCGCGGACAGGTGCGATTCCTGGCAGCAGCCAGCGGATCCCGATTTCGACGTGATCGCGGGCGTGCTGGCCGACCGCCGGCCGCCGTGGCTCGCCGACTTCGTCGCTCGGAAGCTGCGCGCCCGGTGGGAATCGGGTCTGTGCTCGTGGACGCTGGCCCGCAGGCTGGTCAAGCTGGGCGCTATCAACCGGCCCGATGTCAACGAGTACACGACGAAGATGCCCTTCGCGCTCCGACTGAGAAAACAGGGCGGCCGCGTCTGGCACAACCAGCCAGAGCTCGTGCACCCGGTCGACGCGCTGCTCGCCGATCCTGGCCTGCTTGACGATGAGGTCTGGCGCCTGTTCACCGTCGCTGACGTGGCAGTACAGCTTGACGGGCTGTGGGCGGACGCTCTGGTGACGCTGTCCGAGCGCGACCGGCTGGACCGCGGCCGGCTGCTTGATGCCTGCCTGGACGCGTTCGCCAGGGACTTCGCGCCGAACCGGGTGGGCTGGTACGTGACTTTCCACGACCAGATGAACCCGTCGCTCGAGGAGATGGCGGCGCGGTCCGACAGATACCTGAGGCTACTCGCGACGGACGCCAAGCAAGGCGTATCGCTCGGCCAGAAGGCGTGCGGCAGGCTGCTGGCGGCGGGGCAGCTGACTGTGGAGAACCTGCTGGCGGCGTCCGAGCCCGCCCTGCTGTTTCCGCAGAAGAGCGTAGCGACCGCGCAGCTCAAGCTGATCGGCAAGGTCGCCGCCGCGGGGACGGCGGCCCGGGGGCGCGCGCTGGCGACCGCGGCCGTGGCGTTCGGGCACCAGCGGCTGGATGTCCAAGAGGCCGCGCTCAAGCTGATTGTCAAGTATGGCATGCCGGAGGGTACCGAGCGCTTGGTGGTCTGCGACCTGGCTGCCTCCCTGGCGCCGGCCCTGGGCCGCGAGGCCGCGGCGCTCGGCCTGCCGACCAGTTCCGCCGCGCAGCCCATCGAGATCCCAGATCCGCCGCAGGCGGAGGTGTCCGCGGCAGATAGGCCGATCGATGACCCCGCGGAACTGATCGAGTTGCTGACCCAGTTGATGGAGGACTCGTCGGACGCGCTGTCCGTGGAGCGGGCCGTGGCGGGAGCGGTCCGGCTGTGCGCCCTGCTCGCCGCCGAACGGGCCCGGCTCGCCGCTCCCCTGCTCAAACGGGCCGAGAAACGCCTGCAGCAGGATTACGACGGACCGTTCAGCGGCCGGGAGATCTGCTCCGACATCGCAGGCCTCACGCTGGCCTGGGGCACGGGCTGGAGGCCACACATCGACAACGCCCGGCGCTGGGATGGCGAGGGCCGTGACGCGGTCCTGCGCTCAGGTATGGCCGGGACCATGGCCGGCATCCTCACCGCGCGCATCTGGGAGGCCAGCGAGTTGGTCGCCGCGGGACGTTCCGCCGAGCTCTTGGCAGAGCCAGAGTCGCAGCGCGGCACAATCGGCCCGGACCGGCTGCTGGCGCGGCTGCAATCCTGGGCGCACGGATCCCCGCCGCGGCACGACCTGGAGATCGCGCTGCTCCGGCTGACACCCGGGATGGACGACTCGTTCTGGTCCGCGTGGGCGCGGCTACATCCCTCGTCGCTGACGGCCGCGCGGCGCGCTTACCAGCAGGGCCTGGCCCGGCTCCGCTTCGAGCCGCAGGTCGGAGGGCTGAGCAGTTATGGCCTGAAGACCGGCGTGGCCGACTCGCGTCCCGTGGCGGTCGCCCGGATCACCACTGAGCCCGCGGATACCAAGGCATCACATTGCTGGGCGCTGCTGACCGCGCTGTCCAGGCCGTTGCGTGACTTCTACTATCACTACGGCCAGAAGTGGTACGTGAACGCCCGCTATCGCGCGGGGGTGGCAGCGTGGCCAATGCTGTGCCCGTGGCAGCCCGAACTCGCTGCCGCGCACCTGCTCCGGCCCCTGTCGGCCACCCTGCAATCCGACTCCAGTTGGGCCGCGCTGGCGGCCATGGCCGTACGCGGTCTATCCTGCTCCGGTGATGCGCTGGGCGAGATCGGCCATCTGGCCCTGCTGACCGGCCTGGCGTCGGCTGAGCCCTACGTCCGCATCGCCGCGGCCGAGGTCTGGGCGCAGGCCTCGCTGGCCGGGCGGCTCGACCCGAAACTCGCCGCCGCCGCCATCGTCACGGGTGTGACCGGCGGCGCGTTCAAGCTGAATCGCATCGCCGACGGGCTGCAGCACGCCTCGCACGATCCGGTCGCAGGCCGCCGGATCGTGCAGACCATCTTCGCCGCCGCCGATGGCCTGATCCCGGCCAAGCCGGCCAACCTCCACCTCATGTTCGATCTGGCGGCCGGGATCGGCGCCGTGACCGGCACGCCGGAGCCGACTGCCGCGATTCGCCGCGTGGCGGCCGAGAAGAACGGCAGCAAGCTCGCGGCCGCGGCCCGTCGCCTGATCCCAGTGCCATGAGCTAGGCCACAGCGCAGGGCTCAGCCTGTGAGGGGTAGCAGTCACGGAGCATGGTCTTGGGCCAGAGCCGTCCGCGAGAGGCCTGACAATTTATCGCAACCCTGCTTCACGCGGCGGCGTGTCGTTTCCGGAAAATGTCAGTAGGACTTGTTAGAATCGAATAAAAGATCAAAGATCTTCCCAGGCCGAACGGAACGTGGCACCCGCCCACGGCCACGCTCAGCTTGCCCCAGCCCTGCCCGCCCCAGAACGGAGGTGCGGATCCCGATGGCCGCTACCCCCAGCATCGCGCAGGCGATGGCCATGGTGCTGGACGGGATGCGCTGCCTGGCCACCGCCGATCACGCCGCGATGACGGCCCAGGCCCAGGCCGAGTGCCTGCTGGGCCTGGAGCAGGCCGCCGCGGTGAGCACCGCGGCCCGGGCCGGGCTGCTCGGCGCGTACGCCGCGAGCCGGGGCTACTGCGCCGACGGGGACTACAGCATCACCGGGTGGCTGATCCACCGCGGAAAGATGACCAAGGGCGCGGCCCGCGAGCGGGTACGCTGGGCCCGCCGCGCCGCCGCTCACCCGCTGGTGATGGCGGCGCTGGCCGAGGGCGACGTGCTGGGCGAGTCGGTGGCCGCGCTGGTGTGCGGCTGGTCGGACCGGCTGCCACCGGATTGCCGGGATGCGGCCGATGACATTCTGGTCGCCGCAGCCCGGGCCGGGGCCGACAAGCAGGACCTGACCGCGCTGGCCGCCGAGATCTACACCCGCTCGCAGCCCGACCCGCCCGACGACGAGGGCGGGAACCTGGGCCTGGACTTTGAGGACCGGCGAGTCCGGGTGGAGACCACGTTCGGCGGCGCGGGCGTGATCGCCGGCGACTTGACTCCCGAGTGCGCGGCGGTAGTGACCGCGGTGCTCGAATCCCTGTCCGCGCCGGCCGGCGCCGATGACCCGCGCAACAAGGATCAGCGGTTCCACGATGGCCTGTATGACGCGATGCGGCGGCTGGTGGCCAGCGGGCTGCTCCCGCAGCGGGCCGGGCAGCCGGTCAAGGTGTGGGCACACGTGACGCTGGCCGAGTTGCGGGCGCTGGATGACGAGTCGGTGCTTGCCTCGCAATGGATCGGGGAGATGGCCGCTCGGTGGGCGGCCAACCGGGCCGCGGCCTCGGAGGGCGGCGGTGACGGCGGTGCCTGGCTGGAGGGCCCGGCCGCCCGCGCCCTGGCTTGCGACGCCACCGTGACCCCGGTGGTCACCGGCGACGTGGACCCCGCCGCGCTGGACGATCTGGTCCGGCTGTGCGTCCAGCTGGACCGCCTCGACCCCGTCCCGGCCGACCCTAACCCGACCGCCGACCCGGCCACAGTCGGCCCGGCCGACTGCGGGCACCCCGGTGACGCTGACCCGGCTGCGGCCCCTGATGGGTTGCTGTCGCGGGAGGCGCTGCGGCGAGCGATCATCGGCAAGGTCGCCGACCTGTTGTCCGGCCCTGGCGGGCTGGCCTCGTTCTTGCGGACCCGGCAGCTCGGCGCGGCCCGGCTGGCCGGGCCCAGCCTGCCGCTGGACATCGGGTGGAGCGCCACCATCCCGCCCAGCATCCGCAATGCGGTCATTTTGCGCGACCGGCGCTGCCGCTGGCCCGGCGGCTGCAACCAGCCCGCCGTGGCCTGTGAGGTGCACCATGTCAAGCACAAGGCTCACGGTGGGCCCACCAGCCTCGCTGATTGCGTGTTGCTGTGCACGTATCACCACCAGGTCGTGATTCACCGGTGGGGCTGGACATTGGTGCTGAATCCCGACGGCACCACAACCGCCTGGAACCTCGACCGGACCAAAGTCTTGCACAGCCACGGACCTCCAGCCCGCGCCGGGTAAGTGACCCGCCGCCAGCGCATGAGGTAGCTTTGGGCAGCCTGGGGCCGCAGGGCTTTACTTGGGTGGCAGTGTCACTTGGCTGGCAGTTTCGCGACGTAGCTTCGAGCCCGGTTGATCCAGCGCTCCAATTCGTCGTCAGACAGGATGTCGCTGGCCACCAGGATCCAGCCGCGCATGGGGCGACCGCCCATGTCAAAGTGGCGCACCCCTGGCTCGGCCAGCGCAGCATCCATGGTTTCGGGATCGATCCTTGCGATGAGGCCATCCCCGTAGACTCCGACGGTCATATTGCCCGAGGTGAGGAACGCCAGGCCGCCGAACATCTTCTTCTCGCTCACCCCGGCGACGGCGATCATCTGGTCGCGGACACGCCGGGCTAGCTCAGCGTCGTATGCCATAAGCGCATCGTAGACGCCGTGGGTCGCCGATAAGAGATCTCTTAATCTGGTCTCGCCTGCGCACAGACCAGGACCTACTCTCGGTAGAGACAGGCAGGCCTTCGCGGCCAGCACGACAGGAGGGCTCCGGTAGATGAGCGGCAACACCGACGAGGTGCTCGACGTACTCCGCGAGGTGTGGAGCGCCCAGGGGCAGACCGCGGAGGACATCGAGGAGGCCTGCGGCGGCACGGCCAAGTCCTGTAAGCGGATGAGCGATGTGGGCTTCGACGGCCTGGCCGAGGAGACCGACGGGGACCTGCGCCTGGCCTGGCGGACCCAGCTCGCCCGGGAGGGGAAGCTAAATCAGGGGGCGGGCAGCGTACGGGACCTGGTACTTGGGAACGCCGCTAGGCCCGACGGGGTCCACGCGTCCGAGTCTCACTAGCCGCCGGGACACAGAGGGCGTGGAGAACGGCGGAATGGAGGGCCCGCAGTCCGTCGGCGAGCTGACCGAGACCCTGCGCCAGGGCGGTTACCTGGCTGACCGCGGGCTGGCCACGGCGCTGTTCGTGGCGTTGTCGCTGAACCGGCCCATCTTGCTCGAAGGCGAGGTGGGGGTGGGGAAGACCGAGGTCGCGAAGGTCTTGGCGTCGGTCTTCGGCCGGAAGCTGATCCGGCTGCAGTGCTACGAGGGCATCGACACCAACCAGGCATTGTACGAGTGGGACTACGCCCGTCAGATGCTGCACATCCGGGCGCTGTCGGAGCACCAGGTGGCCGACGCCGACGCGGTCGACAAGCTGTTCGGCCCGAAGTTCCTGCTGGAGCGACCGCTGCTTGAGGCGGTCAGGGCCGGGGAGCGGGCCGTACTGCTGATCGACGAGATCGACCGGGCCGACGACGAGTTCGAGGCGTTCCTGCTCGAAGTGCTCTCAGACTTCCAGATCAGCATCCCCGAGATCGGCACGGTCAAGGCGGAAACCCCGCCGCTTGTGGTGTTGACCTCCAACCGCACGCGTGAACTGCACGACGCGCTGAAGCGGCGCTGCCTTTACCACTGGATCGGCTACCCGACCGCCGAGCGCGAGGTCGAGATCGTCCTGGTTCGCGAGCCCGGCATCCCGGCCGCCCTGGCCCGCAAGGTGGTGGGCGCCGTCCAGCGGTTGCGCGAGCTCGACCTGGCCAAGCCACCGGGGGTCGCGGAGACCATCGACTGGGCCCGCACCCTGGATTTCCTCGGCGAGTCTGACCTGACCAACGCGGAGGACACCCTCGGCGCCGTGGTCAAGGACCGGGACGATCTCGAGGTGGTCCTGGACAACATGCGGGAGATCACCTCCGGTGCCCGCGGCGCCTGAGCTCGAGCGGGTGCCGTTCACCGGCCTGCTTGTCAGGTTCGCAGGCGAACTGCGCGCGGCCGGGCTCGCCGTGGGCTCGGGCGACGTAATGATCTACTGTTCGGCGCTGAGCAGGCTGAACCCGGCCGACCTGGTGGATCTGTACTGGGCAGGACGCACCACGCTGATCAGCAAGCATGACGACATCGCCGTCTACGACGAGGTGTTCCGCCGGTTCTTCCTGGCCGGGGACGGCTCGGACGAGGACCCGATGACCCTCATGCTGCGCGCCTCCGCCCAGGCGCAGGGCGCCCTCGTCATGCCCTCCAATGAACCGGGCGACTCCGAACAGGAAGATGATGCCGTCCTGGGCTGGATGGCGTCCGACGTGGACGCGCTCAAGCACAAATCGTTCGCCGCCTGCACGCCGGACGAACTCGCGGCCCTGCGCCGGATCATGGCCAGGATCAGGCTGACCCCACCGCGGCGCCGGACCAGGCGCAGCGCGCCCGCCCGGGCCGGCCCCCGGCCCGATCCCCGCCGGACCGTGCGGGAGTCCATGCGCATGCACGGCGAGCCGGCCCGGCTTTACTGGCGCAGGAGGAAGCTCCGGCTGCGGCCGCTGATCCTCATCCTTGACATATCGGGCTCGATGGCCGACTACTCGCGCAGCCTCCTGCAATTCGCCCATTCGGCGGCCAGGTCGGCCGGGCGGGTTGAGGTGTTCTGCTTCGGCACGCGGCTGACCCGGGTGACGGGAGCGCTGGGGTGCCGGAACCCGGACGAGGCGCTGGAGCGGGCCGCGCGGGAGGCGTTCGACTGGGACGGCGGGACCAGGATCGGCGACAGCCTGGACGCATTCGTGAAAAGCTGGGCTCGCCGCGGGCTGTGCCGGGGCGGCATCGTGGTGGTCTGCTCCGACGGCCTGGACCGCGGCGATCCCGCCGTGCTCGCCGCGGCCCTGGAGCGGCTGTCCCGGCTGAGCCACCGGCTGGTCTGGCTGAACCCGCACAAGGGTGACGACCCGGGCTTCCGGCCCAGCACGCTCGGCATGATGATCGCCGCTCCGCACATCGACCTGCTGCTTTCCGGTCACGACCTGGCCAGTCTGGAGAAACTCGCTAGTCTGCTGCCAACGCTTGGTTGACGGAAAGCCGGTGGGAGCGCGCGGTGAAATGGAGCGTGGGGATCGAGGCCGAAGCCGGCCAGGTGCTGACCCGTGAGCAGGTGGTCGAACTGGCCGACGCGGTCGCCGCGAGCGACGGCATCGCGACCGGGATCGGCACCAGCCGGTACGGCGCACGGCTGATCGTGCAGGCCATCAGCCGCGAGGAGGCGATCGAGAAGGCGACGCGGGAGTTCACCCGAGCCGCGGCGCAGGCTGGCCTGCCACCCGGACCCGTGGTACGAACCGAGGCGGTCGGCGAAGATCAGGACGAGGACGAGGAACCATGATCCGGCTCGGATCGCTGGCCGGCTACCCGTTTGAGGGGCCCCGCCTGCTGGCCGGCTGGACCCCGCCGGCTGCGGCGGCGGTGTACGCGATCGCGTACAAGCCGGATCCGGAGGCCAAACCGGACCGGTACGCCGTCATCTACGTGGACCACTCCGACGACCTGGCCGCCGAGCGGTTCCCGTTCAAGCACCCGCGCGCGTCATGCTGGGTCCGGCGGGCGGGATCCAGGTGGAAAGTCTACATCTGCACCTACGAGGTGCCGGGCGGCGGCCGCGCGCACCGGGAGCAGATTGCCAGGGAGCTGACCGCGATCTACCGTCCGCGCTGCAATGACCAGCAGTACCAGCAGACATGGAACGATGAGTGGATCGGCAGTTCCACCTCTGCCTCCCCCAGCCTGGCCAAGGACCCGACCCGTCCGGGGCCGCAGCGGTAGCCAGGCGGTTGCGCCTACTGGCCTGACCGGAAGCCGACCGC
>Ga0335075_10008839_pt1 | contig 15414 bp, 14 predicted proteins | sample Lox_Sample_24_FD_206723 | JGI IMG/M metagenome (GOLD analysis project Ga0335075, IMG submission 206723) | Soil microbial communities from Loxahatchee National Wildlife Refuge, Florida, United States - Lox_Sample_2.4 | ecosystem: Environmental > Terrestrial > Soil > Wetlands | place: USA... | reverse complement strand
CGCCGCGTAATTTGAAGTTTTCGAAGGTCAATCATCGTCGTTGCTAAGCGCTTCGGATTCTCGTATCGCGCCACCCCATGATTGATGAACAAGTCCACCCCTTCAATTAGGCTTCTGGGTAGTTCTTCTGGGCGATAACAGTTTCCGCATCCGCTTAGGTTTGCGGAGGAGCCAGCCAACAGCTGCCCGTCAGCTAATGCGCGCTCCACGAGTGCTTCCATAAAGTCACCGGCACCGAGAAAAACTGCGACAGTGCCATCTCTACTGCAGTAGTGTCTCGTGAAATCAGGTAAAGACAACCAAAGAGGGTTCTCGACATCAAGGCCCGCAATAAGCGAAAGGGGGGTCCATTCCACTTGCGCACGAATCCATTCCGCAAGTTTTGGTTCGACGCTTGGACACAGATTGCGCAGAACGATCATGTTGCCGGGCACAACGCAGGGATTGGTTTCGCTACGGCCTTTCAACTTATAGATCCGTCTGATCGATTCATCTGAGCGACCTACTAATCCATAGCCAATATCCAGCTTTATCAGAATGAGGCCCGACCTGCGAAGTACTGCATAAGCGCGATCGAGCTCGTTCTGGTGAAAAAATACTTCGGCGCTAGACACCACGGTACGATGATCCAAGCATCCGGTATCTGTTGATAAGATAATGTTCATCGTATAAGTTGTTGGCGGATGAGGTATGAATTAGTTCTAGATACAACCTTTCGATTAGATCGGCGGCCGGCTCGATGCCGGCCGCGCGCAGCCGAGCTCTGAGGACGGACCGCCCGGAGTGTCGACCAATAACCAATCGGCGTTGCCGACCGAAACGCTCCGGTTGCAGAAACTCATACGTCCGCGGATCGTTCAGAATTCCGTGCTGATGAATCCCAGCTTCGGTGCTGAATGCATTCTCGCCGATGATGGCCTTGCCCTTTGGCACTGTCTCCCCGATGATCGAAAGCAGTAATCCGCAAGCATCTTGCAGCTTTGCTAGGTCGATTTGAGTCTCAGCTTCGAAGTAGTCGGATCTCGCGTCGATTGCTGCTGCTACTTCCTCCAATGCAGCATTTCCCGCCCTTTCACCGATCCCACAAAGCGTGACCTGCACTTCATCTGCGCCAACTTTAATGGCGGCAAGCGTGTTAGCTGTTGCAAGACCGAGGTCATCGTGGCAATGTACCGAAACGGGTAGGCCGCCTACTTCTTTGAGGTAACCAACCAAGTCCGCGAATTCGGCGGGGGTTGTGCAGCCGACAGTATCACCGACCCCAATTGCAGTGCCACCGGCCTCTCGTCCAGCCGCAATCATTGCTTTTAGGTGTTGTCTGTCCGCACGAGTTGCATCCTCGAGACCAATGATCACACCAGCGGTTCCGGCATTGGCTGCGTAGGCGACAGCCGCGGTCAGCTCCTCAATCGCTTGCCCCCTAGTCATATGCCGCTTGTGTTCGAGATGAATGTCAGAGGCAACCCCCATTAGGTGGATTATTCCCACGCCAATACGTTCCATTGCACCTAAAGCACTATCGATGTCGTGTCGTGTTGCCCTGCATAACGCTGCCAATTTCGGGCGCCTGACAGCTCTCGAGATTGCCAACGCCGCAGCGGCATCTTGCGGGGATGCGGCTGGAAAACCTACCTCCAAGACATCCACGCCGAGCTTTTCCAGACATAGAGCGAGTTCCACTTTGTCGGCAATTGTCATCGCGTTTCCTGGTGCCTGTTCACCATCTCGTAGTGTGGTGTCGAATATCGATACTCGCCGAAGAGCAGACATCCCGTCTCCCCTTTCTCATCGACAGGACCGTCCTTTACGGAGATCGCGTCTGTTATGTAATGCGTGGTCGCAATTGGACAAACAAAGACCAGAGCATTTGGATTGGCCTAGTATGAGATATGAAGTGTAGACCTAATTTCCTAGCGGCCTCGGCGTTGGTTAAGGCCAAATGGGCTTCCTTGTCAAGAACCATTTGGGCCGCTGCGCTGGTGGAAGAAGCGAATATCTGTTCGAAACACTGAGTTTTTGGCACCATCTCGTTCAGAAGTGGGAGGCAAGCAGGATGAACCGCGATTCGCCAAGGCTGGGAAGGTTCAACCTGCGGTAATCCGGCCAAACCATAAGGCGGAGTGGGATGGATAAAAACAGCTCCGAGCGCCAGCCTAGCGTCCATGTAGTAGTTATTGATGCCGGAGTAGGCATTGGCGACGAGAATAGCCGAGGCGGAGCAGTCCATGACAGCTTCGCTCGCATCGTCGAACGATGTGTAAATTGTGACCTCGCCCCGTAATCCATACTTTTCCTCAAGGAGAGCGATAAGGTATCGGGCTGCAATTTCGCTACTCGTCAACTGGGGGCCCAGGGTAGCAACGCGCAGATGATTGTTGACTGCCGCAGCATCTAGACGACGGATGTCAATCCATTCACTACCCAGAGGAATCGCACTAGTGTGAACCACTGCTTGCCTCTTTTCACCTGACTCTTAAGTTGTTGGTCTGACTCGAGTGAAAAACCGATATGGATGGAACCGGCGTTTTTGATTTTGCGTCACTTTTCAGAAGGTGAGTGAAGGTTCGACGAGACACTCATCTGGCTACAACTTGAGATGTCCTTTTTGGCGCCATCGCTTTAGAAGCACGACACCATTCTCTGCTCGTCCCCTGAAAGAATCAGCTGTGGTGCGCCATGTTCCGGCCTGGCTCACTTGGCATCCACAGCTTCCTGTAACCTGTTCTAGAAAGCATTAGGATGAGGGAGAAGCTACTGCCGCGGGGAGTGCAGTTGCGACAGGCTGCCGCCGATATCCCTGTCGGGAGTCGTATCCAGAAAGATAACGAGAGCGCCCACTCCAACGTAACAAATATAGTGTGACCTACAGGCAAAAGCAATCCCCCTAACGACCTAACTTCGGTCTAGCTCCCGGGATTACTCCGAACCCAATGGTTCTGGAAGGTCGGCGCCCTCCTCTGCGGTTAGTCTAGATCGAACGGATCGGGGAAGCGCCAGCAATGAGCGTTCCAGCCTTGCGAATACGCCGGATCCGACGAAGAATACTCCACGTAGCTAAGCTGGCTGCTGAAGTTAATGGGAATGATGCAGCTGTGTTTCCCGCGAACAATTCAGGCTTTCGACTTCTAGCTGTAGAGCGGTGTCGCGTGTCCAGGCGCGAAACATTGTCAAAGCTGCGAGCTCGCGGGCCGTACTTACCCGAGTCTTGATGTGCTCTTCTCCCGGAGAATGGCGCAATGCTCATCGATTTCCTTGTTACCCGAAGCAGGTCCGCTCGACGCCTTAATAGGTGAGGGGCTTGTCCAGGCTTTTGTAGCCCCGGTTCCTCCGGCGGGTTGTCGTATTCGTGTGCATTTTGCCCCCCAAGCTTGGGAAAGTGATTTGGCGTGCCATGGAGATCGCTTACACACCACACAGCCAGGTCAGTACGTTGGTCGCAAGCACGGCAATTCCTGCGCCGGCTGCCACGTCTGCCAATGTTTTCTTAGCGCCTGGTTCTCCGTGGGCAAACTGATAGCCGCCAATCACGATGGCGATCAGGTTTGCCACCTTGGCGATGGTTCCGGTGAAGATGGTCTGAAGAGCGGTCGAAGGGCGTGCCGCCTGCCTGCGCGGCAGCGACCGCAGGAACAATGAGAAGCACCGAGATGAGCGTGAGGGTTGAACGCATCCAATGCGATCGGGAAAGAAATGGGCGTTGGATGGCATTGTGAATACGCGAGAAATGAATCAATGGGCGCCTCCAAAAGCGGCGCTGTTGCTGCTGCTTTTGGCGCAAAACTAGCTGCGCCACAGGGGTGATGTCCAATGACATTTTGCGTGCGGAGTATTCCTGTCTGGAATTCTCCTGGATTAATGTCTAATTGGATTCCGATTGTGGCGGTCGTTTACGTGTAGCTTCTGGTCCTTTCGAAAGCTCAACGTTGGGCAGCCGAATCGATAGACTGGAGCCGTGGAGGACGGCTGCTGCCATGTCAATAAGAACAGAAGCACAGATGCTCGGCTCACAGGGGCAAAGCCTGATCGTGCACATTATCAATTCGACGGGAGACTGGATTGCGCGGTCTCAAGACGAGGACTTCGGTATCGACCTGGAGGCGGAATTGGCAGTCCCCCACGTCAGCGGTCAACTCATTAAGATCCAAGTGAAGGCATCGCGATCGGTTGAGAACTCCGAGAGGGGTGTTGTGTGCCAGATACCAAAGAAGCTAGCAGTCTATGCGGATTCTTGTCGTCTTCCTGTCGTTCTCGCGCGGGTTGATCTCGGACAGCAGGAGGCCTGGTACGTGTGGCTTCAGCAATGGCTGCTGGATAGGCAACGTTCCGGTCTGCGGATGGAAGATATGCCCGAGCTGGTGACTCATCATATCCCGGCCGACCGAACGCTTCAGAATGGCCTCCTGAACGAGCTTCGGGACATCGCGCAATGGAAAACAAGAACGCAGTTGGTCCTAACCGTACATGATGCGATTCGCACCTCCGCGGCCGTTTACAACTACGGTGTCCTAAATCATCTGGTTGCATTGCTTGATCAGCTCGGGATTGTAAATGAGCATTTTCCGATCAATCTGGTAATTGAACAGGCCATCGCGCTCGGCGACAGGCTATGGACCACGCACGAAGGCAATCAGGCAAGCAGTACGTTATATGCGATTTGTCGCCACTTTGGACAAAACTTCTCTGCCGATCAGATCCAGCGGATGGTCAGACGAGATGAGTCGACCTCGCGGACCGGACTGAATGCTCTGGGAATTCTCTACGACGAAGTCTATGACCATGTCGCCAGCCTGAACTTAGTAGAGCTTTTTTTAACGCATTCGGATAAACGAATCGCGTTCTATTGTCACCTCCGGGAATTGCGACCAAAGGCTGGCTTTATCGATTGCATACACGGCGGATTCGACGTTCAGTTTGCTGATCTGGCCATTGACCCAAGTCTCAAAGAAGACCTGCTGAGCAAATGGCCCAACCGCGGGGATTCTGTCATTTTGGATTATCTTTATTTGACCCGAGACCCCGAAGATCGTGTGGAAAGGATCAAAGATGAGCACACTTAGCTCAAAAGCCAAGATTGGAATCTTCGGTGCTCTACTTGTGGTGCTTCTTGGACTGGCGATCCTGTTTGGGAGCGGCATCCTGCGTTTCGGCCTGGAAGGGCCATTCGTCTACGTGATCTATATCATCGCGGGCCTGCTGGTTGCTTTTGCCTGCTTCGGCCTGCTGGACAGCAGCGGTGAACTGACCGGGCAACCGCTCGATACCAACCTGAAGCTGGGAGGGGCTATCGTCGGCCTAGTAGTGGTCGCCGCTGGCGGCGCCCTCTATGAGATCTATGGACGGCCACCGTCAACCTTTAGCACACGGGTGATCTTTTCCGATGCGACCGGCCAGCAGGTCAAGCCCAAGGGTACGCTAACGCTGTTCATCGGCGCTGCTAACCCTCAGATCACGATCGATGGAAACGGCAGCGCCCTTTTCCAGAATCTTCCGGGGGCCTGGCGAAACAAATCGGTGCGTGCCGCTCTCGACTCGGCCGAGTTCAGGCCTTCCGATTCCCAGGGATCGTCGCTTCAGCTTAAGCCTGAAGAGACCATCTCTTTGGAAGTCGTTCGTAAGCCACTTTTCGCGCCATCGGATGAGGCAAAGATCGACTTCTCCTGGAAATTTGGCGAATCCGTTCAGCTAGCGGCTTCGAGTGATCGGGATCTCACCATCCGTCTGATCGCCATTGCCCAATCCGAGCTTCCGGTCCCACTTCGTCCCAAGGGGACGCTGATCTTTTTCCGTCAGGGTAGGCCAATGCCGATCCGAACGATCCAGGTGGATATCGGAACTGAAATTAGCGACGATACGGTCATCCTTCAGCCCCATCAGCCGACAACTTTGATCTTCTCTGGTCTGCTGAGTCGCGACCTGACGACGCTTGCGTATCGGCGCGATCTGGTCGGACGTTTCAAGGCCAACTACTTAGACTCCGCAGGCAAAGCGGATCGAGAGTTTGTTTCTCCGGATTTTCCGATCGACAGATCAACGGTTACGTTTGACCGTTGAGAGAGTGGACACCCTCGCATCGGAGCCAATAGCGAGTTTCGCTGCGCCATATTTGCCTCAACTCAGGCCGAGAGGTAATGAACGAGCTTCGTATGTCGGGCTCAGTTCCGACATAGGCCCAAGCGGTTCGATTGAATTCCCCATGCCCCAAGATTCGTTGCAGCAGCGCAAGAGCGCGCCCACTGCCATCTTCCAAATACCATTCGGCAGGAGTTTCGCTTCTGACTGAGGGACGGATAATGAGAGGCGAATCGGGATTGAGTGGTACACCCGTTCGAATGGAATTAAACCAATCCGTCTTGCGGTCGGGAACCCAGCTAGCAACATGACCGATGAGAACTAACTGGCAGAGCGCTTGCGGCGCTCCACGAAAGATGCCATTAAAGATTGCACATTTGAGGATGTCGGAGAGGTCGATCTCGGCGGATTGCCAATCCCGATAAGCCGCCAGGACACCCTCCTTCAAGTTGTTCGCACGCAGTTTTGAATCCAATTCAATGGGGCTGTCCCATGGCCACTGGTCGAGGTCCGGTGGAAGGTATCCTTCCTCTTTCTTCCGCCGATCATATTCAACGTAAGAGCGAATCACTTCTTCGCGTGTCACATGATCTCTTATCACTCTCATTGCATTTCATCCCGCTCTCTAATACTTCGTGCGAACATACATTCCGTATCGCCCGTAGCACGGGTAGTCTTGCTTGTTCTTGTGAGCGTTCAGCGTTCCGTCCATCGTCTTTTTGTTAAACGTCTTTCCGCATGCGGCACACCGGAAAATATACGTTGGTCCTTCGACACGGCCCCGTGAAGCCCGCTGCATGCGGGGCATTTGCGGCATGACGGTTGAAGGCGCCACATTCAGCGCGCCCGTTGCAGTGAGTTCAACCGCGTAGCGCGGATCGAATACCTGGGATGTTACAGTCGCTCCTTGCATCCGATCTATGCGGTAAGACCTGTATTCACCGGAATCGCTGCGGATTGCACCCAACACGTAGTTCCCGTCTGCCGTCTCCCGCAGGGAATATGGCTCTATTCGTCGAACGCTGTTGTCATAAGCGAGATCGACACAAAGATGGTTTGCCGCCGCAAAGCGGATGATCTCAAGATTCGAGCGTGACCGGAGAGGGATACGCATCGGCAGCGTGCGCGTATACACCGGGATCTCACCGATGCCGCGCTGGATGAATGCACGCTGTGGGACTGGCGCACCACTTGTTAGCCAGGTGAAGATTTCCGGAAGCGCATCCCAGAAATCATTGAGCGGAGGGAGCACCGGAACCTGATGCGAAAGCATGTCCGACCACATTGCATCGAGCGCCTGGCGATGTGGCTCGATCAACGTAAGGGTCGGAACTGGGATGGCCTTGTGTTCGCACTTCTGGCGGAGTACGTCCAGGATCACGGCAGCTGTCGGCTGGCTGTCTGTGTGCCGATAGAGATTTACTACATCGTAGAGATCGCGTGGCCTCGTCCGTTCTCCAAGTGCGCGGAGCTTTTCGCCAAAGGCTTCTTCGTAGGCATAGCAATTGGCCCAGATTCCACCTTCGGGCCTGTCGCTGTAGGGATGAAATACTTCGCGCCGGACAGAAGGTAGCACTAACCTCTCATCCGCGGTTAGGTCGAGCTTGATCTTGGGCCAACCGCCCGAAGTTGGCGATACCGGGCCGCGGTATGCGATTTTGCCCTGACAACTCGGACGGCCGCGCGGATTGTTGTAAATGTCGAAATCGATCTGGTCGGGCGGAAGGTTCAGACCGGACTGTTCGGCGACCCAGGCTACCACTTCCTCGAACGCCGGCCGCAGAAACTCCTCATCAAGGTGGCTTTCATCACGCAGCGTAAAGTCCAGATCTTCGGAAAAACGGTAGGTCTCGAAGTAGCATTTCTTCAGGCAGGTGCCACCCTTGAAGACCCAGCTGTCCGCGAGTTCCCCATGAGCATTGATGCCCGCCAGTATCCAGCCCAATACATAGTCTTTTTCGACAATGCCAGGTAGCCCGAGCGAAAAGGACGATGTGGCTTCGAGGATTTCGCGTTTGTCGATCATGCCGTTTGGACCTTCCAGGTCTCAGGCACCCAAAGGCGCCAGGCAGTGATGAGTTTTGTGGTGTGAAGAGATGGATCGAGTCTGGCGTATCCATGCGTGAGTCGTGCCCGACATTCATCCGCGAGTCGCTTGTCGTCGAGCCGCGTGTCCGCAAGGAACCCGAGACGTTTGAACACGGCACCATTACCGAATTCCTCGGCGTGACGGATCAGCAGCTCTCGATCCGCGGTCTTTCCTCGTAAATACGCGCTGAGGCAATCCACCGCGTGATCGATTCCACCCCCCACCTCTGGCGTGGCGATCATATCGACCAGGGTGCGCGCCGGATCGGAGATCGAGACCTTGGAGGTGCCACGCCACAGAGTTTTCAGCCCGAACAGACGCTTGGGATTGACGCCGTGCAGCAGAAATGGGGCGCCCTGTGCGAGGACGTGCTTTTCAATGATGCGGCGAGTAGTGAACACGAGAGTTTCATTGAAGAGCTGTTCTGTGAGTTCCCAATGGTGGGCAGCGGTCCAGCCGCCTATATAGGATTGACCGAAGAGCGTGGGAACCAGGACCCAGGGATCAGCAACGACTTGCTCGCTTCCTGCCAAGTCCAGGGGAACCGGGACATAAAGTCCATGTCCGACCCTACGGAGCCAGCCCTGCTCTTGCCAGCGGGAAAGAAGTTTTGCTGCTTCGCGCCGTTCAATCCCCAGTGTGTTCGACGTAATATCGACAGAAACTACTTCCTTGGCGGCACGTAGTACGGAAGCAAGTCGCGCCCGCGCAGGAGGTAGGGAGGTGACGTCACGCTGCATGACTATATTATGTCACGCAAAGTTCGCGTTTTACGGGAACTTGGCGCTTCATGATGTAGCCACCAAGCGGTGCCCTTGATCTCGTTTGCCATCCAGGCGCGGATTTTGGCCGATGATTTTCTGTGACAAACATCTCATTTTGAATAGTTTGGATAGCGTCTCTTGGGAATCTGGCCGACTTGGCCGATCTTTCCTTGTCGGAATTGCTTGAAGTCGCATGGGGGTACAGGAGCGTTCTGCCCCGCTGTAAGCGCCCCTGACGTTAGTCTTCAGCCTGGTACTCGATATTCAGGCGTTCGAGGGTGCGTTCAATGCCCTTCTGCGCGGGGTGGTCGGGAGGGAGGGACTGCGCACGGCAGCGAAGCGAATCAATCTGGTTGCCGATGATTGCGCGCTTGCGGCGGGTGGAGGCGACGGCATCGAATGCCGGGCGGAGGTGCGGTTGCGCGAGCTGGTCCATAGAGGGACCCACTTTCGGAAACAGATTTCTGTTTCTGTTAAGGGAATTCCGAAGTCGGGCCTCTCAAAATTGTTGTTCGCGATCTGAAATCCGCCGATTCTGGGACAGGGTATTGCAGGAGATTGCGGAGTTTTTCCCAGAGTGGAGGAAGCGGAAACTCCACCGCAGCTGCTCCTACACGCCGGTGAGATAGAAGGCGGACCACCAGAAGGGGTGAGCAAAATCCCGGCGCTCCAAATTCCGGCTCATAACCTGGGTAGAAAAGCGGATAGCCACTTCTTCGGGCATGCGCGTTCCAGTTGGTTGGGAGCTGCGGTGCTTGAAATAGTCCGCCTTCTCGCGGTTTGTGGTATCGCGTATCCATCGTTGTGCCACGCGTAGAGCCTCGGCGGGGGACAGGCCGTCGCGACCCGCCAGGAACGATACAAGTATTCCATCAGCATGGCCGTACTGATGTCAGAAACAGACCATAGTGACGCCATTACTCCGCTAAACCCGGTCTGAAGCAATACGGGCATAAAGTCCGTCCGCGCGCGGGAGGCGATTCGGCAGCAGATCATCAGCGGCGAATCGCGGATTGTGGTTTGCGTGGATATGCTCGGCGAAGGCTTCGACCTTCCCGAACTCAAGATCGCCGCATTTCACGATATCCGCAAGACCCTGGCGGTCACGCTCCAGCTCGCCGGCCGTTTTACACGCAAGCGCCCCGACCTTGGGCATGCGACCTTCATCGCGAACACTGCGGATGTGCAAGTGCAGGACGAACTGCGGAAACTCTATACGCCCCGCCACCAGCACCGTCGTTTACCGGACAACCTGCCAGAATTGGATGCCGCATAATTTCCGGGATGGTCTGCCCGCGTTCAATTCCTACGAACGCATCTTTGAGACGGTTAATGATGCAGAGCATACGCTTGTCATCGTTGCGGTGCGCCGTGTCGCGCTTCCCTGGACGAGCGTTGACGATTTGTTCAGTTGGGAATGGGAACTGTACGTAGTCATCTGGTCGCCTGAACAGAACCTACTGTTCATCAACAGTTCAACGAATTCCGGTGAGTACAAGGCGCTTGCCAAGGCCATCGCGGGCGACTCGGCGACGCTCATTCGAGGACAGCAAGTGTTTCGGACATTCGCCGGTGTTACGCGTCTGCGCTTGCAGAACGTGGGGCTCACCGAACAATTAGGTCGCAATGTCCGCTATACCGGGCGCATGGGCGCGGATGTCGCCGCCGAACTGCCCGACATGCAGCGGCGTCACGCACGAAAGTCTGTCCTGTCGGGAGGAGGCTTTGAGGAAGGAGTCAGGACCTCCGTCGGCGCCTCCCGGAAAGGCCGAATCTGGTCACATCGGCGAGATCGCATCGATCAGCTCGCCGCATGGTGCCGTTCAATCGGCGTGAAGCTTCTGGATGAAAACATCAATCCGGACGAGGTACTCAGAGGAACCCTCGAAGCAAGGACCATCACCGAGCGACCGGCGCTGATGCCCATTGCGGTGGACTGGCCCGAAGAGATGTACACGACGCCGGAAAGCCTGTGGTCCGTTGTGATCGGTCCAAATATCTATCCCATCAGCGAACTCGATCTCGAACTTGTGACACCGACCCTTGATGGCCCGCTCAGGTTCCGGATCGTCGCCGAGGAAGAGTTCACCGAACTGGAGCTGCAGCTTTTTGAAGATGCGGAAGGACCGAACTATCGCTTCGTGGTTCTGGCGGGCGGACATGTCAGCGTGCGGCGTGGCGAGCGGGCCGAAGCGGATGAGGCAGTTGAGTTCTTCTACGACCATCCGCCGATGATCTGGTTTCACGACGGGTCAGCGCTTGAAGGAAATGACTTCATTCCGCTAAAGACGACGCATCCACCCTACGATGCGGCGCGCATTTTCGAATGGGATTGGACGGGAATCGACATTCGAAAGGAATCACAGGGAGAGGAAAAAACAGCCGACTCGATACAGGCCAGAGTGATCCAAACCCTGATGGACCGCGACTACACCATGATCATCGACGATGATGGCAAGGGTGAAGCGGCCGATGTCGTGACAATCAAGCTGGTGGGCGATGCGGCAGCACCCAGCAGCATCGACATCGAGTTCTATCACTGCAAGTATTCGCACGGGGCGGCTACCGGACACCGCGTTGCCGATCTGTACGAGGTATGCGGACAAGCGCAGAAAAGCATCGCCTGGATGTCCTCTCACGAAAAGCGAACGGACTTATTTACCCATCTTTTGCGCAGAGAAGCGCGCCGCCAGGAGGCCGAGGGTGTCAGCCGATACGAAAGAGGCGGTGGTGAACTGCTCCTCACGATTCGAGAAATGAGCCGTCTCTGCCCGGTGACGTTGAAGATTTACATTGTCCAGCCTGGCGTGTCGAAGGCGCAGGCCAGTCCGGAACAATTGGAGTTGCTCAGCGTTACCGAGACGTACTTGATGGAAACCTACCGATTACCCTTCGCTGTGATAGCGAGTGCGTAGTCTTTACTTGTTTAATAAAGCTTATGCCTAGCTTCCCGATCGAAAACGAAGCCGAAGCAAACTACAGAGCCGTATTACTGTCCATCGGCGTTGCCCCCGGCAGCGGCATTGCCGTGACATGCCCCTCCTGCGGGAAACGTTCCTGGATACGGCTCCCGGGCCACGCGCTGAGCTCGTTCTTCTCGAGCGTGGGCTTTTCCTGTCCGACCGCCTGCGGGTATTACGGGGAGTTGTCGACCTTTTCCCCTACGGCCGAGGATGCTTACCCGGAAGGGATGGACTCGCGCGGCGAATGCCGATCTTGCGGCGTGGAGTTTGCGGCCGATGGCGTCGTCCTGCGCAGACCGTGCTGCGCCATTGAAACACCCCGCGAGGTCATGCGCGAGACAATTTCCTACATAGAAGGGCGCATCAGCAGCCTTCCCGCTGCCCCCGCCCTGCGGCGCCGAGAGCTTGAGCTTCTGCTCGGGCTTGTCGTCAGCACCTTCGACGGTTTAATGCGCGGTATGCTCGCAATCGCGCACGAAAACCGTCGCAGATTGCCTGCGGATCATTTCGGCCTCAGATACCTTAATGCCTTGCCGCCCTCCATGTCGTTTCAAAACCTGTCTGCCGCCAGGCAGAAGCTGTTAGCGGCAGGTTTTGACATGGAGCAGCTTGCAGATTGGAGCGCCCTGACAACGCTCTTTCAAAAGCGCCATGCAATTTCCCATCAGCTCGGCGTCGCCGATCAGGAATACTGACGAAGACCAGCGACGCGAGTTCCGCGCTCGGCAAACGCGTGCCACTGAGTGCCGAGGAAATCGTCAATGGAGCGAAACAATGCCAGCGTTTGATCAACGATTTTTTTGGTCTGTTTTTGTCTTAATCAAAGTGAGTGAATGAGGGCGCGATGCCAAATTCCGATGACGTAAAGAAATACGGACCGATACGACAGTTCCTGGCAGCTCTCCCAACCACGACAGAAGAAAAAACGTTGTCGTTCGACCAAGTAGAGCAGATCATCGGCGACAAGCTGCCAGACTCAGCGACGAAATATCGCCCATGGTGGGCCAATCAAGAGGGCGGGTCGCGCTCCCCGCAATGGCGCGCCGCTGGATTCAAAGTCGATCAGGTCAACCTCCAGCGTCGGATCGTCAGGTTTAAGCGCATCGCCGCCGTAAAAGAGCAATCTCGTGCGCTGTCATTGGCCGAGCTAGTAACGGAGATGAATGAGCGTGCTCAAAGCCGTCCATTCGGAGGCCTCCCTGAATGGCGGAAACAGCACAAATCTATTAGGAGCCTGCCCGCTACGCCGCATGCAACTTTTCTGCCGCCTTGCGGAAGTGCAACTCGCGTGCGACCGCGAGCACATATTGCAGCTTTCGAAGTGGCGGAACCTCGGACATAGCTTCTCTCTGCAACCAGATCGTTGGGAAGGCCAATTCCTTGCGTTCAGCTACAAAAGAATCCCCTGTCACTCTTCTCGAAGCACTTGCATGGGATCGACTGCGGCTGCGCGCACTGCGGGGATCACGCTGGCAACTCCGGCCACAATTGTCAAACTGGTTATCGCCAAGAGGAACGTCAGCGGGTCAGTTGGTTTGAGACCAAAAAGCATTGCCCTGATTGCACCTCCTGCGGCCGAGGCTAATAGTGTCCCGGCAACAAGGCCAATTGCTAGGAGAATCATGGCTTCGCGCAAGACCATTCCCAAGATGTTGCCCTTGCTTGCTCCGAGGGCGATGCGGACGCCGATTTCATTTTTGCGGCGAACTGCCATATACGAAATAATGCCGTACAGGCCAATCATCGACAGAACGGCTGCGAGAACGCCATAAACAGCAGACAGAGTCGCCATTAAGCGCTCACGAACTAAGCTCTCAAGGATGGATGCTCTCAGGACGTGGAAGTTCAACACTATCGACGGACTTATTTGCTCCGCCACGCTCTTCAAGGAAGAAATTAAAGACGAAGGTGTACTGTCGGAACGGATCAGGATCGTGGAATCCAGGCCCGGTGAGGAATCCTGACTTTGCGCTACGAATATGATTGGAACGAAAGCGCCTCGAAGATCACGGTATTTCGTATTCCCAGCTACCCCGACGATCTGATACATTTTGTCAGTTTTTGCTCCGGGTTGCCTAATCCCGAATGTTCTGCCCGTAGGATTTGCATTTCCGAAGAATTTGCGAACGAATGCTTCGTTTACGATGGCCACAGGCGATGATGTTGGGGTATCGTTCTCGCTAAAATCGCGACCAGCGAGGAGTGGCACTTCCAACGTCTGAAAGTATCCCGTGCTCGTTTCATTCAAGTACACCCACCTTCGCTGAATTGCAGTACCCGGAATATCGATCTCTTCATTCCATCCATCGTCTGATAAAGGAACAATCAAAGTTTGTGCTGCTGAGCCAATACCCGGGACACTCCTCACGTGAGCCAGCAACTCGCGCAGGTACTCTGGGCGGCGTTCATTGGGAATGTTCAATGCCGAAGAATCAAACTCAGCGGAAAGTATGTTCCGTTGTTGAAATCCGGCATTAAGCGTCAGCAGATTTCTAAAGGTGCGCACAAAGAGGAGTGCGGCAACCAGTAAGACAAGGGAAAGCGCAACCTGAGAAACTATCAGAATCCGTCGCAATAAAAAGCGCTCGCGCCCGGCAGTAAGGCCGCGCCCGCTAGCCTTCATGACAGTACCGGGGTCGGCGTTGGCCGCTTGGATCGCGGGAGCCAACCCAAAAAGCAGGCATGTGAATACCGCAATACCCATCGTGAACAAAAGTATCCTTAGATCCGGGTAAAGGGGGAGATAGACAGAGGTATCGGCAGTGCTGATAAACGCAATCAGCACTCTACCAAGCACTTGGGCAAAAATCATGCCGATAGCGGCCCCTATCGTTGCCAGCAGCAAGCTCTCCGCCAGTAATTGACGAATTAGGCGCCTCCGGGAAGCGCCTAGTGTAAGACGTAATGCCATTTCTCTTTGGCGCGCACTTGCTCTCGCCAACATAAGGTTCGCTAGATTGGTGCATGCGATCAGCAATATGAGGCCTGATGTTGCCAGAAGCATCCAGAGCGGATCTTCATATTCTTTCCGGAGTGAAGAAACCCCTGTAGCAGCGGGTTCAGCCTTCAGGCTGAACCGGAGATAACTCTTCCTTGCGATCGAATCGAGTGAGGAAGGCAAAGTGGCAGCGAAGATGCTCGGTGAGATAGCAGCAAGCTGAACTGACGCCCGCTTGATTGTCCATCCCGGATTCAGTCGGCCAAATACTCCGAGCCACCAAGTTGTGGGGCTATCTGTCCACGATTCCTTCTCATGAACCGCAGGTTCGCTGCAGAGAGGCAGGGCGACATCGAAGTTGCGGCCAACCTCAAGGCCGTAGAAGCTCGGCGGAGTAACGCCGACGATTTCAAACTGTTGTCCATCGAGGACGAGCTTGCCTCCGAGTACGTTGGCACGGCCACCAAATTCTTGCTGCCAGAAAGCATAACTGATGACCGCTCCACGGACTCCGCATCCTCTATAGTCATCGGCGGTCGAGAGCAGCCGCCCTAAAATTGGATTTACCTGAAGAACATGAAAGAAGCTGCC
>Ga0335075_10008838_pt1 | contig 15414 bp, 17 predicted proteins | sample Lox_Sample_24_FD_206723 | JGI IMG/M metagenome (GOLD analysis project Ga0335075, IMG submission 206723) | Soil microbial communities from Loxahatchee National Wildlife Refuge, Florida, United States - Lox_Sample_2.4 | ecosystem: Environmental > Terrestrial > Soil > Wetlands | place: USA... | reverse complement strand
TGATAGCAGAGACGTAGCTACGGACTGAGTTATACATAAGCTGCAACTCAGACTTGGGCTCGTCGTCTCTGCCATCAGGGCTTCTGGCCCCCCCAATCCCTCCTCCACCTCCGCCTTTGTCCCAGCTTCTTGTCTCCTCCTTTTATTCTTCTTTGAATCCTCCGCCTCCTCCTCAAGCCTCCGCTTCTTCTCCGCAGCAAGGCGGCTGCCTTTGCGCGGTGCTCGTTCTGCAACCCGCGTCTTCACAAAGAGCAGGAGCTTGCCTTCGTCGACCCAGCCGAATGGCAGGTATTCCCCACCAGGGCGGAAGGCCATTGCCTCGCACCACGCCTGTGAATATTTAATAGATTAGATTAGCAATAGAACTATATAGGAGAATAAAAGAATAAGAAATAATTGAAGAAGGCAAGGAAACTTACCCTCCATTCCTTCTGCTTTAGTAGGTAGTTTCGCTCGTGTTCTTCGGCCTATGAGCTTTTGCCCAGGCCAGTACTTCGTTGACGCTCTCCTCGACAGCGAGATCTTCCCTTCGATGCGTCGATTCGGCTTCCTGGGGGGCTTCCTGCGCGTCGTGGAGCGCAGGCGCAAGGGCCGCACCGATAGCGACCAGGGGGGCAAATAATGCGTTGATTCGCTGCGCCATTAGAAGGCGACGAGTCCATAAACTTTGTATGTTTTATATATATCTATACAGGTGGTCAGTATGGACTTCAGTAAGAAGAAGAAGAAGAGGAGGGGTGGAAGCTTACCCTCCTTCTTGTACGTCCTAGCGCGCCGGAGGCCGGCTCCCACGACACCAACCCGCCATTATGTCAGCAATTCTGGGTCTCTGTACCCAATTGCCCCCTGACATCACTCTTGGCACCTTAATTGGGGCGTTAACCTCATACAAAATGGCCTACGCTACAGGGCGCTAGCATGAATCGGCTCCGAAATTGGACGCCCACGACGTCGATTTTGGTGGGTCGGCAAGCTCGCTAAGGGGCGCTAGCGGATAATCCACGGTCACTGGACCCTGTTGCCAGGTCACAAAGCCCGTATTGATATATAAGGCAAGTAAATAGCTAAATGGATTGAATCTACGAAAAAGTATGGGCATAAGGCCTATACTTATAGACAGAAAACTGATACCTTATTCCAAACTATCAATGCCTCATTTCAGCGATCGAGCGATCGTTACCTAGCAGCATATACTAGGAAAAAGGGCTACATCCAAAAGTGTAACGGTAATGTAGGGCAGAGATGTTAGGGACGGGACCGTATTACTGGCCCAACTGGGCCCGCCAATAGAAGTCGCAACAGACCCATGACACCAGTAGAGATCTCGTGACCTGGCAACAGAAAGCACTGGACAATTAAAGCACGTGAGTTTGGATGGGGCGAACACGGAGGAGCATATGCGAGAGATGATGATGGGAATCCTGCTTGGGAGGATATCGATAACGCTGATGATCCGGAGATGGAAAGCAGATGACAATGCCAACTATGGCGATATTGTCTCTGAGGAGGTGACCTTCGCATCTGGTTTGGAGATTGAGAGAAATCGATGTCAGGTATGTAGAAAACTCAAGGGCATGATGGTATGAAACTATACTAATGTGCAAGCGAAATTAGGAACTCCGAGAGATTGAATTTCGAGCATAGCAAAAGTTCTGGCAAAAAAGCTTTTAGATCATTACGGAAGAAGATCACAGAGCTCGAGAGGAAGGGCATGGGGCGAAGACTTTGATAACTTGAACCGATGTATACTCCAGTATAACCATAATCTTGATCAATTTGTATGCTTGATCAAGGGGACCAGCGAAATGAGATAATCGTTCGGGTGAATACTTGACTGCAAAGACGGCCTCCTGGCAGTACTGGCACCAAGTATAAATGCAAGTGGACGACGTCCATAACAAGAACCTGTGAGTAGAATAAATATGCGGGTACAGCTCTTCTTGGGTTGAGAAGATCAATTGCATCTACGGATTGATCTTCAGCCAGCTCAATAGAAGGATTCGAGAGGTAAAGGCATGTAGAGCTTGGAGCTGTAGTGATTCTGTCAGTTGGGCTAGGTGTCACGGTCGCGTAATTGATAGCGACGCTATAGTTTTATTGATTGACTTACGAATAGAATAACACCTGCAAAGACTGCCTCAATTATCTTAGGACTATCCTCAGAGCTACATATGGATCTTAGCTATCGATCACCATGCCGCATATCCCATTGTGTAGCGCCAATCCCTAGTCCTTGCCCTTAAGGACTAGTCAAACGCAGGTGGAAATAATTAGTTATCATCCACCCCTTCTCCTCCTCCAGCGCCTCTCTCCTCTCCCGCGCCTTCCTCTCCTCCCTCTCCTCCTCCCGCGTCTCCTTCTCCAGCACCTCCCTCTCCCAACGGAATCGAACTCACCGGGTCCAAGATGTGCTGCTCAAACCACGGCATGTACTTCTCTACTCCATATTTTGCGATTATCTGGATCGCCTTCATGATGCTGTAAATGCCCACAGAATTCCTCGTCGACCCTAGAAGATCCGGCCCTTGCAACATCTATACAATGGTTAGCCTTGTGCTTTTTATGGTTAAGAGCTGCGCTCGATTCGAAGACAAGTCTAAAACTTACCCGCTCACCTTTATCCGTAGTGTAACTATAATAAACACTCCAATCATGGCCTACAACTGTAACCACCGGCAATGCCATTAACTCATTCTCCTTCTTTCCTTGCCCCTGCAACTTCCTCAATCTTTCTGCTAGCGCAGCCGACCAGATACCCAGCTGCACTACAGGATCCGCACTTGGCGTCTGCCGCTTCAGCTTGAAGGACGCAATCAATGGAAGATACCTGATGGTGGCTGTCATGGTCTGATTGATGCTGCGGTCTTCGCTGGGCAGAGCCATGAGTTTCCGTTCAATTTTGTCGCTCAAAGAGGAGTCTGGCTTGAGGAAGACGGCGCAGTCCACCTTTTTAAGTTTAAATTGGACACCATTAGCGTCCTTGGGAAGAAGGCTAACTGGTGAGATGCTCACGGATTCTCTGCACTGGCAGTCAGACAGCTTGGTCAGTAATGTACCAAAGATAATACTGCGAACATAGTAGGAAAGGAGACCTACATAAACCGCAACTGGACTCTATCCTCCCAGGGCGTATATTTGAGTGCATATTTTATGAGTGGTCGAATCACGTTGTGACTCCATTCCGTCTCAGCGCTATCCTCTTCGCCACACTTTCGAGCGTCGTTGCGGATATCCTGTATCAACATCCAAATCATAGTCTCTTCCTCCTTGGAGCGAGGATATTCACCAAATAGTGCATCGTCCTGGAACCATGTTTCAAGATGCGGGAGTAGCGTATCGCGAAGAGACTGTGGCAGAATGCCACGACGTATCACAACTGGCATGAGCTCCCCGCGCAATGACTTTACGTCCTCCCTCATGTCTAGAGCCATGATTTCAGGAAATTCACGACAGATAATCTTAGGTACGGCATTTTTGAGGTCGTCCCTGTTTCTCGTTGGGCTGCTCGTACGGCTCTGCGTTTCTAGAGTATTCAATGCGGTTTCTGATGTGAGTGAGGCCAATCTTTGTTCAAAATTCGATGCTGCCATTGATCGCGGTCGGGATGCCTTGCCTCCACGCCCCCTCGGCTTTGCAGCTGTCCGTTTCTGCTTTCGAGGCTCAGGCAGCTGCCCATATTCCGGCAGCGATATACCTCTTTTAGTGCGTCGAACCGGCGCTGGATTTTCTTCCTCCATTATGCCTCGTGATTTGCGACTCCACTGTCGCCGCCCGCGTCGGCGATGAGCAGTAGTCCGCGATTCTGGCGTTGGTGGAGTTTGAGGAAAGGAGCTGATCCACACCTCAATAAATGCCCGCTTGATGGCTGTCAGTTGCCCATGGGGATATTGTGGTAAGAGCTCTTGATCGTCTTTGTATGTGCTTTCACTCATGCTCTGGGTTACATGAGGAAGAGATGTGGATGGGGCCTACAGAATATTGACGCGTATTGCTAGCGAGACGCGAACTGAGGCTTTGAGAAGCGGACAATATGCCGGCAGCTAGGTCATGTGATTCGCTTAGTTAACTCCCGAGTATTTAGGGGGCCACACTACAAATAGCCGTTTGAGGACCTGGCCAAATTTGCTCGCGTTGAACGCTTGCGACCGTTAGGAGAAGATGAGGGTTCTATGACTGGAACACGAGAAGCTAGGCACGGAGCAGTTGAAGCTGTGCTATTTCGATGGCATGATCAGCTCATGTTGTTCGATAGCTGAGCTCGTTAATGGTTTGGAAAGACCTCGAGTTAAGCTTGTGTCCACCCCTCTCGCATAAGGAGCTAGTCTCAAACAAGTCGTCATTTCGATCGCCGTCAATATCAAAGTCAAAATCGACGTCGATGTTTCACATCTCATGCTTTACACATATATTCCTAATTCCTCCCTCTAGTACGGATCCGCATATTTACACCATATGCCTCCGTCGCGGGGTGAACCGAATATGAGGACACGCCCAAAAAAGATCAACGCCTAAGTCCGATTTCGCGTTCAAGGTTGAATTCCACAAGATTTCGAGAGCACGTGTGGATCAAGGAGATGATGTTTACTTTTTCTCAACTATTGACGGAACGTAAATTGAGCTTGAGTACGCCTTGACTCTTCACAGAATACGATTAAGCTGGGAAGTTGGACGTCGAGACGGGAGCAGCATAAAACACTTGATGGGGAATCAGAATTTCCCCTTCTCATATGTACAATCCTATCCATATTTACATGCCGTCATTGACCATGGACAAAAATCCGTTTTTGATGTTTAATCCCCTCTTCAGCTTTCCTTCTCGTCATTGCAACTGCTCCTCTGTCTTTCTCCTACATGTTTACTGCACCTGATGTCGTCTAAACATTATCGGAAGCTTTCTCAGAGTGTTCGAAGGAGTCTTGATCATGCTCATGACTGAGCTTTCTGGCCACCTGGGGCGGATTTGACAAAGACAAGTGGCGCACAGCCAATACATCTCCCTCCGCTCTGTACGCCTCCTCCATCTTGGAATAGAATGGGCTCTTCGACGAGAACATCGCCTCAATCGACTCCAACGAGCGATCAGTCGTCTCAGGGTAGAATAAATAGACAATCGGAATCCAGAGGAGATTCAGGCCTGTGAAGAGAAAGTAGGTCCGGGACTTGAGATGCGCGAACATGATGGGGTTGACCAGGACTGTCCAGCCTACGCCAATGGCCCATCCTGTTATGCCAAACCCGTTTCCTTGTGCTCTCATTTCTGATGGGAATACTTCCGTGGGGATCAGAAACGCGACGGTGCCCCAGGTAGCGGCGTAGATCAGGTTGAAAAGGAACAACATGGTGACGGCTGCAGGAGCAAAGGACGATGCCTTGGAAAAGTCGTGGATGGATCCCTCGTACAGCGAAGCTGCGATCAGATTGACGAGGAAGAGACCAAATGAGCCTCCGATCAGACAACGTCTACGCCCAAGTCTGTCAACAATTTGAGCACTGATGATGGTACCGACTGCAATTTGTTAGCTCAGCTGCAGCAGAAGTGCAAGACGACTCACCTATCCCGATAGTGTTGAGGCCTCCAGCAAGACCAGCTTGCTTGACGGTGCTGTAACCTGCTTGTTTCAAGAGGACTGGAGAATATGCCGTAACGGCAGTGATGCCCGTCCAGGAAGCCATGATCTGGAGCCAGAGGCAAAGCCATGCTCGCCTCCCAAGATGGGCTCCATTGGTGGCACGTCCAAGGAGCACCTTGACGAATTGCACGGGCGAACTAGGCTTGGTGCCTTCAGCAACAGCACAGATCTAAGTTGCCGAGGTCAGTATCTCCTTTCAAGGAAACTGATGATAGATAATCTACCTCAAGGAACTCCTTCTCAACTTCTAGCCCAGTGCTACCTCGTACGTGCTCAAGGACCTGCAACACAGTCAGCATTATCTCCGGGGGGCAAAGGGGATTCGCGTACCTCTTTGGCATCTTCAAATCTTCCGACAGAGGCCAGGTATCGAGGAGAATCTGGTAGGAACTTAATGCCTGCCAATAAGAAGAGTGCTGGAAAGCATTGAAATGCCAGGAGGAAGCGCCATCTGACTGTAGACATTCCATTATCGACGAAGGAAAGTCCAAAGTCTTCACGAGTCAGCCTTGTCACCCTACAGGGTCATTGTCCAAGGGAGAACTTACCAAGCCAGTATGCAATGCTGATCCCCAAGTAGTTCGCGATGAAGACATATCCAAGGAAGCCTCCACGATGGCCTGCTGAGGAAACTTCTGCGATGTAAACAGGGACGATCGCAGTAAGTGCGCCGGTACCAAGCCCAGTGACGACTCGAGCAACCAAGATGAAGTCAGAGGATTGAGTAGCCGCTTGCAGAGCACCGCCAACAAGAGCGAAGATTGCAGCCAGGAAGACACCATTGATACGGCCAACTCTATCTGCGATCCAGCCACCAACGAAGGCACCCACGATTGCGCCGAGGTAGTAAATGGAGACGATACCGCCTTGATGGGTAGTATTTGTGATCGTTCCATCTGGGAGACCAATGCCAACCTCCGTAACATAGTCAGAACTGGCATTCACCTATGATAGCCCGGGTTAGATATTGGTATACATCAAAGTAAAGGATGCGTTACATACGCCTCCCATAACTCCCTGGTCATATCCCTCAAAGAATATGGCAATCAAACTAAAGGTTTGTATGAAGATAGAGAGTTGTGTCTTCGACCTGCAACGCTTCGGAGTCAGCGTGACCTCTCTCATGTGTTTGTTCTCAAAGGAACGTACAGCTTCTTCCAGAATGTGCCCAAAGCCATGGTGAATATTGATGACAGTGAGTGCAAAGATAGGGTATTTTGACAGCTTGTTAATATGTGGACCGCAGATCTTTGCTTGCTGAGAAAGTCAAGGGGAAAGTAGAGTCTTTAAGTATTCCAGGATGTTATCTGTTGCTCCTTCCCACAAGAGTGCCCAGAACCCCAAAGTTCGAAGGCGCTTCTGAATTGGCATCCATGTTCTCCAGATTTGACATTTTCTCCACACTAACTTTGCGGGAATAGGGCGGGTCGGAACGCTGATGTCATAAACGGCTGAACGTCTAAACTTGAATAAACGCTTAGGCGTTTAACCGTTTAACCGTTTAACCGTTTCAGCGCGGAAACTATTATCACTGGTCAACTTCCCCTGAAAAGAGCTCCCCCACAGCTTAAACGGCATTATAAGCTCGATGCCGTTTTGCACGTGGCTTCTTATTTCACTTTAGCTGTTATTCCCAGTGTTCAAATCCCGATGTCTCTTTTTTCTCCTCGGAAAGCCTCCTGACAGGCGAACGGCTCAGGCCTTTGCCCTTTGGCGACAGACTGAACTCATTCGCGCCGCGAGGTATATTTCAACTACCATCTCTTTCGCATTTTCTCGTCGTGCATGTCTAACAGTTCTCCCCCGACAACTTGTCACTTTTCAGATCAATCATGCCTTCAGCTACAACATACGGCGACAGCAATGGTCATGCCAATGGCCATACGAATGGCAGCAGTGGATCATCATCGCAGGGACTTGACTTGACGGTGCTTGGATTGAACAGTGGTACCTCCATGGTAATTATGCTCTATATCCACAAAGCAAGCGAAATTTGACATTATCAGGATGGTATCGACTGCGCTCTTTGCAGATTTCGACAGGAAACACCAACCTCGCCAATGCATTTCGAGCTTCTCAAGTACTGCGAAATTCCTCTGGAACAAACGATCAAAAGGCGAGTCATGAAAATGATTCTGCACAATACCACTACGCCTGAAGAGCTCAGCGAAGTCAACGTTTTGCTTGGAGAGACTTTTGCATCTGCTGTCAAGCAGTTCGCGAAAGAGAATGGTCTTCAGCTAACCGACATCGACGCATTGGGATCTCACGGGCAAACAATTTGGCTCCTTTCCATGCCCGAAGAAGGTCAGGTGAAGTCTGCTCTGACCATGGCAGAGGGCTCCATACTCGCTGCACGAACTGGCATCACCTCTGTTACGGATTTCCGGATATCAGATCAAGCAGCTGGTCGTCAAGGTGCTCCTCTCATAGCCTTCTTCGATGCTCTCGTTCTCCACCATCCCACAAAACTGCGTGCTTGCCAAAACATTGGCGGTATTGCAAACGTCTGCTTCATTCCGCCGGATAGCGAGGGTGGTGTTGACGAATGCTTCGATTTCGATACTGGGCCCGGTAATGTCTTCATCGACGCTGTTGTTCGTCACTACACAAATGGGGAGCAAGAGTATGACAAGGACGGCGCTATGGGCAAGAGAGGTCGTGTTGATCAGGAACTCGTCGATGACTTCTTGACGCACAAATACTTCAAATTGGAACCCCCAAAAACTACAGGCCGTGAAGTCTTCCGAGACACTCTTGCATTCAACTTCATCGAGACTGCAGAAAAGAAAGGATTGAGCCCCGACGACGTTGTGGCAAGCATCACCAGAGTTACTGCACAAGCAATTGTCGAACACTACAAGAAGTACGCACCTTCTCAGGACATCGACGAGATCTTCATGTGTGGTGGAGGAGCCTTCAACCCAAACATCTCAGCCTTCATTCAAAAGAGCTACCCCAACACGAAGATCATGATGCTTGATGGGGCTGGAATTCCTGGGCCAGCAAAGGAGGCCATCACTTTCGCATGGCAGGGTATGGAGGCTATTATTGGCCGATCAATTCCTGTCCCTACGAGAGTTGAGACGAGAGCTGAATTTGTACTGGGCAAAGTCTCTCCTGGGAAGAACTATAGGGAGGTTATGAGAAAGGGGATGATGTTTGGAGGTAGTGCGAATCATCTTGCTCCCGTGAAGGAGCTTGTGAACTATGTTGATGGAAAGGTTTTTAGTAACAAATGGTAGTCGCAGTAAAATACGTTGAAGGAAATTGAAGGCATAGCGGAACTTAGGAGCATTTTTTTTGTATCATGAATCAATTTCATTCAGTAGAAGTGAACTAAATGCACTTTTAACTGCTTTTCTAAGATAAAAGCATCACTGCAGAGCGTAGGCCACTGTTATCCCAGGACCGAGAGTGAGGAGTGCATGAGGAAGCAAATCCTATACTATAGTCGAGTCAGATAAATAACTACTGGAATAGCGGTCTGGGTCGCCGGCGGACGGGCATGATGGGCTCTGCCGACGACCCTGACGTACGGCAGGTTTTAAGCGCTTTTCGTGCCAGGCTGTAGCTTGTCCAGTCGATCGATTTCCAGAAATCTTTATAACACTTAAATCTATAATAAAAGTTCTTATAAAATAAAGCATATTAATGATTTTTATTATATAATCTATTTTAGATAAGTTATAAAGGTATTTTGTTTAGAAATAAATAAAAACTTTAGAAATACTTTGTTATATGCACACATGTGATTTGTAATGTCCCTGAGTACGATATTACATTACAACTCCGAGTACGTTACGTAATTTACGATGACGTTACAATCCCGCATCCCTAGTTGCAAGGCCCGTTATCAAAGCCAGTTACATCCCTGACACGTGACCGAGCTGTCACTCCAGCGCTGTCACATGCAAGAGCATAAGAGAAGTCATAATAGCATATAGGAAATATATGCTGCATTAACACTATAAATCATATATTCAACTTTTTAAAACAATCTTAAAAATGCATATATGTGACAAATAAAAGATCGTGAAGGTATATAAATTAATAGAGGATCCCCACGCAAATAGAGGTATTGTGGCGTTGCGATTATCGATCGACTCGAGACATGGGGACAAGCGACAGCTTGGCGCGTTTCGGGCTCAAAACCTGCCGTACTGACGCCCCTCCCCGCATTCTGCCCTCCGAGATGCAACAAACACAAATTGGCCCCCAATGAAGCCATCGTATCTCATATCTTCTTATATGCAGCAACACTAGGGTTTATCGACTTGGGATCGCAGTTGGTTAGCATGTAGATGAAGTCTCATGGCGGACGCGTTTGATGCCACGACACGGCGGACTCTGCTGCGATGGAGCTCAACGACTATCGACGAGACGTCAATTCCATGTCTGACGAGGCCTCCAGACCGAAAAAACAAAGACGTATCTCAAGAGCCTGCGACTTCTGCCACAGACGCAGTATACGGTGCAGGCCAACTCAAGGCGATGGCAATCGATGCCAGAACTGCTCGGACTTTGGCGTCAACTGCACTTTCATTCGGCCCTTGAAGAGAAGAGGAACCAAACTTAGCCCAAGGCCTCATTCTCAGTATTATGACTCCCCCTCAGGCGAGCATGCAAACCTCTTATTACATCCAACGAATCCGCAAATCAACCGAGAGCCATCCTACGGCACGTCCCACGAGAGCGCAGAATCTAGGCTGAAGGTTAAGTTCTCAATCGACTTGAGTGAAGATCATCAGGCGTTGGTTCTTAACAATCTCGCAAAGATTCAAGACCTTGTCACGGTCTACTTTGAAGTTGTATATCCAATGTGAGTGGTGTTGAGCACTTTACATGCGATGTCCACGCCTCTCGAGTTGGCAGTGCAGACATATTTTCTAAATGGATCTTCCTTATAGGTCTCCTTCGTATCTGAGGGGACGGATCTTGTGATGAAAGATGTCTAATTGAACCAGATTCCCATTATTTCACAGACCAACCCTCCTCCGCAAAATCAGCACCCGCGAATACCTATCAGACAAAGCACATTTTGCCATGACAATGGCAATATGTGCTTTGGCATCTGCTCGAGCACGAGATGGAGCGCTGTATCCTGCCAAATGGAATCCAGATTACCTCCGAGAGCCTGCAGCGGAGGTTTTCTCTGCTGCTGCGATAGCTGTGCTCCCTTCAGACTGGAGCAAAATGAAAAGTCTCGATTGGATGCGCACATGTGCGGTGTTGGCCCTTATTGGAATACAAGTTGGCAATATTCAAATGATGCATCAATACCTAGGTATATACAATACCCTGGTTGCAATGGATGGGCTTCATGATGAGAAGAATTGGCCTAGGGATATCGACATGGTCCAAGTTGAGGAGCGGAGAAGGCTGGTCAGTCCCTCGTATTCATGCAAGGTCAACTACTCACCCTGTTTAGTTTTGGTCCATCTACACTTTGGAGGTCTATTCATCAATTGTCTGGGGCGGCATGATTCGCTATCGAGAATCACAATCTCGAGTCCTCTATCCCAGCGAGCTCGACGACGAGATGTTCTCTCCGACAGGCATCGAGAACCTTCCCAGCTCTCCGATGACCCGACGAGTCAGTCATTTCTCCAAACCAGCCATCACCGACACGAGCTCTTGGCTTCACGGATGGAACTTTACCACAGAACTTTACCGAATCTTGGAGCATGCCATGGATGAATTCCATCGTCGTCGGCCACAGAATATTGGACCGTTTCCGCCATCCGATCTGTTCCATCAGAGTGCTCCTCCTCAGTCTGTGGTTCTTGACAAAATTATTCTCATGCATGAGAACTTGCCGGCTAGATTCAAGGAGACAAGGGGTGTCGTGGGTGAACTGACGGCCGATAGATACAGCTTTCAAGCGGCGAACATTACAGCCACCCTCCAGGTGAGTTCCCTTTCCTCCCACCATGCGTATTTCCTGACAGAACCAGCTGGCACGCATGGTCCTGTTCACAGCAGAAGATGCCACAGTTGAACAGAAATGCGCCATCGCACAAGAACTCCTTGATGACTTCGCCAATGTCCCCATCTTCTTCCTAAAGGCAATCTCCTCGCCTCTTCTGCATCATCTTGCTGGAATTGGTGCAATTCTGGGATCCGTCATCGAGGGGCAATTGTCGTTGTCAGAGTACTCTCGAGTTCGGACAGTTTTGTGAGTAGTAGTTGTATTATTTCTGCACCTCGAATGACCATACTGATAGAATGCTAGGTTGTCAATGGCAGATCTTCTAGCAAGCCTCGAAGCTTCATTGACTCAAAAAGCGGGCGCCAGCGAGCGTTTGCGTGCCTTGCTCTCTCGGATTGATGAGTACATGAGTAGTCAACGCCTACAAGAAATTCCCTTTCCGGTGGCAGACATTCGCCAACAGCAACAAATCGAATGGTCTGCTGGCACGCAAATGGATTTCGCCCATGGCGACGTGCCAGAAATGGACACACAATTCTCCTTTCAGCTGCCACAGGAACTGCTGATTGATTGGCCTTGGCCTCTTGATCTGACCCAAGGTTTTGGAAACTTCTAAGGCACCTGATTGAGAGTGTCAGAAACTTAGACTCACATTAACTTATGTTTCGTCAGTTATTCACGAGACGGTTAAAAAGAGTCATGAGGCCCCAGATCTGACCAAAATGCCCAGAGCTAGTGCTTTGATGATGTCTACACCTGTGCGGATTCCGGCGTCGAAAAGAACATACATCTTGTCGCCTAAGGTTTCAACTATCTCGGGTATGATTCCTTCATGCGTACAGAAAGTGAGGTGAAAAGTGGTGTATTTGGTGGGGACAGGCCTAATAATCTGGCCAATCAGGAAGCTACTAGTAGCTTGTAAAACCTTACTAGAGCCCTGTCAGTTAGTGACGAGCACAACCCGCATCGTCAGTTACTGAGAATTGGCCAGATTTTCAACCTGTACGAGCTCAGTGAGGACTGAAAGGCCTCGACTCTATATGACTAAACTAGCTAGAGAATGTGATAGATATTGGAGAACTGGCAAACAAATTGGAGAGTCGCATCGAGGTGGTGCAGAAACTCCATTAAAATCAAAACGACACAGGCTACTTAAAAGGCTTGGCGTAAGGTAGATTCAAGGACTGGTAACGCAAAGAATCCATTCCAAACATCTACTTCCGTTGATCGCCTGAAAAGTCACTCCTGCGAAATCTTGTCTAACCCAGCGTAGCCGCGGCCTTCAACTCACCTAAACCTCCGGCGTTTCTTTGTACTTTTGGACGTCTCTGAACGAGGCTTCAACTTGGTGCTGAAATGTACCCGCAATGTCCCCTTGCTCCTCTCCGGGAAGTGGTCCGAAATTTTATCCCACGATAAACCTTCTTTCAATTATAGTAGAAGCTCGTCCTCTTCGGGTGAAAATCGCGAATTCCTGACGGGTCTGCTTATAGCCCGTTCTTCCATTGGCAACCGTTCCAAGTCTCTCCTGTTACTGCTGCTAGAGGCGTTCCTAGCAGTACCTTGTCTCTGCGATGTTCCACTAGGCACCGGTAATAATTTTTAAGAAAAGGTGAGACAGTACACGACTTTTGATTCGATAATCTTTAGTGTTAAGTATCCATGGATGGGAATCTCTTCGCTCTCCTGCATACTGCCAGACGAGGTGGCTGCAATCGCTTGGTATGACCCGTTCAGGGAATGAGTGGAAGGGATTTCCGTGCGGGAGGACAGGTAGCATTGACGCTACCCTCCTCTCTCTTTTAACGTTACCTATTCTTCTAATTCGTTATATTAAACACCTGTTACATAGTATTATATTCTCTATTTAAACGAATACAACCAAAGTTTAAAAGCTCTAATATAGTCTACAATAAGCAGATCCTTCTAACGCTTGCTTTTATTACTTATTCTTAGAAGCTGCGCTTATAATTTATATCCTATGTTTTACAATCCTATACCGTGGTGATAAGGAGGACCTTGATGATAAGAATCTGTGTGGTAATAAGAAACACAATATACTTTAAACAATATAAGCCTTTGAACTTCCGGAAGGATGACTAGTAATATACCTAATACAGACAATTTTTATTAAGGTTATAGCTATTGACTCTAAGTGTTCTTTTCGAGGTTTTGCTAACCTTTTATAAGGGGTCAAAGTAGAGACGTACAAGGATTTGTAAAGTACTTCATTGAAGTTCACAAATAAGCAGAGTCTACTTTGCGTTTTGTTAGCAGTCGACAAAACGTACAGCCAGCTACCTTATACTAACTTGGATGTTTTAAGAGGAGTAAAAATAAGTAACACAACCATTCTCGCCAATCCTTAACATCCCTCACTTCCTCACTCATCACTCTTCCCCTCCTCCACCGTACCCGCAACCCTCGTCCGTGCCTCCCCCATCGCCTCAATAGCCCTCTCGATTTTTTGGTACGCCCACTGGAAGGAGGGATACTAGCATGTATTAGCTCTAAAATTACCACGAATATCCAACAAGGTATCTTACCAAGAAAGGTCTCATATCAAATCGATTATCATCCACACTTCACTCGAAATCAGCATTTCAATTTCGGGCAAATGAAGGGAGCAGAACAGAGCAGAATTAAGTAGTACTAAATTGTGAGATACTTCTAAGGAGTAGCTTGTAAAAAGAAGCTTCTACAACACTACGCCTGAGATAACCCGCAGTGGGGGCCCATTTTACACCCTTGAAATGCCCTGAATTCGACTTTCGCGTCAACCTACCACCCCACGTCAATGCGCATGATCCAATAGCTATATTTGACCTATTCTTTACACCTAAACAGATGCTTATATTAGTCGAAAACACTAATAGAAGTGGACCTTACTCGCACCGAATAGGGCCACACAATGCCCGGGCTTTGGAGTGGAGGGACTGTTTGGTAGAGGAACTGTACGCGTACCTAGGTATCTTAATTTATATGGGTTTGCATCCAGAAAACGACATAGACCAGTACTAGTGTGTGGATATTGGCAATCAACCTTCTCATGGGCCTGTACGTCCTGCAATGGCCCGTGATCGGTGGAAGCAAATCAGCAGGGCATTCCATATTTCAGACCAAGGGAAATCTGCGTTCTTAAAGGTCTGTAACTCCTTTAATTTGTTAGCAATTTACTAACAAATCTAATAGGTTGAACCCTTAAACTCATAGGTACAAGCACAGTTCCTTAAATACTAGATCCCTGGACGAGATATTGCTGTCGATGAATGCATGGTTCGATATACTGGCCGAAGCTACGATATTATGACTATTCCAAGCAAGCCAATTCCTACTGGATATAAGGTTTGGGCAGTGGCCCAAAAGGGATATATACTCTCTTGGTTATGGCACTCAAAGGGCACTGGACCACTTGGGATAGGAAAGGTGCCTTGTGCGCTTGGTTGCAACAAAACTGCAGCTACAGTGCCTTATTTACTAGGACTACTACATAAACGGCCTAAGGAATCGCCATATATTGTCTGGTTAGACAATTTGTTCTCAAGTACAAAGCTCTTTGAATATTTACGCCAACTTGGCTATGGTGCTACTAGTACAGCTTGTACAAATAGTGGCATCTGTACTGAATTTGTTAGCTAGAAGCAGGCTGACCAAAAGAAGGACGATATACCTTGGGGAACGCTTTATTCAGCTCCTACAATTACCAACAATGTCAACCAACTTGCGTGGAAAGATAATGCATTAGTTCTATTCTTGTCTACTACGCACCCAAATCCAGGCCCAGATCAACTTATCATCCGGCACCGAAAACGCCCATCAACAACCTCTACTTCTATGAAGACAGCCCGGAAA